>Ga0187878_1000499_pt1 | contig 44393 bp, 48 predicted proteins | sample June2016WEW_17_1_FD_132979 | JGI IMG/M metagenome (GOLD analysis project Ga0187878, IMG submission 132979) | Peatland microbial communities from SPRUCE experiment site at the Marcell Experimental Forest, Minnesota, USA - June2016WEW_17_150 | ecosystem: Environmental > Terrestrial > Soil >... | reverse complement strand
TTTTGACAAAGAGGCCGCCTCAATTACCGGTACGGGTAATATATTGTAGTGACGCATAACGGCGTCAGTATATCGTCGGCTCAATCTCTATTCAACCGTCCCGTATGTATCCCAACCTAGACATATTCCGACGTTTATCCAACTTCTCCGGTTAACGCCGCCACCGGTTCCACGGTGACCTTTACGGTTGATATCCGCGATTGCGGTAAAAGTAATGTTTCATCCGACAATCTGACTTTTTCGCAAACTTCCAGTGATTCTAGCCTAACAGTTAACGGCAGTGCGCCGCCAGTTAGTGTTCAAGCGCAAAACGGCGTCGCGACTTTTACGGTGACTTCGCAAAATGCCGGCATCGATACTTTTACCATTCAAGATACTACCAGCAACTTCTCGGTGACTGACACGAACACCAACCCTCCGAGTATAGTTTTTAGCGGTTCGTCAACCGTTACTCCGACTCCGACACCAACTGCTACTCCAACTCCGGTTGCGACCGATACTCCAACACCAACGCCATCTGTTACTATTACACCAACCACCGAATAATTTCATGCTTGAAGCTCTACTTTTTACCTCTTGTCGAACGTGGAGTTTAGTGGAAAACCTGGGTGTTGGAAACCAACACCGCGCCAATTGTTTCGCCCTTAGCATTTTTCATCGGGACAACTACTTCGACTAGCCCATTCGGATAATCTTTGCTATGTTCTTCAAACATCCGCGTTTGACCGTCGGAAAGAGTCATTTTTATCTCTCCATTGGTATCGAAAGAATAAGTATTTCCTTTGTCCACCGCGATTGTATCTGCCAAAATCGTTTTATTTTTATCGACAATTACAACGTTGCGGTTTAAATCTTTAGAAACCGTTACCACGTAATTTTGTAAATCCGAAGATGCGACATATTGCGCTGCACCGTCCGCAACGATTACGGCGTAATCGCTGACTTGCCCCATTGGTCTAACCTGTTGATTCATCCAAATAGTTGAACGGGTGTAATTTTCCAAAGACAGTTTTAAATGCAAATACTTAAAGCCTAAAACGGCGGCCAGCAACAGCAGTAAGACAATCGCCACGGTGTAAATGTGCACCGTAAAAGCATGGACCTGAATCATTTTCTTCTCCATATAATAATTGTAGTCCCAAAATTTTCATTTAGTCAAGCCCCTTCTTTGTCAACCTAAAATTCTTCAGCATTCTCTAAGAAACTTCCTTTACCATAGACTCCTAATCAAAAAGGGGGTGAAAAATATGAATAAGCAAAAAATTACAGTTGCCTTAACCATACTGACGCTTTTAACCACCGCTCTATTTGTTGCGCCGTCGGCTTTTGACGCGGGGACAACAGCCAATAGCCACCCTAATTTTTTTCAGGGGTTAATTCAGTTTATTGAGCAAAAGTTTGGGCTTGATAAAACCCAAGTCCAATCAGCGGTTAACCAATATAAAGGCCAAGTCAAGGCGACTATCACACCGCGTCCAACGCTTTCGCCTGACCAAATTCAGGCACAGGAAAAAACCAGATTGGATAAATTGGTGAGTAGCGGAAAAATTACCAGCGAGCAAGAGACAGACATTTTAAACGAGCTAACTATCTTAAACACTCAGTATCCTTTAACAGGACTGACCGGAGCACAGAGACAAACGAAAATGCAGGCGATGCAAGCCGCGTTTAAAACTTGGGCACAAGCGCAAACCCCAAGCATTAACATTACCGGGATAATGCCGTTTGGAGGAATGGGCGGGCCGGGTGGACCAAGAGGAGGAGTGAATGGTGGTTTTCGTGGAAGATTTGGACCAAGACCAACCGTTACGCCAACTCCGACTCCGTAAAATCTTTAAGGTTAAAAACAGACGCCTTGCGAAACGGGCGTTTGTTTTTTTGTTTTTCTCCGTTGACTAGAGGCTTAAAAAGATGTATAAAAGTTTTTAATGCACGTGGATATAGAACCAAGTCTAGTAAAAAGCTACTTGACCCAACATGCTGCCCGATTGTCACAGACCGCAACAGAAATACTAGCCGGCTTTACTTCTGATGAGGATCTAGCCAGAGCTGCTCAGCTATTAGATGACGTACAAGGAATATTGAAAGTTGTTAAAGGAATACCCGTAAGCGGAGAAATATTCAATGAGGCCAATCAACTTTCAATATCAGATGACACAGCTCCAACGACAGAGATTTTGTCCGAGCCTATTGATGATCCGAATTGGGAAACGGAAGAGACAACCAGTGAAATTGTGGCAATGCTAACAAAAACTCACAGAAAGGCTTTACAGAGAAGCGTTGCTCTTGCGATTTTGGAAACAGATGCAGATGGCGAACCTAAATATCATAGTTACTATGGAATCGCAGCAGAACTTTATAAAAGAGACACTGATCCCAACAACCCAAGACCTTCTGTAAAAATAGGTTACAATAGCGGTTCTATACTTCAAGCTAAAGTAGCTCTTGCAAAAAAGCTGGAAGCTTACATAGCAGATCCTGCTGCTTTAAGTCCAGATATACAAGTACTGCTGATCGAGATACATTCAATGCCTGAATATGCAGACATGACACCACAGGAATTACTAGCGAAAATTACTAGTTTTGGAAAGAAACTAAATTCTGTGGCAGATTCGGCAACGATACCGGCTGAAAAACATATTGTAAGACAATTAACCGTAGCGATAGAGACAGCTTCTAAACCAATTACTGAAATATCAGCAGAAGTGGACGGAGCAAAACCGGTTGAACCGGGAAGTCTAGAAAACCTTGAAATAAAGTTTGGCAATAGACGAAGGGAAGTTATTCTGGCGCTACTAAAAACCACTCGGAACGGTAGCGATTTTCTTTATCCAAAAATCGAAGATTTAATTTCTTCTGTCTATCAAGATAGAATTCTGAAGAGCGCCAGCGACGAAGCTAAAAAAAAACGACGTAATTTAATACAAGCTGCATACCTTTCCCGGGAGAACATTATTGCTAGAATTGCCAAACAAGATCAAAACCCTACACAAAAAGATGAAGAGCTAGAAAGTTTATTGGCGGAAGTTGACGCCATACCTGAATACAATGGAATCACGAGAGGACGATTAATTTATGTACTGCGAAGAGACATTTCATTTGCAAGAATTAGAAATTCCAGGATTAAGGCATTTGACATCATTCGCGTAGAACACGACGTGGTCATTACGAGAGATAGAAAATTACCCGACTGCGGAGACGGTGGTCAAAATCCAAAAGGACTAAGAGATACCATTGGTAATCATCTTCCAACCGTCGCAAACCATTATCAATCCTCCGTAATAAAATCTATGACAGAAAAAACAACACCTGACAAAACTATGCCTTTACCAATATTACCCAGATTACCAGAATCAGATCGCGGCCCTAGACCAAGACCAAGCCGCATACCTTATTTCTTAATGATGATTAACGAATCAAGAACGGATTATCTTTTCCCAAACGTTGACGAGGCAATCGAAGAAGTTTGCCAAGAAATCTCGGGAAGAATACGTAACAAAAACGTAAGAGCAGAAAGATTCGAAAGATTTAGAGCAACCGCAAAGCAAAATTTCCAAGACTTCGTTGATAGTCTTCGCGAATATGATGCTGATCGGCAAGATGGAGAGACTCCAAAAGAAGTTCACGACTTTCTTTATTGGGCAGAACACCAGCCCGCTTATGAAGGTTATACAACTAAAGACATCCTTCATGTTTTGGCAAGAGAATTTAAAGTCCCCCAACTAACACAATTCTATGCGGAATCCTTGGAGCTCTCTTCTAGGAAAGCTCAAAGACGCGAAACTGCATCTAGTAGAAGAGCCGTCCGTTTATCTCAGAAACCTACATCAGCAGTTGCATAAAGTTGCTCATCCAAATAACCGAGAAGAAATCAGTTTTGATTTGTTTTTTAGGAATCCCCGCTTTTGCCAGTTCTGACTCAAAATTTTATACCATTAATTGTGACTCTGATAAATAATAACATTTACTTTGATCGGGTAGTCTGAAGTTTTCCTGGGAAATTAGCTACTTTTCCATTTCCCCTGCTGCTTTGCGGTAATTGCAGTAGTCGCAATCGGGAGAACTTTGCGGGACTATATCTCCTTTTAAACATTCGTAAGCATCAAGCACTGCTTTTTCGACCCACGAATCGTCGCCACTGTAAGGAATAATTTTAATGTCAAATTCCAGTTTGGCGTCAAAGCCGTCGCCGTCGGTTTTGCCGTTACAATAAACGAAATAGCCAGTCTTGGCAACCTTAAAATTATTTTGCCGGAACAACCACTGATAAATTTCCATCTGCCTTTTATAACCGATTTGCCACTCGGCATCTAAACTAACTTCCTCCTCTTTGGAAGTCGCTTTATAATCTACGATAATTAATTCGCCGTTTGGACTTTGCCAAATATCGTCTACTCCGCCGGTTACCACCAAGTTTGTATTTGGCACCGCGTAAGTAATCCCTTTAAACGGGTCGCGCCATTCATTTAATTTTTCACTGCTATAAGGAATTGCGTCAATGCCGAATTTTGTCATCAAAGGATGCGGCTCGCCTTTTTTCCTAAGCACATCAAATTCTTTTTTTAACAGCTTATCAACGGCGGAATTTAGCGAGAACGGAAATCCCGGTGGCTGTGCCACTCCCAATTTCCTATCCAGATAAAAACAGCGCGGACAATTTAGAAACAAATCCAGTTTTGAACGGCTTAAGCGGAACGGAATATCGGAAGTTGCGTCGAACAGGTTGCCTTTTCTTTTCGGATTGTAATAAGCGGACATGTCCATTATTCTCTCACAAAAAGCGACATCTTACCAGCGGCTTTTCTAATTGTATTTCCAAAATCTTTGTGCTAATATCCCTTTACTGTCTCGAGAATATGGCTGTAAGACAAGAGATACATCAACATCGAATACCCGGCAAACAACTTCCTTTAAAAGATAGATTAAGTCCTCATGATTTTGCCCGACGCCAAGTGATTAGGGAATTTACAATGAAAAGCGAAGATCCCCGTTCTTTTGCAACCGTAATGAGATATGTAGGAAAGTTCGTTGATCAGTTTGAAGAAAGATTTAATGAAGACGATACGCCAATTTTCCAAGGATGGCATGCTCTACGTGTGGAGATGCTGGATATTCCGTTGAATACACCTGATTACGCAAAAGTTTCCAAAGCCAAAACAGATGCCTTCATCAAAACATTCTTTACTAAGCTTGGGACTGAAGAATTCGACGAAAATAAATATTTTAGAGTTCAACCTGTTATAAAAGAAATTACATACTTAGTCTCAAAAGGAAATTAACTACACAAACTACGCGGCACCATCTGGAGGATTATTTTTTGAATCTTTGCCAACCGGACTTGTTTTTTTAAACGATTTAATTCATGCTAATGGTATGGATTTAGAACTGCCCGAAGATAAATTGAAAGATTTGGAATTAAAAGCCAATCAGGCACGCCAGCTGGTAATTGAAATGCTTTTAACGGCCGGTTCGGGACACACCGCCGGCTCCCTGGGAATGGCGGATATTTTCACCGCTTTTTATTTTCATATTTTAAAACACGACCCCAAAGATCCAGACTGGACTGATAGAGACAGATTAATTTTATCCAACGGGCACATTTGCCCAATCCGCTACGCTTTAATGGCAATGAGCGGTTATTTTCCAATTGAAGAATTAAAAACTTTGCGAAAAATTGATTCCAGATTGCAAGGACATCCTTCCCGTACTTCTCTCCCAGGATTAGAAACCACTTCCGGACCGCTAGGCGAAGGTATTTCGCAGGGAATCGGCATTGCTTTGGCTGCCAAGTTAGATAAAAAGAATTACCATACTTACGTTATCGCTTCAGACGGAGAACAGGAAGAAGGCAACACTTGGGAAGCGGTAATGTTTGCCGGGAAAAATCGGCTGAACAATTTAACTTTGATAATTGACCGCAACAATATTCAAATTGACGGCTTTACCGAAGAAGTGATGCCACTGGAACCTTTAAAAGCCAAGTACGAAGCGTTTAACTGGCACGTTTTGGAAGTTGACGGCAATGACATCTTTGCTTTTGTCGAGGCGGTTAGAAACGCCCGCGCGGTGTTTGCAGAACCGACCGTGATTATTGCCAACACCATTCCTGGCAAAGGAGTTTCGTTTATGGAAAAAAAATTTCTTTGGCACGGCAAACCGCCAAACGCCGAGGAAGCCAAAAAAGCGTTGATTGAACTAAAAACTTTACAAGGAAGAATAAACCAATGATTAATGAATTAATGGGGTGATGCCGTAGGAAGGACTCCCGACAGCGCGCAGACCAGTGAATCGTGAGCGAGCACTGGCGGGAGGGAAATCGGCGGCAGGACCCCGCCAAAAAATTATGTTGAACGCTAACTTGAAACTAAACGAAAAGATTTTTGAAGAAACGGTTGAGCAGAAAGCGGTGCGCGACGGCTTTGGGCAGGCTTTGGTAGAGCTCGGAGAAAAAAATCCCGACGTGGTGGTATTGACCGCTGACCTTTCCGAATCAACTAGAGTTGAAGCGTTTGCCCAAAAATTCCCGGAGCGTTTTTTTGAAGTCGGCGTGGCCGAACAAAACATGGTGGCAATCGCTGCGGGGCTGGCAGTCAGCGGTAAAATCCCCTTCACTACTTCGTATGGCGTTTTTTCTCCGGGTAAAAATTTAGAAACCATTAGAACCACCGTCGCCTACAGCCAGGCCAATGTTAAAATTGCCGGACACCACGCCGGAATCATCACCGGTCCGGACGGGGCCACTCATCAAGCCACCGAGGATATTGCGATTATGAGAATACTTCCCGGAATGACAGTTTTCTCCCCCTGTGACGCCATCGAAGCCAAAAAAGTAACGCTTGCAGCAGCTACTGTTGACAGTCCTGTTTATTTACGTTTTTCCCGCGCAGAAACTCCAATTATTACTACCGACGAAACTCCATTTGATAATCATATCCAAATTTTTTGGACCAGCGTTAAACCCAAAGCGGTTATTTTTGCCACCGGCTATCTTGTTTACTATGCTCTGCTGGCGGCCAAAAACTTGGAAGAATTCGGAACTCAGGTTTTAGTTGCTAATGTTTCCACCATTAAACCCGTTGACGAAGAAACCATTGTTAAATTAGCCAGTGAAACCGGCGCGGTGGTCACCGTTGAAGATCACCAAATTGCCGGCGGTTTAGGTGGGCTGATTGCCGAAGTTCTAACAAAAAAACACCCAGCGCCAATAGAATTCGTCGGATTAAAAGATACTTTTGCCGAATCGGGAAAACCTTTGGAATTGATAAAAAAGTATCAACTTGACGATAAGGCCATTGAGAAAGCCGTCAAAAAAGTAATCCTACGAAGCTAAAATATCTGCGCGGGGAGATACAAAATTTTCGCAGTTCGCATTCGAGCTTGAAAGAAAAAGGTTAAACGCGAACAGAGCTGTTGCGAGCTGCGGACAAGAAAATTTTAGTGTCGACCTCAGCGCTCATTTAAGTAGAAGTAAAGATTTTGTAGAATTTTTGGAAATGAGCGCTAACTGTTTCGATTACTTCCGCTTTGCCGATTTCTCCTTGGTGAAACTTTGCAATTGCCTGCCAGAAAACCGTCCTGCCAACCGCAAAACCAATTACGCCTTCTACTTTTGCGCCGACTTCAAACACTTCCTCTTTTGCCCCGACTTCCAACCACTTTTCCGCTTCTTCCTCCCTTGCTCCCCTGCCCAAAATTATTAAATTAACATTTTCTCGGCCGCCGCGTTTTATCCCTTTGATGATTTCTTTATAATCTTCCTCACTCTCAAATCCTTCCAGCTTCCAAATATCCGGTTCAATACCAAACTCTTGTAACTCTTTAATCACTTGTTCCGCCAGAACCGACCGCATTTTCCGGTCAAAACCCAATTGTGAACCCGCGTCTTTAAGTTGCGTTTCGGTCGGAGTGATAAGCACTTCCAACAAAAATTTATGGTTGTTTTCGTGGCAATAATCAGCTAATTTTTTTAAATTAAGCTTTTGCCTTTGTTTTAAATCTCCTAAGTCTTGAGGATTGAACCGCACTAACGCTTTAACAAACGCCGGATGGAATTTTTCGATATGCTGCCCAAAATCCGCGTATTGAAAAGCAAATTCTTCCTGTCCGCTTTTTTCCACCGGCAAAAGGGTTAAAAATCCGTTATGCAAAGCGTCGATTAGCACTTCCGCTCCGAATTCTTCGTCGCAAAGAATGGCCGCAAAATCGGTGGGAATTAATTTTTCCACCGCATCTTTAAAGCCTTTATAAATTAGCATTTTAAATTCCCTAATTGCTTCTTTCTCTTCCACTGATAAATCTAGAACTGAACTTTTGCCAAACATTTTTGTGGCAAAAGTTGTCCGGTGGTCAAACGGCAAAATATATAACGGCTTTGTGTAACCCAAGCTTGCAATATCTAACACAATTCTAGTCTGACTTTATTTAGCGAATTTGTCAACGCTTGGGGCTTTAGAAGAATTTATATCCCATCCGTTGAGCAACCAAAATTAAAGTGGCTACCAACACGAAAAGCAAAAAGAGGAAAAACGTCCATGAGTGAAACTCAACACTAATGCCTTGATCGGCTTTTCTAACTCTTGCGCCCGCTTTTTTTCTTTTGACAATTTTTTTCTTGGCCATATTTCCTCCTAAACTATTATGCACACAAAATACTTCTTGTTGTCAACCCCGTTTTCCCTCTTGACAGACCCTAAAAAATTGCGCTACCCTAAAAGATGTCATTATGAGTATTAAATTTTTTTCCGCTGGCAAAAGAGAACCTAATCAAGAAAGCATTAGCTCCCGCACGGCTTCTTCCGAAACATCCCAAGCTTTTCGGGAACATGAATTATTACTGCGAAAAGCTGAAATCAACCGCCGGGGAAAAATCTAATTTTTATCCTCTACTTTATAACCCATTTCAATTATTTTTTCTCTAATTTTGTCTGCTTCGCTAAATTTCTTTTCTTTTCTTAAAACATCCCGCTCTTCTAAAAGTTTTTGAACCTCTACTGGCATTTTCTCTTGTTTTCGAACGATTGATTTGGAATCTTTAAGCGATAATCCCAAAACCTCATCAAATTTTAGTGCTGTTGCCAACTTTTCCGAATTCGATTTATCCGAACGGATAACTTCCCACAGAATTGATAATGCTTTTGGCATATTCAAATCGTCGTTTATTGCCGTCTTGAACTGTTCTTCGTAATCTTTAAATGAAGTTGAACCTGGTTCATAATCTGCAATTTCTTTTCTTAGCCGGTTAAGAGCGTTTTGCGCTGCCTCCAAAGCCTCAAAAGTAAAATTCATTTCCTGTCGGTAGTGCGTTTGCAGATATAAGTACCTAAGAGCCATTGGATCAAAACCCTTTTCAATAATATCCTGAACTGTATAAAAATTCCCCAAAGACTTGCTCATTTTTTCTCCTTCAACTTGCAAAAACGAGTGGTGCACCCAATAATTTACAAACGGCTTGCCGGTGGCCGCTTCTGATTGAGCAATTTCATTAGTATGATGAATATTGATGTGATCTATTCCACCCGTATGAATATCGAAAGTATCTCCCAAGGCTTTCATTGACATCGCCGAACACTCAATATGCCAACCAGGAAAACCCATTCCCCACGGACTTTCCCACTCCATTTGGCGTTTCTCATCTTTGGGCGAAAATTTCCACAATGCAAAATCCGAAACATTTTTCTTCTCCCCCATTTCGATTCTTGCACCAGCTCTTAATTCTTCAGGATTCTGTCGGGAAAGTTTAAAATAATCCGGAAATTTTGAGGTATTAAAATAAATACCATCCGTTGTTTTATATGTAAATCCTTTTTCTTCCAGTTTTTTAATCAACTCTATTTGCTCTTTAATAAAATCGGTCGCGTGCATTAAATCTTTAGGCAGTTGAATGTTTAATTCCCTACAGGAATCTTTAAATTGCTGCTCAAACATTTTGGCAATATCCCAAACGCTTTTCCCAAATTTCTTGGCGCCCTTTTCCATTTTGTCTTCGCCGGTATCGGAATCTGAAACTAAGTGTCCGACATCTGTAATATTCATAACGTGGTGAACTTTAAATCCGTCATATTTTAAAACTCGAATTAAAATATCATCGCCGACATACCTTCGCATGTGCCCGATATGCTGATAGTCATAAACTGTGGGACCGCATGCGTACATTCCAACGTTTGGAGGATTCAGAGGTCTAAATTCTTCGACCTGATGAGAAAGTGTGTTGTAAAGTTTCATTCTGCTTAGTTATACTAGAAACTGAGCTAACCCGCAACTCCTCTGTTTGCTTCGGTTGCTCTTTGTGCTCGGTTGGTCGCTATATCCTGTTCTTCCTTGGCTTTTTTTTGTTCCAGCTCCATTTTCTTTTGTTTTTCTTCTTTTTCCTGCTTTTCGACTCTTTCGGCTGCTCCTTCCTCTTCCTGCTGACCCGGCTTTTTCTTTTCATAAGCAATCAGTGGTTCATAATAAGTTTCCTGATGTAATTCTTGTCGAAGTTTTGTTAGTTTAGCTTGGGTTTCCACTTGCTCTTGCTGCGAATTTTTGGCAGTTGTAGCTTGAACATCATCCGACGGCGCATAAAATTCTTTGACCAGCTCCATTGTTTCCTGAGATGATGCCGCTTGCGCAGCTGAATTTTCTGCTGGCGGTTGAGTTGGCTGCTGAACTTGCGGTTTTTGCTGTCCACTATTTTTTTCGTTTTTAATACCGACTTGTCCGGCAACAGAACCGGCTACATCCGAAACCGCAGATTTAACGGTATTCCCAACTGTCTGCTGACCCTTTTCCAACATTTCCCCAAACATTCCATTCTTATCCATAATTAAATACTATCAATTTGAGCTTATTATTAAAAGAGGCACAGATAAATTAGTAATTAGTAGCTGTTTCTGCCTTCCATTGCGCGTTGAAGTGTCGTGTCGTCGGCGTATTCCAAGTCCGCGCCAACCGGCAGTCCTCTGCCAATCCGCGTAATTTTGATTTGGGATTTGGGATTTGGGATTTGGGATTTGATTTGCTTTGCAATATACATCGCGGTTGCCTCTCCTTCCATTGTCGGATTAGTCGCCAAAATTATTTCTTTAACTTTCAAATTTTGATTTTTGATTCTTGCCAAAAGTGGCGCAATAAAGATTTCATCCGGACCAATATTATTCAAAGGATCTATCTTTCCATGTAAAACAAAATACACGCCTTTAAATCCCCGTCCTTTTTCCAACGCCAGAACGTCCAGTGGTTGTTCGACAACGCAAAGCGTTGTCTGATCTCTTTGCGAATCGGAGCAAATACTGCAAGGATCCGTTTCATCAATCATATTGCACAGGGAACACAATATTGTGTCATTTTTGAGCTTCTGAACTGAGCTGGCAAACTTATCCAACTCGCCTTGTGGAACGTGTAAAAGATAAAATGTTAGCCGCTGGGCGGTTTTCGGACCAATACCCGGAAGTTTTTCAAAAGACTCAATTAAATTCTGTATTGCTTTAGGAATTTTCATAACTACTAAATATTAACTACCAACTTCTAACGCTTTAGCGGCAACTTCGACGATGGAAACTATTTCCAGTTTTGGAAACAGATTATAAGCAGGAACGTCAATTGTGTCGGAGACTACCACTCTTTCAATGCTTGAATGTTGCAAAAGCTTACCGGAGTCTTTGGCAAGAACCGCGTGAGTAGCAAAAGCAACCATCTTTGTTGCTCCGTTTTCTAGCAACAACTCTGCCGCTTCCGCCATTGTTTGTCCGGTTGAAATCATATCGTCAACGATGATGGCAATTTTCCCCCGCACGTCTCCGTTCAGATTCGCATCGTTAATTTTACCGCTTGCCAAATCCCGGTTTTTTTCAATGGTCGCAAAGGGAATATTATTTAACATTTCCGCCACTTCTTTAATCCTTCTGATTCCTCCCATGTCCGGTGAAACCAAAACAATTTCTTGTAAGTTGAAATCTTGCTTTATTTTCTCGGCAAAAATTGGTAACGCCGACAAGTGATGTACCGGAACCGAAAAAATGTCCGGTATTTTTGGCGAGTGCAAATCGAAAGAAAAAAGCTCGGTCATCCCGACTCTGGTTAGAATTTCCGCGATTACTTCCAAGGAAACTGCTTCGCCGTCACGGAAAATATGATCTTGTCTTTGATAACCTAGATATGGAATTACAGTTCTAATTGATTTTGCGCCCGACCGCTTTAACGCATCAATCATAATGAAAAGTTCCATGTAATTTTCGTCCGGAGGAATACTGGCCGACTGCACAATAATACAATCTTTACCCACCACATTCTCTTTAATTCTGATCCGTTTTTCTCCGTCCGGAAAAACAAAAATTTCGACAGGCGAAAGTTCGAGGCCTAAATCTTTGGCAATTTTTCCCGCTAATTCCTTACTGGCGCTTCCACTAAAAATACTCATTCTCAAGTTATTCTACTATTTATTTACTATTTTGAGCAACCACAAAATTATTGACCGCCACCCAGAAGTCCGGAAAGTCCTCCCTGCATAGTTGCTAATTTTCTGGCTGCTACCTCTTGAGACTTTTTAACTGCCTCATTTATGGCTTCTTTAATATCGTCATCCGACCGACCGTTAACTTTAATGTCTTTTATTTTTTGGTCGCCGGTAATCACGATTTGCACGCCGTTTTTATCAACGCTTACTTCTTCTGCTTGTAATTCCCGTTGAATTTGCATTGCTTGGTCCCGCATTTTTTTAAGGTCTCCCAATTGTGAAAATGGATTATTCATTATTTATCACCTCCTAAAATAATTTGAATATTTAATTTTTCTCCCGTAATTTTATCTGCTGCTTCTTCCAAAAGTTTTAAAGTTTTTGCTTCCTGCAATTTTTCCTGATGAAACTTTGATTTGGCAACAATCTTTAATTTATGAGCTTGAATTTCCTCCGCCGAACAACCTCTCAATACTCCGGCGACCAAATGATTTTCCGCTTTTACTTCATCGATTAGTTTTTCAAAAAAACTATTTCTACTATTAAAGCTCGCTGGAGACAATCCGCTTTGGGGCGAATCGAAAGTCGACGCTTGAGGGGTGGTGCCGATGGAAGAGCTCCCGACAGCGCGCAGACCAGTGAGTCGTGAGCGAGCACTGGCGGGAGGGAAATCGGCGACAGGACCCCGCTTGTCATGAGCGTCTCCTACAACATGTGGCGAATCGAAAACGCCATTATTCTTCTGCTCTTCCCCTACCCACTCCAGGACCACTAATTCCAACGGCATTTGCGCTAAAACCGCGGTTTTCGTTTCCAAATAAGCAGTCGTTAACAATTGAAATAATTTCCGGATCTCCGCAAGCTCCAAAACAGTTTCTTTGTCCGTCTTCTCCACCCCCACTTTTTGCAAAAGCAGCAAGTGTAACTTTCCCATCAACTCCTCGATGAAAAATTTAAAATCCATTCCCTGGTTTGCTAACTCTTTGCAAATTGCAATTCCTTTCCTTGCGTCTTTTTCCGACAAAGCTTCCAGCATTTGTGAAACGTTATCCGCAATACCGGAATTATTAAATTTTTCGTTGACCAGCTCCGCTGTGATATTTTTTCTGCCGGCAGAAACTACCACTTCCTCCAACAGCTTTGCGCCGTCCCGAAAGCTTCCGTCGGACAATTTGGCAATTTCCAAAAGCGCTTCTTTATTCGCTTTTATCTCCTCCGCTTTAATAATTCTTTGCAGAGAATGGACGAGTTCTTCTTCGGTGGCGCGGGTAAAATTAATTTTAAAACAGCGGGAAGCAATCGTCGCCGGCACCTTGTGCTGTTCGGTAGTGCAAAGGATAAAAACTGCGTGAGCCGGCGGCTCTTCCAAAGTTTTTAGCAGTGCATTGAAAGCTTCCGTGGTTAACATATGTACTTCATCAATGATGTAGATTTTTTTCGTAGCTTTAAACGGAGCTAAATTTATTTTTTCTTTTAAATCCCTGATTTCGTCGATTCCCCGGTTTGACGCGCCGTCGATTTCCAAAACATCTAGATTATTGCCGCTAGCAATTGATAAACATTGCTCGCATTTATTACAGGGTTCAATTTCTTTTTCGCCGCGGTGGCCTTTAAGCCCAACATGTTTTTCGCAATTGATAATCTTAGCCACAATTCTGGCGGTCGAGGTTTTTCCCAAACCTTTTGGTCCGGTGAATAAAAAAGCGTGGACAAAACTGCCTTTGGAGAAAATCGAGTAAAGACTTTTTTTGACCGACTCATTATCCAACTCTTCAATTTTTTGGGGTCTGTATTTTCTATAAAAAACCATAGCTATTCATGATGCAATCCCAATAAATGCATTAAACCATGTTCAACCAGCTCGTCTACTTTATCATCAACCAACATTTCGTCCCGGACCGCGTCGTTAATTACCTGCGGGAAAGAAAGCACAATGTCGCCTAAACGTAAAACATCGCTTGGCGCGGCAATTGACTCGCCTTCGGTTTGGGAAAAAGATAAAATATTCCGGGTTTTATCTTCTCCTTTATACTTTTTAGAAAGCTCGCGCATTTTCCGGTCGCCGACCACGGCAACGGAAACTTCCACCGTTCCCGCAACTTCATTTTTCGCAATTACCCTCTCGATGACTTTTTTAATGCGTTTACGGTTAACCTTATAGCGACTTTCCACAAAAACCAAAACGGAAATTTTATCCATATTTAGGCTGCTGCTTTATCCATTGCCAATCTTCTGGCTCTTCTTTCGTCTTGCACCTTTTGTTTCCTGGCTTGTGAAGGCTTAAGATAAAATTCTCTTCTTTTTGCTTCCTGAAGAATTCCTTCAGACATCACTTTTCGGGAGAACTTTCTGATGAGTGCATCATCACTGTCTCCCGGCATTTTTTTAACTACTACCATAAAATAAAAACACCTCCTTCTCGCCCGCCGAACAAGCGCTTTTTAGTCCATGAACGAATAGTTCTGAAAAGGACTAAAGTAAGCTTAGGCGGGTTTACTCCTTATTCGATACTGGGCCCATCAGGTGAAAGTGCGTGTGCCTTATAATTTGCGCTCCTCCGCCATTGACCGAAATTCGATAGCCTTTTTTGTCTAAATTTTGTTCCGAAATCATTTTGTCGATTACCAATTTTACTTTCGTCATCAATGCTTGATTATTAAATTCCAAAAAATCTTCAACGTGAATTTTGGGAACTACCAACAAATGAATTGGTTTAATCGGATGAATATCCGGGAAAACCATAATTTCTTCATCTTCGTAAGTAAATTCCTTGGCAATTTTTCGGTCTCTTATTTTGCAAAAAATACAATCCATCTTTAAATGGTTTTTAGCACCTTTATTATAGCACTCAAAGGTAATTTCGTCGGTTTCATCTTTGGATTTTTCGGCGTGCCGTTTAAAAGCATTTTTTTGGAAACATGTAAAAACCAAGTTGCGGTTGGATCCATTTTTTTAAGCTTTTCCGAGACTAGCGTTAAGTCTACACCTTTATCCGTATCGCTTTGGTTTGGTTTGGTTTTAATCCGCACATATCCTTTTCGCGGATCGCGCCGGACGACAACCACATATCCCATTAATTGGGCCAATTTTATCACCGAATCATTAATACTTTCAATTCCCAACCCCTTTCCCCACTTAGTTTTAAACTCTATTCCGTTTTGCCGGATTTCCCGCTCCGCCCAGATTTTATTTTCAAAATCATGCAATATTGCGTCCAGACACTCCGAGATAAATTGCACATAATATCCATCCTGATTTGGTTTTTCCAATTTAAAACCATCCAAAATATTTACTACCGAAAAATCGTTGTAATCGGCTAAAGCGTCCGGTCTAAAAACTTCCTGAAAATGATCCACCTGCAAAACATAGTTGACCATCCGCTGCAGCGCTTCTACTTTTTCCGGATTAACCGGCGGATTATAAGCTAATAAATCTTTTTTAATAAAGTCGAATGTACGGGTGGTCGCGCAAACCTTGATACTTTGTGTTTGGTGATGGTCCAACGGCCCCATGCCCGTATCAACCTGGATATATTCGTCCCTGCCAATGCGTTCTATCGCGTAAGCAAAGCTTTGACCTTTTGGCAAAGGGCCAATTCGCTCCCCCGCCGGCACAAATTTAACTTGCGAGTCTTCCCAACCCGGTAAAAATTTTTTGATTAGCCAAACGGACGTAATGGCGTCCATGTCCGGCGACGTATGTGCAACGATATACCGCATAATTTATGCTCTTAGTATACCTTTTTTGGGTCTCAAAAAAAAGCGCCAACAACATTTTGCTATAATAGCAAAGCATGAAAATTCTGATTATTACCGGCGGGAATTCTCCGGAGAGAAAGATTTCGTTTATTTCAGCTCGTCAAGTTCAAAAAGCGCTACTGGAAAAAAATTATACAGTTAAACTTTACGACTTAAGGAATGGTTATGAGCTGCTTCGCAATTTAAGCAAAGATTTTGATGTTTTATTCCCTGTTCTGCACGGAGAAGAAGGCGAAGGCGGAAAACTGCACGAATTTTTGAACGGATTGAATAAACCAGTTGTCGGCAGTAAGAATTATCAGGGATTTCGAGAAGCCTGGTATAAAATTCCTTTTAAAAAATACTGCGACAAAAATAATATTTTAACTGCTCCCTGGGAAATTATTAAAAATTCTGAAGACATAATAAAATTTGGTTTTCCCTGCGTCGTCAAGACCACGAACGGCGGTTCCTCACGGGAAGTTTTTATTTTAAAATCAGCAAGAGATTTAAAGAAAAACCAAAAGCAAATTTTCCAGTATAAAAATTTATTTGCCGAAAAATATATTGCGGGGACAGAAGCTACCGTCGGAATTTTTAATAATCAGGCCTTACCAATTCTTGAGATAGTCGCTCCAAAAGGAAAATGGTTTAATTACGAAAATAAATATTCCGGAGCGACAAAGGAAATTTTAAACGCACCGTCGCTTAGCGAGCAAACAAAAAAAGAAGTTCAAGCAACCGCTTTGAAGGTTCACCAACATTTTAACCTTGGTTCTTATTCGAGAATCGATTTTATGATAGATAAAAAGGGCGCTGCTTACATTTTGGAGGCAAACACTATTCCAGGGCTAACCGGCGAGAGCTTACTGCCAAAAGAGGTCAAGGCGATTGGCATTACTTTTGCGCAGTTTATTGATACCCTTATAAAACTTTCCCTTGACAAAAACACATAATAAGAAGCTATAATGAATTGACCCTGTTAAATCCTTGCAAAGCAAAGTGCAAAACTTGTTTTGCAATTTAATAGGGTAAACTGCCTATGAATCCGAAATCTGTAAATGATTTAGATCCCAAACTTAAAGAGACCTACGAAAGGGTAATGGGTACTTCTTTGCCTGGAAATCCGGCAACCTCTCCGGCGCCAACAATGCAAATCCAACCGGTAACCTCCCCACCAATCGCTCCTGCGCCAGAACCTCAACCATCTCCTCAACCCGAAGTGCCAATACCATCTTCATCTGAAGATTCCACAGTCTCTCAAGTTTTTCGGGCTGATAACAAAGACAATAAAAACGACTCAACCGAAACCGCAACGGTTAGTTCTCCTTCTTCTGAAAATAAAAAAGCGGCCAAAACAAGTGGAAAAAAATTATTACCGATTATTGTCGTTTGCGTGGCAATATTCTTTGCGGCTTATGCTATTTTATGGGCGAAGCTGCTTGGTCTTTTTTAAGCCTTTTTAGAACTCCTTCAAAACCTAAAAGTTCTGTTTTATCACTGGTTCTTTCTTTCCACTCGATTTTATCTTTATTTTTTGCACCGACGACTAATCGCACCGGAATTCCGATTAAGTCCGCATCGGCAAATTTCTGTCCCGCCGAGACGTCCCTGTCATCGTATAAAACTTCTATTCTTTCTTTTTGTAGCTTCTCATAAATTTGGTTCGCGTCTTTCCCAATCTCAATCAAGTGCGTTTGATACGGCGCGACACTTTTTGGCCAGATAATGCCTTTGTCGTCGTGGAAAAGTTCAACTAAAGTGCCAATCATCCGCGTTATGCCAATTCCGTAACTGGCAAAATGCACTAATTTTCTCGTTCCGTCTTTATCGGTATAGTAAACTCCCATTTTTTGCGAGTAAACTGTGCCGAATTTAAAAATATTCCCGACTTCAATCGACTTCCCTTCTTTAATTTTACAATCGTCGCATTTTGGGCATTTGTCGCCTGCTTTAACAGTGGTAATTTCTTTATTCTCGGCAAACTGACAATCGCAAGAACTTCCACAGTCACAATAAAAAATTGTATCCTCGCCCCGATCGCATAAAACCTGAAATTCATGAGTATGAGAATCGGTAAACACTCCTCCGGCCGCTTCTACAATTTTTGCGTCTAATCCAAATTTTTTGAAAATCCTAAGATACGCCTTTGCTACTTCCCAATAATATTTATCCAAATCCTCCGCCGTTGCGTGAGCGCTGTATAAATCCTTCATTAAAAATTCGCGACCTCGCAAAATACCCGACTTGGCCCTTGGTTCATCTCTAAATTTAGTCGAAAAATGATAAACTTTTACCGGCAAATCTTTGTAACCGGAAATTTTCTTACGCAAAATATCCAAGACGATTTCTTCGTGGGTAAAAGACAGTGCGTATTCTTTATTATCCTTCTTGAACTGGTACATCACTTCTTTTGCGCTGTCCCAACGGCCCGTTTCGTTCCAGATTTCTTTAGGGTGTAAAAGCGGCATTAACATTTCGTTGGCGCCGGTTGCATCCATTTCTTCCCGGACAATTTGCTCAATTTTTTCCTTAACCCTAAATCCAAGCGGCAATAAGGTGAATGAACCAGCCATTAACTTGTCGATAAAACCGGCTTTGATTAGCAGTTTTGCGTTAATTGAGACTTCTTCTTTCGGAAAATCCCGCGCAGTTTTGCCAAATAATTTTGAGTATCTCATTTCCTAAAGTATAGCATTTTTCTACAAACTTTGTGCTATAATTTTTCTATGGTTAACTTTTTTTCTGTCTTGCTTATTCCTCAAGAAGATGACGAAGTTTATCTAAGCAATATCATTAAAAAATTAGGAAAAGAATATCATGCGCCAATTTTTATTCCCCACCTTACGCTTTTTGGAGGAATAACTATTGATTTCGATAGATTAAAATCAATTATCGATAACGTTTTCCAAAATGTAAAGTCTTTTACAATTGAAAAAACAGGAATTAATCAAACCGAAGCCTTTTTCAAAACCGTCTTCATCGAATTTAAAAGAGACGAAAACCTCTCGGAACTTTTTAAAACGTTTTCTCAAAAAACAGATGGCAGAGATCTTTCGACTTTTAAACCTCACATTAGCCTTATGTATAAAATACTACCGGAGGATGAAAAATCAAAAATCATCAGCAAGCTAGATATTAAAAATGAATTTACAATCGGAAGTGTTTGCGTCGTCGCTCCAAAAGAAGGAGATAAAGATTTTTATGATGTGGACGGCTGGAGAATTATTTATAAGAAAAATTTTATCCCTTCTTAATTTCGTGGCCGCCGAAAGCGTTTCTTAAACCATTCAGCATTTTAGCTGTGAATGAACGCTGAATCTTTTTGTCTTTTTGTGAACGAAGTCGATAGTCGAGTGAGTTTTGGATGATTTCGACTTGAACTTTTTCTTTTTTGGCTTCTTCGATTGTCCAACGGGCTTCGCCCGATTCCCTAACCGGTCCAACCATATTCTTAAGTTTTGGATTTTGCGCTAGAGCATCTACCACCCTGTCTAACATAAAACCGGAAACCAAAGTTCCCTTCTGCCAAATTCTGGCCACATCCAAAAGATTAAATTTGTATTTGGATTTTTCTAAAACCGCAAAACCTTCGCCCAAACTCTGCATTATTCCATATTCAATTCCGTTATGCACCATTTTAACGAAATGCCCTGCTCCGCCCTCGCCAAAATAATTGTACCCGCCGTTTAGTTTTACCAGTGAGTCTAAAATCGGCGTAATGAACTTGTAAGCTTTTTTGGATCCGCCAACCATTAGCGGATAACCATTTTTAGAAGCGACTATTCCCCCGCTAACTCCAATTCCCAAGAACTCAATTCCCATTTTTTTAAATTTTCTATATCTTTTTTCGCTGTCTTTAAAATGCGCGTTTCCACCATCAATAACAATATCACCTTTTTGTAAATACTTTGATAACTCATCAATTACCGTTTGCGTCGGCTCACCCGCCGGCAACATAATCCATAAAATTCGCGGCTTTGGGAGTTTGGAAACTAATTCTTCTATTGTCTGCGCGGCGCGAGGAGCTGTCCGTTGAGATAATGTTTTCGCTAGATTCGCCGAAGGCGAACGTATCCCGAGTTTCGCAGGGACGCTTGCGTTCGAAAATTTATCGAAACCGGATAGCGACTTCAGCGACGCCATAAATTTTTCCGTTGTTTCCCAAGACCTATTCCAGACAAAAACAATATGCCCTTCTTCGTAAAGTTTTTGCGCGATGCGCGAGCCCATCTTTCCAAGACCTAAAATTCCAATCGTCATACAACTTCCGTTCCGGCGGGGACTTCGGCGGCAGGTTCCAAAAGCACCGTTTTTTCTCCGGCGTCAATTGCCAGCAACATTCCTTGGCTTTCTTCGCCTTTAAATTTCCGGTACTCCAAATTGACAATAAACGGCAAACTTTTGCCCACCAATTCTTCCGGCGCAAAACTTTCGGCAACGCCCGAAACAATTTGCCGCTGATACTTGCCGAAATCGACTTGCAACTTTAATAATTTATCGGCGCCAGCCACTTTTTCCGCCGCCAAAATTTTCCCAATTCTAATTTCCACTTGCTTAAAATCTTCAAACGTTATCTGATCATTCATAACTTATTACAGCCATTTCCGGCCGTCTCTTTCAATCAAATCATTTGCCTCTTTTGGTCCCCAAGCTCCTTCGTCATAGACTTGGATTTCCGCTTTTTCGGTTTCCCATTTTTTGAGAATTTCCGTAATCAACTTCCACGAACTTTCCAACTCATCCGAGCGGTTAAACAGCATTTGGTCGCCGGCAAAAATATCCAATAAAACCCTTTGATATGCTTCCAACCCGCTGGTACCAAAACTATCTTCGTAATTAAATTTCATATCCACCGACTCCAGTCCCAATTTTGCTCCCGGCTTTTTGGCAATGAATCTTAAACTAATTCCTTCATTTGGCTGGATGCGGAAAGTGATGACGTTGCCAATTTCCGGACAGCCGAATTCTTTAAATAGAATATGGCAAGTTTGTGTAAACACGACCGAAATTTCCACCACTTCTTTGGGCATTTTTTTGCCGGCCCGGATGTAAAACGGCACGCCTTTAAACCTTTCCGTCTCGACAAATAATTTCATCCCGACAAAAGTTTCGGTTTGCGAATTTGGTGCAACATTTTCTTCGTTTTTGTAACCATGATACTGGCCTTTGATAACTGAATTTCCATCTGCTAGCTTCATCGAAGAAATCACTTTCGCCCGCGCGTCTCTTAAATCTTCTTTGGTAAAACTTTTTGGCTGATCCATCGTCACTGCCGCCAAAAGCTGCATTAAATGATTTTGGGCGATGTCGCGAAGCTCCCCGACGCCGTCGAAAAATTTACCCCGTGTTCCAACGCCCAGGTTTTTAGCAAAAGTTATTTGCACATTGTCTATAAACTGATTATTCCAAACCGGTTCAAAAATTCCGTTGGCAAAACGAAACGCCAACATATTCTGCACTGTTTCTTTGCCCAAATAATGGTCGACCCGAAAAATTTGTTTTTCGTCAAAAATCTCCGCCAGTTTTTTATCCAAACTAATTGCCGTTTCCAAATCTTTGCCAAACGGTTTTTCGATAATGATTCTTGTCCACTTACTACCTTCGTGCCCGCATCCTTCGGACAATTTTGTCTTGACTAAATTATCCAAAATGGTTTCGTAGTGATCCGGCGGAGTTGCCAAATAGAAAAAGCGCGCCACACAAGCGCCCATTTGCTTATCAATTTCTTCAAGCTGAACGTTGAGCTTTTGATAACCAATTTTTTCTTCAAAACTGCCTGATTGATAGAAAAGATGTTTGGCAAAATCTACCCACTGCGCGTCCTCTCTTTCGATTGCAAAATACTGATGGAAATCCGAAGTGGTAAATTCCCGTCTGGAAAAACCAATGATAAAAAAATCTTCCGGCAATAAATTTTCTTTGAAAAGTGAAAACAACGAAGGCATTAATTTATTTTGAGCCAAATCTCCGGTGGCGCCAAAAATCACCATTATAAAAGGTGTCATGAAAGAAATTATAGAACTAAATGTAGAAAATAGAAAGTCTTATTTTATGTCTTGGTCAGTAATTAAAGTTACTTTCTCTGTAATTTTTGGTTGCGTTAAAAACCGGGAAGGAATTTGTGTGACTGAACCGGGTTTGAACATCAACCGCAGTGCTTTCTTTTTGTCTTTGCCAAAAACCAAAACAATAATCTCGTCCAGTTTGGAAAGACCTAAAAATGTTAGCGTAATTCTTTGTTTTTGCGCCGCCGGAAAATCATTAAAGCTAGTCACCAAATCAGTCTTATTGGAAATTGAAAATTGGTCATTGGTCATTCCGGCCGGCAGGCCGGCAGTGTGCCCGTCGACTCCCACGCCCAAAATCCCCACGCTTTTTGGAAAATAATTGAATAGATAACGGACGGTTTCATCATAATCTTTAGTTGTCTCTTCAAAACTTTTATTTTCCAAAACCGGATAAAAACGCACATTTTGTTTTAAAAGATATTGAATTAAACCAGTATCTCGAATCATTTTTTCGTTCGAATTCTCGTGTAGCTTTTCGCCAAACCGTTCATCAATTAACGCCACTGCCCCAGCTTTGAGTTTTCGCTCTTGAGCTAAACTTTGATATAAAGTTTTTGGAGTTGAACCGCCGGACAAGAATAACACTGAATTTCTGGAGACTTTTTCGTAGAGAAGTTTTTTACAAACTTCAACCCCTTCCTGCGGATTTTTTACTTTGATAATATTCATAGAACTATTCTACCAAAAAAAGTTACGCGGGGTGGCGAAGGAGATAATCCGCTTGCGAATGAATTGAAAGTCGTCAAACAGAAGATTAATTACCACTAACTTTTAAAAAGACTTTCGTTTAGCGAGCGAGGAAAAACTGATATTCAAATTTAGCTTGCGAGTGTCATTCGCAACGCGTGATATCGACTAAAGACAGGACCCCCCGCACATCGTAAGCGACCTCAGCGCTTCTCCTTTATTTCGGAATAATTGGCTGACCGGTTAAAATTCTATACAGATCGTGCAGCGTTATTAAAGCAATTAATGCCAACAAAACTATCATGCCAATCATATGCGCCCGCGCTTCCAGCTCCTGATTAACTTTTTTACCAAAAATTCCCTCAACCAAAATAAAGAATAGTCTTCCACCATCAAGCGCCGGAATCGGCAAAATGTTAATAATTGCCAAATTAAGCGACAATAGCGAAACCAGCGACAAAACCGCCGCCGGTCCAATACTAATTACCACTCCCGTCAGCTGGGCAATACCAATCGGCCCCGCCACACCTTGCGGCACCACTCCTTTGGTAAACAGCTGGATAACCAACATTACCAATCCCGACACAATCAGCCAAGATTGTTGGAGTGCTTCCCAAGTTCCGACAAACGGCGCTTGATACCAAGGATATTTTTTGAGAATAACATTTTGTTCAATTCCAATTCCCATCGGCCCCTCGTTACTTGGATAAACTTTCCGCGGCGTTACCTCAATATTTTCGACATTTGAATTTTGACTTTTGACTTCCAGTGCGAGCTTTTCTCCGGCGTGTGCGTCTGTATATTGTTGTAGTTGTTCTGAAGTTGTAACCTGAATATTATTTACGGAAACAATAATATCCCCTACTTTTAAACCGGCTTTGTCCGCCGGCGCTCCTTTTACCACCGTATCAACGATGACTTTATTACCGGGAGTTTGCACGCCGACGACGGAAAATAAAACGGAAATTATCGCCACCGCCAAAACAAAATTCATAAACACACCCGCAAAAATAACCAAGGCTCTTTCCCAAACCGGCTTGGCAAAAAATGCCCTGCTTGGATCGTTATCCTTACTTCTTCCCTCGATTGTTATTTTTTCTGAGATTTCAATTTCTTCCTCTTCGATTAGTGTATTTTTCGAAGAAGTTAAAGTTTCTCTTTCCTTCATGGAATATGATTTGCTCTCTATCGTATCGCGCGAAGCTTTTTTAGAAAGGCTCACTCTCCCCGCTCCCGCCTCATCTTCACCATAAAGTTTTACGAATCCCCCAATCGGTAACCAATTGATTGAATAGAGCGTTTCACCGAATTTTTTGCCAAAAATTCGGGGCGGCAAGCCAAAACCAAACTCATCCACTTTAATACCAAAGAATTTTGCCACAAAAAAATGCCCCGCTTCATGAATTAAAACTAAAACCGAGAGGATTAACAAGAAAACGATAATTGTGACTAACACAGATAAAAAGTATAACAGAATACAGTTTGTTATTAAAGATTAAAAGCGAGCTCACAAAATTTTCGCTGCTTTCCTTCGAATTCCTTAACGAGGAGCGTGCGTTATTTTAGTATGAGCAGAAAGTAAAAAAATTTTCCGTGAGCGAGTGAAACAACTTGAGGAATTAGATTACCATCAGCTCTTCTTCTTTTCTTTTGCCCAGAGAGTCTAACTCGGCAATGGTGTCATCGGTTAATTTTTGCACTTCTTTTTCTAAACGGAACATTTCATCTTCGGAAATAGTTTTGGCGTTTAATTGTTTTTTAACCCCATCCATCGCTTCGTGCCGCACTTGTCTAATCTGCACTTTTCCGCCTTCCAATTTTTGATTGACCAAAGCCACCAATTGTTGCCTTCTTTCTTCGGTTAGCGCCGGAATCGAAATCCGGATTATTTGTCCGTCAATAATCGGCGTTAAACCGATGTTTCCTTCCATTAAGCCTTTCTGAATTTCACCGATGATGGAATTATCGTATGGAGTTATCACCAATGTTTGCGGGTCTTGAGCAGAAATTTGCGCCAGTTCTATCACTTTTAAATTTTGCGTTCCGCCATAAGCATGAATAACCACATTTTCAACAAGTGATGGAGCCGCCCTGCCGGTCCTAACCGTTCCAAGGTCAACTTTAATAATGTCGACCACTTTCTGCATTTGTAGTTTAAGTAAATTCAAATCCATAAATTTTTCGCCGTTCGCATTTCGAGCTTAACATAATCAAGACTAATTGTAAATAATTTAATGTAGCGAGTTGACAAAATTTTCAAAGGGGTGACGTCGGAGGAAGGGCTCCCGATGGCGTGGACTGCATTCGCAGCGAAGCAAAATCGCAGGAATCCCAGCGGAGCGGACTGGAAGGAGCTCGCCTGCTTGACAGGCGTGGACAAAGAAACCGACGGCAGGACCCCGAGAGAAGAACTAGATTTTGAATCTGGAGAATTGTTTAATAACGATATTTTCTCCTAGTTTTCCAATGGTTTGTTTAATTAAATTTTCAATTGTCACCGAACCGTCGCGGATATATTCCTGTTTTAAAAGCACGCCGACATTTTTTGGATTCATCGCGGCAATTTGCATTGCCACTTCGTGCGCCAAGCGTTTGAAATCTTCGGTTCTGGCGACAAAATCCGTTTCGCACAAAAGTTCTAGGAGAACTCCAACTTTTCCATCTTGGTGAATATAAGCCTCAATTATTCCTTGACCGGTTGTGCGGTCGGCTTTTTTCTCGGCTCTTTCGATGCCTCTTTTTTTGAGAATTTGAATTGCTTTTCCATAATCGCCTTTTGCCTCTTCCAAAGCCTTAGTGCAATCCGCGATACTAATCTCTGTCTCTTCTCTTAATTGTTTTATTAATTTTATATCTATTTTCATAATTGTATTATAGCAAACGCGAAGAGAATAAAATTTTCGCTGTTCGCATTTCGAGCTTTACTTTTTAGTTTGGACTTTAACTTTTGCTTCTTTCTTTGGGGCTTTTACTTGTTCTTCTTTTTTGACCTTTGTGTTTTCGGTTTTGGCTTCTCCTTCGACTTTCGGTGGTTTTTGCGCTTTAATCCCTTCAACCCAAGCGTCAATAATGTGACTGGTAATTAATTTTATTGAACCGACGGCGTCGTCGTTGGCCGGAATCGGATGACTTATCACGTATGGATCAGCATTAGTGTCAACGATGGCGATTGTGGGAACACCAACGCTGGTTGCTTCCCGAACCGCCAAGTCTTCCAAATGTGAATCAATAATGAATAAGGCGTCCGGCTTTTGCTGCATTTCCCAAACTCCGCTGTAAAACGACTCCAGTTTTTGCTTTTCTTTTTCCCAAAGACCAACTTCTTTCTTGGTATATTTGGCTTTTTCTTCGGTATTATTTAATTTTTCGCCCAGCTCTTTTAACTTCTGGAAATTCTTGGAAACTTCACCAAAGTTGGTTAAGACTCCACCAATCCATCTTTGGGTAACATAAAATAGCTTGTTAATACTATCGGGTTTATCGTTTTTGAGCATTTCCTTTGCTCTGGCAATTTCTTCCTCTACAATGGGTCTGGCTTGACGTTTTGTCCCAACTATTAGAAGACTTCCTCCCCTTTCACCCAATGCTTTAACGAAAGCGGCCGCTTCATCCAGTCCTTCTTTGGTTTTAACCAAATCGATAATCTGGATATTGTCACGGGCTTCGAAAACAAAATCGCGGGCTTTGGGATTGCCGCGCGTTACCTGATGTCCAAAATGGCATCCGGCTTCAAGAAGTTCTTCAAGTGAAATTTGTTTCATAAATTTTCTTGTTCCTTAAACCGCCACCCAGACGAAGCTTTTAACTCAGGAACAAATGTCCGGATGTGAGTGATGGATACTATTATATATAAAGCTGTTCTATAATTCAAGGGTTATTCATTATTATTAAGCTCTTGACTTTTATTAAGCAATCTACTACTTTTAATGTATAGGAATTATTTAATGAAAAAGATTTTCTCTTTGTTATTTTCCATTGCCTTTCTCTTTATCTTTGTTTCCTTCTTCTCCCAAAAAACACTGGCAGTTTGTCCAACCACTGCTACCACGGGAGTTACATGCAACGGCTGCACAAATCATGCTTGTGACTCCTACAATAATCAGCAAATTAACTGGTGTAGTGGAGTTTATTGGACAAAATTGAGCACCTGTTCTTCCGGACAAACATGTAGCAACGGAGCTTGCGTAGTTTCCGCTCCCGTCGTCACTTCTTGCCAATCAGGATATACTCTGCAAAATGGAGTATGTAATAAGACTTGTCCCGGCACTTGCCAAGCCAGTAATGCAGTACCGAGTTATTGCGGCAATAGTCTCCATGGAGCACCTGATCCCAGTGGAAATGCCTATTGCAACGCTTCAACTACGGGCGGTCATCCTTATTGCTGCGACAATCCAGCCTGCACTTCCGGAGCGGTGCAATGTTTAAACGGCACTACTCCGCAAAACTGCATCGATGGACAATGGCAAACCGAAAACGGAGGCAAAGCTTGCGCAGCTAATCAAACTTGCGTAGCGAATGTTAGTGGAGCGACTTGCCAACCAAATACCTGCACTAAGGGAGCACTGGAATGCGATGCAGCGACCGGCAGACCTGCAATCTGCCAAGGTTCCCCTCTCCATTGGAGCCTCTATGCCGCTTGCCCGCCTGGCACGACCTGCCAATTAGCTAAAACTCAAAACGTAAATAACAGATGCAGCACGCCTCCCACAACCTGCACGGTTACAGCCTGCAAAGCTACCAGTGGGAGTTGCGGCGCCGGGCAATACAACGCGTGTCCCAACGGCTCTTCCGGTGCAGGAAAAATTACCGCCTGCTCTATTACTTGCCCCACCCCCCCAACCTGCACTTTGCCGCAGACAAATCCTTACTATACCTGCTCTAACAATACTTGCGTTGCAAATGCTGCCTGCGGAACCAGCACCGGCGGTTGCACGGCGGCCGGCGGAACTTGCAGCACAACCGGAGATACTATTTTAAGCTTTGTCATTGGGATTGATGGTATTGGCCACACCGGTGACAATGCCAACCCTAATTGGACGCCCGGCGCCAACACTGCTACCTATTATAGTGATGTTAGTCCCAACATTACCGTAACTTCCACTTTCGGTTCCAACCAAAATCCGAATACCAAAATCAGACCGCTTAAAGTTCAGTTATTCAACACTAACAACAAAGAAACGGATTTTACCGGTACAATCGCCTACGACAACACTTCATCCGCATCCGCCAGCACATACGGCTTATTTACCGGCACAGTTGACTTAGGCGCTAAGTTTAGCGGCGGAAGTTATTTGGTCAAAGTCTCCACCGACGGCCATCTGGTCAGACTTATTCCCGGGGTGCAAACGATTACCTCCGGCACAACCAATACTCTACCCAGAGTTAACTTGGTGGCCGGAGATGTTGACAACAGCAACGCCTTAACCATTCAGGACTATAACATTCTGATGAGCTGTATCAGTGATCCCAACATTAACAATCCCGATAACGGTGCCCTTTGCGCAACGCCGGATAAGAATTTCGCGGCCCGCTCTGACTTATATGACAACAGCGTGATTGATAGCCGTGACTATAATTTGTTCTTAAGAGAATATTCCGTGCAAAACGGAGACTAATTGACAAAAGGTTCGATTTAGGGAACAATAAATCTGCCCTATGGAAAACGAAGAAAAAATAACGACAACCGAAATTAAAACCCCAGCACCGGAAGCTCCTGTTGTTTCTCCGGCGCCGGCGGAACAAAAACCCGGCTGGATGCCTAAAAAAACCCTAATCCTGATTCTGCTTTTAGTGATAGTTACCGTTGGACTGTTGGTAATTGCTTTAATCCCAAACCTAAAATCTCCAATCGTTATAAGACCAACGCCTGCTCCGGAGATGCCGGCTTATCTGCAAACCGAGCTCTCGTTCTCTACTCCGGTTAATACTACTTTGAACAGTTATTCCACCAACGTTTTAATTTCGACCGGCAACAATAAAATCACCGCCGTCCAGCTGGAAATTGCTTATGATCCGAAAGTTTTAACCAACGTCGATATTGCTCCCGGCACGTTTCTGACTATGCCGGTGGTGCTGTTGAAAAAAATTGACACTGTTAACGGCCGGCTTTCTTACGCTTTAGGTATGAGCCCGAGCCAAAAACCCACCGGCGGCAACGGAACGGTGGCAACGCTAACTTTTTCGACTATTCCGGGCACAACCGCCACCCAAACGCCGCTTAATTTTGAACCCAAAACAGCTGCTACCGCCGTCGGCTATGCTCCATCCGTCTTAAAACAAGCCACTGGAGTAATTGTTACTTTTTCCCCCACCCCAGAAAAATAATTTGTTGACAGGTTTTTGAAAATAAACTACCATAAAATTATGAAGACTGTTTTAATTTTACTGGCGGAAATCGCCGGCCTTTTAATTGTTTTTGCAATTTTCATCTTCGCCCTAAACTACTTTAACATCCTTTCTCTTTCCACTATGTATCCCAAACAATTCGGTTTTCTCTACCACAAAAAAACTCTTTCAGAAAAGGCTGCCAGCGGTGCCATTTCCGCTAATGCACCTCTTGCGGCAACACCCACTCCTGTTGTAAATAATCTGCAAAACCAATATCTGGCCTATGCACAACAAAACCTACAAAAACCCACTTTGGATATAACAACCAATACCTATTCCGTAACCGGCATCTACTATTCTGCTTTAACAGACACCATAAAAGTTATTACTACTATCGGTGCAATTAATTTTGAAATAGACAAAAATAGAACGATTTTCCAAACGACAGCTCCGGTATCGCTTCCTCCAAAGGTAAAAAGTGCGACCATCGGTGACTTTATTAACAGCATTAGACAAGGAAGCATAATCCAGGTTATTTATACTTATGGCACTCCTAACCCACAAGCTATAAAAATGATTGCGACAAAAGATCTGGCAAAGTAGATAATAAACGTGCTAAACTTAATTTGACATTTAACTAGTTTTAGTATAAATTATAGGCCATATGAGAGGACCGGCAGAATTACCCCCACCACCGCAGGGACCCAAAGGACCACAAAGGCCCGATTTTAGAGTTGTGCCACCAGAGGAAGAGCGATTTGAGGAAGACGATTCATCGGTAGTTGAGCTTGAGACACATCCTAGAAGAGCTTTACAAAAGAAAAGACATCATATTACGGTTGGAGGGATAGTTAGAAGTGCTCTCTTAGCAACTACTTTACTAGGCGGCGGCGCATACGTTGCTCCACAGGTAATCAACTGGGGTCAGTCTATAATAAATCCCGACTATAGTGATATCAATAGCAATCATGGCAATTACAACTTAGCTGCCCCATCCGGCAGGATCCAAGAGACACCTAATCCAAGTGAGAAAGCAATGACTACTACGCCCGGTGAAATACCACATCTCATACCAATAACTTTTTCGCAACTTTTGGCTTCACCTGGTGGTTACGATAGTAATATCGGGCTAGACGCCTTTCCAGATGGGGACCCAATTGCTTCAGATCCAGAAGCTAGTATAGATCCCGTAGCAGTAATATCCGGCTATCTTGTCTCCAAAGAGAAACAACCTGACGGCTCATATTTATTTGGCGTAGAATTACCTAATTTAGACGGATCCGTCTTTAACGGAAGCGTCTCATCAACTACTCCAGTATGCGAGGAGACATCTGCTAAGAGAGCATTTGATGTTAGCCATAATAGCAAAGAAGATGTAATAGGAGGAGCCATTGTTTGGCTTAAATTTTTTCCAGGCGAGAAATCGGATTTTTATCCGCTTTTCACCCCCGTCACTTATGGGGATGATGCTTTTACACACTTAAGTGGGGATAAAGCAGAAGGTGTGGGACCAGATGTCTTTTACGCAGACACAAAGCTCGGTGACCCAGTCAGAGCGTTATTGAATCTAGGAGGAGCGAACTTTAATTCTACGAATTGGCAGCAAAGTCTTAAGACATATGTAAACAATGGCCATGCTAAAGACATAGCAGATGCAGAAGCTCAGATGCAAACAATTCTAAATCAAAATACAAACTCTTTAAATAATTTGAAAAGCGACAACGGAAAAAGTATTTCATTGAAAAATCAACTCCAAGAGAAAAGGTATATTTTTACTCCCAATATGGTTGCCTTTCTTCCAACGACGCCTTGACATTATTTCTCTCAGGAAATAAGATTAAATTATGGTATTTGGTGGCCGTTTTATTGTACGCAAAAAAATATTTAGAATAACTTTATTTTTTTTATTTTTTGTTTTATTTTTATTCCTTTCCCTACGCATCTTCCCTACGGTCTCTCACGCTGATTTTTTCGGCAGGTGTCTATCTGACAACGACTGCGAACCCACACAATGGTGCAATGTATTTATATGTATGGATAAAGTCTGTCCTTCTTCGACTGGCTGTATTCTTAAACCTCCTAGCGTAGGATTATGGTTAATTAATACTAATAACCAAAATCATGGTTGCGGAGTTAATGTGTTACAAAAAGCATGTGCTATACAATGTGCCTCAATAGTAAACTATCCCAACGGGTGTTGTAATAATACTGATTGCGGATCCGGACAAGTTTGTTCTAATTATTCTTGCGTCAACATCAATAATTGCCCTTATTCCTGCCAGTCCTCTTGCGGCACTGGCTATACGCCAGATATGAGCCATACCTGCGGCACCGGCAATGGCGTTTGTTGCGCTCCCGCAAACACCTGTTCACCAAACGGCGGATACTGTACGGGCAATAGTTGTCCCACTGGTCAAGCTGTAGATTCATCGCTTGGTTGCGGCACAGCTAATGAAGACTGCTGCGTCACCCAGCCTTATTGCGGGGATGGAATCTGCGGTGTAGGCGAAGACAGTTGTACTTGCCCAGCCGATTGTCCGGGAACCTGTACCCCCCCACCTTGCACTTGTGATCCGGCTTGTTCTACTTATTCCGGCGCTTGCGACAATAATTGTAACGAATACGCTCCTTATTGCCGTGACAGAAATGATGTTTGCAGCTGCCAACCCAGCACCAGCGAAATAGCTAGTAATACTCCAGCTTGCAACGGTGTAGTATGGAATGGTCATGCGGTATATTGCCCTAAGGGTTACGCCAAAGGATACAACGATGGTGCTTCGTGCAAACCTAGCACTAACGTTTTAACCTTAGACCCAAATACACCGGCTGCTTGGGGATGGGCGTGCGACCCCTCATCAACCGGGACCAAAGTTCCTGTTCAGGTATATTTAGACTATCCAAGAACCGACAGCAGGTCTATTTATCTTGGGCAAACCACCGCAAATCTCAACAGGCTCGAAAGCGGTTTTGTTGCAAATTCGCAGTGTGGAGACGTCGGCCACGGGTGGAGTATTGATATTCCGCAGTATTACCAAGGTGTCGCACACACTATTTACGCTTATGGCTACGGAACTCAAGGCGGATGGTCCCTTTTAACCCAAAGCGGCACTCATAGCGCCGGACCATGCACTTATAACGCGTCCGGAGACGTTTATGTTGATACCGATAAAAACGGACAGAGATGTGTAAACGGCGAAAATCCCGACCAAACTTCCTGCAGCGGAACCGAAGCGGGTTACACCGGCGGCGCAACGATTACTATTTACCAGGGAAACCAAGCTAGCGGCACTCCTTTTGAAACTATTACCACTAGTGCTACCGACGGCACATTTGCAACGGCCAATGCGACGCCTCTTCCTGCCGGTGACTATACCGCTGTTCTCACACTTCCGTCGGGGTATCAATTTACTTCTCCCTCAAGCGCGGCTTTTACCGTTGGGAGCGGTGGTTGCAGTGCGCCATCGTATGCCGGCTGCGATGCAAACGGCAATGTTATAAATCTTGATTTCGGCATTTCTAATGCTTTTCCCTGGATACAGGTCGGTTGCGCTGACGTGATGTCCGGCGCAGGCTTTAGCGAAGACATTCCCTCGACTGCTTCGCTTAGTTGCAGCGGCGGTCCCTATGCCGCGTCTACGTCCAACCCGACGTGTACAACGGCCGGAGTAATCTACGCCGGTTCCCAAACCCCTAGTTTTGGAGGGGGGCAGGCGTCGGCGCTGGATTGGGTTGTCGGCGGAATCCAGTATCCTTACGCTTATAATCTACCGCTTTCCAACGAAGCCAATACTTCCTATGTGAATTTGAGCTATTTAGTCCAGCAAGCAAACGTTCCAACCACATCTTTAAATGATAGTCCTTACTGTGGACCCGGTGGTGTTGCGGACTGCACGCTTCCGGCTAGTCTTGCTGGTTTCCCCTCCGGCGTCTATACGACCAACGGCGATCTTAAGTTAGATAGCCCAGACGGAACCGGCGGCTCTTACACTTTCCCCAGCGGCGGAAATTACGTTATTTTAGTCAACGGCATACTCACCATCAATACAGAAATTGTTATTCCAAATACAACCGGCTCTTTTGTCCTTTTCTCTTCCGCAAAAGATACTAATGTTACTTCAACTGTTGGCGAAGCAACTCCGACCGTCTGTAATCCAACAACTAATGCCGGCTGCGACCTGGAAGGCTATTATTCTACCGATGAAAATTTTAACCTGCAAGGAGATGCTAACTGTTCCCAGAATAGCGCGGATCTTCAGCTAAATATCGCCGGTTCGGTTGTCGTTAACGCCGTTACAACCAACAATGGACAGCTTAATTACGACAGTCGGGATTTGTGTTCCGGTAACATAACCTGTCCTGTTTTATCAATTACCCAAAGACCCAGCCTTTTACTTAATGCTCCGACTTTTCTCTTGTTCCCCCGCCGGGTCTGGCAGGAAGTGGCGCCATAAATTTATGCTTGTGAGGCATTTTGAAAAATTGTGCTATAGAGAAGCGCGTCTTCGGCCGCCTTTTGCACTTGCTCTTTTTTTAGATTTTACAGTTGATTAAGAAATTTTAGAAGATAAGGTTTCATTCTTGTCTGATCGAGTTCGCTTTTTCTTTTTAAAGCTTCTTCAAAAAATCTGTTAGCCATAGGGACTGAACCCCTAAAATAACCAAGGGCCACTCTCTTTAAATCTAAAGATAACGCGCCTAAAATTTGCTTATTCTTCATAAATTACCTTAAAAAAATATTTTGTTAAATCTTCAAACTCTTTTCTTAGTTGTGGGTCTTGAATTTCGTTGCTCATATTCTTATCTGCCGGCCTAACATTGATAAATGAGTTGCAGTCAATAATTTTTGTTTTCAAATCAATTCCCCCACCCCATAAAGCTGACTGAATTGAACCTTGATTAAGTAAAATTTCCTCCGATTCAAAATGCCTATCGGCGCCGGCGGAACAAATTTTATTTTTTACGTCTATGACGGTTTTAATATAAACGTCAAATAGCTCCCGTAACTTTTTTATTTCTTCTTTGGTAAACGATTCTGATTTAGTAATTATCATCTTGATTTAATTATATCATTTTGCTCCGCTACCTCTGGCATTCAGTCGCCCCGTAACTTTTGCCACTAAATTTTCTGCTTTTGCTCGTTTAATCCTTTTTCCTTCAATGTTTTGCTGATACCCAATTGTGACGTGTTGAATCATATAGATTACCGTCTCCACCTTTTCCCTACCGATAGATTGGCGGGCTAAAGTTTCAACCGGACTAATTCGTTGCATCGATATTCTCCTGCCGCGTATCATTATTCTATCTTTATAGCTAAATCGTAAGTTGTCTATTTCCCCCGGAGCGCGGTATTCTTCAATCTCGACCGCATAACCTTTTCCTTCGCCCAACTTGGTTAGAGTCAATCCGTTGGCGTGCAAAGACGAAATTGGCCCACCATCGATTTTGTCAAAATATTCAAAACAGTTCGTGACTTCCCTTCTTAACGAAGCTTTTAATCCACGCTGCGGCAATAATCTACATTTAATATTATCGGCGGCTCTGGAAAAAATTTCCGGCGGCATAATAAAGAGGATTATAGCATACTAAACTCGTTGCCTCGAAGGTAACCTTACTCCTGCGGAAATTAGAAGTGGTATTCTTATATTTATCCTAAATTTACTTTTTGATGCAGGTTTTTTCCTTCCCCACCAGAAATCCTTCTCTCGTATGGTACGGACATGAGGAGCTGCGACGAAAACTTCAATTCCCGGAACACAATCCGGGTCCCCACTACTTATAAAAGCCGTCAATTCTTCCGAGGTTACTTCTTCGGCCACCGCTCTTCTTGCTGCACTTCCAAAACTCTCCCTTTCCAATATAATCATCTTAATAAATTCGGTAATTTTGGCAGAGGGTTTTTACTTCTTTGGCGATTTGCAAAAGTTGTTTATTTTTAAATATTTCGATTTTGAATTTCTGCATAAACTCTCTTCTTTCTTCTTTCGAACTGGGTAACTGATATTTTTGGGCTTCGTTTATCGCTTCGTTAATCCATTTGGCCACTTTAACCATTTCCGCCTCTTTCATTCCCCGCGTGGTAATCGCCGGCGTCCCAAGCCTTATGCCCGACGGATAAAATGGCGGATTAGTATCGTTTGGCACGCCGTTTTTATTTACCACAATTCCGGCTACTTCCAACGCCAGTGCCGCAACCGCGCCGTTGACATTTTTATTACGTAAGTCAATGAGTAATAAATGGTTTTTGCTGCCGCCGCTGACTAAATCAAAATTGTATTTGATGAGCTCTGAAGCGAGTTTTTGCGAGTTTTTGACAATCTGTACACCATATTTTTTAAACGCCGACGTTGCCGCTTCTTTTAGAGCCACCGCAATCGCCGCTGTTTGGTTGTCGTGCGGCCCGCCTTGAATCCCCGGAATAATCGCCGTGTCAATTTTTTTAGCCAACTCCGGGTCTTTTTCTAAGCCTTTATCGGTCACCATAATTAAAGCTCCTCTTGGACCACGTAAAGTTTTGTGGGTCGTGGTAGTCACGATGTGGGCGTATGGCACGGGTGACGGATGCACTCCGGCGACAATTAGTCCGGCAATGTGGGAGACATCGGCCAGAAGATACGCTCCGACTTTATCCGCGATTTCGCCAAACTTTTTAAAATCGATGACCTGTGGATAAGCCGTAAACCCGCAAACGATAATATCCGGTTTTTCTTTGAGAGCCTGCTTTTCGATAGCGGCAAAATCCAACCGGCCGTCTTTGCCCAAAGCGTAAAGCGTCGACTGGAAAAATTTGCCGCTGATGGATTGCGGTTGTCCGTGAGTTAAATGCCCGCCAAAAGCAAGGGATAATCCCATGATTTTGCCTTTTAACGGTTCCAACAGCGCAAAGTAAACCGCCAGATTCATCGCCGAACCCGATAGCGCCTGCACGTTGACAAACGGCACTTTAAATAATGCTTTCGCTCTTTCCTGCGCCAGCATCTCCACTTCGTCGGCCACCGCGTTGCCCTGATAGTATCTTTTTTTCGGATATCCTTCGGAGTATTTGTTATTTAAAACCGTGCCAAGCGCTTCGAGGACTGCTTTGGAGGCGTAATTTTCCGAGGGAATCATTTCCAAAACTTCCCGCTGTCTTTTTTCCTCCGCCTGAATTAATTTGAAAACGGTTGGGTCTTTGGTTTTTAACATGTGACCATTTTAAAATGAAAAAATTCTCAATGCAAGAGGCAGAATGTCCATTGACAACTTTTTTCGTAAGTGTTTAAATGCTTTTATGCCGGCAGGATCCGAGACCCGAAGACGACATTTGCCCACCACAAAAGCAGCTGAATTTGTCGCGACTCACTTATCCACTCCCGAAGCGCCACAATTTTTCCCCACCGTAGCTTGTGCCAGCAAAAGCAAAAGAAAAGCAAGGGTCTTGGGAATCGGGTTCCCAAATTCCCAAATTGTGATTGTGGGCGGAGGAGATGAGGATCAATCAAAATCGGCAACACAAATAGTTAAAAATAAGGTTTCTTGTGCTTTTGTCAGAGTCTCCGAAGATTTGCATCAAAATAAACCAAAAATGAAGGAACCAATCCTGGTGATTGCTGGGGATGTGAGAACTACCGTGTTTGGAATGAACGACGACGGAAGTCATACCGAAGCAAAATGTTTTGCAAAACCAAAGAGGTTGGAAGATGTAAAAAAAGTGTTTGAAGAAATGTATCAGGCATACGAATTAACGGGAACTGCTCCATATTATGACTTAAGCATCGGCACAGACATCGATATTTATAACCGGATAAAAGCTTATTATATCGCCGGGCACACTACGCATATCCAACTTGATCCTGAAAAAATAAGATGTTTTTCGACTGAAGAGGGCTTTTCCAAATATTGCCAGGCCGCAGAAGAAGTTTTTACACATCCAACTTATATGGCAAATGGCGATGAGCCAAGCTTATTAGGTGTTGCCGGCGGTCTGGATTTAATTACCTTGTTAAGGCTTGGGGCTGTTACAAAAATAGTTTTGGATCGAAAACGGGAATGCAATGCCGGAGACAAGGACTTTCCCAAGTTTGCAAAAATAGCTATTTACGATGCGCTGATTGGCATTCTTCAGAAAGTGCTCAAAAAGTACTCACCTAATATCAAGTCTCTTATCGATGGCTGGAAAGAATTAAATGACTTAAATGACTTTGCCAGTGAAAGAATTATTTTTCAAGAGTGAGGAATTTATATTTGTAACCGTCTGACTCGTGTTCTTCTTCCAAAATTATTTTGGTAAAATTTGAATAGTCCGGGAAAAACGTGCCGGCGCCAAAATCTCCGTCAATTAAAGTTAAATAGAGCCTATCCGCTTTGGTAATCGCCTGTTGGTAAATTTGTCCCCCGCCAATTACAAAAATTTCCTCTTTGTCATTTAATTTCGCCAATTTAATACCTTTATCTAACGAGTCTACAAAAAAAGTATTTGGTAATCCCCCTGCGATGGAAGATTTGATTCGAGAAATAATAATATTGACCCTATTTGGTAAAGGTTTCTTAGGGAGAGAATCCCAAGTTCTTCTTCCCATAATCACAGGATGACCGTGGGTAAGAGTTCTAAATCTTTGCATGTCTTCAGGAATACTTAACAAAAGTCCATTGTTCTTCCCTATCCCTCTTTTCAAATCAACCGCCGCGATGATTGATATTTTCATACCTAAATTGTATCATACAAAAGCTTAACTGATGAAAGTTACAACTTACAAAACTAAAAAAGTAGTTCCCGGCGACAAACTATTTGCAATCCTTGATAAGTATTTACCACGGTTGAAAGAAAAAGATATCGTCATTATAACTTCGAAAATAATCTCCATTTGCCAAGGCAGAGTTGTTAAAAACGACGGCAAAGTCACCAAACACGACCTGACGGTAAAAGAAGCCGATTTTTATCTACCCGAAGAGTATGTGGACTACGGAATTTATATGACAATAAAAAACAATATGGTCGTCGCTTCGGCAGGGGTTGACGAGTCAAATGGCGGCGGCTATTTTGTTCTTTGGCCCGAAAACTTGCAGCAAGCAACCAATGAAATTTGGCAATATTTACGCCAAAAACACAAAGTGAAAAAGCTGGGCGTGGTTGTTTGCGACGGCAGAATCCTTCCCATGCGCAAAGGCGCCAGCGGCGTCGGCCTATCCTGGTGCGGATTTGAACCACTGCGAAATTATATCGGCAAACCCGACATTTTTGGGTACAATTTAAGAGTGACTAAAGGTAATCTTGTCGACGGCATCGCCGCGGCGGCGGTTTTGAATATGGGTGAAGGCAAAGAGCAAACGCCACTAGCGGTTGTTTCCGAAATTTCCAATATCAATTTCGTTAAAAGGATTCCAACCATTGAAGAAGTAAATGAAATGTCAATTAAACCCGAGGATGACGTCTATCACAAGATTTTTAGCTCTGTAAAGTGGCTCAAAGGCGGAAAATAGCTATTTCTTCTTTTCGTAGTATCCCCCGGCAACGGTTAATTCTGCCTTGATTGACGGATACGGATTATAATTTTCCAGAACCACTTTATCCGGCGTAAAATCCGCCAACGAGTTCATTTTACCGACTATTTTAACTGTTGGGAAAGGTCTGGGTTTTCGCTTGAGCTGCTCTTTGACTTGTGCAATATGGTTTTCGTAAATATGGATATCTCCATAAGTATGAATAAATTCTCCCGGCTCAAGTTTAAGAATTTTCGCCAGAACTACTGCTAAAAGAGCATAGCTGGCAATATTAAAAGGAACGCCCAAAAAGTAATCGCAGCTTCGTTGATATAGCTGGAGCGAAAGTTTTCCGTCGCGGTTACTTACCTGATACATATTGTGGCAAATCGGAAACCGGGAGGCATTTTCTTTAGTAGCCATCGTGTAAAGATATTCCGGATTCCAGGAATTAACGATGGCGTTATGAGCGCTCGGATCGGCTTTTAGCTCTTCGACCACCCATTGCAACTGGTCGATTGTCCTGCCATTTTTAGTCGGCCATTTTCTCCACATTTCTCCATAAATCCGTGGCAGCTCTCCCCACTTTCTGGCAAATTGCTTATCTTCCCTAATTTTTTGAATGAATTCATTTTTGGTTATTTTGGTTTTTGGATTCTTCTCTTTGTAAATTTTGTATGGGTAGTCGTCCCAAATGTGGCAATTATTATCGACTAGGTACTTGATGTTTGTCTGCCCCGAAAAGAACCAATAGAGCTCTTGAATCACGCCATTCCAATAAACTTTTTTCGTGGTTAAAAGCGGAAACCCTTTGGACAAATCAAACCTAATCTGTCTGCCAAAAACGCTTAAATCGGAAATTCCCGTACCGCGGTCCACTTGTTTGATGCCCGTTTTGAGTATTTCCCTGCCGAGGTCTAAATATTGATATTCCGGATGTCTTTGCTTTACCATAAAACAGTAGTAAGTAGTTAGTATTATGTATCAAGAGTCGTCCTTTTTCAATACTTAATCCTTAATTTTTGTAATTGATATAGTTTTTTGATAGAATAAGGCCATGACAGAACGCAAGCCGAGAGGCGAACCAGACCATGAAAGGTTAGAACCGTCGGATTATTCCGGTCTTTACGGAAGGCTTTTCTTGGCTAGCCGGCCATCAGTTGATATTGCCAAATTTATTGACCCCGCTTCAAACGTTGATGTTCCTGTAGGAATAGATATTTCTCCCACAAGGAACTATACCCGAATTACAAAAACACTTTCCGATGCCGAAAGAGAGGAAGCGTGGAGAGAGGTACCGACATTTGCCAAGCGATACGAATTGTGGAAAAAGGGAGTCGTTCATGCTGTAAACGGGCTCACCCACACAAAAGAAGACAAGGTCAACCTTGATGCTCTTCGTCGGGTAATGCCCGGCATGCAAGCAAAGAATTTTACAGAGACAGATGCCGAGAAATTATTTGATGAGTTTTGCAATAACAATGGAGATAGTGATACAACTAAGTTTATCGAAAAAGTTTTTGATAGTTTAGCTCCAAATGACTATAGTGACCCTAAAAAATTAGCAGAGATTACTCGTTCTTTGGAATGGGTTTCACGCAAACTGTTCGGACAAAAAACTGCCGAGGCAGTATCCCGAATGATTGAGCTGGAAGCCAAAGTTAGAAGTAAGCCAGAAAGCACGGAAGAGATGTTTAAAGACAACCGAGCAAACGCCCTTGAATCCAAGGAATATTCTACTCTTACTTCTCTTATTGAAGGCTTACCTCGAACAACTGAATCGATGGAAGACCAATTAAAAGAGAGGGCAAGAGTAGTTGTGGGACGATTAGGCACTATTAGCGCTATAAATAAAAAATGGTTTTTAGACTACGCGGACGGTGTAACACTTTTGGATAATTTATACCTAAGCTTACATAATAATCCATCAGATAATGATCTAAAAAAATCTATAGATCTTCTTTACACAGCTTTAGAAAAAGTTGGGATAAGAAGGATAGAGGCTGTAGGAAAAGATCTTGATACGCATACTATGGAGAGCATTGGAGAAATGGAGGGAGAAGATGGAAAAGTCGTTAAAGAGATAAAGGTAGGCTATAAAGTTTCTAGCGAAACTGTGCCGATACGTGTTGCTCAAGTCATAGTAGGAAATGGCAAAAGAACACCAGATCAACCTGCTCCAATCGAAACGCCTCCTACTCCAGCTAGCGAAAAACAAGCTATTGATCTGGCTGAACAATTTGCGAAAAGGCTTAACGAAGAATTAACAAGACACATCGGGTACGCTGCGCCTTTTCCAAAAGATTTTATGATGAGTGGCGATGAACTGAAAGCTTATTTAGGCGCCATCGTTGGTGATAAAGTAAAATTTACGGGAAATATATCGCCGATCAAAAATGGAATAATAATAAACGGATTGCGTGTTGGCGAAGGCACAAATCAATTTAAATTTAATCTAGAACTTACAAATAGCAGTAAGGGAATCAACGCGTTTATTCCTAATCCCAAAGGGAGAAATCCGATATACATGGGCATTATAGAAAGAATCGATAGGGAAAAATTTGATTCTACGCTTAAAGACATATGTAACAAATTAGTTGAAAAAGATAATACTGAATGGAGATGTACAGGTCTCAAGATAGTTGGCACTGGAGTTCGAATTGTATTTGAGAATACAAGCTTACCTAGGGGAAACGAGCCGGCCTAACCTCATTTTATTGACATAAAGCTTATAGTGTGTTAAGATTCCACTTGCATTATGAGTAATGAACTTCAAAGACAACCTATTCAACCAATCCTAATAAAAAGCGGGGAAACTCTTCCCAATGCCCTTACAAGAGTCGGGTACAAAAGTCCGGAGATGGAAATTCAAGAACTCCACGGGCGAGTATCGGAGTTAGAAGGTCAATTAGCTGAAGCAAACGGGTCTCTTGCGCAAAAAGACGGGAAAATAAAAAGCCAAGCCGCCGGTTTAAATAGTTTAAGAGGAAAGCTAAGAAGGCGAGACGATACAATCGTCGACCTGCGAATACAGTTGCAAGCAACGCCGGACAAAGAAACTAAACGACCTGAAATTACCAAATTCTCTCCCGAAGCTCGCGCAGCATTAGAAGAACGGGGCTTTGAAATTTACGAATTAAAAGGGGAATCAATAATCTCATTAAAAACAAAAGGGCATCCGTTCTACGACCATGGGTGGGACAGAGACCCTCTTTGGCTTAAAAAATTATCTTCCAGAAAAATGGAAGTTGCGATACATTCCGAACAATTATTCCTTCCGGAAAGCAGGAACAAGACGTTAGAAGAGCAACTAGAAATGACTAGGGAATTTAGTGATAGACTTCGCATTCCAGGAGTAAGAGCAGTACTTGGAGAAATTCCTGAATACACGGAGCTTGATTTTCTTCATCTGGGTAGGAAGGGACATCATTTATTTAAACCTGAACTTGAAAATGGGAGAAATACTTATGGTGGCGCCACAAGAACAAAAACACGCAATAGAGAAAGCTATGCTCGCGACTGTACTTACACCGTTGGGTTTTCTTCTAAGTTTAGTTATGGCCTTGTAATTGGTTACTGCCCCTTCAATTATCATGACTATGGTCTTTATGTCGCTCCTCTGGTAGTACCGGATAATGGCTCTGAAACGAGAGTAAGGGAAGATTTTGGGTTGGAGAGATTAGGCGGTTTGCCGCCGAAAACCAAGAGAGAACTGGAAAGGATTGCGGATAAACTTAAAGATCCTAAAAAAGCGGAGTATTTGAAACAGCATGAGTTTAGAGATTCAAACGGCGCTGTTTTTTGGGGACTTCCCGGAACCGGTAAATCATGGTCCGTCGAAGCTTTGGCGGAAGAAACCGGCTGTGAAAGGGTCGTTCTTAAAATAGATGAGTATATGTCATCCTTTATTCATGGGAGCGCAACTGCGTTAGGAGAAAAACTAAGAGAGGTAAAAGAAACGGCAAAAGACAAAGAAAAACCGCTAATTGTGCAAATCGACGAAGCGGACACAATTTTAATGCCAGTAACTAGAGGGGGCACATTTGGAGACCATGATATTTCGGAAATTAGAGCGGTTTTGTTACGTGAATTTCAGGAACAATCGAACGTATTTTTCATTTTAACTACCAACCTGGATCCCAGAAATCCGAGACAAGCCGATCCGGCAATTGTCAGGAATGAAAGGATTGGCTATTTGGTGGGCTTTGCTATGCCGGATGTTAAAGGCAGGGAAGAAATTTTTGCCAAAGAAATCGGGAAAAGGTCAAGTAGAAGCTTACGCTGGGATAATGTCGATTTTGAGAGTTTGGCAAAATTAAGCGAGGGCTTCGCTCCGGCGGACATTCAAGCGGTATTACTTACTGCCGTTAATGAGGCATATGATAGAAAAACCCGCTCCGCAGTTGTGACTAAGCAACATTTGGAAGACGCCGTAGCGCTTGTCAAATTCCGAAAACAAAACGAAGAAGAATAAGCAGTATTTGACTTTTATTTATGACCAGTGAGTTTGGAGAAAAAAGACCAGACATTGGCGAACAGATATCTCCTGTGCCTTTATACAGAGATTTGTTGCTTAGAGCTACACTTCGTGATCCTAATCGGGCTATTGGCAATGACGTAACTGCAGTCGATTTTAGTGGGCCTTTTGCCGAAACGGCAGATAAGTTAAATCTACTAACTCAATCTGATCTTGAAAAAAGAGAACACGGAACGGTTGTGTATGTAATTCCCAGCGGAAAAGTTTTAATCAGAAACGAAATCACGCAAGGAGATGAAACATTTGTTTCTATTTATACAGAAGTAAAGCCCAATGTTGCAAGATTTTTCTTACCTAAAGCTCATAAACAAGACCGGTTTGTTGGCGCGCTAATCCATTCACATCCTTTTGATGCTCCCCCTTCTCCCCTAGATTTATCGAATCTATTGTCATCCAATAAAAATGCTCTTGCTCATACATCTGCTTTTATAGTAACTCCAGTAAGAAAAATCTTAGTTTTTAGAGGGGCGCAAACTCCTCAATTTTCTCAAAAAGAAGTAGAAGCAAAAATGAATCTGTGGAAAAAGCAAATAGACGAACGGGTAGCTCGACTTAGAACACCCGCTATGAGCGACTTGGAAGTGCTTGATATGGAAGCAAGAGCGCAACAGACAATGGTAAGGCAGATTATTAAAAAATACGGACTACGATATTTTGTTTGTCCTGTCGGGCAAACTATTGCTCGCCTCGCTCCTCAAGGCGAATTATAAAATATCTAAACATTGACTTTATCTTTAGCTTCGGATATAATCCTCGCAGAAAACTATAAGTTTTGATTAACAGCGTCCAACAGCGGATTGCATGAGCTAATCTAAACGAGTAGATTCTAAAAGACTTTATGGCTAATCGGCTTTAAACTAATTGACAAAAGCGTCAACTAAGTTTGGGCAGAAAAGCAAGCATAAAGTATTCAGTTTTAGATACCTTTACGAAGAGGTAGCACCTTAACAATTTAATAGAGGCGCTAAGCACTCTTCTAATCTATTGCCTCGAAGAGTTGTAAACTCAATTGAAAGGAAAAGAAATGCCCGGAAACAGAGTTAATGTGCGGTTGGTAGTAAAACCAAAATCAACACCTTATGTCCCACCAACGCCATACAGCTATGCTCCGCCAACAATGGCTTACACGCCACCATCTGCAGCAA
>Ga0187878_1000497_pt1 | contig 44452 bp, 50 predicted proteins | sample June2016WEW_17_1_FD_132979 | JGI IMG/M metagenome (GOLD analysis project Ga0187878, IMG submission 132979) | Peatland microbial communities from SPRUCE experiment site at the Marcell Experimental Forest, Minnesota, USA - June2016WEW_17_150 | ecosystem: Environmental > Terrestrial > Soil >... | reverse complement strand
GCAGGCTAAGATCAGGGCATTAGGCGGAAAGATACTCGTGACTGGCCATGCGTTCGCTGGGGTGAGCCGAGCCATTAACAGGAAGTTCAGCACACTTGGACCCGCGGAGCTTATTGCAAGTGTGCTTCGCCTCTTTGGGCAGGGAATGAAGGTCTGTGTAGAGATCACGTTCATGGCTGCTGACTCAGGAATGATACCGATGACTGGAGACGTCGTGGCTATCGCTGGCTCAGGAAGGGGTGCGGACACATCCGTCGTTATTAAACCCGCCCACCTTAACGACATGTTCGACCTCTATGTTAAGGAGATAATAACAAAGCCGAATACATGCTGATCCTCGGGGCATCATTTTTTATCTCGTATACCCTACAAGAAATTATGTCGAATCTAGTCGAGCTGCTCAAGGAGCAAAAGAAGATAGAGTTGAGTCATGTCAAGGAGCTAAAGCCGAGCGTGGCGAAGGCTCAGAACAAGATAGTTGCGGCCCTGTTGGAGAGCATAGTTCTGGATAGCCAGAAGCATGCTGCCCTCTGTCAAGCCCTCATCGACGTAAAGGGGGGTGAGATTCCCGCCTCCATGGATATAGACATGGGCACTGCAGTCGACCTCCACCAAGATATAAAACAACACATCAGGGTTGAGGCTGATATGCTGTCACGGGTCGGGGTCATGGCGCGGGAAGCGAAGGATAAGAGGGTTAAGGCAGTGATCCAGTACATCCTGGAGGACGAAAAGAGGCATCACTCCACTCTTCAAGCCCTCTCGAACTTAATGGATCAGGACAATGCAGCATTCGAGGAGTACTTGGAACTTTTCCAAAAGTACATGGTAGTCTCAAGGTAGGATTTGTTGGTTATGCGAAGATCGTGAACTTGTCCTTCTTCGCTTTACATACTGGGCATTGGTCGGGTATCTCTCCCTCCGTTGTCCATCCGCAGACCTCGCAGACGCCTATTTGTTTGAAGTCGGCGTCCTTCTTCTGCTCAGCTGCCTCCTTGGCACGGGTATAGAGCCCCGCGTGTGTCTTCTCCGCTTCCCAAGCGTATCGGAATGTTACCTCGGCGCCGTATTCCTTCTGGTCCTTAGCTACAGCCATATAGGCGGGGTACATCTCATTTACCTCGTGGTTCTCCCCGTCGATGCCGTGCTGTAGGTCCTCGACTGTGGATCTGCTGCCGAATAGGGCTCCTCCGACTGTGGTCTGGGCTCCCTTGGTCACTATGTTTCGGTAGTGATTTCCCGCGTGTATCCTCTCCGCGTGAGATACGGCGGTGAAGAGGCGGCTTATGTTTGGGAAGCCGGACTCCGCTGCCCTCTTGGCGAATATAAGGTATCTCATGTGGGCTTGGCTCTCTCCGCAGAAAGCGCTTATTAGGTATGACTCGGTCATCGTTCTAACCATAATATCACAATGAGATCGGTGGCAACCCCGGTTTTTATCGGTTACTAGAAGGGGGAGGGTAAACCAAATTCGTCTCAATGGTTATGGTCGGCTAACCGTCGAGAGGATGTCCCTCCACCCCAGATTTCGCATGATCCATCGGTAAAGCTTATTCGGAGTTCACGTCAATCAAGAACCACGTTATGAGGTCCTGCTATTGAATGAGATCAGATTCCACGGGATGGGTGGACAGGGCGCTGTTATGGGAGCCCTGATACTCGCTGAGGCCGCATTCAGCGAGGGAAAGTACGCCCAGAAGATCCCAATGTATGGGGGTGCTCGACGTGGAGGGGATGTCACAGTCTTCCTTCGACTCGACGATAAGCCGATAAGGCGGACTTGTGGCATTTACGAGCCCGACTCCTTGATTATTCTCGACCCTACCCTTAAGAGTCAGCCCTTTGTCAGGGCGGGCCTCAAGAAAGGGGGTGTCGCCATCCTCAACGATGAATTAAAGCCAGAGGAGATCGATCTGGGAGTCAAACTTGAGAAGGTTGCAACACTAGATGCGACGGGGATAAGTGCAGAGGTCTTCGGTGTCCGTGCCATTCCTATAGTAAATACGCCTATGCTTGGTGCCATTGCTAAGTCGACTGGCTGGATAAAACTTGAGTCTCTGACCGAGCCAATAATTCATCAGCTCCCCGGCAAGGTCGGGGAGCTAAATATTAAGGCGTGTAAGCGTGGCTGGGAGGCCGTGAGGGAGGCTTAGCTGTGAGTAGTATTGTTCGTAGCTTCAGGCCCACAGTCGATCAAAAGAAGTGTGTTAAGTGTGGTCTCTGCCAGACATATTGCCCCGAGGGTACAGTCATACTCACCGATGAAGGGATATTATTTGACTACCGCTTCTGCAAGGGTTGTGGCGTCTGTGCAAATGAATGCAGAGTTAAGGCGATCGAGATGGTGAGGGAGGAGGGGTAAGTTATGAGCTTTACAAGGATGATGGAGGGAAACGAAGCAGCGGCCTGGAGCGCTAAGCTCAGTCGAGCCGAGGTCATTCCCGCGTACCCGATAACCCCACAGACTGAGCTAATTAGTAGCTTAGCTTCGATGATAGCGGACGGGAAGATGAAGGCGGAGTACATCAAGGTGGAGGGAGAGCACACTGCGATGGCAGCGGCTATTGGTGCATCCGTCACGGGAGCTCGCGTCTTCACTGCCAGCAGTAGCCAGGGAATATTATTCATGGAGGAGCCTTTCTGGATGCCTCCTGGTATGCGCCTTCCCATAGGGATGTGTATAGTTAACCGTAGTATTGCCCCACTCGGCACACTGCGCCCTGACCACATGGACTCCATGCTCCAACGCGATACGGGCTGGATACAGCTCTACTGCGAAGATAGCCAGGAGGTCCTGGATACTATCATAATGGGTTATAGAATTGGAGAGGATAAAAGGGTCTACCTACCGGTAGCTACTTGCTACGATGGATACTTCGTCTCCGCAACAGCAACCCCCACAAATGTCCCTGACCAAAGTGAGGTCGATGACTTCCTTCCACCCTACAAGCACGAGTGGTACAGTCTCTTACCCGAGGACTTCCGTATGCATGGGAGGGAAACCAACATGGCAAAGGCGCGCTATGAGGTGCAGCAGGCTCAGGAGACTGCGAAGGCAGTCATAGAGGAGGTCGAAAAGGACTGGAAAAAACGCTTCGGCAGGTATTATGATGGCATGATAGAGGAGTATCAATGTAAGGACGCCGACGCCGTCCTCATGACGATGGGAAGCATGACGGGCACAGCCCGCGACGTTGTCGACGAGATGAGGGCGAATGGAAAGAAGATAGGTCTCATCAAGCTCCGTTGCTTCCGACCATTCCCAAGAGAGGAGCTAAGGAGGATTGCGAAGAAGTATAAGGCAATAGGAGTTGCTGACAGGAACACAAGCTTTGGCTCCGCTGGTGGGGGCATTGTAGCGACGGACCTCGCTAGGGCTCTCTACGACATCGACGAGCGGCCTGTAATCGCGGACTTTCACGTTGGGTTAGGTGGTACGGATGTGACTATGAACCAGATTGAGTACATGGCTAAGCAGACTCTTAGGGCCGCGAAGGCGGGCAAATTCAAGAAGGCCGTGGATTGGGTGGAGTTCCATGACCTCGGACCGGTGATGTGATATGAGTACAGATAAGCGGTTCGATGAGTATTACGACAGAGTACATCTACAGGGCGGGACAACATGCTGTCCTGGATGCGGAGGACCTCTCCTCTGGAGGATGATCCTCGACGCTGTCGGTTCAAACACTGTTGTCTACGGTGATGGCCCCTGCGCCATGTGCGCTATCAGGAATATCAAACTCCCCAATTTTAGCATTCATTTCAGCTTCGCTGCTGATGGTGCCACGGGCATAGTGGCGGGTCTTCGCGCTAAGGGTAGGGAAGACATCACGGTCGTCAGCAGCGCAGGCGACGGTAGCATCGGAGACATCAGCTTAGGGAAGGTCAGCGCCGCAGCGGAGCGAAACGAGAATATGATTCAGATCTGTGTCGATAATGAGGCCTACATGAACACTGGTATACAGAAAAGTGGGCTTACACCCTTCGGGGCTTGGACGACGACGACACCGAGAGGGAAGGAGGCGATGAAGAAGGATATACCTATGATCATCGCGGCTCACAAGCCACCATATGTAGCTACTGCCAGCGTCGCTTACCCAAACGACCTCAAGGCTAAACTCAGGAAAGCGAAGGAGATCAAGGGCTTCAAGTATATCCACACAGTCATCCCGTGCCCCACGGGTTGGCGATTCGACCCAGCTAAGGCAATAGAGGTTACTAAGTTAGGCGTCGACACCTGGGTATGGCCTCTTTACGAGATAGAGGCGAACATCCTGAAGGTGAACAGCCGGTCGGAGCAGAAGCCGGTGAGGGAATATCTTGATGCTCAGGGCAGATTCAGGGGAATGTCCCCCGAGCAGATTGACTTCCTCCAGGGAGAGACCGACACTCGGAGGAAGAACCTCCTCGACGCTAACGGGAAGAGGCTCTTCCTCTAGTCTCCTCTTTTTATCTTCTAAATCCGTCTCTTAGGCGTGGAGCCTATTGCAGTCATCGGCCATGTCGCAATAGACAGGATAATAACAAACGACGGTGAGAGGCAGCAGCTCGGAGGACCACCCACTTATGTTTCTCTGATTACGCACCTCCTGGACGTTCGACTGAAAGTTGTGACAAAGGTGGGTGGGGACTTCCCTGATGAGTATGCCTCGGATTTGGCTGCAAGTGGCTTAGACATCCGAGACTCAATTGTTCAATCGGCCAAGACTACGAGATTCGTACTCGACTATACGGACCCAGAGAGAGGCCTCGGCTATGATAGCCTCTGTACACCCATCGAGCCCGAGGACATCGAGGGGTTGTCTGATGTCACGATACTCGCTCCTATAGTCCAGGAGATTCCGGTGGAGACACTTCAAGCACTGAAGTCTCGGGTCCTTGCCCTTGACCCGCAGGGATTCGTCAGGAGACTTGAACCTGGGGGCAAGATATACCTACAGCCATGGCATGACTCTGATCTTCTGAGACGTGTATCCGTGTTCAAGGCCTCGGAGAGAGAGTTGCACCTCGTATCTGGGGAGTGGGGCTGGGAAGGACTTGACAAGCTGTTTGGACTCGGTGTAAGGGTCGCAATAGAGACACGAGGCGATGAGGGATCACGCATCAGATACGAGAGAGGGAGAATGATTGTACCTGCCTATGCAGGTGAGATGGTTGACCCGACTGGGGCGGGGGACGCTTTCATCGCTGGCTTTTTCGCTGCCTATTCCTCGGGGGAGGATGTGGAGTGGTGCGCTGCTCTTGGTTCAGCGGCCGCATCCGCCATCGTGGAGACAGTTGGACCAATAATTAAGATAGGTAGATCGGAGCTATTTGAACGAGCGGAGAAAGTACGCGAGGGGGTTAGGCGCTTATCCTAGCACTCTCTTTGATACAAAGTAAACTGCTAAAGCGATGAAAAGGCCAACCGCCCAAAGGGCGTAGTAGCCTAGATCTGAGTACGAATTCACGTTAATTTTCGTTCCCGCATTTGCAGTGGCTGGAGAAGCTGCGTCGGCTGAGCTCCTTGTGGTACTATTTGAACTTGTTGTCGAACTAGTTGCTGTAGTCGCTGTACTATTCGATTGTGATATTTTAGCCAATGAGGAGTTGGTCGGTGTCAATGGAGTAACTTGTGAAGTAGAGTTGGAGTTCCTCCCACTGATCACTGTATTTCCAGTCGCTGAGGTCTTATTCAGTGTATATTCGGGTGCGCTCCCGGATTTGAGGGAGTTTGTTTGCATAATAGTCGATGAGGCTATGTTAGACAGCTGCCCCGGGAGCATCCCCACTAGCATCACTCCTACGATCACTGCAAATATCACGTATATGCTTGTCCTCATCGCTGTCAAACTATTCATCTCCATCCGGCTCTCTTAATGCTAGGTTTCCGAACACCCGTTCTAATGTTAGAACAGTGATCAACTCGGCTTCTCCCTCCAGATCTTAACGGTCTCGTACCAGAAAATAGCAGCGGGGACGATGCCCATAACGAGGGTGGTGATGTACTCTCTTGTTGGTATGAATGAGAAGGTTACGAGGAAGGTAATGAGCATCGAGGTGAGGAGTACGGCATAGAAGAGATAACGAGGTAGCATGAACCCTCCGAAGCTGACGAAGCTGCGAAGGACGCCAACGCGTACTTCCTTTATGAGGTGGTAGTCTCCATAGGCGTTCTCGACTAGCCCGAGATCCTGGAGTTTTTGGAGGTGGTAAGCAGCGACGCTGGGGCTGCTGAAATTTAGTGCGCGTTGGATTTCACGGACGCCGATGGTCTCCTTTCCAGCTTTTAGGATGTGCATGTAGACGAGGAGCGTCTTCCCCTTGAGCTCTGACTCGATGCTAGCGTCATCCAATGGCTTCACCTTTAAGAAAAATGTGAGGGATTTAACGTTGGTGCTAGAATAGGTTGTTGAGCACGGCGAGTGTAGCATGCATCGCTTCCTCGGTGCGAATGGTCTCTGTCCCTTGCTCGGGGATTGTATTGAGGTTGAACTGGAAGCAATCCGAGATCTCCCTATGCTCGTGTTTAAGAATTTCCTGTAACCCAGCTCGCGGACTACCGAATGCGATTAGGACATTACGGGCTTCCGCTAAACTGGATTTCAAGCGCTCCTCCTCAGAGGAAAGGGACGAGCCTGTTCTACTAGTGGCTATTGTAAGGTCGTAGTACCCGCTTGAGGCCAATTCGCCTAGGTTTTTCTTTGATGCCTGTATCTCATAGCCCCAGTACACTGGTATCTCGATCCTCCTCGCCATCTCGCAGCGTGGCTCAATGCCAGTCGTAAGCACCCTGACTGTGACTCTGCTCCCTCGTGAGGGTGACTTCCCTATGAAACGTATTGGCTTCTCAACACCGATGTCGACCACGTTGACGCCTTGTTGGTCGAGTAAGACACCCTCACGGAATTCCCCGACCATTAGGTTGTCGGCGTGAGCCTCGAGTTGGTGGTGGGGTGTTCGCAGGGGCTGGAGTGTGCCGGCAAACTGGAGCTCAGGGCGTACCTTGTAGAGGTACTTTCGGAGGTATTGTGGGGTCTCCACATACCCGAGGATGATCTTGATTAGGGCGGATTCGTCGGGTTGGTCAGGGTAGATTACTATCTCCTCGGCGCGGAAGATGGCAGCGCTGCGCGCAAGACGCCCTATTACCTCCGTCTTCTCCCTGAGGTTCGCGTATTCGGAGACGAGGGATGCGGGTACCGCGATCGAGAGTCTACTCCTTCGCCTGCTTGGGGTCAACTTCTTCTCCTGCCTTGAGTCTGGGCCACGCCTTCCAGCCGGTCTTAACGAGGCGCTCACGCTTATCAACGTCTCGGAGGACCCATGAGAGGAAACTGTCGAAGCCACGGAGTCTCTTCGCCTGGTCGGGGGTGCCCAATCCCAAGCGGCTGAGGTGTTTAGCATACTCATTCTCCGCGAACTTTTGGGTTATGCCCGTAATCCTGCTGGGGACAACATAATAGCCCTCGTTGATGAGAGCCTTCCTGACATCTGATAGGATGTAGCCCGTGCAGACGTGGATGGGCTCATCTTTCGCTATGTTAAGCGCATCCGCGCCCTCCCTGACGATTCGGAGGACGTGTTGAAGGTATGCCTTTGCCTTGAATGACTGCCCCTGAAATGCCTCGACGGGCACTTCGCCAACATACCCTTCGTTGGTCTCGACTCTACGCATCACTATCACGGCGCCGCCCAAGAGGTCCCCCCAACCGGAGTCATCCACCTCGACTACCATGTGATCGGGAGATAATCGGATGTGGCTGGTTAAAAGGGGCTAGCCCTGCTTGAGTCGGTCGATTGACTCTACAATGCTCGGGTCCCTCCCGTAGAGGACGCCGAGGTAGGCGCTTACAAAGTCGCCGACGTATAGGGCACTGAGCATGCGGGCTAAGCGCCCCTCCCCACATGTTTGGACCTCTAGGACCTTACCGAAGCGGGCTTTGAGGATGTCCATGAATCGGCGTGTTTTGGAGGCGAGATGCTCACCCTCAGCGGAGTCGATTAGGAATACAGCGCAAACACTAGCTAGCAGCTCTTTGTCAGCCTCCCCAGCGACGATGGCGTTGTGGAATGCCTCAGGAATGAAGCTCGATCCAGCGGGGCTTTTCCCGTTTTCATTTAGCTGAGTGTTCCACCTATAAGCGACGGCCTCGTGGATGCGGCTCCCGTAGACTAGTGGTATATAACCGTGAAGTTCGACTGCGAGTTTCTTCGCTGGGTTCGACCACTGTGGGGTCTCGGGGCGCATCTCCTCGCGCATGGCTTTTAGAACGTCGATGGCTTCTCTCACCTCCCACCAGGAGTCCTGTGCGATGCCGGCTTTCTTTGCTGCGACTATGAGGGAAAGGAGCTGGTGGGCGATAGCAGCGCGGGGCTGGAAACCCTGGGGTAATTTATAGATAGTTATGTGTGCAGCCTTTGCTCTCTTCTCCAGTTCCCCGCCTGAGGTGAAGGCTACTATTTTAGCTCCCTTTATTTTTCCCTCCTCGAAGGCGCTCAGCGTCTCCTCTGTGCCGCCCGAGTAGCTGACGACGAAGAGGAGGGTGTCCCTACTGACGAAGCCGGGGAGGGAGTAGTCGCGTGAGACGATTATGGGGACACTTGATGTCTGCTGCAGCCAGTCCCTTAGAAGGAGGCCGCCGACGGCGGAGCCCCCCATACCTGCAACAACTAGGTTCTTGAACCGCCTAAGTTTGAGATCTACTTTATCAGCGGAGTCTATTGCGTCCTCCGCACTCTCGGGGAGGGTGGTAATTACATCGAGCATCCCGCGTGGGTCGACACGCCCAATTTGCTCAAGGTCGTCTAGTGGGGTGTCCATGATTGATGAGTAGCGAATCAGTGTTTAAGCTTGGCTGGGCTACTCACACACTTTCTGGGTTATTGAGGCGCACGATTTGAGGTTACTTATTGAGGTAGTCGGGGTCTTCTTCGACTGTTATGGCGTCGGTTGGGCAGGGTGCAACACAGCTCATACAGCATACGCATTCCTTCATGTGCGCTACCTCTACCCGGTCTCCCGTATCCTCGTAGACTCCCCAAGGGCAGATGCTTACGCAAGTCTTGCAATATGCACATTTCCCGTAGTCGATTGTGACCTTGTGCAACCCAGTTGCCTCTCCCCCGGAGATTGCGCCGAGGCATATAAAAATACAGCACTGCACCTCTGTATATTCTAACGAATATTTTTTCACATCTGGTGTTGGCGTAGGCCACTCAGTCAGCGCCTTTGCATGAGTAAGCGGTTAAATCCCCGAACCGCCAACAGAGACACCAACACGGAGGCAAACTAATGAGCAGAGCCCACCCATACCTACCTAATAGTGTACCCGAGATCAAGGAGAAGATGATGGATGATATAGGAGTCGAATCCATCGACGACCTATACGTCAACATACCGGAGAAGCTCAGATTTAAGGGCGAACTACAGGTCCCTGGCCCCTACACGGAGCAGGAGGTCAAGAGGATTGTCTCGGACACGCTCGAGAGGAACATGCACCTAAAATGTCCACCTTTCCTTGGTGGAGGAGTATGGCCCCACTATGTTCCCAGTGTCGTTGATGAGGTTGTCCATCGAGCCGAGTTCCTAACAAGCTACACACCATACCAGCCTGAGATAAGTCAGGGTATACTTCAAAGCATCTTTGAGTATCAGAGCCTCGTCTGCGAATTAGTCGAGATGGCTGTTGCGAACGCAAGCATGTATGACTGGTCGAGCGCCTTAGGCGAGGCCGCATTACTGGCAAGTAGGCTCAATCATAGAGAAACGATCCTTGTCCCCACTCACATTAGTCCAAGCCGCCTAGCTGTCCTCAAAACCTATACTAGCCCGGTTGGCATGAATATTGTGAAGATCAATATCGACTCCGAGACGGGTATGATAGATCTAGAGGATCTTAAGGAAAAGGTCAAGGATAACACCTCTGCGGTCTACATCGAGACACCTAGCTACCTCGGCTTCGCTGAAGATAACGTCGAGGCCATCGGAGAGATAGCCCACGAGAAGAAGGCACTCTACATCGCAGGCGTCGACCCGATCAGTCTCGGGATCCTTAGGGCTCCGGGCAGCTATGGTGCCGACGTAGTTGTGGGAGAGGGGCAACCCCTAGGTAACCATATGAGCTTCGGAGGTCCCCTCCTCGGCATCTTCGCTTGTAACCATGATAACGCTATAATCCGTCAGATGCCAGGTCGTATCATAGGTGTTACTGAGACCATCGCCGATAAGCGCCGTGCTTTTGTCATGACCCTTCAGACCCGCGAGCAACACATTCGACGGGAGAAGGCGACGAGTAACATCTGTAGTAATGAGGCCCTCTGCAGCGTCGCGGGAGCGGCTTACCTCAGCCTCCTTGGCCCTAATGGTCTAAGGGACCTCGCGGAAACTTGTACAAGTAGAGCACACTACGCTATACGTAGAATAAATGATCTCGATGGTGTAAAGGCGCCAATCTATAACTCTTACCACTTTAAGGAGTTCACCGTCAGGTATGCTAATGGGAGAGCAGCAGATATCAATAAAGTGCTTCTAACACACGGTTATCAAGGAGGAAAGCCCCTCAAGGGTGAGTTCCCTGAACTAGGAGAGTCAGCCCTCTATTGCGTCACTGAGATGCACACCAAGAAGGATATAGATGGTCTAGTGACTGCGCTCAAGGAGGCGACCCAGTGATGACTGTACGCAAGTTTAGGCAAGCTGACTGGGATGAACCCCTAATCTTTGAGCTCAGCCACAAAGGCAGGTATGGTTTCCACCCGCCCGAGGCAGAGGAGGAGATAAGAGATGAAGTCAACGTCGAGTGGCTCATTCCTCAGGGAATAGCGCGTGAGACTCCCCCGGGGTTACCCGAAGTCAGTGAGGTAGAGGTTCTAAGACATTTCATACACCTGAGCCAGATGAACTATGGCGTAAACTCCGGCCTCATCTATCCACTCGGTAGCTGTACAATGAAGTACAACCCGATAATTAATGAGGTACTGGCTAGCCACCCTGACCTAATTGGTGCTCATCCAGACCAGGACTCCTCCACAGTCCAGGGTATTCTTGAATTCCTATACAAGCTAAAGCAGGGCTACCTCGCTGTGACGGGGATGGACGACGCAACCCTCCAGCCAGCGGCAGGAGCCCACGGCGAATGGACAGGCATCATGCTCATCCGTGCCTATCATCAGGATCGTGGCGATTTGGCGAAACGCACAGAGATAATTATCCCAGATAGCGCCCATGGCACGAACCCAGCCAGCGCTGCAATGGGAGGCTTCAAGATAGTTGAGGTACCCAGCGGACCAGACGGCTGTATTAACCTCGAGGCACTGAGAGCGGTAGTCGGTCCCCAGACGGCGGGGCTTATGTTAACGAATCCCAACACGCTCGGCATCTTCGACCACCAGATCGCGGAGATAGCTGACATCGTACACGAGGCAGGAGGCCTGATGTACTACGACGGAGCAAACCTCAACGCAATCATGGGTAAGTGTCGCCCTGGAGACATGGGTTTCGACGTCGTCCATGTCAACTTACACAAGACCTTCAGCACTCCACACGGCGGTGGTGGCCCTGGTAGCGGCCCAGTAGGCTGCAAGGCGATTCTCGCTAAGTATCTCCCAGTCCCTGACATCGTTTTCAAGGAAGGCAAGTACACCCTTGAATACAATAAGCCGATGAGTATAGGTAAGGTCCATGGATACTACGGTAATGTAAATGTAATGCTCAAGGCTTACGCTTACATGATCACGATGGGCCCGGAGGGTCTTAGGGAGGCTTCTGAGCTCAGTGTCCTCAACGCCAATTACATAGCGCGGAAGCTCAAGGACACAAAAGGGCTCAGTCTACCATTCGCCCCCGAGAAGCCGAGGATGCATGAGGTAGTGCTCAGTGCCCAGAAGCTGAGTGAAGACACGAAGGTGAGGGCACTTAATGTTGCGAAGAACCTTCTCGACCACGGACTACACGCTCCCACGATCTACTTCCCACAGATAGTGCCAGAGGCGCTAATGGTGGAGCCCACGGAGACGGAGCCCATTGAGGTTCTCAATGACTTCATAGAGGTCGTGAAGAAGACCTGTGAGATGGCCTACACGAACCCACAGGAGGTGCTTAAAGCGCCGGTCAACACTGTGGTTGGGAAGATAGATGAGGCGAAGGCGGCTCACCCGAAGACGATCTGCCTCAGTTGGCGGAGGCTCTGCCAACTCATCGCAGAATAAGAACAGTTTTTATCCCTAGGGTGCAGATAGGCGGGTAAGGATCGAAGATGCTGCCCGCCTTAGTCTCACAGGGGTTAGACTTCCTCAAAACCCCGCCTTTTGCCACATACGCAATCCTAGGCATAGCCGTTGCACTTGGCCTCCTCACCAGCTTCGTAAACGCTAGAATGACAGACCTAAAGGCTTACAGGAAGATGATGCTTGAAAGCGCTAAGGCCCAGCATCAGATGATGGAGGCGGCGAAGACTGGGAACCAGAGGGCCATCGATAAGGCGCAGAAGAAGCAGCAGGAAGTAATGGGGCAACAGAGTAAGATGAGCATGGATAGAATGAAAATCAGCCTTTTCTTCATGATTCCATTCTTACTCATCTGGCAACTCCTCGGCAGCTTCTTCGGCAATATTATAATCGCTTACTTCCCGTTCCAGTTCCCATTCATACCCTTGGATCTGAGCGTGGCAAACTGGTACCTTCTCTGTAGCTTCTCTGCAAGTATAATTATCAGCCGCCTCCTCGGCCTCACATTTGAGATCGACCCCGAGGAGAGGAATGTTAAGGATGAGTAAGCGTGGACTAGTCATAACCGTCGCGGGGCCCCACGGCTCCGGCAGAACCGCGCAAGCCATGAAATTAGCTGAAACCTTCAACCTTAGATACATCTCCACGGGGACGCTCTTCAGGGAGAGGGCACAGCAGCTCGGGGTCTCCCTCAGCGAATTGTCGAAGATCGCAGCCTCCGATGACACCCTAGACAGGTTCCTCGACGATCGCGCTAGACTAGAAACTAGAAGAGGTGGCGCCGTACTCGACGCCACGCTATCTGGATTGGTCGCTGTAGATCCTGACATACGCATCTACCTCACGGCTCCTCTTGATGTTCGTGTGAGGCGTATTGCGGAGAGGGAGAAGCGAAGTATTTCGGAGGTGGAGGAGGAGACTAGGCACCGTGAGAAAGTGGAGGATGAGAGGTTTCGACGCTACTATGGGTACGACCTCAAAGACCTCTCCATATATGATATCGTATTAAACACTGCTATCGCTGATGTGGATGGTGTTGCGAATATCCTTAAGAACGTGGTTGAAGCATACATTGGCGAAAGATGAGTATTATGCCAGCATTTGAAATCGGTAGGGTCTGCGTTAAAACTTCGGGCAGGGATGCGGGTAAGCACTGCGTGATAATCGACCTGATGGATAAGAACTTCGCATTGGTGACGGGGCCAAAGAGTGTATCGGGTGTCCGCCGCCGCAGGGTGAACGTCAACCACCTAAAGCCACTTGAGGAGAAGATTCAGATAGAGAAGGGCGCGACGGACGAGCAGATAGCTCTGCTCCTCAAGTAGATTCTATCGCATCGCACGCGATTGCAACCTGGGATAGGATAAGTCTTCGTCAATAGAGTTAATGGCTATCTGATTGTTTTAAATTAATGATGATGTCATCTATAGTTATCTCTATCAAAAAGGTAACAATAAACGGTGATCAGAAATTCCTACATCTTCTCAAGGTAGGCAACGTTATTTACTACGGAGACCTCAATCTTAGCGTTCAGGTCTCGGGCATCGATTCTCTTCTTTAATTGAGTCCTCAGGTAGTTTGCATCCTTACCTGTGACCTCAACCTTCACTAGGCTGGACTTACCACCGACGAATCTATCGATGATGGGGTCATATTTGCTACCCTTTCTATACTTCCTAGAAGGCTTTTTTTCAACATCTACCAATTTGAATGGTATATCACTCATTTTTTTCACCTGTAATAAGCGTGATTATATGAGTTATTAAATTTATTGCACATTTAAACTCTCCAAATCACCTGTAGACTATGATACACTCTGAGGTTGTAATTTGAAACAACCTAATAGAATTCAAGTTTATGATCAGTTTAGAAACGCTTGTCGAACTGTCTCTTTGAAGGTTTTTACTTATAGTTCAGGTTGCTTCAAGGTTATTTACTCGTCAACGCTCGTGTAGCGATCGATTGTCTCGAGAGTTGGCTATTCTAGTCAGAATTCTCGTGCATACTCACCGTTCGCCACCGCATTATATACCTTAGATCAAGGTATTACAGGGCCGTGCGCGCGCAGAATTTTGAATAGAGTATCATTTGTTACTAATTTTTACAGAGCTCGCGTGCGCGCGCATTTTATTGGATTAGCGATTGAGGTAGTGTTTGGCCTACATTAGATATAAGGTATAAAAGTCGAATTGGAAGTCTAACATGTCCTCACTGAGGGTGAAGATTATATACGTTGCTTGTGTTGGTTGCTGGTATTGCTACGTGTGGGTACTAGCTGAAGCTGATGTAAAATGGGTGAGGGTCTGATCTCTAGTAGCGTCCAGTTTCTGAGGAGGCAGGAGAAGGCTTTTACAGTTAACATGCTGCGTAGATCAATTGAGAACTTCTCTAACACTCTTGTTCAACAGTATCAGTCGATCTACCTGATCGCGCTGGGAGCGAACTCTGTTCAGGTTGGGCTCGTGAACAGTCTTGCGAATGTGGGTTCGACTCTCACGGCTCTTCCATCGGGTTGGGCCATAGACAGGTATGGTTTGAAGAAGACGTTCTATTTCGGCACTATCTTCATGGCGGTGGGTGCGCTACTCTTTGGCCTTGCAGTCAATTGGGTATACACGATACCGGCGATGTTCATCTTCATTCTGGCTTCGAGGGTGAACCAGACTTCCTGTCCGGTTGTGTGTGGGAGTTCGCTAATCAACCAGGACAGGGCCGTTGGGATGCAGGTCTGTGATAGTTTAGCATCCATTTCCGGGATAATTGCCCCAATTGTGGGAGCCGCGGTGATCGCTACATCGGGTGGAATGACAGCGGAGGGAATCAGGCCAATATTCTTCGTCCAGTTCGGAGTCTTGATTTTGGAGTTAATATTAGTAGCCTGGAAGTTCACGAACCCAAGCAAGAGAGCTGCTCCAAAAGAAGGGTTGGGGCTGCTGGAGGGGTTGAAGGAGGTGCTGGAGAAGGGTGTCGCGGTGAAGAGGTTCCTTCTATATCAGAGCATCTTCATGGTTCCTTTCTATCTAAATGTCATCTACATCCCACTCTATGCGGCTCAGGTAAAAAATGCAGATGCCTTCACCCTTGGAGGGATGGCGACAGCGGCGCTACTAGTCCCGCTTATTCTCTCGATTCCGAGTGGTAAGCTGGCAGATCGTTTTGGGAGGAAGAAGGTGATCTACCTATGTATACCACTTTACTGTCTATCGCTAGTGCTTCTAGCTACTGCACCTGTGGGTAACTCCTTAATGTTGATCGCTGCGGGGGTGTTCCAAGGATTCTACGTCTTAGGTTCGGTGACGGGAAACGCCATTAGGGCGGAGATCGTACCCATCAGCCTCCTCGGTAGTTGGGGTGGCCTTTTGGGGTTATTTGGAGGTTTTGTCGGGATTATTGTACCTATCACGGCAGGTTTCATCTGGGGTGCGGTGAGTCCCCTCTCGGTTCTGTTACTTTTAGTTGCGTCAACGATCATCGCTGGGGCAGTTTTGATTACTGTGCCTGAGTCCTTGAAGTTGGAGAGAGAAATTTAACAATCTGGTTATTAATTGTAGCAATGCGCACTCTTTTTGGAGCAACCAAAGGTTCTCTCTTCTGTTCTGGAGATAGCTAGGCTTAAAATTCAATGAGTTGTTCATGATCTTGCTCGGTCTTCGTTTAATTATTGTTATTACAGTCTTCGTGCGCGCTGGTTGGTCTCGTAGATGTCCCCGTTACTCGTAGGTGCCACACCCTTAGGAGAAATAGGGAAGGGAATCGAACTTGGTGGTTGGTGCTCCCGCCGGGATTTGAACCCGGGATCCCTGACTCGAAAGGCCAGTATGCTTGTCCGGTCTACACCACGGGAGCGCGCTGAGATGTTAGGCTTCGACCCGTTTATAATCGTTGCTCAGCCCTAATTGTCGGTAGTATTTTTATATTCTCTGTGGAGGTTTACCTGATGCGTGGGCCCGTAGCTCAGTTTGGCTAGAGCACCCGGCTCATAACCGGGTGGTCATGGGTTCAAGTCCCTTCGGGCCCACTATTCCTAAAGTCCGCGCACCCAATCTCTTTTAGTCTCTTTTTACTTCACTAGGCGCACTCGCATCTAAACCTATGAGAAAAAAGCTTTATTAATATTGCTTCAAATATCAAAACTGGAGGGAAAAATGAGGATGAAAAGTAAAGAGTTTATGGACAAAGATGTTTATCTTGGTAGCGAGAAAATAGGTAAAGTCAAAGATATTGGAATAGATCCAGAAAATTGGAAAGTAACTCATCTTGAAGTCGAATTGACCAAGGATGCAGCTGAATCTGTTCTTGGCGCAAAGAAAGGTGGGGTACGAAACATGTTGGCCACTTCAGCCCTAGAGGAAGGGGTTGCACTATGGACAGAAAAAGGGCTAAACATAAAGGTCCCAAAAACACAACTTCACGCGTACCTAAAACCAGTAGACGAAACTTAGTTGGAGAGTTGGCGCGCGCGAAAACGCTTCTGTTTTTCGTGGCATATGCGCTTTATTAACTACGAAGATTATCAAGCAAACCTGAGCAATGACGAAGTAGAAGGAGGAGGTAAATGAATCAAGGGACAGATTTGTGAAGAAGTAGGTAAAATAACGGATAACAAAACTGAACAGCTCAAAGGCAAGATTGAGCAAGTTGAAGGGCAAGCTCAAGAGGAAATAGGGAAAGTTAAAAGAAAGGCCAAAGAGTAAGACGACACTCTGCGCGCGCGCTCTTCGAAATCGTGAGCCTATCCTTCCCCTTATATGGCGCCGATTCCATGTATCTTTTCTTCAAGGACATAAAGTCCCTGAGGAGAGAAAGTGTAATCGAACTGCCTCTGAAAGAGGCTTTCAATAAAGCGTTACTAACATACGTCGCTTGCATGGAAAAATTAGGATCTGGAGTAGCGGCGAGAATAAATTGGTTTATTAACATTCATTCCCAAAAAATAAATGGGAAGAATTGACATGGATCTCTTCTGGACCATAGCGGCAATCCTCGTGATACTCTGGTTACTCGGGTTTATAACTGGAATCGGAGGAGGCTTAATCCACGCACTATTAGTTATAGCACTGATCGTTATAATCATTAGACTTATTCAGGGAAGGGGAATATAGTCACTGGTTAATCGAGTGCACGATTTTTCAAACGAAGTTTCATAAATCATGGAATCGCCTTTCACACAATCTATACGATTGCACATGCACGAAATGTGAAAAGTACAGACTTGAATACTATAAAAATAAAACGGATTCAAATAAAGTAGGTGAGCATATCTTGGACAATATAAATGAGATGAATTATTTTACAAAAAATAAGCCACCAGGATATTATCTACACTACCTCAAGCTAGCCCTCAGACTTTACCGAGGCTTCTTTCTAAACACCTTAGGCCTAAAGTACCCCTACATAAGCGGACACAAACTAACCTACAACTGCAACCTCAGATGCAAGATGTGCCCGTTCTGGAAAAGATCCTATAAAGATACCTCACTCGAGAATGAAAAGCGTATAATCAAGGCACTATACAACGCCGGAGTATGTCTAATAGCATTTGAGGGGGGAGAGCCCTTGTTAAGAGAGGATCTCTCAGAGATACTGGAGTATTCAAAGGGCCAGGGCTTGAGTACCAGCATAATCACGAACGGTGTCCTGCTTGAACGTAAAATTGATTCAATCGCGCCTTACATTGACGGATCAATCTACGTCTCCCTTGATGGAATCGGAGAAACGCATGACAGGATCAGAAACTCCAATGGGTGCTACGATAAGGCTTTAGAGGGAATACAGAGCTGCGCGGGGAAGGCTTTTGTGACGATTAACACTACTATCATGAAGGAGAATGTTGAAGAAGTCCCTGATTTGGTCAAGTTGGCGAAGGAACTCAAAGTTGGTATCTCACTTGCCCTTGTATACAACTACGAAGGCATTTCTGTAGAGCAATTATCAAGCCAAGAAATAAACAAGGTAGCCAACTCGCTGATTGATATGAAAAAACAGGGTTACCCCATTGTCCATTCTATTGATTATCTCAGAATCATGGGGAAGACACTGGCTTGGGATTGTAAGCCCTGGCTGGTAGCGAACGTTGACCCTGAGGGCAAAATTATTCAACCTTGCTACTGTCTTAATAACTATAAATCATCCACGAATATCTCAAATATAGACATTGACTCGTTGTGGCGAAAATATGACTGGTCTAAATATAAAGAATGTAATAAGTGTACACTTCATTGCTATGTAGAGCCATCGCTTATCCAATCATTCAATATTGAAACGTATAGAAACTGGGGGAGAGTCATTAAGAAGATCTAAGCAAAGAAATTTGGAATATATTTTACAATTGTTTACTCGCGTTGTTTATGATAGAAAATCAAAAAAAATAGCCAAAAAAAAATTAATTGGATTATTTTTGGGGTCCAGGGTTGGGACCAGGGTTCGGGTTGGGAGTTGGGTCTGGCGTTGGATTCGGGTTCGGTTTTGGTGTAGGGTTCTGAGTTGGATCCGGTGTCGGGTTCTGGTTAGGTTTCGGATCGGGGACCATCTTCTTATCCTTCCTACTCACTCAATCATTCAACAACTTCTAAACACATATACCTATCCTCACGTGTGCGATAACGAGTCACTTTCCTTTAAGTCTTAGACGAAAACTCGGCTGACATCATAAGCACCATAATATTTTACGTTTCGTACGGGAGGTGATGGAGAAGGAAGAATAAATTTAGTAAAAATATAAATCCAATATTTGGATTAATCCGTGAAGTTAATCATTTTGGGTTTGGGTCTGGGTGGTCCTGATCGCTCGCGAGATCATCTGGTTTTTTATCACCGGGAATTGAAGGAGGTTCGTACTCAGGCTTTTCGGGAGTATCATTAACTGATTTTTTCTGTCTTTTTTTGACCATTTTCTCTCATAAAGAAAATAGTAATTTTTTAATATAAACATTCTTGATTTCCTCCAAGAATGTTTCATATTTCTACACATATACCTTAAACTCTACCATCTTTACTCCATCTCTGGGTTTAGTACCGAGCTAGAATAATGATGGAGTGTTTAGCGCGCACCCCCAATGTCACACACGCATCATTATATCCGATAATGACGATGGGTGCTTCAAACAATAGCACGCACTTAAAGAACTCAGTATATATCACATTACCGGCTATCTGAGAGGCAGTCTAATCGTGAATGTTGTACCCTCACCGATCTTGGATACAAAATCCACTCTACCTCCAACCGCTTCCGCTGCCATCCGAACGAAATAGAGGCCTAACCCCAAGCCCCCCTTCTTTGTTGTGAACAATGGTTCGAAGAGGTTCTTAGCATCCTTTTCGCTTATGCCCGTTCCTGTGTCCATTACCTCGATCACCACACCTCCGCCGTTTTGTTTTACTGAAATAGTCAGCTTATCGCCTCCCGACATCGCTTCGACGGCGTTCCTCACAAGGTTATCAAGTACTCGGCGAATTATCTCAAGATCAAACTCTGCCTCAAATCCTTCAGGTAAGTCCAAATTCACATTAATCTGTTCGGGAACTTGAACCTCCTCCACAACATTCTTGACGAGGGAGAATAGATCGACTCTCATCTTCACCACCTTCAAGCCACGTGATCCTTTCCTAAACTCCTCTAGCATCCGAATGGACCGATCTACGCTACTTGTGATTATGTCAAACATCTTCTCCGAGAGTTCAGGCTTCTTTTTGCCTATCCAGGCAGCATAGCTGATGGCGCTTAGAGGCGAACGTAGGTCGCGTGCAAAGGTGGCACCCATTCTGTTCACTGTGTCAAAGTGTTCGACTTTATGAAGCTCATTCTCAAGCGTTTTACGATTCGTTATGTCACGAGAAATAATCTCCAGGTTATACCCAATCTTAAACGCCCAGAGTTCCACCCATTTATCGCCGAATCTGGGTAATGTTTTATACTCTTCAATATATTCGGGTTCTCCTGTTTCCAACACTTGGAGAAATCTCCGGTATCTCTCCTCGTTTTCTATCCCCGGTTAATTTTCCTCAAGCCTCTTACCGATGACATCCTCCTTTCTAGCACCCATAAACTCCAAGGCCTTATTATTGATGTCAATCAGCTTAAAATCAGATTAGTAGATCCAGAAATTGTCGGGAGCTGAATCCATGAAACCTCTGAGCGTCTCATCGCTCTCACTAAGCTTGACGGTCCTTTCATCAACGATATCCTCAAGCTTGGAGGCGTGTTCCAGCGTGCTCTCGTTAGCCACCCTCAAGCCTTGATCTTTAGCCGATAGATTCTCATTGTGCCTTAAGCTCTCTTCATGTCTCTTTCTATCATCGATATTCGTCGCGTAGAATCGCACTCTATCCCTCCAGGAACTATGTGAAGCAACAACGAGTACCATATTCCGTTGATCTCAACATCATTCATCAGAGTCTTTTTATCTTCACGTTGCAGTTGGGCTACGGTTTCCCCCCAATTTAACCCGAGTGAATCAGTCGACGCCGAATTGAAGATATCGAGATACTCGGCGCGCGCGCACATGATGACTTGTATGTCGAGGGTATATCATTGTTAAAGTTAAGGTGCACCTGAGTAGTGTGCCGCGAATTGTTTTCGCGGGTGTTAAAACAACTATCCTACCTTGATTCTTAATCAAAAGACTTTATTGCAAACTGATTCAAATAATAAAGTGGCGACTTGGGTTTATGTGGAAAAAGAAAGAAAAGAGGAAGGAAGAGAAAGAGGAAAATCTGTTGAAGGAGCTATGTGGAGATGACACAAAATTGTATGATTTTCTCTCTAGTAGCCTATATCTAAATCCTATAACGGCCATACCCAAAACGGATCTCGAGAGCCTCATCGAGGAGGTAGAGAAAAGTATAAATGATGAAAATTATAAAGAAGCAATGCAAAAATATCAAACGACAGTGGATAAGGCCATTTTGGAGGCTGCTCAAAACCCAAGAGAAAGGGATAGATACATCAGTGTCATCAAAGACCTTTCGTTAAAAACTATAAAAGTCGCAAAGAAAATTAAAAATATGGGAGAGAAGGCGGTATTTACTCCATTTTATCTTGAAGGAAGAATTAATCACTATGAATTTATGAGCGAAAGAGTGGAAGACGTGGTAAAAATATCTTCTCTCTTTTATAATGAGATATTAGAAGAGTCTGGTGAGATAGATAGACGTGAAGAAAGAAGTATAAAGAGAGGTGAATCTATGAGATTAGAGGAAAGAGCAGATAGAGAAGAAAGAGATAGGAGGGAATTAAGAGGAAAAGAAATAAAAACTATGGGAATAGAGAATAGAAGAGAAGCTGAGAAAAAAGATAAAGAAGAAGAAAAGAAAGAAAAAGAGAGAACTGAAGAAAGAAGGAAACAAGAAATAGATGCTGAGAAAAAAGAAAAGATATCAGAGAAGGAGGAAAATGAGAGACGAAAAACGAGAAGAGAAGAAATGAGAGACACAAGAAAAACTTAGAGAAGAACAAGCGCACTTACACGAGTTAGGACGACCTTGTTGTGCGCCTGCACACGCGTAATATTTAATAAAAATGTTTCCTAAGCGAAAATTAGATGAGATTGGTTTGGTTCATGTAGTTGTCTACGAGAGGGTGAAGGATCACGCTAGATGGTTGAAGACTTTCGATGGTGACGCACCTCACAGGAATGGGTCTAAGGGTGGTGTAATACTACAGTTTGAGAAGGATCATAACAAACACCACATCGTCTTTGAGTGGAGCGATGAGGAAGCTAACGATTTCGTAGACTTCGTAAAGACGCCTGAGATGCAAAAGGTGTTCACAGAAGCTGGGGTACTTGAGCAGACAATTCAAGTTTGCTCCCCTTCCACGATCTTTAGCAAATGAGCTATCCTAATAATTACTTTTTACCTAATCAATTCACCCTAAATGGTACATATGTGTTGTTCTACACTTTCTCACGCCTCGAAGATTGGCCTCTTTTACCTGATCACTTATGCAACCTTCGATATTGGTATATCTAGCGCGCATCCAACTTTCTAAAGGAAAGGGTATAGATGAGTGGATACGAGAATAAACGAAGTGCTCTACTTACTGATCTATATCAACTTACGATGAACGCCGCATATATCGACAACGACAAGGAGGACGAGATCGCCTCATTCGAGATGTTCATAAGGACCCTGCCAACCAACTGGGGCTACTTTGTCGCGGTAGGAATTGATGATGCTATCGACTATGCTACGAAGGTACGATTCACAGATGATGATGTAGCCTATCTTCAGGGGTTAAACATCTTCAAAGACGATTATTTTGACTACCTCCGTCACTTCAGATTCGAAGGGAATATTACTGCACTCAATGAGGGGACCCCAATCACCGTGGACTCTCCGATAATGCGGGTGACGGCTAAGCGTCCACAGGCTCAGCTTCTGGAGACGGCGCTTCTCAACACCGTAAACTTCCAGACACTGATAGCCTCTAAGGCTAGCCGAGTCGTGAACGCGGCAGGTAAAGCCAAGGTCGTAGACTTTGGACTTAGGAGAGCCCAGGGATTCGACGCAGGCGTTAGGGGTGCACGAGCAGAGTACATTGCTGGAGTCGATGCTACAAGTAATGTGGAGGCTGCCAGAGAGTATGATATTCCTCCCTCCGGTACGATGGCTCACAGCTTTGTGATGGGCTTCCCCGAGGAGGCCGACGCGTTCAGGGCCTATGCGCGCACTTTCCCCAAGAGTTCCGTGTTTCTGATAGACACATACGACACGTTGGCGGGTGCGAGGGTGGCAGCGATTGTGGCTAAGGAGATGGAGTTGAGGGGCGACCACTTAGCTGCTGTGAGGATCGACTCAGGGAACGTGGAGAGTCTTTCTAATATTATCAGGGGCTTGCTCGATGAGGAGGGCCTGAGTTACGTGAAGATCGGTGTGAGCAGCGATCTGAATGAGTACAAGATCGATGAGTTCACGCGATCTGGTGTGCCAGTTGACTTCTACGGTGTAGGTACCGAGATGATCACAGCTAAACCTATATCCGCACTGTCTGGGGTCTACAAACTTGTCGAGGACAACTTTGGGCCGAGGATCAAACTTTCGGATAGTAAGCAGACGCATCCGGGTAGGAAGCAGTTATGCAGAGTCACTGGTGGGGATGGGAGATACCTGTATGATATTCTGCAGCTCGATAAGGAGGGAGGCATTGGAATGTCTCTCCTTGAGCCAGCTGTTGAGAGTGGGAGAAGAATCAGGGGGATCAGAGATCTCAGGGATATCAGGGAGTACTCCTTGGGCTGCGTGGCGAAGCTGCCGGATGAGTGTAAGAGGATTGTAGGTGCTAAGCCATACGAACTCAAGATAAGTGATGAGCTTGAGGATCTCACCGAGAAGCTGACGAGGCAGTACACTGCCTAGGTAGGTGAAACAGTGATGAGGAGAATCTTGTTTTGGGATATTGATACGCAGGTTGACTTTATGGAGCCTGATGAGTAGTGGTCTACGGGGTTGCGTCTGATGTGTGTCGATCTGGCGGTGATGTACTTGGCCGAGATACTTGGCTACAAGGTGACCGTTCCCCTCGATGAGATTATGGGTGTTGACGCCAATAAGATAAAAGCGTGCATCGACGGGTGGCGATCCCTTAACGTGAGTATTGGGAATACAGGGCAGATATTGGAGCAGATGAAGCACCTGCTTGAGGGTGAATAGACTAATGAAGGATCTTAAGGATCTGACGGAGTTCTGGAGGGAAACCGGTTGGAGTGCTGCAACTGAGGCCCAAGGCATACGAGGGTGGATTAGAGACTACTTTGAACAACATCGGCTCGAGTATGCTGTCCTCGGGCTCTCGGGGGGCCTTGACTCGAGTGTGGTTGCATCGATCCTGGTTAATGCCCTTGGGGGGGAGAAGGTAATTGGTGTGCTTCTCCCCGATGGAGATGTCACAGACCCTAAGGATGTTGAGGACGCGACTCATCTCGCGGATAAATTGGGTATTAGGACTAAGAAATATGATATCTCCTCCCTTATCTCCGCCTTCGTTCAACAAGATCCGGAGATTGCTGATCGGGGTCCCGGAGGCGTTTATAGAAACGGGGTCCAGTATGGGAACTTGAAGGCCAGGGTTAGGATGATTAAACTCTATGAGGTTAGTCAGTTGATGCCTGGGAGATCAGTTGTGGTGGGGACGACTGATCGGTCGGAGTGGTTTATGGGTTACTTCACGAAGTACGGGGATGGGGGGGTGGACCTTGAGCCAATCCTCAACGTGTACAAGACCCAAGTCAGAGAACTCGCTAGAGAGTTGGACCTTCCTAGGGGGATCATCTCGAAGAGGTCCTCGCCTAACCTTGTTCCCGGGATGACTGCCGAGAAGGAGCTTGGTTTTAGCTATGAGGAACTGGACCTGATTCTGGCAACCGTTGTTGATGGAATAGGCAAAAAGATGAGTCTACAGTCATCGAAGGAGGTCCTTTCTGATAGTTACGGGATCGATACTATAATTGTGGATAAAGTTCTGGAGAAGATCTCGGGCACCGCACACAAGAGACAGATACCGCCAAGCCCACCAAAGATTTAATCGAATAAGCTGGCATGCAGAGACTCGCGCTTATCATCCAAGATGCGTTTTACTGAATTCCTCATAGGTAGAGGCTATCAGGTGGAGTTTCTTTGGAATAGTTAGAATTGAATATGCGCGCGCTTGATTGTTTAAAAGTTGGGGTTTCTAAATGGGGAGCAGAGGCTATTTTGCCTCATCCTTGATATTATAACGGGAGTCATTATTCTCATGCTAAGGTGGCTTTATCCCAGTTTTCATCAAGCTAATCCAGGCCATTTTTTCGGACGGCTCGGTCATGACTCCGAAGTAATGTTCTGTCTCAATGGGGAAGAACCATGAATCACTATTGGGTGGATGAATCGATAACAAGTCTCCAGTTAGCTCACCCTCCAATGTGGGGTCCATCTGCCTCAACTCATCCCTAAATTTCTTTTTAAACGACCAACCCTTCTCCTTGTAATAGTCGAGCAAATTCCTTTCCATAAACTGGACAAGAGTCTCATTTCTTCATTCGAGCCTGTAGAGTCCTTTAATGAACCAACTCATTCCCATTTTAGCCAATACCTCAGACTGAAGTTCAGTCTCCCTGTTCCGAGGGTCGGTAACTTCGCTAAACAGCCTAGAGGTCTCAACAACCTCTTTGAAGACATCGCCCGGCGTTCCGTGAAAATCTGGGTAGGCCTTGAACTTATAGGACATCATCTTTGGCACGTCGCTGTGCAGTAGATCAACTGCCTCATCCAGTGTATTGCAGCCAAGGACAACTTGGATCGCCCCGAGCTTCTTCAGAGATTCCCCCGACAGGAGAACATTTATCGAAGCTGACGATTCACTCTTCACCTCCACCTTAGCGACACCATCATTACTCTTCTTCAGCCTGCCCCTTAGCCTACTCACAGTCCCCTCACTTATGTGGGTCTTTTTCGCAATCTCCACATTCGTGTAACCCTCATTAAGGAGCCTTACGATTTCGTCTGACTTCTCCTTCTTCATCTTAGGCATCGGAGACCACTGAAATAAAAATAACGTGTCACCATATAGCATTTAATACAATAATCAAAAATCTGACAAAACGTAAATATGCACAATCGGATACATTCTCAAAAACTATCGAAAGACAATAACACTAACGATGCGCATATACACGCGCCACCACATCTATCCTTCCCTTTACACAATTAGTTACCTTAACCCCCTATGCTAGCGCAGTAGTAGTAGCAGCAGATACTCATAATAGTGGTTCTAGTGGGTTTATTGATGCAGTTACACTAGTCTATCTAAAGAGCTCATAGAGCAACGTATACTACCATATAATACAAGCAACCAATGCGAACTCTAACCATATCAAACAAACCATTTCAAGTAAAGATTCGATGAATAAACAGGGGCTTAGGCTTTACTAAGGCAGTTAAAACGCATTTATTTGAACCATATTAAGGAATAAAGCATCATTCAAACTTAGTAGGCTTATACATAGAAGAAAAACAACAATGAATGCGCAAATAAAAAAGCGGTTTGAGAGCTAACGATACACAATTGAATTACTGCGCACGAATAGAGCAAATATCCCATAGTAAACGGGAACAATGCACACACTGTATAGGAGATATATGCGCGTGTGCATGCGTCCCCCGAACAACCCGAGAGTATTCCTTTGATTACAACCCGGGTACCTGGTAGTTGTCGTCGCCAACGTCCATGAAAGCGGTCGCTCTCTCACCGTGCGCGCGCGGGGGTCCCCACCCTCATCAACCTCGCAATCGTCGCTGGCTATCTTTGGTTTACTCTTAAGAGGAGTGGAAAATGGGTCGATGGGAAAAATATGGTCGTCATTGAGGAGGAACACATCAGCGACTATGGGTTGGCGAAGATCTCGGGAGCCTGCCTCGTTCTCGCGGTTGGGGGCTTCATCCTCAATGACCTATTAAGTCTCTGGGGTCTCCCCCACGCCGAGCACCTTGGGATAATAGCGTTCCTCGCGTCGGTTCCCATCTACACTCTCACCAGGGACAAGCGGGGACTGTTACGCCAGGTGGATTGGAGCAGCATCGTCTTCTTCCTGACCATGTTTATGGTCATGGGAGCCCTCTGGCAATCCGGCGCAGCTAACATCTTCATAAACCTCATACCGCTCCGAACCCAATGGACAGGGGTTCGGCGATCATCAACATAATGCTGTTGAGCACTCTTCTGAGTCAAGTGTTCAGCAACGTCCCACTGGTGAAGCTCTACATCGACGTCATGAAGAGCCTGGGGTTCAACGGTGCTCATCAATACGCTTGGTTGGCTCTAGCCTCGGGGTCGACTATAGCTGGTAACCTGACTGTTCTAGGCGCGGCAAGTAATGTCATCATCCTCGAGACTGCTGAGAACAGGGTGGGCGTTCCTTCAGTTTTCTGTCTTTTCTCAAGAGCGGGGTGTTCATAACAGTGCTAAATATCTTGGTCTATGTTGCGTGGATCTACCTTTTTGGATGATTACACAGGCAACTAGACTCGTGACTGAATGAGTGTGCTCGTGAAAATAGAACCTATGCGCGCGAAGTAGAAATAACTCCTTTACGAGCCTAAAATAAGTTTCACGCGTCAGCGAGAATTTTATATAATTTTCTCCTTAAGGAATTCCTCCAGATCGTGGTATTCCATCTTCTGGCAGGCGGCTCCCTCCATGTGGACGAACACTCCATTGGCTATGTTTAGACCCGTCCTGAGAACCGCGTTCTCCCTCACCGCCTTCACCCATCCCTTGTTTGCTACGTCTCTCACATAGGGTAGGATGGCGTTTGAGAGGGCTTGGGATGCGGTTCTGGGGACCGCCCCGGGCACGTTGGGTACGCAGTAGTGTATGACCCCTTCGTATATGAATGTGGGGTGATCGTGATGTGTCTCCTGACACGTCTCGATGGGACCGTCAGGGTCGCAGCCTATGTCGACTATGACTGCCCCAGGCTTCATGTGGCTTACCATCTCTTTTGTGACGATCCTCTTCCTGGTTCTGAGTGGGTTGAAGAAGACGCCGTTGATGACGAGGTCGGCCTTCTTGACGGACTCCTCGACGTTGCGCGTGTCAGAGACCAGCGTGGTTACCTTGTTGGCGAAGATCTCGTTCAATTCGTTGAGGCGGCGAACGTTGACGTCGAGGATGGTGACGTTAGCTCCGAGCCCAACAGCTGCCTTCGCTGCGCCTGTGCCGACGGAGCCTCCGCCGATGATGACGACTTCGGCGGGTCTGCATCCCGCCATTCTCCCAATCATGACGCCCTCTCCTCCGAGGTGTGTCTGGAGGTGGTAAGCACCCATGATGACGCCGTTGTGGCCAGCGATCTCGCTCATCGGGGCGAGGAGGGGAGTTGATCCGTTAGATTGGACGGTGTCGTATGAGAAGGCGATCACCTTGGCCTTCATCAGTGCATCAGCCAGGGGGCGCTTCGATGTTAGTAGGCCCTCGGTGAAGTGGAGGTAGGCCATGATGATCTTGCCCTCCCGGAGTATCCCGAACTCCTGGGGGAGGATCTCCTTCACCTTTACGATGAGATCCGACTCGAATATTGCCTCATGGCTATCTGTGATCTCGGCGCCAGCTCGTATGTAATCCTCGTTTGCGAAGCCGCTAGCTACTCCCGCATCCTTCTCAACTACGATGCGGTGTCCATTTTCTTTCAGGGATTCAACGGCCTGGGGTGTTAGTGCCACTCTGTTCTCTCCTGACTTTACCTCGCTTGGGATACCAATTATCATGGATTGTCTAGATGGTCAATTACCCCTTCAATATATAACTGAAATGAATGAGTGCAGAGCCAAAGGATTTAGTTTAGAGAGGGAGTTGGCACGCGCTTTTTACTACTTTCGCTTATGTCGGGCTTGCTTACATTTTTAAGACAAAGAAGTCATGAGATAACCATGTCGTTCAAGGTAAAGGATTTCATGGAGATTAGCTTCCCAGTCACAAGCTTTGAGACACCTATCCTTGAAGCAGCATACATGATCGCTGATGGCGTGCACGACCTCATAGTTGTAATGGAGAGGGGAATCCCGAAAGGCTTCGTCTCCGCCACAGATATTGTAACCAAAGTCATAGCGTCGGGCTTGGACCCAGCTAAAATCAGGGTCATGGATGTTATGACCACATCGTGTTCGACTATAAGCCCTGATGACGACATGATACACGCCTCGGAGATAATTCGAGGAGGTGCGAATCTGCTTCTGGTAGTAAAAAACAATATTTTCTACGGTGTGATAACCCCGAATACCTTAGCTTTGAGATTTGGCGAATACGCGGACAAGATTGTTAAGGATGTTACTCGAAACTTCTCAATGTTAAGATAATTCAAGTAGGAGTTAAAAAATTTGGAATATCATATGCATCATATGCCCTAATCTTCTTTATCTTTGACCACCATTGCGTTTAGAGAAGCTCGAATGCGCGCGCAGCGATTTCTTAATATAGTGTGATTATTCTAAAGTAATTGAGAAAAAGGCCTTGAATGTAGCTCAAGCTATGAGAAAAACTGTGGTAATAATCCACGAAGGTATGTCCGTCACAGAAGCTTCAAAGAGTATGCGCGAAAAAAAACAATCATGCTCAATAGTTTTGAGGCAGGACAAACCCTTTGGCATCGTGACTGAACAAGATATTGCTTGGAAAGTTGTTGCGAATGGCCTTGATCCCAAGAACGTGAAGATCGATGAAATAATGTCGACACCTCTAATAGTAGTTGACCCAGATGAGGATTTATCAGAAGCAGCCAATAAAATGAACAAGCATAAGATTAGAAGACTAGTAGTTGTCAAAGAGGGGGCTCTCTTGGGCGTCTTAACAGCCGGAGATATAATGCGCAACATTGGAAGTTATGTGGATAAAGAGGAAGTACAAGATGTTCTAAAATATCTTTGGATGCCTCAATACTACCCTGACCTTATGTGAACTCTACTATTAGATTTGATCCACGGAATTTGAAGTATTTTTCATAGTTGATAATGTATTAGGCGTTGCGTATGCATCCATAATCATTTCGTGCGTTATTCGTCTGATTAAGGCGCTTGTGTCAGGTTTATAGTTTCATCTTGTTGAAAGCCATCGATCCGAGTCCAACCATAACAGCAGCAAATATGATGAGGACTGAGAAGTCGATGAGGAGCCCGAACCTGTATGTTCCGAGCATCAGGCCTCTCATCGCATCTACACCATAGGTTACCGGGTTGGCTATGGTTAAGGTGAGGAGCCAGTCTGGCAGGTTGTTAAGTGGGAATAGTGCCCCTGAGAGGAAGAAGAGTGGGAATACTATGAACCCACCTATTAGGCTGAAGCCCTCGCTTGACTCCATGAAGCTGCCGATGAGGAGTCCGATGCTTACGAGCCCGATGAGTAGTATGAACATGAATAAGTAGACGAGGACTAGGATTAGACCCACATTTACTCCGAAGAAGGGCGAGAGTAGGAGTATTATTGTAGCTTGGATCAATCCATCAGTGGCCCCACCGGCCACCTTGCCCATGAAGGCTGTGCTTCTTCTCACCGGCGCAACTAGCACCTCCTTCAGGAAGTCCATCTTCTTGTCCCAGACGATGCTGGCCCCGTAGAAGACCGAGGAGAATATCAGCGCCATGACGATGATTCCGGGGTAGATGTATGATTGGTAGCTCATGCCTGAGACGTTGAACTGGGAGCCTAGTCCAACGCCGTAGACTACGAGCCAGAGTATCGGGCTCACTATTGATGAGATGACTCTCGATCTCTCCCGGAGGTAGACTCTGACCTCTCGTTCCCAGATCGCGTAGAGTCCGGTAAGCTCGGTCAAGAACCACCGCCTCCCTGTTCACGGTATTCTCGCCCCGTATACTTCAGAAAGACGTCGCTTAGTGATGGTGGTCGCAACTCTACTGAGTCGACCTTTCCGATGACGCTTAGGATCTCCTGGATATGAGTACCCGCGTCATCGACGGTGAGTTTCACTTCCTCGCCATCGGCCTCGACCAGCTTCACGTAGTCGAGCGCCTCCAGAGCGAAGAAGTTTGGCGTCTTTGCTTTGATCTTGACGATGTCTCCGCCGAGGCTCCTCTTCAACTCATCGGGTGTATCTAGGACGATTATCGCTCCCTTGTCCATGATGGCTATCCGGTCGCAGAGTCTGTCGGCTTCATCCATGTAGTGGGTCGTTATGATGATTGTGAGTTTCTCCTCCTTCACGAGTTTCTCGATGTACTCCCAGATGTGTTCTCGTGTCTGGGGGTCGAGGCCCAGCGTCGGCTCGTCGAGGAATAGGACCTTAGGCCTGTGGAGTAGCCCCCTCGCGATCTCTAGCCTCCTCCGCATCCCGCCTGAGTAGTTCTTCAGGAGATCGTTTCTCCTATCTTTTAGGTCGACTAGATCGAGCACCTCGTCGATGCGTTGACGTCTGATTGAGCCGGGTACGCCGTATAGAAGGGCGTGCATCCTCAGGTTCTCGTAGCCCGTCAGCAGCTCATCCGAGCTTGGGTCCTGGAAGACTATCCCGATGCTCTGCCTTACTCTCCCAGGCTGCTTAGCGACGTCGAAGCCGTTAACTTTCGCTTCCCCGCTCGTTGGCTTCAGTATGGTGGAGAGCATGTGTAGAGTCGTCGTTTTCCCCGCCCCGTTGGGGCCGAGTAGGCCGAAGACCTCGCCCTTCTGGATTGTGAGACTCACTCCATCGACTGCCTTGACGCTTCCCTTGTAGATCTTCGTGAGGCTGGTCACAGTGACCATCTCAGTTGACTCGTTTGTGGACATAGGGGTCTCCCAACTTCGTTAGTAGACTATGATGTGAACCTTAAGGTGATCGCAATCCTCGTGGGGGCGTGTGCGTGCGAGTTAATGTACAGTTCACTTAATTATTTTTTGTGAATACCAGTAAACGGTCATCGAATTTTCGGCTCAGTAATTCAATGTCATTCTCTTTAGCTAGCTTGATGACCTCATCATCGGTGATGTGCATAGGGAACACCGTCAATATTCCCCCGGTTCTTAGGACTTTCTTCACCTCCTCGAATAGCAGGTCCTTGTTGGATACTTCCTGGAGGACGTCTATTAGCAGGACGTGGTCGATGGAGTTGTCATCTATTTTTATCTTTTCATTCGCTGAAGTGTGTAGTATTCTGATGTTTTTTAGACCCGCTTTTTCTGCTTTGCTTCGCAGTTTTTCTAAGCTTTTATCATCGATGTCAAGGGCGTATATTATCCCTGTTTCGCCTACTAGAGTAGCGGAGGGAATCGTGAATGTGCCAGAGCCGCAGCCTATGTCTAAGACAGTTTGTCCTTCTCGGATCCCGATCTCTTTGAGGCAGGCGAGGGAGTTGCCATCTAGCCAAATCTTAAACCTCATTTCATCGAGGTGGAACAAGAATCCGAGGTGCTTGCCTGAACGACTCATAAATCACCAGAGGGTAATTGCATTTATTATTCTTAATTAAACTACATGTGATTTAGGCCCTGAAGAAGAAAAAAAGGATTTAACGGATCGGGCTCATCCACTCGTAGATCTAAATTAATTTACCAATCTTCTGAATATTGGAAAAGACATCATCGTCGTGTGGGGCCTCACTAATCTCCTCTGTTAGGTCCTGGCCACAGCTGTGAATATCAAAATGTTCCCCATCGGTAAACCATGTACTGTCTGAAACATCATAGATGACTCCCTTATACGCCAAATATGAAGGGTTCCCGTTTTTGCCGTTAGACTTCTTCAACTCATCGAGGGTTAAATCAACCATCTAAGTCACTTGTGGATCACGATATTTGTTCTATTTATATAATCGTTTGCGAACTTGCGCGCGCTAATATGACGCGGATATAGAATCAAACTATTAGTAGCGAGTATTATTTCTTTTTAAAGAAACTCATCTGGTAGGAGTCCTCTGAGAGTATTCCGAGGCGCTGCATCGTCTGCCTGAGGGTTGCTACGTTTGCTTCTGATAGCTCCGTCAGAGGCGGCCTAGGTTTCCCAACCTTAGCCCCGAGCATGTTTAATGCTGACTTGAGGGGGACTGGGTTGCTTTCACTGTACATCATCCTGATGAGGGGTAGGAAGGTGTAGAGGATTTTGCGAGTCCGAAGGACGTCGTCGTAGTTCTCCCAAGGTTTACTCATCTCCACGAACTCGGTTGGGCAGATACTGCCTGTGACGTTACTTGTTCCCTTTCCGCCGCTGGCCATTACGACGGGTATGTGTGCGTAGAAAGCGCAGTCACAGCAGAGTACATTGAACTCACCCTTCGTGAGCTCGATTACCCTCATCTCAGCGTAGGGACTCGGGCCCGCCTCCTTGATGGCGACGAAGTTGGGGTGCTGGGCCAGGCGGGCCACGGTCTCGGGCTCCACGTTGACGACGCATCTGTCGGGGTTGTTGTATATTACGAGGGGGAGGTCAACCTGGTCCGCGACGTCTTTAAAGTACTTGTAGATGGCGGCTTGTGTGGGCTTAACGTAGGGTGGCTGAACCATCAGTCCGAGGTCTGCACCGACGTCTTTCGCGTGTCGGCCATTCTCGATGGTCTCCCTTGTGGATGGTGCTGAGATGCCGCACATTATTGGTATTCGCCCATTCGCGTGGTCGACTGAGGCCTCAACTATCCTCCGCCTCTCATCCCTAGTCAATAGGATAGGCTCCCCAGTGGAGCCGAGGAGAAGGACCCCGTTGCTACCGAACTCGATGTGGAAGTCTATGAGCTTTCTGAGGGATTCAATGTTGACTTCCCCATGTTCGTCGAAGGGGGTTACTAGGGCTGGCCATGAGCCCTGGACATTATAGCGCTTCAAGGTGATCGAGTCACTGGAGGATTATGGGGACTTAAGCTTCACGAGGCTGTATCCAAAGAAGTACGCGTTATTAGCAGCTTTGCGCGTCCATACGCCTAGAATAATGATTTGCCTCACCATGTGATCCGGAACCGACAAACATCCGAGCCAGTGATTGCTGATTCTAATAGCTGCACCTTCACGGGTTTGCCTACAACCTGGCTCCACCACGTTTCCACAAAGCCTACACTGCAGCCACAGTATGTCTCTGACAAGATCTCATCTTTAGGGAGGCTGTTCACGAGGCCGCAGAAACAACGCATGGGGTGGGAGAATTTCTGGGGGAGATAGCTGAGGGTCAAGGTGTCGCCATCGCGTCTCAGGATGGTCCCCTTGACGGGTTTCTTGATCTCCGCGTCTATGAATGTGTCCAAACTCGTGTACTTTGCCCGTCTTTTGAGGGAGTTTTTTACTATGCTTATGTTATGGTTTGCGCAGTTGACTCAGTTCCCATGCATAATCTCGTTGCAGATTTTCTTCTCTGTGGTCTTGTCGAGGTTAGTTAGGGCTTCTTTGACCCATAGTGCACGCTTCGCAGGATCGTTGGGAGCAGCTTTGCCGTTGAATATGGTTTCCTCAGCTTCTGGTCCAAGCCTTCCGATTATGGATTCCTTAAACTGCTCCGCCATCTCATCGGTCCTCGTCATGGCATCGATTCATTTTGATCCAATAGTATTTCAAATGAATGCTTTGTAAGTAGTTGGCGTGATCGTGAACAATTTGCGGTTTTGGAAACTGATGGAATTCTTTAACTTGGAGTTGGGGGCTCGTTTGCTTGATCTATCCCGCTCTTGAGGACGACGTATTTTCCTATGGCCTGCACCTCGTCGAATGGTATCAGTAAGTCCTCGGTCTTCGTGATTCTAAGCCTCTTCATCAATGAGGCCAGTTTCTCGGCTTGGAACTGCTTTGCTAGTATGCCCTTGCCCTTGACGACTATGGCTTCGACTAGCTTCGAATTTAGGTCTACCTCGACATCGTCTATCTTACCGACCTCGTTTCCCTTCGAGTCGACTATGAGCTTACCAAGTAACTCTTCAAGCGCCCTCATATTCAGTCATAAAGGTTCTTGTGTGAAGTGCTATTAAGCCTGATGTATTGAATCGTAATGCGCGTGAGGCTGCATTCTTAGGAGCTCACGCATTTATGAAAAGGGATGACTTGCATGCTTTCTTTTCAGTTTACTTACTGCGCACGCGCAGATAGCCACAAAGATAACCAAGATAGTCGGGTAATAAGAAAGAGGAGAGTGGGTTACACAGAAAAATAGTGTTTCAGATATGCGGCTGTTATTTCTTTAATAGGCCCATAATGCCGCCAATGATTCCTAGTATGAAGCCGATGAGCCAGCCACCGCCTGTTATGATGCTCAGCGCAGCAAAGATCAGAACTATGATTCCACCGGCGGTCTCGGTCCCCACATGGTAAATGAAGTATGCTCCAACCAGAATTATTATTGCGAATACCATGGCGATTGCGCCGACAGCCTCTACTCTTAGTCCTGAGAGTACTCTTAGGCGGATCGTGTCAGAGCCGAGGAATGTTAAGGCTTCGCCTCTGAAGATTCTAACTACGCCTTGTACTAGAATGAATACGGCTCCTACGAGGGATAACACGAAGCCTATAGTTGCCTTCTTTGGCGCTGTTGGCATGATAGCTGCAGGCGCAGCGGGTGCTGTGGGTGCAGCTGGCTGTGTGGGGTTTGATTGCTGCAAAACTTCTTTTCCTCTCGAATCCTTGTGGAGGGCGAGAGAATATAAAATTTAGCTTGTTATTCTCACTTTTTTATTTCTTGTCTCTCGGGTGCGCACGCGCGCGTTGTTCTGAGAAAAAGTTGAAAAGGGGTTAGGCTGAGGTCTTACTGTCTCCTCCGCAACCAGATGAGTACCACGATGCTGAGAATGATGCCAGCCATGATCTCCTCAAAAGTATAACCGGGTATTCCTCCTGAAGATGAGCCTCCGGTGGATTGGGTCTGAAGTGTTATCGATGAGGAGACTACATTGCCGGCTGTGACGGTGGCTTGGCCAGAATTAGTAACATAGCCACTCATGCTTGCTTGGAGGGTGTAGCTGCCCACTGCGAGGCTGCTGAATGTGATGGACCCATCTGACCCGGAGACCCCACTTAGAGCGGATTGCCCACTAGGTGTATTCGTCGAAGATACAGTTGCCCCCACTATGGGTTTACCACTGCTATCAAGGACAGTGACCTTGATTCCACTGGTTGTGGCGGTGGACTGGGGCTGAAGAGTAATCGATAGCATTGCTGTGGACCCAGCACTAACGCTTATTGTTCCAGAGTTTGTCACGTAGCCGGCGATTGTGGCTCCGAATGTGTAGGAGCCAGGAGTTATGTTGTTAAATGTTATAGATCCATCTGACTCTGATACTCCGCTTAGAGCACTCTGTCCACTCGGTGTACTCGTTGATGACACACTCGCTCCAACTATTAGCATACCATTGCTGTCTGCGACCGTGATTTTGATTCCACCCGTGGTCAAAGGTTGGGTCACGGTGAATGATGCTGCTAGGCTGCTTGCACCGACGTGCTGGGAGTCACCCGCCCATGAGGCCTGTACCGTCCATGACCCAGCTGCCGTCGGGGAATAGGTATCACTGTATTTTCCGTCGCTTCCAGTCGTCGCTATCCTAGTGACGTCGGTTGAGCCCATTTTATACTCTATATTCACGGATGCCGCAGCTACCTGTGGGGTGATCCCTCCCGAGACTGATAGTGTATCCCCAACATTGATGCTGGTCTGCCCCGGGATGCATGTGATGCTGCTAGGCTGTTTGCTAGTCAGTGGGTTATCTTCACCCATCACCGTGCCCGATATTCTTCCAGACTGTGTTGCGGGGATCTTTGTTAGCTTAAAGTTGACACCTGAAGTAGTGCTCCCCGTTGTGACCGAGACACCTGTCTTATTCTGTGGTTGGTATCCGGTTGCTGAGACGTAGACCGTGTAGCTCCCCGTTGGGATCCCGCTTGAGATCTCATACACGCCATCGGAGCCTGAGGTGGCTTGGCCAGAACCGGCTGAGATGGTTGCTCCGGCTATGGGGTTGTTGTTTGTGTCTGTGATTGTTCCCGTGATGGCTCCAGTTGGCTGAACCGTCACATTCAATGTAAGATTCACGTTAGGTGTCTCATGGCCTGCCGTGGCCTCCACGTTTTGAACTTGGTTGAAGCTTGTCCCAGAAAAGGCAGTTACCATATAGGTACCTGAACCGAGGCCGCTCTCAATCTTATAGCTGCCATCTACCCCCGTTTTAGTGGAACCCAAATAGCCGCCACCGTCCGTGGAGATCGCGGTGACACTCACACCCGGTATCGGTATACCAGATGGACTCGTTACCTTGCCCGATATTGTTGCGGAGCTGCCAAGGGAGATGTTAACACCACTGGTCTCCACGCCGGCTGTGACGCTAACCCCGCTTATGGTCTTCGTGAAGTATCCTGTGGCTGAGGCCACTGTGACGTTATATACACCAGATTCTAGGTTGGTGATGATCTTATAGTTACCATTTGAGTCGGTTAAACCGAACCAGCCATACCTACCTTTGCTGAAGGCCGTGACTGCTACGTTAGCTATGCCTGATCCCGTTGCAGAATCCGTGACTTTGCCGGATATTCCGCCGGAGCGTTTAAGGTTGAAGTTTACGTTACCAGTCTCGGCCCCGACAGTTACGGAGATTCCTCCAACATTCTGGCTTATGTAGCCCTCAGCGATCGTGCTTACGTTGTAGATGCCCGTCTTCAGGCCCTGCGTTATTACGTAGTTTCCATTGGGCATTGTGAAGTTGGAGCCGTTCCCAGCTTGGCTGGTTGCAACCATTATTGCCCCGGAGACGGGGGAGTCGGGGTTTGCGATGGCACCGAGCATCATTGGGGAATACCCAATTTGAGCGGTTAAGCCGAGAATCACAAGTAGTGCGATTATGTGAGACCCTTTTCGTTTATTCGGATTGTCTATCATTACTCATCACTGGGTTCGGGGTGGGAATGGAGAATATTAAATGTATAACTGTTTTTCGTTATCGCGACGTACGCACACGCGAGACGACTCGGAAGCTGTTAAGAAGGTTAAGGAATTATTCACGTGCCCAACGGTAGGCGGATCTGCAGTTTTACGTCTTTGTTTACGTCGAAGCCGCTTACGTCGAGTTTTGCCTTGAGGAACCATTCCGTTCTATTATTATAGCCCGGCCCTAAGGCGTTGATTATGGGTCCGACCGTCTCTATTACATTAACAGCTTTCCCCAGAGTACTGTTAGCATCTATCTGTGGTCCCTGATATGCTGGTAAGGTGAATTTGAAGGGATAATCCAATGCCTTACCCGAGGGGTATTCCTTCTCCGAGTCTAATATGATGGTTTGACTGTTTATTGTGCGTGTTACGGGGACTGTCTGGTTTCCTCTGCGCTCGTGCGTCGTTTCCTGCTCCAGTAGAGTTATGGAGACCCCCTTGGCCTGTTGTGGCTTTTTAAGCTCTAAAGTCACCGTTCCCTCGATTATCTCCCCAAAGGCGTAGCCCGTTCGGGGTATCAGGATCTCCATCTTTCCCTTCATGAAACCAAACATAGAGGATCGATTTTTCTTCAAACCCACCGGATATTAATAATTATGGTCAGATATCATTAAAACAGTTAGTTGTTTAGGAAAAAAATTTGAAATGTGGTCGTGCTGGCCTCAATTTTCTTATCCTCAGCTTCACCTGACTCTCGCGCGCACATTATTTAGGAATTTACTAATACTTTTGGTTTGGAGGATTTACCTCGTCTAATGATAATTGATATGGCTACCATTATGATGATGATTGCGCATGCGCATTGTACGTGAAATTTTTGGGTTTTCACTTTTCTATTTATGATATAGTATTGGTTTATTTCGGAATTTTTCTTTTGCGTGCTATCTTCCATAAAAACTTAAGAATCAGTTCACAATAAGTTGAAACTGAGAAAGGAAGGAGAATGAAATATGAATAAAAGACAAATTGTTAGCTTCACTTTGCTAGCCTCTCTATTGCTTTTCTCTTACATCGCAGTCCCGATTACCACAAATGCGCAAAATTTAACCAAAGATAATAGTGGGGGATGGGAATATATTGTAAAACCGATAGCTGTCAACTTCGCCAGATATGGAGGAACAGGTTTTCTGTACAACACGGTGGTTGAGCTTCGTAATGCCTACGACTTGAACCCACTCTATACAGGAGGATACGATGGAAGCGGCCAGACAGTTGTCATAGTCGACGCCTATGGAAGCCCCACGATCTATCAAGACTTACTCTCGTTCATACAGTTGCAGAACACCGCCACTTACTACGGGGCAAACCTGCCCTGGACGACCCTGGCTGATGTGCAAAGCCACTTGCACATAATCTATCCCCTTGGAAAGCCAACCTTCAACATAGTAGCCAAAGAGCTATCCGACCCTGACAGCAGGTCTAACAAGTTGATCGGCTGGAGCGAGGAGACCACGCTTGACGTTTGCACGGTGCATGCAATAGCCCCCGGAGCAAACATTGATTTGGTCATTGCTCCAGACGCTGGCGGAAACAGCCTCAACCTCTGTGTTAACTACGCCATCACCAACCATTTAGGATGCGTGATTTCCCAAAGCTATGGCATACCGGAATACCTGCTGCATGGCAACAATGGCCAAATAATGCAGGCTGATAAAATCTACCAGTTAGCCGCTCAATCATCTTACAGCATTACCGTGTTTGCCTCTTCGGGAGATGGCGGAGCCACAAACGGCGGGCCATTCAACAACGCTCTATTCCCAGCTTCAGATCCCTACGTCACAGGAGCCGGAGGAACAAATCTATTCATGACGCGTAACGATGGCTACGAAGAAGGAACGGGAAAATGGGCCAATCGCGACCCAGGGCGAACACTCCCTGGAGTCACGTACAACTATGAGATCGACGGAAACGATTACGAAGCCATGGTTGCTGATGGGTACACACCTCCATATGACGCCGTTACAGCAGGCGGCGCCATGAGTTCGTTATTCGCACTGCCCTCTTGGCAATCCGGAATAACCCTAACCGACACAAACAAGATTACGACCACTCCCACTGGGCGATGCACATCGGATGTCTCCTATGACAGCGGTGTCTACGGTGGCCTAGGACCCATACCCTATACTGCATATCCCCCATTAGCAGGCGCCTACATCATCGGAGGCACTAGCGCATGCTCACCATTCTGGGCTGCACTGACATCTATCGTTTGCCAATATGCTGGGCACAACTTGGGATACATCAACCCGAGTCTCTATGCATACTATTTCAGCGGAAAAGCCTACACTTCAGGCGCTTTCCACGACATAACATTAGACGACAACACATATCCTACAGGTAACACGATACGGGGCTACAAGGCAACCACAGGCTGGGACGCAGCCACAGGCATAGGCAGCCCTGACGCTAACATCCTTGTTCCAATTATGGCAGCCTGGTGAAGGTGTTAGAACCACCCAACCACCTTCCACTTTTTTTGTTCGCGCGCGTGGGGAATAAAACTATGGAGGATCGAGCGCGCGATCACGCTCATCTACCTTTGAAGACTATGCTCTCTCCCCTTATGACCGCTGCTAGACCCAGCCTAGCGTCCTCGGTGGCATTGACGATCCTCGCCACCTCGGCTTCCTTCACCCGAGCCTCCGCGAGGTTGATGTAGATTGCGTTGCGGACGCATTCCTTATAGTAGCGTACAGCGATGGGCGCAGCCGTGGACATCTTTTTTGCTATGGTAAGACCGATCTCATCCACCTGGTCATCGGGTACAACCTTACTCACTAGGCCCAGTTCGTATGCCTGCCTGCCGTTGAAGCCCTCGTTGAGGAACATGTAGTCCATTACCTTGTTCCTGCCGATCCAGATTGGCAGGCGGAGGCTGCTCATACCCCAGGAGCCGACCATCCCGTAGTATATGTCGCCGTCGTGGATGTTGAAGTTCTCCCCGACGATCCGTATGTCGAAGGAGCTGAAGACTGCGGTCGAGCCGCCGAGACAGGTGCCGCGGGCTGCGACCAGTGTCGGTTTGAGGTAGCCATCGATCCTCTCAACGATCCTGCCACCCAGCTCCGAGAATGACGCCTTAACCTCGTTCTCACCGGCGAGGTCCTTCTTGATGTCGTCGACGCCTGCGCCAACGGAGAAATCTTTACCGGTGCTTTTGAGCATGACCGCCCGTATTTCGTCGTCCTTCTCGAATTGGTCTAGTACATCCAGGATTTCATAGATCATTCTCTTGCTAAACCCATTCCGCGGGGGATCGTCGAGGGTGATAACGCCCACTCGCTCAATCTTCGTCACCTTGATTTTTGTATAATCCATACAATCACCTACCTAAGTGATCAGTGACCTACTTTTATTTCCAATTTTTCGTCTAATCACGCGTGCGAGTTGGGGATAAGACTATGGTGCGCGCGCGAATAGCTGGGCCTCCTCGTTGATCAGCGTCTCGAGCGTCTGGTGTTCCCCGTTTCTGATCCTCTTGACTTCGACCGTTCTCGAAGAACTCGTTAAGCTCCTCGAGGAACGCGCGCATTAGCATGATTACCCCGATTGTGCGGAAATATAATGAAGCCGTCGTCGGTTGAGAGTAGCTTGCAATTTATTATTAAATACGTCGCGTGCTGTAACTAGTTATTGAAGGTACAGGGGTGCTGTTTTGAGGGAAATCTGTCGTGTATCTTTGTGGCGTGTCTTCCATTTGGGAAATGTTTTGGATGTGCCATCCTCGGGGACGCGTGCGTGGTGGCCTCCAGGGGTTACGCTGGACACGACTAAACATGGTTTGGAGGAGAATTACAGATGAAGGTTGGGGCAGTACTGCTAGTGACTCTGCTTTTGGTGGGATCTCTAAGCGGGATCGCGCGCGCTGGATACACTCAGCCTCCAGGCTTGGTTGGCTACTGGAATTTTGATCAAGGCTCAGGTACAATAGCCCAAGACGGCTCCGGCTACAACAATCAAGGAACTATATATGGTGCTTCTTGGACGAGCGGGAAAGTAAATGGCGCCTTGAACTTTAATGGACTTAATAATTATGTTGATTGTGGAAATAATGAGATACTCGACCCGGTTCAAGGAGCAACTATCGAGGCGTGGGTTTATTTTAATCAGTTACCATCTGTTGCAAATCATATCATGGCAATCGCAGGTAGATCTGGCAATGGTAGAGACTTGGACCTACAAACGGAGACTGACAACAGATTCAAATTTTATGTTGGTCCAGGAGTTCCAAATGTTGCTGTATCGAATACCGTAGTTGAGACTAATAAGTGGTATCACATTGTAGGAACGTACCTAGCTAATAACTATATTAAAATCTACGTTAATGGTGTATTAGAAAAAACAACTTTAATAAGTATAACCAGAAATACAAATGGAGATAGATTTTTTATAGGACAAAGTTGTGTTTTTCCCGGAAGATTTTTCAATGGCATAATAGACGAGGTTAAAATTTACAATAGAGCCTTGTCTGCTGAGGAGGTTGTGGCTGAATACACACAATCACACGCGCTATCTCCTCCGATACTTAGTAGCTCCAATGAGGTTACGGGGGAACCCGTTGAGGCGACCGGACCAGCAGGCGCAGTGCCTGCGAATACAACTGTCCAGCTCTACTGGGACACAACCACAGGCGCCTGGGATGGCGCTAAGGGCCTCATGAACTCAACCACCGCTGATGCGAGTGGTGCCTACGAGGTCTGGTTCACCGTCCCTGAGGCCACCTTCGGTACACACCAAGTCTGGGTGAAGGACGCTGACGGCAACACCGCTTCCGCGGCCTTCACTATGCATACTGATAACGAGAACAGCCCCGAAAGTGGAGCACCTGGTGACACAATTACAGGAACATTCTACGGGTTCCACGCCACGAAGAACCTCGCAGCCATACTATCAACCGCTAACCCACCTGTGTCGACTGCGGTATTCAATGAAGTGCTTGCAATGCCTGACGGTGTGGCGACTGAGTTCAAAGGAACACTCTCACACAGGTATTTAGACCATTATGGCATATTATTCAAAACTAATGGTGTGCAACAAGCATATGATGATGGTGGTGGTAACATAGTTGACTCCGGTGGACCATTAACGGCCTCCGGAACCATAGATTACGTGACCGGTGCATACGACATCATCTTTACTACTCCACCACCATCCCTGCCAATCGGACTCACTATAGACTACAGATACTATGGCACTAGCTCCGCTCCTGGTTCCACACTGTTCGATCTTGGATCAGGTGTAACCAACAGTGTTGGATCAGCCGTCATTACTTGGAAGGTCCCAACTAATGTCGCCATCTCAGGCAATAACAACGTCTTCACTGTAGAATCTGGAGGCTTAATGAACAACATAGACTTCAGGATAATGGGAATCCAATTGAGCTCCAGCTCGGGCCCAACCGGTGAGACCATCACTCTAACAGGAAATGGTTTTAGTCCAGATGAGGACTGGAACGCCTCAATCGGCTCAAAGACCCTTGGGACTGGCAAGGTCAGCGCCGCTGGCCTGCTTCAGGGTGGAAGCGGCCTACTTATCCCATACGGCCTCTCCCCAGGAGCATACACGATCACAGTTCTAGACATTGACTCAGATACTGAAACTTCTGCACAGTTTATAGTCACATATGGAACTTCGATTACTGTGAACCCAGACGCTGGGCCAAACAACTATAATGTCACTATTTCTGGAAAGGGTTTTAGCTATCTGGCAATTGGCCCATCTGATCTAACCTTCAAACTATACAACAAGACTACCACAGGTGCAACAGACTCCACTTGGGATATGGATGTCAAACAGAACTGGCTGGTTAATGGTCCGATCACTGCAACGGTGAACAGCCTAGGCATAGTCAGAGCCTACTGGATCGTGCCTGGTTCAGATAAGCTTGGAACCGGAACATACTACATCAACGCTACCGACGCCGACGACTACTCAGCTCAAGCCACATTCAAAGTGCTCCCCAAGCACGTTGTTGCGACACCTAGAAATGCGACTTTCGCTAGGGGTGACACGATCACATTCCAGTTAGAAGACACTTACAAAACTGCACCTGTAGATGGAAGTGTGATTAAGATCTATGATCCTAGTGGTAGTCCGGTCTTCAGCGGCGATAAACTGGATTCTGCGAAGTGGATCAAGACTGGACTCTGGTACACATTACCATACTCTGCTCAGACGGCAAGCGGCAACCCGATGGTGATCCCAGACGGTGCTCCTCTCGGTATATGGTCCTTCAAGTGGGTCGGTACCGATAGCAAGGACATCGCCGCTGGGACCTTCACGGTCGCGCGCGCGAGAGTTGAGACAGCCTATCGGAGTCTTCAACCCACTGTAAACAACGAGATTAATTCAGCCAACTATTCGAGCCCAGACGCTAAGGTACTTATAGATCAGGCTCAGAGCGCATATCAGCAAGCTGCAACCTTAGCCGATCAGGGAAAATTCCAGGACGCGGTAACCGATCTTAACTCTGCCTCTGATTTGCTGAGTAGAGCCCAAACATCGGAGAACACCTATCAAACAGCATATGATTCCTATCAATCGCTTCTCCAATCCGTTCAGACAAAGCTCAATCAAGCAACGGGTGCGGGTTATAAGAGCACGGATGCGCAATCACTTCTGAGTCAAGCACAAACCTACATTTCACAAGCAGCTAACTCGACTAAACGTGGTCAGTTGCAGGACGCAAATAATAAATTGACGTCGGCCTCGAACCTTCTCGATCAGGCTGCTGCTGCTGAGAAGTCGTACGTTCCTAACTCAGCGAGTGGGGGCATCCCCGGGTTCCCTATTGAGGTTGTGTTCCTTGGAACAATGCTTGCGATTCTCTTGCTTGCTCTATGGAGAAGAAACTCGCGTGCGCGAACCCGATTGAGCTTCCAACCCTATCCCGTTGATGGATC
>Ga0187878_1000496_pt1 | contig 44526 bp, 41 predicted proteins | sample June2016WEW_17_1_FD_132979 | JGI IMG/M metagenome (GOLD analysis project Ga0187878, IMG submission 132979) | Peatland microbial communities from SPRUCE experiment site at the Marcell Experimental Forest, Minnesota, USA - June2016WEW_17_150 | ecosystem: Environmental > Terrestrial > Soil >... | reverse complement strand
TGGAAGAAGTACCTCGTACCGCCGAGAGCCTCGACATCAAGCGGCCTAACGTTCACGACAACTGGGAAGTCTCGGACCACATCGCCTATAACCAGACAGTGCCCTGCGGGCAAGTCCTTGACGAGCAGCTTGACGCTCTCGCCGTCGATCTTCGCGGCTCTCGCAACGACATCTAAATCGCGCTCATTTGTGAAGTTGAAGAGGAATATGTTGTCTGCCTGTCTGTAGATGCTTTCTTGGATAGTGTCGGGCTGATTCGTGATGAACGTGGTGAATATCCCAAGGTGCCGCATTCGGGTGACTATGTCGTCCCAGTATGTCTCGCGTAGGTAGAGGTGAGCTTCCTCCGCAAACAAGAACACCGCTCTGAGTCGGTTACGTGAAAGTAGTTCGGTGATCTTGCTCAGAAGGAGTTCGACAACGATGCGGCGAATCATGAACGATTGATTCTTCATGTTCACGACGACGGCTTCTCCTGCTGTTAGGCGTTCGAGTATTTGGCGCGAGTTTGCCGATGAAGGGTCGTCGGTGAAGATTCCAGAATCGGCGAGCGTATTATATCTGGATTGCAGAGCGTCTCGTACGCTCTCGTGACAGTCAGAGTCCGCTATCGCCTCTCCGAGCGACTTCACCGTCAGCTCATTCTTCTGCTCGAGTTGACGCCAGATCCTTGCGAAGACACGAGCGGATGTTCCCGGCAGGTCTAATGCGTGAAGGAGAATATCCATCATTGTACCCAGGCCTAGTTCGGCCAGGGTGAATCTCAGACTAAGCCTGGGCGTTAGTACTGCGATCTTGCCTTCGTATCGACTGCCTTCACCATTTGCTCGGCGCGTGAGGTTCGTGTATTCTCCGTTCACGTCGAGAATCAGACAGGGAGCGCCGTTGTCGAGAAGACTCATTGCGAGCAGCTTGGAAAGATGCGATTTGCCCGTTCCCTTCTTGCCGGTGACGATGCTGAGTCTGCCATCGAGCGTCTTTGCGTCAACTATGAAGTTCGGGTTCTGCTTGATTCCTCCGAGCAAGATCGGCCTTCTAGGCGACTCTTCAGTAGCCACGGTCTCGATCGGGAACTTGGAGATCGAGGAATTGATCCTCGAGGGAAGCCACGAAACGTCGTGTGTTGGGTGGCCATTCTCAAGAGCGCCTCTGATCTTGCAAACGAGGAGTTTCGTGTCTTTCAATACAGCGACTTGCGACGAAATGTCGAGAGGATCGATGTCGTTTCCCTGTATCGATTCCTCAGTCATCACATCCCGCAATATGTCTTCTAATATGCCTGGGATGTTCGCGAATTGTATGTCGATGACTTGAATGATCAGCCCTCTTCGTGATCGTTGATCTTCAACAAGCAGGTAGTCGCCCTTGTTCACTTCTTCCTCGGGAAAGCTGATCAGTTGCATCACATCGCCTTCCTTGCGGTAGATCTTCACTGTGTTATGCCGCCCCCCAAGTTCCGAATGGACCGAAGAGCGACTTTCTCAGGTTGAAGCGGGGCGCGATCCTAAGTCCGTGAGCGAAGGCCAGGTAGCGCTGCACACCGATTACGTCGGTCGCAGTGAATGTTGAGAAGATATGGGCGAGCCTGAGCGTCTCCGGATAACCTTGCATGACGACATCGCTTGCGATGAGTCGGTTCATCGCTTCAACTCGCTCCTGCTGCGGAACTTGGCGATCTGCATCCAGTCGGAAGGCGAACCCGTTGTCGACGAGTTTGGCAACGTAGACATGGCCGGCGAGGCGGACGGGGTGAGACTCAAACCGTCCTCTGACGGCTTGATCAACGTCGACTAGGCAAGGTGCCTGTGCACCAGAGACTAGCGAAGTGATCCTTCTGCCAAAAGCGCAGAGCTTCGTGCTTTTTGAAAACGCCAGCACAACGCTTCCTCTTTCTCTTGCTAACTCCAAGATGCGAGCGAGATGCGCTGTCGGGTTGTCTGGCGTTCCGACAGTGAGCGAACCGTCAAAGAGAACGACTGCATCTTGAAGAGAAGCGCAGATTTCTCGCTGCATCCATCTTTCGAGTGTGTTACGTAGTCGATTTATTGCACGCTCGGTGAAGAATTGACTCGATCCATATCCAAGAGCGATGGAGGATGACGCCTCGTCCGAGCTCTGCCCCAAGTGGAAAGCCAGAGGCCCGCATCTGACGTATTGGTATCCTTGACCAGACCGCCATACAACCGCTCCTCTGATCGCGGCCAACACACCGGTTTCCGTCTCGCCGATCTTGAGACTGGAAACATCCACGGCCGCCACGGGCGATTGCATCGAGGGCGTCAAATGAATTGTTTCGCAGTCATCTGAGTCGCCAACTCCAAGAGCAGAGGTGACATCAGGCGACTCGTCATCGATGCTCATGGCGAAGATCGATGTCTCTCTGGGACTGAATGCTCGACCGTTCACCTGCCGCATTGTTTTGCTGCTCAGTTCTACGAGGAATGGCGGTAGTAGTGAGCGTTCGCTATTCTCCAACCGTAGCGAACTGCTTATCTCTTCAATTGAAGCATGTGTCATTTGGGTGCGGTGGATCGTTAGATTCACACCCCCCCTGTTACGGGAGCTGCCAAAAGCTCCTGTTGCCGCCGCACCCGAATTTCCCCCATCCGAGCGCGACGGTTGCGACCCTCACGGTTTTTGGGCGACCCCTCCTTCAAGATCGCCAGGCGAACTCTGCAGTTCCTGTTCCATCTTCATGATGCCGGCAGTTGTGATCCGGTAAGTTCCGCGGGCGGCTCGTTCGATGAGACCTTGTTTCTGGAGTTCCGCGATTGTGTTTCTGACTGTCTTCAGCGCCTTGCTCACGGATCGCGCTATCTCTTCAGCATATAATTCATCGCTTGAACGTTTCTGGAACTTGCTTGCCACGTGAGCGCCCAGTAGAACTGCAGTGATTGCCTTCTCAGCCGGCAGATCCTGCTGCAGTAGAAGGACCTGTCCATCAGGTGCGATCTTCAAAATCTTGGAAAGCGAATCAAGCAAGGTTCCGTATTCCGGAAGATAGAGGAGTTTCGACGCTGCATCGTAGCCAGGAATGACGCGTGACAGAAACGCAAGCACCTCACGGAGTACCTCGTCTACTGTTCCCTTCGCGGTGTGCTTCATTTCGCCGAGTTGTAGCTCGACTGCGAGAATCTTCTCTTCGTTCAGTTATGATCAACCCTTCAGTTTTGGAAGCATGTCCTGTCGGAAACGATGTAGTCCGAAAGTTGTGACGCGGTACTCGCCTTTTCCAATTCTCTCTACAAGTCCTTCGCCTGACAGTTCGCTCAGTCTGCCTGCCACCGTGCCAGATCCTTTGCCGGTGAACGAGATGAGATCCGATGCGAGGACAGTTTCCATTTCTGACTTTCCGGTTTCGAATGCGACTTTCGCCCTGATGAGATAGAGCATGACAAGTTCGCGATCCGTCAATGCTTCCAGCGGTGTTAATACGACAACGCCCTCTGGCGTGACTGCAAATACTCCTGCGGCTTCTCTGAGAAAATCGGCGAAGTTCACCGTGAGCGTTATCCGTGAAACTACATCTAGTGCGGGAATAGTCTCAGAGAGGAATTGGAACACGCCTCTGAAGACCTCTTCAGGTTTGCCTCTGATTGTCTTCTCCACATCGCGGTATCTGATTACCACTTCAACTTGCCCTTGTTCACTCAATTCGTGTCCCTCGCCGGCGCGACCTATTGACTGTCGCCGCGCACCGCTGGCTATCACATTCACCTCTGTAACCATCACGCACTCTAAAAGCTCTTGCGCGTGCGCCCTATCGTCACGAGTAACACCTTGCATAATTCCGAATGGGGCGCTCATGAAAGCTCGTAAGAAAATACGAGTATATGTGATCAGAGGTTCCCGCTAGATGTTACTCGACATCACTTCACTTTCACTCAATCGCATGGGGGGTCAACAACGATCCTCTCACGCAAACTTCATATTCAGTGTCCCAACTACGCGTTGTTGGGAGCGGGCATGAAATACAACGAACTAAAGACAACGATTCTGAACCTGCTTACCACCGAAGGATGGTGCGACTCCAACCAGATCATAGAGCGGGCACGGTCAGAATCAGGACTCCCGGCTTCTTCTCGCGCAGTCAGGATGGCGCTTCTGCGATACCATCGACATGGTCTCTTGCATAGAGAGTGGCGTCGAGGCGAGTATGTCTACAAGCTCTCCGACAGAGGGGCAAGAAGGTTGGTTTGGTTGAGAGGCCTAGCTCCTAGTCAGTTGGCAGGCTCCCTCGGATCTATGACGCGTTCAAGATTGAATGGACCGAACCCCTCTCAGTGAGGGGATAACCTCTGCCCTTACCCACTGGAGCCCGGCGCCAGAGAGCGAGTACCGGCCTTTCTCGGTGATGAGTTTTCCGTCTTTGCGCAGTTCGCTTGCTCGTGCTCTGATGACGTGCGGTTTGGTAGTCTTCCAGCTTGCGTTTAGGAGATCGCTCAACTCCTTGTCGCCTAATGGGTTGGGCTGAGCCTTGTAGAGGACTAGGCTTATGGCCTCCTTGGCTGTGAGCGAGTCGAATGGAATCGTGAAGTGCGGCTTCCCATCGGGTCCTGTCTCCAGGATCCCTTCCAGATCCTCACCGCCTAGGATGTCCATGCTGGTGGGCTCGGTCCGAGCCACTTCCTGCGCAGAGCCGGAGTAGGATGGTTGCTGAGCCATCAGTTCCTCGAACTTTTCCTTGACGTATCCGAACTCGCCTTCAAGCTCAACCTCGAAGCTTCCCCGTCGAATTCGGAACCGCAATCTATTCTCAGCTGACAAGCGAATCGACTCAGAATAGGATAGTCATCGCTTTTCACTCTTATTGTAGAAGGTGCTGTTAACTTGTCGGCTCTCGTTCTGGTCCTCCCCGTATTCTCTTTCACCCATGTCTCAAGCTTAGCTCCATGCAAGGCGTAGTGATTGATCGTGCAGGTCTTAAAGTCTGTCTGGCAACATTACACGCCTACGCCTGAGATTCGTTGGTTGCTTGAGCAGTTCCGCCAGATGCTGAACGATTGCATCCGCATCGGACTCGCCGAGAACGTGACTAGTCTGAAGTCACTGCGGGAACCCTGAGGTTCGGGGTAGTCGGCCTCACAAGTGAAGCAATGGTAGCGGAACCTGCGCGGGTGCAGCAATCCGCAAAGTCGATGCGAGGCAGTTAACAAGTCAGCCATGCACCGACAAGTTAACAGAACCAGCGAAGGCATAATTACCCCTGTTGGATGCTGTAGGTCTGCGGCCGCGGCCGTAGTCTAGAGCATGATATCGTCTAGATCGGACGGAGAACATGCGGATAACCTGGTCTAGGACATAGCGAAGCGTCCAATGGCCTTCCATCCGTTGCAGGGAAGAAAGCCAACGACCCGGGTCCGAATCCCGGCGGCCGCACCACCTTCCTGTCCATGATTGGAGTGTTTTCGGTACGTTCTGGGTAATTCGTGGGTAAATTGGGGTTACCCACAATTGATGGGTTGCCATGTCGAATTTTCGGTTTGGACCTTGGTGGTTGGGGGTTTCCAGCGTGGACTCCCTCGTTGCTATGAGGTATTGTGTCGCCCAGAAATAAACCGGATCATCTGATGGTACGACGACGCCTCTTGCCGGGCTCTGTCCGCCCGGGTTTTCAGGTAGAATGGATACTATTGTTCCAAAATGCTTTGCTCCGTCTAGGCCTAAGCTGGAACTAAGCTGCACAGCTGACCGGGGCGAAAGCCCGGAATCGCCGCCCCAGGTTTCTGGTGACGTGCCATGAGAGAATCATCGCAGCTCATCTCACGAGCGCATACTCAGTTAACGGATAACTCCGACCGGATCCTTTTGCAGGTAGCCGGCTAGAATGGCCAGACCACGCCTTGATGCTATTGGGATGCGATATGTTCCATGGCCAGCTCGAAGTAGGAGATCGGCATTCCTCCTCAAAGACGAATTCTCTCTTGCATAGTTCACGAGTCTCTTCAGACCATCTTCTGACTCGTGTGCCTGGCTATCATGTTGCCTAGCGTCCGTTTCGACTTTCTCGGAATTTCTTGCGAGAACGTCAGGAGGCATGCTCATTTTTTCGGACAGTTTCTCAAAATAATCTGTTACTCCATGGCACACGCCAAACTGTGAGCCCCGAACGCGGAGTAGCCCGTCCTCTTTCCAGAAGAAAGGATACAATCTACAGATGTTCGGTTTCACGCGGTGTATGCCGCAGTACACTCGTCGTTCCTTGCGGATGAGGAAGCGGCATGCTGGACGAGTAGGCCATCCCAAGAACAGGTTGTCGTAGCCATTGTCGATCATCATGAGGGGCGGACTGAGCTTCTTTGTGAGGCTTAAACTGGCAAACCATTTTGGACTAAAGCAAACATACAGCAAGATGGCGTTGAGCTGCAAGCCGACCCATCTAGAAAGATCATCCGTGTCGACATCTATGTCCCATTCAAGCTTGCAGCAGGTCCCGCATTGATTACAGTTGAAAGCAAGACCAAAGTCGGTTGCCTGTTTTCCTGCGGGCTCGGTTGATTCATTGAGCAAGCCTGATTCACGTGCGATTTCATAACTGAACGTTGGTTTGCGAGGGTGCATCTCGAGTTCCAAGGGTGAGACCAGTTCGAGTAGCTTATCCAGTCGTGGGATATTCCGACGTGGACGGACTACCTTTTTGCCTCCTCTCAAATCGACAGGATCGCCTTCACTCTGTCAACCTAATCAAGTCACAACAAGGATGTCTCCATCCCACTCATTAGCCTTCGAGTTGCCCAGAAGACCCTCGATGCCATCGTCTCTAGGTTGAATGTCGGAAGCCACACGATCGTGAGGATCGATGGCGCCGAGAAGGAGATGAGCAGCCTCAGAGTTCATTTTGATTCTGGCCGAGCTTCGATCTCGAGTATCATGCACAACGTTTTACTGTCTCAACTCCGGGTCTTGTCATCGATAATCGCGTGGGCTTCTCTCCGTCATCGCTGGTCTTTTAGACTTGAACCCCGATTCTAACCGCTCATGGCTGAGTTCTCATCAGAGCAGAATTGGCTTCCCAGGATCTTTCGGACCCTCAGCTGCGAGTTCTGTCGTGATCACCACGGCCGTCAATCCGACCCTGATGCACATTATCTTGCGGTCATTTTTGACGATAAGGGGCCAAGGTGGGTCCTTCTCGCGTGCGAGGAGGCTTCGGAGCTCAAAATGAGAGGATGGGGTCACAAGAAAGGCCGCTGCATCTTCATAAGAATAGATCAAGAGCTTCGGGACGCCTTCAGGTTGTGTAACCTGTCTCGATCGACTGATTCCGATGAAAGACAGATGGCGGAATTCCTGCAGGAATGGCTCGGACAAGGACGGCGTCGAAAACCCTAGTCGTTCTAGCCCAGTGCTGCCGGGGCAGTGATTGAGGCTCGGCTGATCACTACTGGTCCTGCTCACCCCTAAGGTGCATTTTGTTTTTCCGCCACACGGGGGATTCTATGTAATGAAAGAACACATTTGGAAGAACGACTTGTACAGTCTGATCATTTTCCCCGAATGCTTAGCTATAGTGTCAATTGGCAAACAAAACCTCCCAGAGTGGTTCACGCCTTCCGTTATGAAGAAGAGAGATGCTGTCGAAGAGGCCAGATTGTCGGTCATACGCAAGAGAACCTCGAGGCAAAGAGAGGAAGATAGCCCGATCTCGCTCAATGAATTAGTTTCTAGGGACAAGTCAAACCGATTAGTTCCTGCCAAAGACATACTCGAATCAGGGTGGGCGAATCAAAACTTACAGAACTTCTAACTCCACGAGCGGGTACCGTTGAGATTCGGACCTCGCAATCGTCCGCTTTGTACAACATCAGTTTTGGTCAGAACGTCGTTAGCGTGAGAGATCTCCTGTCGCAAATAGTCCTGGAGAAGGTCAGATAGGGTCCAGGCTCACGCAGTGATCGTGTTCTCTATTGATTGAAATTTAGCCACTGCATAAAAGGGGGTCTTCCGATATGTTACGCCACTGACTTCATCAATATCTCATCAATAGCTCTAGAAGGCAGTCGCTTTGGTGGCGTCACTCCCTGGAGAGCATACGCCGTTGCACGTTGGGTACGAGAACTGCCCCAAGTTCTTAGATTGAACGCGTTGTCGGTTATCTCCGCATAGGTATGCTCCTGTTTGTTTTCGTCCACGATCCACGAACCGGTGTTAACAGTGCGCGCGTCTATGAATGGTCGGTGTGTGTGCCCGAAAACCAGTATGTCACTTGGTTTGAGTCCCAGTGGGATAGAACGTGCAACAGACTTGGCGAATGCGTCAACCTTTTGCAGGTTTGCTCTGTCTTCTGCAGGAGTATCAGCAGTCGCCATCAGAAGCTTTCGTTTGTCACTAAGATAACCTCTTGACAGTTTCTCGTAAATTGACCAGAGGAAGCTAGCAATCGCGCCGCCAGTCTCTCCAGCATGACACATAGCTTCGGCAAAACCTTCGTACGCATCGATTCCTATGGTCTCCATGGAAGTGAAAACTTCCAGCTCATATCCGTGACAGAGATAGAAACCCAACTTCTCATTTTGAAGTCTCACGAAGGGTTTGACAGTGAAGACGGGGAGTTCTGGGTATCTCTGAAACAACAGCGCCATTGAATAGTCATGATTGCCGCGTACGTAGACAAGCGGAAGTTCGAACAGTTTCTCTACGATGCCTTGGTTCTGCAAGAGAAGATCTGCGTCGGATCTGCGCCAGAAATCGAAGATATCCCCCAACAGTATCACTTGGTCGGGTTTGTCGACAAGCAGAGAGTCCAAGAATTGGGAGAATGCTATTGCGTCACAGTCGTAATATCCCAGGTGCACGTCAGAGATAACAATGATTCTCAAACAACGTCACATCTTATCATGCAGACTAAAGTTATCACACTTGCGGCTTCCACCGACAAAAGTGCGTGTAACAATTCTCTAAACAGGAAGTAATAGCTGTCTCACCCCTGGCGGGACGATCAGGCGGTGGAGATCTAGCAAACTACTAGATTTACACTTGGGGCATTCGAGACCTCCTCCCAGAATGTGGACGAAGACGCGGAGACCGATTTCTCAGGCTTCTCCCTACGTTGGCGAACAGGCACGACAAAGTGGTGCCTGCCCAGGAGCTTCCATTTCTCACGAAGCCGGTGCCTGAGGGGGGCGTGACGCTCTTCGTATCCGCCTGCGTGCTCGGCCTCTGCTAGTTTTGCTGTGTTTTGTACCCTCATTCTGACCGTTTGGGTTCTTATTTGGAAGCACAACCACAACTCCCGGAAGAGATCAAACGTTGGGAATACCCAGAAAAGAGCGAATTCTACCCGTAATCACATGTGATCACGTCCCAAAACAGCCCATTTTCAGAGCCCCGCGAATCCCTGTAGCTATAGTTGAGCGTAGTTTTGACTTTATAGTGACCCCTGATCAAACTTCTGTTTATAAGCTCTTTTCGTGAAACGGATGAAATTCAACAGGTGAAAGCGGGTTTCCCCTTCACGTTGACAGTGTCCTAGGTGTGAGTCGAGATGGACGCACATGCTTCGATCTTCGGACAGATGTCTCCTTTCTTGAAGATTTGCAGTTCATCGCATGCCCCTCTTAGTTCGCCTAACCCACACACCTCAAAGTCGTGGTTCACTCTTCCCTCCTTACGTAGCTCAGACCACTTCGTCGCGATATCCTGTACTGACCGCAATCTCTGTCGCAACATATACTCGAACAACTTGTTCGTTTTGTTCATAACCCCATCGAAGTTTCCTGAGTTCAATTCAGATCGAATTTCGATAAGTCTGCCCGCGATTTCCGGTGATATGTAGGCTCGGAGGAGATAACTCGGAGTGTTAAGGATCTCTTGCCCTTCAGGGGTCAATGTCAACTTGCTTCGGTCCACCGTAACATAGTGAAGTGCATAAAGTCTGACCACTCTTGGAATCAGTTCGGTTTGTTTGAAGGGACTGTTTGAATACGCCGCCATCACGTGAAACGCGTCACCTCCAACATCTCGAATTTCCTTGAGTACCTCGAGATCAATGGCATCCGTTCCTTGGTCGGAGGTCCTGCTTGACGGTAACAGCTCCCCAACTCTCGACACGTGATTTTTGATATTGTTTATGAAGTATCTAGAACAGGCTCGCCGAATTGTGAAATAAACAAGAATCACAACCGCCGCCACGGTTACGGGCACGACTAAGCCGGAAGGGCCATGATGGTCCACGAAAGAAATGATTCCGTAAAAGAACAGTGGCACACCCGCCAATAGTATCCACGCAATATCAATTGATTCCGAGTTAGTTGCGTAGCAGGACACAATTCGCAGGAGGTTCATTGCTTTCGAACTTCCACAGGGATTTCATGCAGGTAGATATGAATGTCTACCTAGGATTCTCTGGCTTTTTAGATCGGCGCCCGGCCTCACTAATTTGTGTGTGGGTACCTTGGTGCGCGACGACGAGATATCTAATCATGAGGTGTAGGCGTAGTTAACATGAGGAAGTGGAGGATAGGTAACTGCAGGAAGTGGATACCTCTAAGATGCATTTCCAGGTTCAAAAGTGGGCAGTTAGGATGACGGTCTATCCACTTTGCCGCTAAGTCACATCGAAGGTGAGAGCGCTTTGGGTTCTTCCAAGTCGCTTTTCCCAGATCCGAACGGGAACATCATACCTGCCGGGTGCACGTGGCATCCTCACCTTGCCCAAGGAGAGCAGCTCGAACATGTCAGCGTGGATTTCCTTGATATCTGCTTCACAAGTTGTATAACCCGCATAGTCAGCTCTCTCAGGCTGGACGAACGCGTGGGCGATCTCAGCGATAGGGTTTCGTGAGGGACCCGAGAGTCTTCTGACAACGAATTCCGGTGGAAGGTACAAATGCACTAGCGTGTCTTCGGCCATTTCCCTTCCATAATTGTGAATGTCTATCAGGAGCTCACCATTTTGGGAATGCATAAATGTCTCAGCTGTCGAGCCAGAATGGAAACTAGCCCGGATAGCAGCATGTGTTTCGGGACTGAGGGCAGCTTCGTTTGTTGCACAAAGTGACCTATACAATCGGTAGCTTCCGTACAAGAGCGAAAGTACCGACACAACACCTGCCCCTATTGACTCAAGATACAGGTTGCTAGGGGGAGGCTGGAAAATAGAAATCCCGCATAGACTCGAAGCGAACGCGACAGCAAAACTCGCGAATGGATAGAGAAAGGCCCTCTTGACCGAGAGCTCCTTCCACCTTCCGTTCAGCTTCTGGATATCTTTCTGACACTCATCTATCTCCTTCTCCAGGGCCTCTATGCCGACCTGACTTTGTTTCGACATCGCTCCAAGCTTCTTCTTGAGGTCCTTCTGTTTCTTCTCGCGATCCCAAACAGACCTCCTGCTCTCTCGCCCCAGAAAGGCAACCGAAATCGCATAGGTTGGAATGGTGATCGATAGCAGGCTAAGAGACAGGAGGTCGAGCCAGTTCAGTATTTGGAGGATATTCAAACCAGCCCCGCCTCCACTACAATGGAAGTATCTTCACAGAGAGACACGTAGAATGTTGTCTTCGCGTGCAAATAAAATGCTTGCGCCTGCGGGGAATTGTCAGTACGATGTTATGACCAAGATGCCGATGAGTTCGCACAGTTCAATTTGCAGCTCCGACCTCGTCCTCTTCGCTGCCCTGTGTTTTCAGAAACTTTTCCTTTATCTTGCGTAACTCTTTCGAAAAAAAAGAAAGGCGCAATTGAATTTGAAAAGCAGGTCTAAAATGAGTGTCGTCTCACGGTCCCCTGGAGTTCTCTCCAAGTCCTTTATGTGTCGATCTCATAGTCCGGCCGTCGTAATTTGAAGCGTCGTCCGTCGTCGTTTGTCGGTAATTTGTGTGTGTGGTACCCTTGGTGCGCGACGACGACGAAAAACGAACGACCCTCCTACTAGGGTTCAAATTCGGAAGCTCGCACTAGGCTAGCCACATACAGTGCAATCATTCGAAGTCAAACAATACTGTGCTTGAGACCAAGGGTCTCTTTGACTTCGAGAACCTTCTCAGAATACCATTTGATATTGCGATACGGGTCGATGAATTTCAGCCACGAAAATCGCTCCTCGGACTCGCGTATTTCCTCGTGAGGGCATAATCCCAAGAAAACGTCCTCATGATCAAAATTGAAATTGAACGATTCCCCACATGCATATCTCCATTCTCGCTCCCAGGTGAAGTCAAGATCCTTGGTTCGAGGTGTTCCTCCAAGGGGAGACAGCAACTTGCCAAAGACGGCAACAAACGGGAGAATCCTAGCTGCCTCATTGGGATGTGTATCTATAAGGCTACAAAGCGCGCGCACTGAATCGTCTTGGTCGCCTCTCATGTTGTTTATGTAAATGACGGGAGACACACCTTTCTCTTTCAACCTATCTTTGAGAAAGACAAGGCCATACGGTTTGAGGTCGCAATATCTCCCTGCGATGTCCATTAGGTTGTGGATCTCCCCAAGAGGAGTCTCGGTGAAACTCATGGCCGAAAAGTACCTACGATTAGTAGTACTCACCGTTTCGGTGGCAACGCCATATTTGGCGTCGCTGATCTGCCTAGTGTAACGGAGACTGCACGACGTCAAAATGTCGATTAAGTTGTCTTTTGCGAGGTGTGTGCTGTCCCAGTCTCTAGTTAGATGAACCAGAAATGGCGAAATATCAGTTCTAAAGAATAGAACCTTTGTGATGTCTCTATACGCCGCCAAAGACGCCCGAATCATAGATTGCGAACCTCTCCAATAAGGGTTCAAATCTGAGTGCCCGCACCACGAGACCGGGGATATAGATAAGAAGGGTTTTTCGTGTCGACGTGGAACCCCGAAAATCGACGTGTAACTCCAACGTGGAACTGGCGCTATGCCACGTGGAACTGTTGCCTACCGATTTCCTTTTGACTGAAGGGAAAGGAAACTGGAAGTGGAAAAGCTAGTCGGCTGTTCAGAATTGCTGATGCCAAATATCCCAGATGCTACAATCTGAGGTCGGCCTGGAGGATGCTAACGGGAAAATGGAAGAAATGATGAGGAATCCAAGAAGAATCATCATCCACCACTGAGAAAGATGAAGCTAGAATCTTCATTCCAGCGCAGAATGAAGAAGAAAGAAGAAGATTGTCAAGATATCCCTGGTCTTTAGCGTAGATTCTTCTTCCTTTTTGTGCTCAATTATTCCAATTCTGGGCAGTTTCTGATTCAGCTGAATCTTCCTCCTCCGCCTTCTACGATTCATCCACGCCTATCCAGGCCCATTCAGGCTGCCTACCTAGTCAGCCTAACTAACCTCTTCCTAGGCGCCTACGCCTGGATTCCGGGCTAGCTGCCTGAATGGAATACCAGCAACTACACTCATCATGCATCCGAAGCTGGTCCTCCTACTTCTTCTCTCTTCCCTCAATTCCATCATCAGCCATTCCTCCATGCATAGCGACGGCGACTCCACCCTCCGACATGGAGTCGCCCACATCGAGAACCAGCCGAAACGAGAACACGTTACACTCCAGTCAACCCTCTTTCTCATTTGTCAGACTCATGACGGAACCTAAATAGGGGCACAAGGCTACGTTTTCCATTGACGTGGTTAGTTCTTCCCATCGGGGGATGCCAATGACAGTACAACGGAAGCTTGTGGAAGAAGAGCTCAGCCAGCAGGAACTTGAGACTTGGCTTTGGAAGGCAGCAGACATACTCCGGGGCGCAGTCAAGCCTGAAAGATACAGCAGCTACATTCTCCCCCTCCTGTTCTTCAAGAGACTGTCGGATGTCTACCAAGAAGAGTATGAAGAAGCGCTTCGGAAGTACAAGAGCGAGAAAGTGGCAAGAGAGAGCTTCGTCCACAAGCTTGCAAACATCACAAAAGGCTGCCTATGGGATGACATCAGGAAGGAGACTAAGGACGTAGGCGGAAAGCTCAATGACATACTCGGCGAGATTGCGAAAGCGAATGCCGACCTTGACGGAGTGATTAATCGAGCCGACTTCAACAAACCCGAGGAGATTCCAGCGGACAGACTTGTAAAACTCATCGAACACTTCAGCCAGAAGAAACTAGGCAACAAGAAAGTTCCGCCGGACCTGTTAGGCAATGTCTACGAGTATTTGCTGAAACAGTTCAACGAGGAAGCTCCCGCTAGAGCGGGTGAATTCTACACGCCCAGAGAAGTCGTGAGAGTCATGGTCGAAATCCTCGATCCGGATGAGGGTTCTGAAATCTATGACCCCTGCGCCGGCACAGGTGGCATGCTTATCGTCTCACATTATCACCTTCTGAGCAAGAAGAAGGAGCCAAAGAAGCTGTTTCTCTTCGGACAGGAGATTAACGCGGAGACCTGCGCCACTGCGCGAATGAATGTCATTCTTCACGGTCTCGAAGCAGAAATCCACCAGGGTGATACTCTTGCCGACCCGAGGTTACTCGAAGGCAACAGTCTGAGGAGGTTCGACTTCGTTCTCGCGAATCCGATGTGGAACCAAGACGGCTACAGAGACGTGATGGAGAACGACAGACTCGGAAGGTTCCCCTACGGCGTCACTCCGGCGAGTTCGGCAGATTGGGGGTGGATACAGCACATGCTTGCGAGCCTCAAACCAACTGGAAGGATGGGAGTTGTCCTAGACCAAGGTGCCCTCTTCAGGGGAGGCGCCGAAGGCAAGATCCGCCAGAAAGTTCTCGAACAAGACCTCATTGAATGTGTCGTCGCTCTCCCTGAGAAGATATTCTACAACACCGGAGCACCTGGCTGTCTCATCTTCTTGAACAAAAGCAAACTGAAGGACAGACGGGGCAAAGTCCTCTTCATCTACGCCGGGAAGGACTTTGAGAAGCTCAAGAACATGAACAGGTTCAAGGACGAACAGATCAAGAGGATTGTTGAGACCTATGAGCAGTTCAAGGATCAAGCGAAGTATGCCGCCGTAGTCCCCGTCGACAAGATCAGGCAGAACGATTTCAACCTAAGCGTCACCCGCTACGTGGACGTTTTCGAACAAGACGAACAGGTTGACATTTCACAGACTTGGCAGGAACTCAAGAGACTAGAAGGCGAAAGGCAAGTAGTCGAAACAAAGTTGAGCGCCTACCTGAGGGAACTCGGGTATGACCAGTAGACCGGATTACGAGCTTACAGAGGTCGGGGAGATACCTGCAGAATGGCATGTACGACCCCTTAGCGATCTGATTACTCGTCTAGAAAACGGACTCAACTACAAACAAACTTCCAATAAAGAAGGAATACCAATAACACGCATAGAAACGATTTCTGCGGAAACCATAGACGCCGAAAGAATAGGCTTGGTCAATGGACTAAGCGATGATGAGGTTAGAAGCCGCAAGCTGCATGTCGGGGACATCCTGTTCAGTCACATAAACAGTGTCGAACACATCGGAAAGACTGCGATATACCGAGGTGAGCCCCCAGTTCTCATCCATGGAATGAACCTGCTGCTCATCCGCCCAAACACAGAACGCGTTAGTCCCCTTTTCCTCATTTACTACCTGAAGTATGGCACAACGAGGAATCGATTCAAGTCCCTGGCTAAGAAAGCCGTCAACCAAGCGTCCATCAATACCGCAGAACTGAGGACATTCAAGCTTCCTGTTCCCTCGCTTGCTGAACAAGACAGAATCTCCTCCATTCTTTCTGCCGTCGACGACGCGATTCATAAGACTGATGAGATCATCGCGAAGACTCAGCAACTCAAGAAGGGTCTGATGCAGCAACTATTGACGAAAGGAATTGGACATGATGAATTCGGGAGCACTGACATTGGCACAATGCCAAGGGAGTGGGAGATCAAACACGTAGGGGAGGTAGTGAACGTAATCGACTATAGAGGCAGAACGCCGGAATTCTCTGTCTCCGGGATACCACATCTCCGCTCAAACAACATCAGGGAAGGCAGAATAGTGTTTGAAGACCTCAAGTATGTTTCAGAGAAGACATATCGGGAGTTCATGAGCAGAGGAATTCCAGGAATCGGGGATATCATATTTACGACTGAGGGTCCTCTAGGAGAGGTTGCTCTAGTTCCTGAGGACTTCAGGTTCTCAATGGCACAGCGGCTGGTAGTACTCCAACCGAACAAAGAAGTCTTGTCGACTGAGTTTCTCAAATACATCTTACAGGATCCGAGAATCAGAAAGGAATACTATTCACTTGCGACGGGCTCGACGATCAGAGGAGTATCTTCTGCGAGATTCAAGAGAACAAGGATTTACATCGCACCTCTTCATGAACAACAAAGGATTTCATCGATCCTTTTGAGTGTAGATCAAAACCTGGAGAAGGAAAGACGAGTAAGGCTATGCTTAGAGAGACTCAAGAAGGGTCTCATGCAAGTCTTGCTCACTGGCAGAGTGAGGGTCAAAGTGGACTGAATGGTCTATACTGAGTTCAGGACTGTTGAGAAGCCCATAATCGAGTGGCTTCAGAAGATCGGCTGGAAGTATGTCAGTCCTGAAGACCTCAAGAGAGACGTTGAGGAACCCCTCCACCTCCCAACCCTCAAGGAATCTCTGAAGAGACTAAATCCAGGGGTCATCCAAACCGACGAAGACATGGAGAAGGTCATCAATCAGCTGCGAAGACCGCTCAACGACATCACAGGAAACAAGGAATTCTTCGAATGGTTCAAAGGCGAAAGGAGCCTGATTCTGAAAGCGGGACAGAAAGCGAAAACCATCAAACTCATTGACTTCGGAAGTCTTGAGAACAACAGTTACGTCGTCACTAGCCAATTCAAATTCGCCGGGCATGAGAATGTTCGTTTCGACATAGTGCTAATGGTGAATGGTGTCCCGCTCGCGGTGATCGAAGCTAAGCTGCCAACGAAGGCAGGTGTGGACTACCATAACGCAATAGAGCAGATACAGAGATATGATAAACAAGCGCCTCAGTTTCTCAAGTATCTCGCATTCACATGCGTGACCGATGGAATCACTCTCAGGTACGATTGGGTGGCGCGTGACAAGTTCTTCGAATGGAAAAGTGAACAGTTCCCCGACCCTGTGAAGAGCGCAGTCTTCTCACTCTTCGGTAAGCGAACCTTCCTAGATGTCATCAGCAACTTCATCGTGTTTGAGAAGGAACGCGAACAAGTGCGCAAGAAGGCTGCAATGTACCAGCAGGTGAGAGCAGCCAACCTGATAGTCGAGAGGGTGTTAGCGGGCAAAGTCAAGACGGGGCTGGTCTGGCATTTTCAGGGTTCCGGCAAGACACTCACTATGCTGTTCGCCGCCTGGAAGCTGAAGAAAACAAGCCAACTGAACAACCCGACAATCCTGCTCATTGTGGATAGGATAGACCTGGAAGGACAGTTGTGGGGCACCTTTTCGAATGTTGATTTCCCCTACACTGCCAAAGCCGAAAGCACAAGAGACTTGGTCAGCAAACTCAAGCAGGAAAGCCGTGAAGTGATAATCACAACAATCCAGAAATTCGAAGACTTCGAAGAAGTCCTCAGCGAGCAGGAGAATCTGATAGTCTTCGTTGACGAGGCTCACCGTAGCCAATATGGAAAGCTCGCCATGCGCATGAGACGCGCCTTCCCCAATGCCTTCATTTTCGGATTCACGGGCACACCTATCGAGAAAGGAGCGCTGGGCAAGAGCACATTCAGAACCTTCTGTCCGCCAGGCGAGAAGTACCTTGACAGGTACGGGATACGCGAATCAATCGAAGACGGCGCCACAGTCCGCATAGTCTACGAGCCCAGGCTTGAGAAGTTCCACGTACCAGCGGCAGTGCTCGACAGGGAGTTCCTCGACAAAACCGCCGGGCTCGCAGATGATGAACAACAGCGCGTGATTGACAAGAGCGCAACTCTCAAAACCATTCTGAAATCGAAGGAGCGGATCGATAAGATCGCTCAGGATATCGCGGAGCACTACAAGACACATGTGGAGCCGAATCGATTCAAAGCCCAGCTTGTTGCCGTTGATAGAGAGGGCTGCGCTCTCTACAAGGAAGCGCTGGACAAGTATCTGCCTCCAGAGTACTCGACGGTCATCTACACCAAGAATCCGAACGATATCATGCATCCGCTGCTGAACAAATACAACATGCCAAAGGAGGACCAATTGCAGATTGCGAGGGTCAAATTCCAGAAGCCGAATGAGAATCCTAGGATTCTAATTGTCACAGACATGTTGCTTACGGGTTTCGACGCTCCCATCGAGCAGGTCATGTACCTTGACAAACCTCTGCGCGACCATAGACTGCTCCAAGCGATAGCACGAACAAACAGACCCTATCCGAAGAAGGAAGCAGGCATCATCATCGACTATGTCGGGATATTCAAGCGACTTGTGAAAGCGCTGAATTTCGAGACGAGCGATATCCAGGGAGTCGCGGTCGACCTCAAGCGGCTCAAAGATGAATTCAAGAAGACCATGACTGCAACGCTCAAGATATTCGCTGGAATTACACGCGAGGACTCAAGGGACTCTCTCTTCGCAGCTTTGAAAGCTATTGAGAACGAGGAGACACTCAAACAGTTCAAGCGGGGTCTGTCTAAGGTTCGCAGGCTGTACGAGACAATAGCGCCTGACCCTGACCTGTTTGATTTCGATGACCCTTACACATGGCTGATTGAGGTTAACGAGGCGTACAACAAACTCCGGGACAGGAAACTCAGTGACTTATCCGAGTATGAGGAGAAGACAAGGGAACTGATTAAGGAGAAACTCGTCATCCAGACGTTAGAGAAGATACTCCCAACATTCGAGATAAACAGAGACTACCTCAAGAGCCTCGAAAGAGAGAAACTCGCCAAAGGACAGAGAATCATGGAGATGAAGGCAGCACTTGAATCCCGCATCCGGATCAACTTGGAAAGGAACCCGATCTATGAGTCCTTGAGCCGACGCCTCGAAAGGATCGTCAAGATAAAGAATGAATCCCAGCTTGAAAGCGAGCTCCGGCAGCTTGTCCAAGAAGTGGCTGAGGTTGAGGAACGAGCCCGAGCGATGAATGTCACGGACGAAGAGTTCGCTCTGCTCAATGCCGTAAAGAAGTACGTCGAGAAGGCTGAGGACTCTGAGCTCATTCCATTTGTGCGTGAACTGCTCAAGGATGTGAAAGCTGGTGGGCGCCTATTCAAAGGGTGGCAGAGAAAAGCATCCGTTACAAAGGAAGTTCAGCAAGTCGTCTTCGACAAGTGTTTTGAGAAGTTTAGGGACGCGCTGGAAGTTGAGAAGATCATGGGGCTAAGCGAGGAGATGGAGAATTTCATCGAGAGATACAATTGAGGTGAGGGAAATGCCTGCTTTCAAGATAGGAAGGCGAAGAATCAGATTTGTCGTGAGACGCGGCAGGTCGAAGTATGCACACATACGATTCAAGCATCACATGCGCCTCGAAGTCACGCTACCTCTAGGATCGAAGGTGACTGCAAGAGAGCTTCTCAACAAGAAACGTACATGGATAGAGAGGGAAGTCGAGAGACTGAAGAACCGCAAGAGAGTGTTCGATGGAAGAAACGTTCTGTTGCGAGGCATACCGCACAGACTGAAGGTTCTCAAGGCTAAACAGAATTGGGTAAGCATCAAAGGTGGAGCGGTCTACGTGGGTCTCGGTGACGGCTCCGATCTCCGTCAATGCATCAAGGATTGGATGACACACGAAACCCGTAGATACGTGACAAGAAGAATCAACTACTATGCAACTACGCTGGGACTCAGTGCCAGAGAGGTTCAAGTTGGAGATTCGAGGAGATGGGGATACTGCACTCGTGACCGAAAACTAGTCTTCAACTGGCAAATTGCCGCCCTGCCGAGGGAACTTGCTGACTACGTAATACTACACGAAGTCTCTCACACCTCGGAATTCAACCACGATCGTCGATTCCGTGCGCGTCTCCTCTCGCTTTGCCCTGATTTCATAGAGAGGGAACGATCGCTTCGCGACATCATGCTTATGACGAGCTAGTGTTCGCGTTTAGAAGCTTTGACCTAACCTTGCCGTAGATCTTGAACGGCTTGTCGCTGTGAGCCCGTCGTTGGAGATACCACAAAGTAGTCTTGCGTATGCCATGCTTCCGGGCCTCAGCTACCGTCATGGACAGTATCCGATTTCTGACAGCTTCAGAATCGGACCTTGACAGAACCGGGCTTGGCTCATCGAAGCCTAATTGGGTTCGTCTGCCCAGAATGTGGTCTGCCAGTTCTTGGGCCTTGTATCGGATGACTGTGTCCCAACTGTAGAGCTTGCCCTTGTATCGGACGGGTGAATTGAACTTGATTCGTAAGGCGTCTAGAAGTTTCTTTACCGCTTCCGGTCTGAGTCGCAGAACGTAGTTGTCCATTCTGTAGAAATCCTTCTTGCTGAACCGTTCGCACTCAAGGGACGAGACAACGGTCGTATCGACAAGCCATCGGTAGGGCTCCTGCAAATCGTAAACGAGAGGATACTTCGTCTGCCTGGCCTCGTGCAGGAACCCTATTGTCGGCTCTAGGCCCACACTGTTCAAGGCTTTGCGACATTGCGATTCAAGAATGGCGTATCCATAATTGAGCAGAACATTGACTGGATCAGACGCGTTCATCTGATGTGTCTCATGCATGCGAGAAGCGAAACCGAACTTACCGGGCAAGACCTGCTGCAAGTATCGCCAGTAAGCATCAGCGATTCTTCCCTCAACCATCAAGAGTCTCGGCAGACTTGCGCACTCGTCTAGTCGTTCAAGCTCTCTATCTAGGTCGGTTTGAATGCTTTCACCAGCCCCATATCTTGTTTGAAGCCACTCAACAACATCTAGAGTTCTGCGCGCCTTGGCTTCGACAAGCTTCTTGGCGATGAGTTGTCTCTTCTCAGGATTGTTGTAGGTTTCGATCTGTGCGATCTTGAGGGGGCCGTTCACGGGTTCCCGTGGCAACGTTGAGGAGAGGAGAGTTCCATCGTAATCCAAAATGAAGAGGGGTATATCATGGCGCATTAGCCACTTGATTGCGTCCAATGTTATGCTACCAGAGTGACCGTCAATTATCACCGAGCCAAAATTCGCATGTCGCGGTTGAACTTCAAATCGTTGCGGTTCTACATCAGGCTCTAGTAGACCATCCCTAACGAGTAGCCTAGCTCTGTCAGCACTCAACGATAATCCAAAACCTGAAAGATACAATGAATTCATTCTGCCCCACTCTCGACAGTTTTGATCAATTCTTGAACCGCAGGGTTTCTCATGATTCCTTTCATTATCGATGGGAGTGTGACCCCTAGCCGAATGAACTGGTATATGCTAGGCAGAGCCGTCTGACCGGACCAGCTAAGCTTCTCTAGGAATTCAGGGGAGCACTTTGAGATGAAGTCCGAGAACCTTGACGAAAACCTAGCTAGACGGACCAGGGTCCCTTCAGCCACAAAGCGATTCACGAAGCTGCGGGCTTCATCTTCCGTTATTCCCGAACCAAGAAGAGGCTCCAGCTGGCTCAGTGCCTTTACTGCTGCCTTGATCACACGGACGAAGGAAGGGTCACTAACATGCTTTTCAAGTGCAAGGAAATCACGCGAATCAGTCGAGATTCTCTTCTTGGAGCTAGACGCATAATTCCAGAAGAGTGTCGAGAAGATCGAGCAGAGATCATACCTATCCAATTTTGCAATGTCTCTTGGACTGATCGCAGCCATGAACGTGCGTGCATCCTCAGAGTCAAGGAATTCCGTGAGACTTCTTCTTTCATCGTCTGTGAAGAACAGCTTGCCATTCGTGTTCTTGGCCAGCGCTCCATCCATTTCGTCTACTACTTTAGAAGCTACCAGTTGATACCCCGTATCACCCTTCGGACGTCGCCCAGGAATGTGCACTACCTCTCTTTTGACATGCTCCAAGTATCCGCTTCGAACTAATCTCTTCATCCAGCCCTGAACGTTTGGCATAGGACGCTCGTAGAGAATTATGGAGACCTCATACATCGAAAGTGGTTCACCGTAGCAGAGAAAGCAGATCTTCGAAGGAACACCCTCGCGAAGAGGGTTCAAGATCGGCCGACCAACTTTAGCCATCGGTAATTCCGATTTCGATTGACTATCCATACCTGAAGAATATGTATCTTAATGGTATATATGCCATGTGGAACACTATCCTTTCCGACTGGAAAATGTCCGAAATAGCAGCACAAGGCGTGTTGGTGACTTGCGAGAAGTGTGGACACCAGTGGATATACAAAGGGAATACGAAGTATCGAATCAGATGTCCAAACTACAAGTGCCACAGCTCACGTAACGAAGTGAACAGGAAACGGTTCGGCCTCTGGAGTCCTCGCCAATTGCAGTAGCCAGAGAGGCACTTGCACATGGTCAAGAAACTCCGAAGGATTGCTTCGCATCCTCGAACATCAAGAAGACGCCCAACACGCAGGCAGCGTAGACGCACAGTTCCCGTCTGGAAGCGACGCAACCAGCAACTGACTCCAAAACAGCGACGCCTACGAGAGAAATCGCTTGAAGCATTATCTTTGGTACGACGCGAAAGACTAAGCCCACGAGAAGCAGCAACGCGAGTTGGTCTAGATCCCGAAACCATTCGAAGGAACACAAATGCGTTCCGTAGAGTCCACGGCCGCTGGCGAGTGAAACCATTCGATCGTATTCCCCGCGCCATGATCATCTACGAGAAAGGCCGCAAGATCATAGTTGAGATAGCCGACTCCAAGACTGCTTCATTGATAGGCGAATACCATAACCGAGTCAAACAGTTCCTAGAAACTCGAAAGAGCTCATTCCTCAGAGAACTGCTAAGGAAGCGATTCAAAGACACCAAGAGGCGAACTCACACATTGGAAACCAATCCCAAGGCTGTCATGGCCATCAAGCAGCGAGAGCCGACACCCGAATTCTTCGAAATCTACGCCGAGTGAGTCTGCATGGAGCTTGACCGAGTTCTAACAGCCCTGAGACTAATCGTTGAAGTGGAAGAGACCGGTCAGCTCACAGAGCTCAACATTTCGGACTTGGTGAAGCTGGTTAAGGATGCTGAGCAAGGCATCGAACATGATTACTGCTTGATATGCCGAACTACCGGAGCCACGCAAGCCGATCCCCACGTTGAACAACATCACGTCGCAGGGAAAGTTGTTGGAGAACCTGACATTCCTGACACCGTAACTGTATGCGGTGATTGCCACAACTATCTTAGTGACCACCAACGCGCTTGGCTGATCCATAGCCGAGACCGTGCCTATCGATTCTCATCTTACTTCTTTGGATGGGCTGACATCTTCGATCTTCTGTTTGTGATGAGCGGAGTTTCGAGCTTCAAGCGGCTGGCAGAAAAGTTCCGTTCTCAGGGATGGCATATCCGCAACAATCCCCGAAAGGGTGGAAATCCTGAAGCCTGAACTCAAAGATATCGCGCTAAGAGCCTACGCAGTCCAACAATCGCCGGCATACCTAACGCAGGAACAGGAAGAAACCTCTACATCAGACGTAGTCGCAGTTATCGACACCGAGACCACTATTGATGCTTACCAGAATCTTCGCTTTGGATCATGCGGCATCTGGGTCGCAGACAAGCTCCACCGCTTCATCATATTCTACTCTGAGAGCCTGTCGAGACGTGAGATTCAAGTCCTCAGAGAGTACGCGGAGCAGCCGATGGAGAACCTGAAAGCTGAACTGATCCCTATCGGACGTCTTGTAGATGAAGTCTTCTATCCCGTTGTCTACGAAGCGCGTGCGATGCTTGTCGGATTCAACCTACCATTCGATCTTTCACGTCTAGCCATTAGACATGGGTTTGGCAAACGCAAATGGAAAGGCGGCTTCGCATTCACCCTATCCAAGAACCGTTTCCGTCCACCAATACGCATCAAATCGATTGATTCGACGAAGGCCTTCATTGAGTTCTGCAAGCCATCGAAACGTAACCAGCGTCATCCAAGACGGCACTACAGGGGACGTTTCTTGGATTTGCGAACTCTCGGCTTCGCCTTGACTAACAAGAAGCTAACCCTTGCACAGGCATGCAGACTCTTCCAAACTAACCACCAGAAAACAGAGACAGAAGAGCATGGAAAGACTACGCCTGAGTACGTAGCCTACAATGTCAACGACACACTCGCAACCTACGATCTCTATCTCAAGATGCTTCAACGACACGAATCATTTCACTTGGCACTTCCAGCTGAGAGGGCCTACTCTCCTGCAAGCATAGGCAAACGATACCTCAGGCAGATGGGAATCAAACCGTTTCTCGAACAGAACCGCAACTTTCCACCTGAAGTTCTTGGCTACGTGATGACCACATTCTACGGTGGAAGATCAGAGGTTCGAATACGCAAGAAGCCCGTGAAAGTCCGATACTTGGACTTCACAAGCATGTATCCAAGCCTATTCTCGCTGATGAACCTCTGGCCGTACTTGATCGCTGAAAGAATAGAGTGTGTCGAGGCTACTGCCGAGATTCGTCGCCTCGTTGAGGGGGCAGATCTGGAAACCCTGAGAGATCCTGAACTTTGGCGCAACATGGTCGCAATAGTTCAGATTCAACCTGATGGTGACGTCTTACCGGTTCGATCACACTATGGAGACAAGCAGGCATGGAACATCGGCATCAGTCACCTGAAATGCTCAAGCCCTTTATGGTATGGGTTGCCCGATGTCATTGCTTCTGGACTCCTCAATGGCAAATCTCCAAAGATTGTGAGAGCCATCAAATTCGTTCCTCAAGGAAAACAGACAGGGCTTTCGCCGATTCAAATTGTTGGAGGTCAGACTGTTTACCCAGAAGAAGACCTATTCCGTAAGCTCTGCGAATTGAGGAAGTGCATTCAGAAGAAAGGAAATCAGAGGCCAAAGGATTCACTGGGATACCAGGCATTAGATATCGTTCAAGAGGAACTGAAGATCATCGCTAATGCCGCGTCGTACGGCATCTTCATTGAGGTGAACACAGAAGATCGAGCATCTCTCGTTGACGTACATGGTTTAGAGTCATTTACGACAAAGGCATCGAAGCAGGAGAAGTTCGCGCACTTCTTCCATCCGATAGTCTCTTCGATGCTGGCTTCAGGTGCTCGACTGCTCTTGGCTATGGCTGAAACTTGGCTTCAACATGGTGGATACTATGCCTTCTGTGACACAGATAGCATAGCAGTATCTCCCTTTCATTGGAAGAAGTTACAGCAATACTTTCAACCACTCAGCCCAATCCCGGCAGAAGATTTCCTCAAGGTTGAAAAGGAGAACCGCGATGAAAACGGTAAGCTGCGAGATCTCTGGTTCTACGGAATCTCAGCGAAACGCTACGTCCTCTACTACCTTGACGCTAAAGGCGATCCTGACCCCGTCAAATGGTCATCTCATGGGCTTGGACACTTGCTCCATACAAGAAGGGAAGAGTGGGAGAAGCAACTTTGGGGTAATATACTGCGCCACCCTTACGGCAGAATCTCAAAGACACAGCTCTTAGAGCAGTATGCGAATGAGTATGCCGTATCGAAGCTTGCCATAACTACACCTATCCTTCTTCGAAGAATAGGGGCTCTGAACAAGGGTAGATCGGCGAAGCAGATCAAGCCGTACAACTTCGTTCTGGTCGGCCAGTTTACTATGACAAGCCGAAGCGGTAACCCCATCATTCCATTAACGCCATTCACTTCGGAATATGGTCAGGCACCCTACCAGTTCTTCGTTGATACGAAGAGTGGCAGGCTGTACGAAGAGAACACCGAGCTGTATTGGAAAACGCTGGACAAAGCGGTCGAGGAGTACATCGACCACCCTGAAACCAAATTCGAAAACGGGCATCGCGACGGTACTATGCGCCCACGGCATCTACTTGCGGATTCAATACGCTACATTGGAAAAGAATCTAACGAGCTAGAAGAGACCGAAGCCCTTGGCGTAGACGATGAAACGTACAGGGAATATCGGAAGATTCAGTAGTATTTTGCAAGTCACACGGAATAGCTGAATGTCCAAACTCGTGTATTTCGGCAGCGACTGCAAATAGCTCGGGGGTGACATCTTCGAATACCGTTGCTATCTCATCGGATGGGGTCAGTTTCGTTCGGGTGTCTGCTTCCATGTTGATTCTCTTGTCGGGTATGGATCGTATCGATTCCGGGTGCTAGGCAAATGTTGCGTACAAAAGTGCCCCTAATGCGAACACTGAACAGAGAAAAGCCACCAATAAGACCTGGATGAATGACGGGTTCTTCGCGACTAACATCAAGTAGCCGAACCCGACGCCCAAGATGATGATCGCCGCAACAGCGGCCAATGTTCGCTTCCATTTTGGAGCTCGTGGAGTGGCAATGAGAGTGCCGCCCAAGGTCATGTTTCCTAGCCTCCGACCCGCTTGGCAGTTGTTCTTCGTCGTCTTTGGAGGAGGATCGCCGCGAAACCCAGCCCGAACCCAGCTGTGATCGCTTCGAGAGGGAAGCCGGGAGTGGTGGGGTGACAGTTGAAATTGGATAGGTATTGCGTGAACAACTCGAACCCCTGCGTCATGTCGAAGGATGCCAGAGTGAACACCCTGTGTGTCACGTCACAGTACCAGACGCCAGCGGCGCCTCCGACGTCCCAGGTACCGAACATGCCGGTCAAACGCCTATAGGTCACGTTATGTCTCTCGACGTCACTCTGTCCTTCTGATCCGGGAATGAACGATAAAGACAAGTTCCCTAAGCCAGGTACCGCGGTAATAGTGCTGATGACCTTGTCAATGTACGGACTGAGGTCCTTCGGATCAACAGGTGAGGTGACCCACGCCACGAATAGAAAGTGGGCCACATGCCGACCAATCAATGTACCGAGCTCTTCACCGCCGGTGTCAACGAAGAAGTTGACTTCCTTCGGATACTTGAAATGAATGTTGTATCCGTCGAAGTCTTTGTCCAGTTGCAGGGCTTGGGCTGTCGGCGAAGCCGTAACCACTAGTAGTACAACGATCAGGGTTGCCAAGCATATGCTGCGGCCCGAGATGAGCAGCTTGGGAACGGGCCTTCGCCACGACCTTCCATTGGCCAGCGGTTACGGCACCACAAACATTATGGTGCCATAGAACTATTAAAGAATTGTGGTGCCATAAATGCGAGAGCGATTAGTGGACTCAAGGTGTTATCTTCAAGGGTTTCAAGTCCTTGCCTGCTATGCCTCTGAATAGGTCCCCTGCGTCACCCTTCGCAACCGGATGCCCATGCTCCAAGGGATCATGACTGATTTCAATGTTCTTCAGTGCAGCCTCAAAGAGATCGTCAAATGCATCTTTCCTCTTCAAACCCTTTTCTTTGCCCATGACTATCACCATTACTCAACCACCCTCCCATTCTTATGCCTTCTCACTCTTTTGTTCAGCCGACGCATCATCTGCCGTCACAAGTTGGATTACTTTCTTGCCCTGCTTAAGTAGCTGCATGTGAAGCCCCCATATCCGCTCCCATTCTCCAAACTGTTCAGCATCTTCCACGTTCAAGCCAAGCCTTTTCGCCTCTTGGCTGGAAATCGCAAATCCGTGCTCTGGATATTCCCAGACCAATGTGTGGATCGTTTCCTCCGCCTTTTTGCCTGCATCGGTCACTGTTTTGAACATGCCGTCCTTGAGAATCTCGCGTCCGTATTGTTCCGCAATGTGAAGAGATCTATAACACATGTTAATGACCAACGGATCCAATTGCGCGACTATAGGCTCCATGAACCCACGAGAAAAATCAGCGGCTATCTGAATCGAATCTCTTCTTGAAAGACCAATTTTCTGCCTGATCCGTAGCCCTAGCTTGAAAGCCATGTTCGCAGCTACGCTTGGCAGATATTCAAGACAATTCACTCCGTCAAGGGCGGACAGGAATATCCCCTCTTGGAGCGGATGCTCTATTGGCAAGTCAAGCGGCCCAAGTTCTGATTCTTGACCCATGACAATCTTATCAGCCGCGAGTGCCATTAGAGTTGCAGCTGACTTGGCGCTCTGTGGAACAATGATCGTCAAATCAGCGCACTTACTCCTCATCATGTTGGCAATTTTGTACGCAGAACTCGCCAAGCCTCCAGTCGAATGCAGAGTCACTATGATCTCTGTCTTGTCCCTTGGCGAATCGACTTTTCCCAGTTCCCGATGAAGACTTAGAACATCTTCTTCTCCTATTGAACTGCTGTCATCGTAGAACATTGTAAGGAAATATCTGGTCTTCTCATCAGCGGATTTGTGCTTGTCACTCCTTGCGCTTTGCATCCTTGTCAATTCTCCTTACTACAAGAGTTCCCCGTTCCACAAGTGGTTCCAGTTCCTGTCCTTCTTTCCAGCCTAGATGTCTCACAGTCTCCTCCGGTATCGTGATGACATGCTTATAGTGCTCTTTGTCCTTGTACTTGTACGCAAATCGTTTCTGTAACCTAACCAATTTTCCTCAAGCAAAGGTAAATGTACCATGCCCTATATATTTGTGGTGCCATAAAGAGGAGCGACGCAGGAGCATTCTCGTTCTTCCTTAAGGTCGAGCTCGGGAGGCTAGTTTCGGCTAGGTCTCTCCTTACGTTTGTGTTCTCTCATTGGCTATGAGTGGCATGTGCGCCATTCGGCGTAATAGTTTCGTCTGTGCCTGAGGACACACATCAGCATCATGATCCCGTAACCGACGTATCGAAGGATCCTAGCGTACCTAGTGGCGATTCAGAGAACTGATCGCTAGCATCCTGGAAGGATGGGTGAGGAGACTGAATCTTTGAATGATTACGCCCACGGAGCCTTAGGCGTTGGCTTGGGTACTTGGCCTCCTGGAGGAGGCGGAGGAGGAAGAAGGAGCAGGCAGGAGGTGCGGCGTGGAGCAGCGGCCGCTGCAGCCAGCTAAGAGGAGTAGGCAGAAGAGCCGGAGGAAGCGTTGACGTGGAGGAGGAAGATACCCTCACGGAGGAGGAGGAGGAAGAAGGAGGAGGCGGAGGAGGAGACTAGGCGCCTAAAACCTTCTCATGGAAATCTGACTGGCGGATAGTCTTCTCAGACTTCCACGTGGCATACTGCGACTCGCACCAGAGTTCCACGTTGGAGTTACACGTCGATTTTCGGGGTTCCACGTCGACACGAAAAACCCTTCTTATCTATATCCCCCGCACCACGAGACCCGCACCACCACCCACAAAAAACGAAACGACGGTTCAATTTGCGATGCTCGCACCAGCTGACCCACACACACACAAATCAACTCCAATGAGGGTTCAAATTACGACGGTCGCACCAGGCTACCCACACACACACAAATTCAAACTACTACGCCTATCGACGGTTCAAATTTGGATGCTCGCACCAGCCTACCCACCACCACCAAAATCGTGCGGGAGAAACTAAAAGTTCCCACTTTTCCTCCAAAAGTTCCCGCGTCATTGTCGTTTGGTATGGAGGGCTGTTTACTTTCGTTTGGTTGGATTCCGGCTTCTCCACATGTCAATACATATGCCGACAGGCAATGTGACTAGCACTATGACAATTACAAACTCAGGCAGAGTCAATGTAATTCTTCCCCCTGCAAATTGCGAATCCCAAGTCCACCCATGAACCGCATACACAACAAGCGTGGACATACAAGCAACAAAGGTCAATCCGCCCAACAAGGCCACAATACGCTTTCCAAGTTTAGTACTCAAATTACTTCACACTCTTTGTTCATTACGCTCGTTTAGGTTTCACGGGTTGCTTTCCCGTTTCCTCGACCCCCTGAAACTCGTACCTTTCTCTCTTTTAGCCAACTCGTAGAACTCACGCTCCACTGTCGGGTGCTCACGCACATAGAGAGCGATCAAAGCCCACGCTACGGCTAACGTAACCATTCCAGCAACCGCTGTCATACCAACTGCAACAATGTCCATGATTTCACCTCCCGAGAATCCGAACCCATTTCTTACACCTGCACTTGAACCGCAGGTTCGAACCGTGCTTCATAGTAGAAACCCACACACAATGCCCAAGAACAACCAGTCACGCCATCGTATTCCCGACGGATTGCTTACCTAAACTTCTTCATCCAATACAGAAGGACTTGCCCAAAGAGAAGAGCCTGAATCAGTATTTCCGTAACAGTGACGAGGATGAAACCTAACGGAAGAGGGGTGTAGTAGACCGCCCGTTCAATGATGCCACCTGAGGCTGCCACATAACCTGCAACAAATATCACGGCGGAGGCGGACGGCCCACCCCAAACCCTCCCCAGTTCGAGGATTCTCACACGGAAAGGATAGAGCACCAACCCGAACAATAGGGCACGCAAAATCTGTGCTGGAAGAATCACTGACTGCGGCGGAACTTCCCGAAGAAAGCTTATCGCATTTGGAGAGGGCGGATAGTACTGAGCCGAACCCAGCACAAGAAACGCTATGACCCCAGCTACGTAATATGTGGCAACTTGCGCCACGGTCACTCCGACGAAGAAGACTAGGGCTGACCTTGCACCTGCCATGTGTGGCAGAAACCCTGTGGCACATTTATACTGCTTTCCTTCGGTGCGCACACACACAAAATACCCCTAAAACGACGGTTCAAATTACGATGCTCGCACCAGCCTACCCACACACACAATAACGAAAGAACGACGATTCAGACCCTGACGGCCGCGCTGATGAGAAAGGGGCTCAGCTGGCAGGGTCGCCTTGGATCTGGTGAGCGCCCACGAGTTCGTTGAATACCTGCTCACTCGAGACCTCGTAGCACCCTACGAGCGAATGATCAACAAACTCATCTCGTTCTTTGAGGAGGAGATGTACGACCGAAAAGAGAACTTGGTTGAGAGGCTACAAGAACTGACGTAGTGCGGCAACGAGGTCTGAACTCTGGCTAGACCAAAGCCTTGGTGATTGCCTCTCTGACTTTGGTTTCTCCTTTCGCGGTTAGAACAACCTCTTGCTGAGAATCGTAGCGTTTCTTGTCTATGTATCCCAAGTTTCCAAGATTAGATATGATCATGTACAGCGGACTCTTTGATCTGACGCGGCTTTCTTCGAATGCTTCTTTTAGATCCTCGTATGAAAGCGCGGGCCTTCCCACCCCTATCTCTGAAACGAAGCAGATCGCCATGAGGGCTTCTGAAGCAGCAAACTTCTGCGTTCTGAGAATCTGAACCTTGCCCGCTTTCACTCCGAACAAGCTGGCACTTCGAAGCTTGTCCCCAGGCATGTCGAGTCGAAGGGCAATCTTTTCCAGAGGATCTTCCTTCTGAACCAGCTTAGGTGTTGTAGCGGTCTCCTTTACCGCTGGTGTCGCAGTCGCCTTAGCCCAATTTGGCAGCTTCTTCTCAGACTTGCTAAGCTCGTTCAGAATTGAACTTATTGTCTTGTCTGCCTCCCTAAGCAAGCACTTTCGCGTGACAGAAATCTTTAGACGCGGTGATTCTAGGCATACGATCACTTCGACGGTTGAGTTCTCCCGACTCATCGAATCGCCCCTATGATTGTCTCTAAGATGAAACAGATTTCCTTATCGCTTCGTACCTTCTCTCGCCTTCATCCGAGAGCTTCCACGTTTGGGTATTCGTGTCATAGTAGAAAAGGTACGGATACCAATGCTTTAGGTTGTCGTTGATCATTCCAACAGACAACTCGCCCCTATATCCCATCTTCTTTAGGGCTACCTGTATCTCCTGAGCATCCTTGGGTTGAGATTCCCTGACGGCAGCCACAATGATGTTAATCTTCTCCTTGATCTGATTGACAGGGATTCTAGCTTCGATCTGTACTTCCGGTAGCATCTCCTCAATCGCTGGAATTAGCTTTCTTGACTCTATCCCGAACAGCTGGTCTAGTACAAACTCCACTAGCTCGTGGAACTCCTCAAGTAGAGAGTCTGTCAGAGTCTTCTCTGATTCTTCATGGTAGAGATCGCAGCGCAGCTTGTAGAAGAAGTCTATGCGCTCCCAGACCTCTTTATCGAAACCTGTGTGCTTCTTTGCGATTTTGTGAAGCTGCTCACGTTCTCTTATTGCACCTTTGGGTATGTTGAATTTCTTCTCAAACTCCAGAAAATTCTTGAAAGCGATCTCCAATCCGCTGTCAAGCATAATGAGAGCGAGTCTATTCCTATGCTGAATGCACGCGTGTCTAATCAGGTTGGAGCCCGCGAGGTTGTCGATCAGCCCCGGAATCCAAGGTTTGATCTTTGGCATGCCGAGGACCTATTCATCTTCATGATTGTTCAGTGCTAATAGATCTTCACCGACTTGCCCTCTCGCTGGAAACTGCAGCGTTTACGAGGAGATCGCTCGTAGAGAAACAAGCATAGCCTGCCAAGATAGGCGTATGTTCTCGGCTCTTCCGACGCATCCGGGAAAGGCTATTGAATCCGAGGCCCGATATTCCTTGTCTACAGAAGACAGGATCAATTCGGCAAGTTTCTGGCGAGATGAGGATGCGGCGGGCTGAGAAGGCGAAATACGTTTACTGGTATAGGCTCGCTGCGCAAGCTCTCGGAGATCTAGTCCCGCACCCTGAGAAGGATTCTGAAATCAAGAAGTGGGTATCTGAGGAAAATTGGCTTCTCATACCGAAACATGAGGAGCGAAGTCTCCAGGAAGCTCGAAACAGGCCCGATCCAAACATCTACTTCTCTCTCGAAGATGGCACCATACGTGTCGGCTTGATTTGCAGCACAATACGAAGTGTCGAAAAGATGCAGAACTTGCTGACGCCCTATCACACTACGCAAGAAGACGAATTCTTGAGTTACATGAGAGGACTGCCAGATGATTTTAGCACAATCGTTTGGGCCAAGGAGAAGCCTCACCATCCCCTGCAGACACCCGACTACCATGAGAAGTTCAGAGCACAATCAAACAGGATTGACGAAGCCTCAACTAGGGAAATCTTCAGGCTGACGAATAGCCTCGCTAGCGAAGGAAGAGAACTGAGGAAGGTTGACGGCAAGAAATGGACGCCAGTTTCACCTGTGCTTGAGATAGCTGTAGCGCACATTCCACCGACAGATCAAGAGTTTCTCATAGCAATCGCCAGGCTAGGTCCCCTCTACAGCATATGCCTCAAAGTGAAAACTGATGCTGAATTGAAACGTGAACTGAGAAGGAGAGTCATCGTCGGCAAATGTCCCAAAGATGGGAGAATCTTCAATCCCCCACCACCAGGAAGGTTCTGTCCCGACCATGGCGCATTCTTAGAGATTTACAGAATACCTAGAACAACAGAGCTATTCCAGAAGAAGCCCTAAGATGTGGGGTAGGAAGTGCGCACCAGCTGACCCACCACCAAAATTACCCCCAACGACGAGCGTTCAAATTCGGACGCTCGCACCAAGATGAGCACACACAATATCTAGACGACGCACGACAGTTCGAATGAAGGCTCCTACGCATTGCCCCTTCGGTTAAGAGTTTTTTGTTGCGTTATGGACTGAAGGTTCAACTTGCAGAAGAAAAGTAGGCGCTAGGAGTTCCACAGTCCCTCTATCTTGTTGGTGAGCTCTTTCAATTCAGTGTCAACTTCGCTTATTGTCAATTCTGCGAGAAGGGCAGCAATAGAGAGACTGACATGGTGTCTGGGTTGGAGGACGCTATTGATGTGCGCCAAGACCTCCTTTCCTTGGCAGATCGTCATCTTATCATCAATGGTTGACCATTTGCCTTCAGCATATGCCCTAGCCTTCTCGTTCGCTGTGCTGAGAGAAATGGGATCACCCTTCCATCTATGCCAATTGCTAAATTGCTGAGCGATCTGGTCAGTCATGGCCAATTTGGTGTCATCCAACGCTTGTTCCAGAATCGAATTCAATTCAGCGGGCGTTATCTCAGGTCCCCCTCTAGCTTTCGAACGGACTGTCGCTACACGACTCATGAGATTGATGTTAAGTAAGTAGTTCTCAATCTCTGACTTTCTCAGGATATGGAGAGCCACACCTTTGCTTTCAGACTCCTTCGCAATCTCTTGCTTCATGTCGTCAGTAGCATAGTCGCCATCCATAACGGAAAGTGACTTAATCTGAGTGCCCAGAAATTGACGTAACATGGGAAGATCATCATAGTACCTCGTCACACTCGCTCCTCCGCGAACAACCACTACCAGCTGGCTATCTCCTTCGAACAGTTTCTTGTTCAACAGGCGCGATATTCGCTTCAGCGTCTCAGCCTGCGTGCTATCTTCCACAAACAGGCATTTCTTGTTCTTCACCAGCAAAGCAACGTCGACGTTATCAACCGCACCAATTCCTTTCAGAGTCTCTAATACGCTAGTATAAGACGACAATCGCTGTGCCCTATCCTCACCACTGGAAATTGTGACAATCATCTCAGGATCAGCATTATTGATCAACTCTTTCGAATGGGTCGCGATTATGAATTGGATGCCTTGCTCTCTGCTTATCTCCTGCAGCAATTCAAGAAGCACTTTCTGAAGGCTAGAGTGTAGATGAGCATCTGGCTCGTCAAGCAAGACGATATCAGGATTCACAAAGTAGAAGAATGTAAGAAGCTGAAGGATTTGAAGGAATCCACTTCCACCGGATACTAGGTCGAGGTCTGCTGACGCCTGTTTGTAGTCGGCTGTAATGAATTGATCGTTTTCCTGCGAGAAACTGAGGTTTGATAGGTATACCCCAAAATAGCGCTCGATGATGGAATTCAGAGCGGAGAATCGATCTGGGTGTTCATTCTTGATTTGGAGGAGTACATTCCTGAGGACTTCTGTGTGCCGACCTTCCGTAATGATTTGATTTCTTCTTGCTGGGGTTCTAAACTCCTCACGTGTCAGCAATCCTACGAATCCAGGAATAAGGATCGGCCGTTTCGAGACAAGATACTCAAGTTCACTCATAGTAAGTGGTGAAGAATAATGCGTCAGCCTGATGTGCGGCTGACGATTCAAGCTACATTACGGGAACTGTTCCACGTCAACGGTGGGCAATACTGAACGCAATCTTCGATCTGCTTTGATTTTGTTAGCGAGGTGAAACAGAAGGACGTATCCCACGTTGCTTCTTGCTTTCGTCCCTCCCACGCAATCCGAACCATAGAAACAAGAGATCGCATCAAGTCGCAAGCGGTCGTAGGTTGAGTATGAGGCGAGAAGCCCACACCATCCATGGAGTGGGAGCTGATCGCTTGAACTTGATGACTTCCCCACATTCTAGGAACAGTACCCGAAGAGGCAGCGAAGCCAGTTCCAGAACTGAACGAGTGTGTCGACAACGGGCTTGACTGGGTTAGGTAGACATGTTCCCAGATTTTGATCTCGATACTGACCTGCTGGACATGCAATCGTTGCATTCGCTACTGTCTCTCTTGGAAGCTGTACACAAGTCCATGATGAACCAGTCCATGTTGGGGTATATCCAGCTTGACAACTAAAATCACTTGGAGGAGTAGGAGCCGTAATCGTTGTCTGAGTACAGGGAGGAGACTCATAGTAGCCCCATGCCTGCACCAAGATCGTCTGACCTGTCGGTGTTCCACTCACACCTATGATTCTACCATTATCAGCTGCTGTCGGTCTCGGTCCAACGAAACAACATTGACTGAAGTCTAATTGATAGATCGCAACAACCAGCGGGACCGCACATCCTTGGTTACTGAAACAACATGGTGGTGTGATTGATGGGCCGACCGTCAGTGTGTAAACGGTTCCATCGTAACTCAATCTTCCATTTAGGTTCGTCACTGGCCCACTCAACGTCACTGTGGTTTGGGTAGATGCCGAAGTGGCTGGATTCCAACTTGACACTATGGCAGTGCCAATTGGTTGACATGGGGTTGCCTGCCCATTTAACATGCAACTCGCCTCTGTGCTGTAGGAGATACTCCCCTTGACTTCTATTCGTTGGCCTACCTGTGGCAATGGTGGAGCTTGACATTGAACTCCAAAGGGACATTCAAGAGGAATAAAGATGAGCTGGTAACTATTACCATCAGTCCCAGCAAGCCAGTACTGCGGATTACATTGACTATTCAAAGCGCAAGGAACCTGAACAATCTCAAATGTACCCACCATATCAAATTCAGGGCCTGTAAATGTGATAGTGGTCTGTTGTCCGAGAGCTGGATCGCCAAGTGAAGCAACAGCAATTATGACTACAGCTATAAGAACCGCCACAATTAGCAATCCTGAGCTTGAGTTCTTCTTAGGCATGATCTCACTCATCAAGGAGAAAATCCACCGAAAATACATCCTGCCCGAGTATTAGTCTAGGCATTAGAACAGTGCTAGAGCACGACCCGTGGATTTGTGGATCTTCCTACCTTGTTTTTCGATGGCAACTTGGCTGTTTCCCTTCTTCATGTTTAGTCGTTTGAAGGCCTCTTCTCGGAACCGCTTCTCAAGGTTGTCGTTGAGTGTCGATTGAAAGACCTCACTCAAGTTTTTTCACAATCATGGCTCACAAGCCCAGTCCGTCCAAACACATCATCGCCTGCTCGCAGCACGAATAGGAGCAGACCAACAATGCCGGGCAATGATGATAGCGAGTTCGATGTACTCTGAACCGATGAGGAAGCCACGCTTGAAGAAACTGGTAGGCCTGCAAGACCGACTAGGAAGATAAGCAAGTATGGTAGGTATGAGGGCAATGAGCCTCTACCAAACAAGTCCTATACGCTGCTGATCCAACACTGGTTTTCTACGGAATATAACATGTTCCGAACGTGTATGTGAAGAGGGAGCGAAGCCAATTCAGAAGTCGTTCACCTGTGGGGTAAACGGTACTAGTAAACCGGTGCGCGAATCCCACCCCCCGCACCAATTCACTGGTGATTCGTGCGTCCCAAGAACTTGCCTCTGGCGGTTTGAGTCCCGGCGGCCGCACCACTTCTCAGACTGGAATCCCATGAATAAATACGTTCGAAACGAAGATAGAATAGTGAGAACCTGAGAATCGGTTTGTAGACGACCTCTACGGAGTAGAAAGAAGACTCGAATTAGTGAAAAATCGGATCAAAGAGTCGAAAGAAATCACCCCGCGAAACAAAGAACTCATTTTCAAATACACCGACAATTGTAGTCTCCGCGGCTTGAGCAAGCTTCGAGTCCCATTTTATCTCAATAGGTTCTGGAACATCGCAAGACTCGCAGAGAAAGACTTCGATAAGATGGATAGGAAAAGAATAGAGGAGCTCGTCAGAAAGATCCAGATGCGAGGATTCAAACCTCGTACCGTTTCAGACCATCTTACGGCCATCAGAACATTCTGGAAGTGGCTTGAAGGCAACGAGGACGTCTATCCAGAGAAGGTGAGGTGGATCAAACCGTGGCGCAGCGACAAAACCCGCAAGCTCCCGGAACAACTAGGGCTTCCTCGAACATTGATCTATATAGGTAAACTTGGCAACGCAATGTATGTCCTCCCACAGAATTCGGATCAAGTTCTAGCGATCTGTTCAATTCTTCCAAGGCACTGTCATACTGGCGAGCAAAAGTGTGGAGGATGCCCGCATACGCATGTATCTGTGGTGATAGGGGATCAAGTTCCTGCGCGGCCTTCGCTTCCCTCATTGCTTCGTCTAGGCGTCCAACGGATAGAAGGAGGAGGGAGCGCCATTTCTAACATAATCACGAGTCGAGTCTAGTAGGTCCCTGAAACGCACAACCTCTTCCCCAATGCAATCAAGATGCTGATTGTACCCAGGTTCACATACCATCCTGATGCCGAGATCAGTATTGCACAACATTCCGGCGAGTAATGAAGGCTCGACCCATACGCCTGTTCGAAATAGCTCCACTGTGCATTGTCCGCGCTGGAGCTCTGTCTCGGTTATGCTTCCTTGGAGGCTGATGGCGGACACATTCACGACCACAATCGGGGATCACATCACCTTTCAACGGACACCGGAGCTGAAATTGGGACGATTGGCGAGACTAGTTGTTCTTGCAAAATCTGGTGAAACGTCAGATGAAGGTCTTAGGCTCCAATTGTTGCCGGAAAGGCTGAACGGTATCCGAGGTCAGTTGTCTACTCGCAACCCCTTAGCGCGGCAGCTCGTCGCCGGGACCGAAGAACAAATTGTATGTTAGGCCAAGAAGCACGATGATGGAGCCACCAATACAATAGTAGCTTGAAAAGGGAACTCGGGGAGGAGCTACGACGCACTGAAGAACGGACTTGCTCAAATCATTGAGTGAAGATTTGAGGGTAAGCTGGTAGGTAGAAGAAAGCGCCTCCTAGACATCATTTCGGGGTCCCTGACGACTCCGTTACGACGGTAACTCGAACCCAGTTCTCGTTTGCAGGTCGGTATTCTATGACTTGACCATCAGCTCTCGACTTAGCATGGAACTCATGTTCTCGACGCCGGTGTCCGTAACCACGATGTCATCCTCGACGTTGAAATCAGCGGTCGAGCCTGGAAGGAGGATAGGCGTCTCAAGTGTAAACGTCATACCGGCCTCGAACATGATCTTGCCTTCCCTATTCTGAAACCGCGGTTGTTGTGAAGAGAGAGTCATGTATGGCTGCTCATGGGGTTCCAACCCAATGCCGTGACCACCAAATAGCCCGCCGGCCATTTCTTGCATCCGGCAGCCACACTCTTGCACATACTGATTGACTTTCATCAGAACCTCGTCCATAGATACGCCGGGCTTTATCGCTCTCTCCATTACTTCGTTGACACCCATCCTGCACTTATAGAGTTGCTTCTCGTCTTCAGTGGGCTGCCTCCCGAGCATCATCCCACGATTAATGTCGGATATGTAGCGCTTGTATCTACAGCCGATGTCCAGACTTACGCAGCCTTTCTGGATCTTTCTGTCGAGCGCCGAGCAGGCAAGGAAAAGCGGCCCCTCACCTCGCGCCATTACCTGGTTATGTGATATCTCGTCACCCCCCTCCTCCAGCATGAATATGCTCACCTTTCTCGCCAGGTCGAGTTCATTCATCCCTATCTCTGCAATGTCGTAGACCCGTTGCATGGCTCTAGCAGCCGCCACGACGGCCTTCCTGATGCGCTCTACCTCCAACTCCGATTTGACCGACCTCATCTTCCATATCGTCGTAGTCGCGTCCACGAAGTCTGCATGCAACTCACTTGATACCCGTTTTCTCAAAGCCTCGAACACAGTTGCGGTAATTCCGTGCGACGTACCTTGGCCCCATTCAGTTCCGACTCTATCTCCTTTTCCGATCCCATACTTCTTCATTATGTCGGCCAGTTCAATCTCGCTGCCACCGTCATAGTATTCCAATGTGTCAACCAAGGAAGTATCGAGCCCAACTGCATCGGTGTCGTACGGTCCGAACCTACCGCAATAAATCACGTCGTCTGGCGTGATAATCGTCGCCGATTGCGGAAAGACGGTACTATGGAGATCTGCATACACGCTTACGAATCGCGTCCCCGTCGTATAAAAGACGTTCACATTTCTTGCGAGCATCAGCGCGTCGAGATTGTCCTCCTTCATCATCCTCCGCGCTCTATTGATCCTCCACTTGTGTTCGCTTACCGGATGTTCCGGATACAGCGCCGGACTTATTCTCTTTACACTCCTTCTAGGCAACCTGCCACTCCACTCGCACGCGTCAAGAGGCTGAGATCAGCAGTATTTAACAGTTATTAGCGGGCGATCTTCGGTTCTTTGCATCCGGAACTTGCGTCACAAACGTAACAGATAAGTCCGTGGACTTGGCGTGACGTAGAGTCCCTCGGACTGGAGAAAGTTTCAGAGTCCCCTTCCGGTCCTAAGGATACCGAAGCACCTGCTCGCGCTCGGAGTTCGTCAATACATGGGAAGTTGCAGAATCTCTCAACCGATCACTTCAAACAGAGAACCAGTATAGTCCTCTCATGAGGCCGACGATAACTATCACCGCACAGAAAACGGCGCTAGCCACCATTATGGCATAGTCGACGCCCCTCATGGGCACTTCGATCAACCGGGTTCTATTCCTCTTTTCGAGATCAAGCCCCCGGGATTCATAGACAAGAGTCATGACATCAGCCGTCTTGATGATTACGACCAGCAAGGGAATGACGAGATTCTTCAAATGCCTTAATCGGTCCACTAACCCCCCCTTTTGTAGGTCAAACCCTCTAGCCCTTTGAGCATCGTAGACCGTCGTGAATGCGCCGGTCACGACAGAGACGCAACGGATGGCAGTTGTGAAAATCATCGCAACGACGTAGGGTAAGCCAACCTTATAGAGAGAATACGCCATGTCCGACAAACGGGTCGTCTTCAGTACGATGATAATGAGAAGCAATATCGTGAGGAACAGAAATGCCCTTCCCAAACCAAATGCTAGACTCTCCTCCGTCAAGGTGGCCCAGCCCCATTGGTAGATTACATGCTGCTGCGTCGCATACCATAGACCAACGTTCTGGAAGAATAGATTCAATACTGAGATCGTACACACAAAAAAGACGACCATTGGCCAGTTCCTCTTCAAGGCCTCGACTAGCGGGACCCTTCCTATAATGGCGATCACTAGGACTCCGAGGAAGAGATACAAACTGTACGTCCAAGGAAAGACTACCTTTCCAGTTGTCGTAGTGCTCAGGAACATCCCCGATATTACTACTGCGACCGCGAATGTCAGCTTGGTCAGAGGATTAAGTCTGTACAGAAGAGCATCTTTGTGGATATACTTGGTGAAGTAAGTAGCTATGTCGAGAAGAGTGTCTATTATTCCCAAATGCATTCCCTTATGATGTTGACAGCATCATCTACTGTTCTCGGGAGGGGCGCTTCCTCTCCAAACAAGAGGTTCATCAGTCGTGCAATGGCAGGCTGGTTGACCCCGCACCTCTCCAGGAGAGCCCCCTGTCGAAACACTTCATAATAGGATCCGTCAGTTAGTATCTTTCCGTCTGCCATGACTATCACTCGATCACAGTATTCAAGCGCAAGATCTGTATGATGTGTTATCAGTATTACAGTCTTACCCTCTTCTCGATTCAGCGAATATACTAGATCCATTATCGGGCGCAGATGTCCCGGGTCCTGCCCGATAGTGGGCTCGTCTAGGACAATAATGGATGGATCCATGACGAGTACGGAGCCGAGCGCCAGCCTGAGCCTTTGTCCCATACTCAGGCTTTCAGGATCTCTCTGCTCTAACCCCTCCAGTTTCGTGAGCTCCAAAACTCGTTCGATTCTTCCCCTTGTTTCTTTTTCGTCTGTACCTACGTTCCTCGGCCCGTAGGCAAGCTCGTCATATACCGTTGCATTGAAGATCTGATGGTCCGGGTTCTGAAAGAGATATCCCACCATTCGCGCCAGTTCACCAACTGACAGAGATGCAACGTCTTTCCCGTTGACAAAAACCGAGCCTTCGCTAGGATTGACTAGGCCAATGAAATGTTTTGCCAGCACGGACTTGCCAGATCCTCCCGCACCCAACAATGCCACATACTGGCCCTTGTCGATCGTGAGATTTATGCCGCTCAGAACCTCCTTTCGAGTAGCCGGATACTTGTATGATAAGTTTTCAACCCTCACTGCTGGCGTTGATGAGCACCCGCTTTTCCCCTCACCGACGGCATGTTTCATCGGCGGTGGGCGAGTTTTTATTATCCTTCTTGCCGACATCACCGTTGCCAGATCGTCAACAGTTAGCGGCAGATCCTCCTTGAGAAACTGGAATTTAGGTTCGGCCTTTGCAAGCATATACGCCATCCGTATCGCTATGGGCACTCTCAAGCCGATTTCTTCCAGCTCCTCCACGTGACTAAAGACTTGCTTAGGATCTCCGTCGTGATAGAGGGTGCCATCTGCATTCAGAACCACCACGCGATCGACGAACTTCAAAACGGTTTCTATTTTGTGTTCTATTAATACCGTCGTCTTCTTCAGATCGGTGCACATGTCCCTGACGGCGTTTAGTATTACTTGCGTGTTAGGAAAATCTAGATAGGCGGTCGGTTCATCAAAGATCATAATTTCCGGGCCAAGAGTCAACATCGCGGCTGTTGCTACACGCTGCTTTTCGCCTGCACTCAACTCCATGGGTGCTCTTTGCTGCATTCCGTCCAGCTTTGCGAGGGATATTGCCCAGTCAACTCGCTTCCTAATCTCACCCGGGGCGACTCCGAGGTTTTCCAACACCATTGCTAGCTCTTCTTCCACGGTCAAGGCGAACAGCTGAATCTCCGGATCCTGGAAGACCATTCCAACATGTCTTGCCAGTTCAGAAACGGAGGACGTCTGGGTGTCGATTCCGGAAACCGTTACCTTGCCAGAAAGCTTCCCCTCCACTAATTGAGGGATTACGCCATTCGCATGAAGAAATAGAGTGCTCTTGCCACATCCGCTCGGTCCCATGACTAGGACGAATTCACCGGGCTCGATTGACAGATTTATGTTGGATAGTACGTTTGTCTTTGCTTCCGCATACCTAAAGGATAAATCCTTGACGTTGATTTCTCCGAGCGAAGACACGAACGGCCACTTAGTCCACAACCCACAAGGGGTTGCGTAGTATGCTGGATCTCTTGACGAAATCTGGTCCGGAAATTGGTACTTTGGGAACGCGTCTTCTAACGCTAGGAACTGTTAGCAGCGCCTCAACAAGTATGGCAGCAAGGGTATAATCGGCGCCCACAATCCAGAATCCAATGAGCCATGTATAAGCCCATGGCAAACCTAGAAACACATTTAGAACGAGCCAATTGCAAACGAGGCCCAATGTCCAATATGCAATCTCCGTGGAGATGAGCGGTCTAAGGCCTAGCTTTGTGCAAAGCCAGCCTATTAGGGCTCCCACGGGGCCCGTGAGTATGAAACACCACGGGTGCCCCCAAAGAATTGGTGTGTACAGTTGCCCAATTATCCCGGCAATCGCTCCTAGAAGTATTCCGCAGCTAGCCCCCACTATTATCCCAGAGAAGACGTATAGGTTCAGGTGAGTCCCCGGAGCCACAGGTATCGCAATCAAAGTGAATATCATCCCAACCGCTCCCATCAAGGCCGTGTATATGGCGGCTTTGACAGTAATATGACCCTCTCTGAGCGTGGCAGTCATGACTATTCTCCCACCAACCCTGCGAAACTGTTCGCAATATATATAACATTTGCCTAATCTCACACGATATTTGACACTCGACATTATATTCCGACGGTCCAAATCGACTCTGAAGAACTGAGGGTCACCCCTACGTGAGTGGTTAGCCTGACCATGATCTCCGTCCATTTCACGGAGTTCCGCTCACGTCCTAGTGATCATCAGGTTTGGTAGGTTCCTTTTGGTGAAGAGTCGATTCTCGTCTCTTCAACATTCTCTTGTCCCATCTTAGAGGATTCTCGGAAGCTTCGTCTTCGTCGCCACGCGAGCAAGCCTCTCCGCATCCCCCTTGATCCATTCCGCATTTGTAGCAGGGCACCTGACACACTCGCGAAGAATCCGTTTAGGATTGGAGAGCCTCTCTAGAACTAGGACCAGACGAACGAACCTACGCCGCGTCGCAGAGGAAAGACCGAACGACGGACGTGAACCTAGTGTAAATTGGCGAATTGCGACCGCGATTGTCCTGTAATGTGCTGTACCACGACTTAGCTCTTAAGATCGGGGTGGGCAAATTTACCTTCTTCAATAACCAACTGATCGTCAAGATGCATGGTCGCATTCATTAGGACAATATCCATGTGTGACTTGGCTGTGTTTTGTCCTTTGAGAAGTCTGAACATATTTGAGCCGAACGCAACGTTTACGCCTCCAGCGAGACTTTCCCATTCTGTAAATTCCATGGAAGCAACTTCGGCCCTTGGGTCGCCCCCAAAGCCTGTGTGGCCAATCACGTATGAATTCGGATCGTTAAAGGATGAAAGCCATTGCTGCATTAGCATAGCCTCGGTTCCTCCAGTTATTGAAACTATTTTTCCCTTTCTAACGGCGATTCTAACAGGCGTCTCGCATATGCGTCTGTGGGGATGCATGTATATGGTATCTCCGCGATTTACTACGATCGTCCCGTCGGCTTGATCTTCGATGGGTGCGACAGCAATAATAGCGGTCGTGGCGTTGTCCCACTCTCCAGGTTCTCTTGCTACTCCGTCTTGGCCAAGACCCGGTCTTCCTTGACAGCCCATTGTGATGTTCGTTCCTGCTTCTGACACTACGTGGACGGAGTTTGCTTTCTCGAATAATGCTGCGCCCATTTTGCTTCTCTGAATGATCTCATCCGTGGGCGGTAGTTTCGCCACCGATTCAGCAGACGCCACAACATTTAGCATGCGGACGCCTGAATCGAGTATTTCTTCAAGGCCATTTGTATACATCCAAGGAACCGTAGGCAAGTCTATGACAATATCAGCTTGTTTCATCAGCTCGATGGCCATTCTAGATGGTTCTTGCAGGAACTTTCTGGTAGTGACTATGGAGAGAATAGCGTCGGTGCCCAATTGAACCGCTGCCGCGTAGAACGCGTCCACCAAATCTTTGTCTTTGCTTGCGTAAGCATAGACGACCAATTTATCTCCGGACTTAACTTTTGAGAACGTCAGAAATTTCGTAGCGGTTCCTAGAAGATCCAGGTATCTATAGCTCATGTTCAGCAGCCGATTCTAAGCATCTATTTAAGACTTTGCATGACACTGCTGTGTTGCATGACTAGGTCTTGAGGGGTTCTTTCCTTGAGGGTTGTCGTCTCAGGTTATGGGTTCACGGTTAGTCCTGTGAGGAGGTTGTACAGTGAGGCTTTGAGCATGATCTCGTTCG
>Ga0187878_1000495_pt1 | contig 44557 bp, 56 predicted proteins | sample June2016WEW_17_1_FD_132979 | JGI IMG/M metagenome (GOLD analysis project Ga0187878, IMG submission 132979) | Peatland microbial communities from SPRUCE experiment site at the Marcell Experimental Forest, Minnesota, USA - June2016WEW_17_150 | ecosystem: Environmental > Terrestrial > Soil >... | reverse complement strand
CCGGAAATAACAATGAGAAGGAAGGCTACGCCCCCGCCAATCCCCACCCCCCATTTAAGTAAAAATCCCGCAAAATCACTTAAATTTCCCACAGGTATACAGCCAATGGCAGTATTTATAGATTCAGCTGCGCAACCTGCCTGTGGGCCAGTGGATGTGTTGGACAGATTTGAGTTTATAACGTTTGTTTGGGAAGAACAGCATGCAAGAACGGGGGAAATGCTTGATTCTTGACAAGCCCCTAAATTAGTTTCATTGGAATCACACTGTGCCTTTGTGCATGTAGCGCCGGTATTCTGTTCGCATTCCGCAACTGACCACGGTTTAGCCCCGACAACGCTTTGGGAAGTAAACAAAAAAAGAGAAAACACTAACCCGATAAGAATAATTTTTTTAGCTACTCTCACTACTAAATATTAGCACAATTTCAGATTGGGACGTATCGTATAAGCAAAGCTTGAAACAGGTTACTGTTATAAGCAGAGCTTTCAACAGTCTACTGTTATAATAAAAGAATGAAGAAGTTTGTTTTTCTCTTTTTGTGTGTGTTGCCTATAATCTATGCACTACGCACTGTGCACTCTGTTACTTCTGCCGCTCTTGATTGCCTTAACCCCGCTTCTATTACTTCCAATGATGACCGGGATGAATGCATCTCTGAAATAGAACGCTTGAAAGATCAGTATTTACCGGCCCAGCAGAAAAACAAACAGGATTTGGCTACCCTGCAATCTCAACTGGCGGATCTGACCAAAAGAATTAACGTTATGGTCCAGGAGCTTCAACAATTGGCAATTGATATTGCCCAGAGGGAAGAGGATTTGGCCTATACCCAGAAGATTTTTGAAGAAAAAACCGCCAGTAATTACATTTTTATGCGGACTTATGACCCGGTGATGCGCATTATTCTTTCCGATAGCGCGGCCGCTGCCATGCAGGAAATTATGATTCGGCAAAAAGTTGTTGAGGGAGACCAGCAGTCGATTGCTGATTATGCCCAAAAACTTCTGGATTTGAAAAACGATAAATCATCACTCGAGAAAAATAAAACCGATTTAGACGCCGTGCAAAAACAGGTCGCCGATAAAGAGACATTTTTAGCCGGTGAAGTGGCCAAAGTGGATGCCTATCTGGCGACATTAACGGCTAAACAGCAATCATTTTTGGCAGCCAAGCTGGATTCCCTGGGACTTTCGCGGTCTGCCTACAATATGAAAGGGGGATGTTCAGACGACAGAAATGTAGATCCCGGATTTTCTCCCCGGATTGGTTTTTTTACTTTCGGGGTTCCCAACCGGGTGGGTCTCAATCAGTTCGGGGCCAAAGGCCGGGCGGAAGCAGGGCAAAATTATCAGCAAATTCTCCAGGCTTATTACAATGCAGATATTACCAGCGGGTATAGTACCGGCATTACTATCCATGTAGTAGGCACAAACGAGTATGGCCAAACATTTGATACCAATTGGAATATTGAAGATTACGTCAAACATCTCTATGAAATGCCGGCAGATTGGCCAATGGAAGCTCTTAAAGCTCAGGCAATCGCTGCCCGAAGTTATGCCTTGGCTTATACTAACAACGGCAGCGGGAGCATCTGTCCCAACCAGCAGTGCCAGGTAGTCAAAAATGAATTAAATGACAGTAATTGGCAGGCGGCGGTCGATGCCACCAGCGGCGTTGTATTAACAACAGGCGGACAGCCGGTCAAAGCCTGGTTTTCTTCAACCCACGGCGGCTATGCTTTTAACTCCGGAGATATTGGTTGGTCGCAAACCTCCTGGACTAAGAGAATGACCGATGCTTCCTCCGGAATAAGTAGTTTCGGTGATTTATTTAGTAGTGCTTATGATAAAAACTCGCCGGTTTTTTATTGCGATTGGGGCAGCCGGGCCAATTACAACAAAACTGCTTGGCTAAAGCCTGAGGAAGTGGCTGATATTGTTAATGTCCTACTTTTGGCTAAGGCAGACGCTTCTACCCAATCCCATTTGTACCCGGTGGATAAAGGTAACCCTGAGGGAGTTGATACCTGGGATGCGGGCCGAGTGAAGCAGGAACTGGTAAACCGGGGGATTACTCCCCTGGATTCAGCAACCGATATTTCTATCGGAGCTGACTTCGGCAACGGCAAAACCACCTCAGTTACTGTCAACGGCAGAACTTTAGATGGCCAAGATTTCAAAAATTTCTTTAACCTCAGGGCGCCCTCCAATATTCAAATTGTCGGCCCCCTCTATAATGTTGAAAAACGATAATTTAACTTTTGCTTTTTGAGTTTTAATTTTTGACTTCAAAATGATAGAATCATTTTGCTATGCCTGATGTTTTTGTCTCCTCGGAAAAACCAATAGTCCAGCCGGTGTCATCCCCGGAACCCGAAGAGGGATTGCTCGCTTCTTTCAACTATTATCCTACCAAAGTCAATTTTGAAACCCAGGAGGATCAAGAAAAAATAATTCTTCTTTTGAGGCAGCATCCGATTGTTAATGTCCGCTGGATTATAATTGCGGTTTTAGGAATTTTTGCCCCGATTGTTTTAAATTATCTTCCCATATTAAGTTTTCTGCCCAAAAATTATCAATTTATTGCGGTTTTGGGGTGGTATTTATTGGTAACTGCATATATCCTGCAGAGCTTTTTATATTGGTTTTTTAATGTGTATATTGTAACTACCGAAAGAGTGATTGATGTGGATTTTTTCAACTTAATCTATAAAAAAGTTTCAGATGCTGATTTAAATAAAATTCAGGACGTGTCATATAACATGGGCGGGGTATTAAGAACTTTGCTTAACTATGGTGATGTGAATATCCAGACGGCCGGGGAAGTAACCAATTTTGATTTTGAAGCGGTACCTAAGCCTGATCGGGTAGCTAAGATTTTACAGGACTTGCGGCAGGAGGAAGAACAGGAGACGATCGATGCCATAACCGGCCATAATGTCTGATTAACCTATGCAAACTTTACCTTTGGTAAATATTAATATTTGGCCGATAGTTAAAATTTTTGTTCTTTTTGGACTGGGCTTATATCTAATTTTTGCCCTGGTGGTTATTCGTCAGGTTCAGCTAATGACTAAAACTATTAAAATGAATTTTGAAGTCCCGGTGAAGTTTCTGGCCTTGACTCATTTGCTTTTTGCCATTGCGGTTTTTTTGTTCGCTTTAATTATTCTTTAAAAGATAATTGCTTAATATAACTTCAGCCAAAATTACGGGTAATCCCGATGCCTCGGGGTGGGTGCAAATTCATGATTATCAGCCTCAAGAAAGTGATCAACTAAAAGTCAGAGGGCATCTTTTCGCGGTTATTGCTACCGGGAGAACTGAACAGGGAATAGACCGGGTGGTAGCCGGCCGGGAGGTTTTGTCCCGGCTCCATGAAGAATATTTTGGCAACCTTGAGGCCTCAGCTTTCAACTGTTTAAAAGCCGCGGTTGAAAAAATTTCCAATGAATATAAAAACTCCTGGGGCGAAATTGAAATTTCAGCCGTGGCTTTTGTAAATAATGCTGTTTATACGGTAGTGTCCGGGGGAGCCCAGGCAGCGATACTCAGGAACGGAATGTATGCCAAGATTTTGGATAGTTCAAAGAAGAGTGATGTTCCGGTGGCCGCCTCCGGGTTTCCCCAGGAGAGTGATCTGTTTATTTTCGGCAGCTTTAATTTTTTTAATAGTTTTTCGGAAGGGGTATTAAAAGCTGCTTTGGAATCGGGGGAAACTGCCCTGGCTGCGGAAAGCCTGACGCCCTTAATTCAAGCCAAGCACGATTCGGGGAATATGGGGGCCGTAATTTTGAAATTCCAAACCGAAAGTAAATCCCCGCCTGCCGACGGGCATGACCTTTTCGTTCCACCGCCCACGACAGCTGTCAAAAATGTTATAGGGGGCAAAATTATAACCGGTATAAAAAGTACTTTTTGGAATTTAATTTCTAAAAAACTACCCAAGAGGAGTGTGTATGTTAGCCCCAATCGTTTTGAGGAGAAAAGCGGCAATAAAAACCGGGAGGTAACGATGACTGTGGCTGCGATTTTGGGAATTTTACTGATAGTGAGCATTATTTTTGGCATCAGACAAAAAAATATTAATGATAATAGAAGCAAATACCAGGCGAGGCTCGACGACGCCATTAAAAATTACCAGCAATCTTTAAGTGTAGTTAATGTGGATCCGGCGCAGGCCAGAGATTTGTTTACCCAAAGCCGGGATGTAGCAGATGAACTTAAAAATGAGAAGGTGAAAGATGATAAATTAACCCAATTGTTTTCGGATTTGGCAGCTCACCAGGGACAAGTTCTGGGGGAGTATCCCACCAACCCCAAAGTTTTTCAGGATCTGTCTATTCAAACCAGTGGGTTTAGCGGTACTGACCTGACTTCGTCGGGCGACATAATGTTTATTTTGGACAGAAACAGTAAAAAAATCATTGAAGTCGAAATTGCCACCAAAAATACGCAGATGGCGGCGGGGCCCGATCAGATAGATGAGGCTTTGGGGCTGGCTTCCTATGAGGACCGGGTTTTTATTTCCAATTCAACCGGTGTCTATGAATTAGGGGAGAGTAAAAAACAGGTAATCGTTAAAGATTGGCCGGGTGAAGTTTTACCCTATGCCTATGCCGGAAATATTTACCTTTTAGATAAAGCCGGAGGTACGATTTGGAGATATATAGGGAGCGATACCGGTTTTGCGGCCAAGCAAAATTGGCTGGCGTCCGGGGTGGAGCCGGACTTCTCCAATGTCATAGCCTGGACGATTGATGGCAACATCTTTGCCCTAACCAGTAGCAGTAAGATTCTAAAATTCTCTCAGGGTACTCCCCAGGATTTTCCGATTCCTGAGGAAGTTAGTTTGAACGGGGCAAATATGATTTATACCAATGGTGATTTGCAATATTTTTACATCTTAAATCCCCAAGAGAAGAAAATTTACGTTCTTAATAAAAATGGGGATTACAAAGGGGATTATCAATCAGATCTGTTGGCTGGGGCCAATGGCTTAGTGGTCTCGGAAAAAGAAAAGAAAATGATCTTCCTCTCAGGGAGTAAATTATATTCGATAGATATAGCTCACCTATAAAAATCCGGGCTGTTATGCCCGGATTTTTTGTGTGGAGACGGCGGGAATTGAACCCGCGTCCGAAAAGCGACTCTAAAAAACTACTACAAGCTTGGTTTCCGCCAGAGGCGGATCAGCCTAGGGCTGAAATTTTTAATTTTCCCTAATCTAAGAATTAACAAAATTAATCAGGGTAAGATTTAGATTTCTTACGACACAATCCCAAATCAAAACTGGGTCGGCATCCCAACTGGTTTATGCCTATCCGGCAAGGTTGAGAATCTTAACCGGTAGACAGTAGTTACGGTTTTTAAGCGTAGGCTACAGCGTAACGTTGTGTGTTAACGCTTAGTTTTGATTCCTGTTTAACGAGTGATAATCAAACTCGGCTTGCAGTCTTTAAAAGTGCTTCCCGTCGAAACCGATCGTCCCCATTAACTTAACTCTCTCTCAAGATCCCTCTCAATATCCTGGCGCTTAATGGACTCCTTCTTTTCAAACCTGCGCTTAGGCTTGCCCAGGGCTAGCCACAGCTTTACCAGATGGCCCTTAGTATACAGTTTTAAGGGTACCAAGGTCAATTTTTGCTGTTTAGCCTTAGTTACCAGTTGAGTAATCTCCTGGCGATGCAAAAGCAGTTTCCGCATCCGGGTGGAATTATAATTAACGGCTCCATCGACCGGAACATTTGCATTAATTAAATATGCTTCGTTATTTAAAATTCGTACCACCGCTTGGGACAGATCAGCCCGGTTATTTCTAATCGATTTAGCCTCTCCGCCGGAGAGAGACAACCCGGCTTCAAGCCCATCACTTCCTATGACATACTCAAACTTGGCTTTTTTGTTTAAGATCTGCATACTGATATTATATCCTCATATGGGAATTTTTGATTTAATATTTCCAACTAAGTGTTTAGAATGCGGCCGGCAAGGGGAATATATCTGTGATAATTGCCTAAGGAAAGTTGAACAGGTAAAACAGCAGCGGGTGCCAAATTTTGAGCGGGTAATTTCTGTTTGGAGGTATGATGGAGTGGTGAGAAAAGCCATTTTGGCCTTGAAATACAAGTTTGCTTTAGAAATTGCAAAGGAATTAGCAAACAGATTTGTCGAAAGTTATCAAAAATTTAGTTTGCCGGTTTTGGACGATGCAGTGCTTGTTCCTGTTCCCATTCATTGGCACCGGCAGAATTGGCGGGGATTTAATCAATCTGAGGAAATTGGAAAATTAATTGCTGCTGAATTTGGCTGGAAATTTGCTCCGGAATTATTAATCAAGACCAAATCTACTGTTTCCCAAACTGAGCTCTCCCGCCGTGAGCGTCTCTCTTCCCCTCATGGTTCTTTTGTTCTTAGTCCTAACTATCCACTAATCCCTAGTGCCCAGTGCCTAGTTTTATTTGACGACGTCTTTACCACTGGTGCCACTCTTTCTGAAGCTGCAAAAGTTTTGCAAAGGGCCCGATACAAAAACATTTGGGGAATGACATTAGCCAGATAAGCGGTGAGGGTGGGATTCGCCCACCCAAGGTGGGTCCTCCTTGGGAGGAAACCTGTATCTATGGCGGTGGGGGCGAGATTCGAACTCGCGGTGACGAAAATTCGCCACGGAGGTTTTCAAGACCTCTGCACTAGTCCACTATGCGACCCCACCTGGCTTGCTAAACAGATATTTTACTCTTTCGTAACCTTTTCCACTTTTCAAAAATAGTTCTTCTCTCAAAGCGTCGGTTTTATTTTCAAAAGCTTCATAATAAATTAATTTCCAAGGTTTTCCGGACTTAGTAGATTTTACCTTACCAGCGTTATGGTTTTTTACCCTAATCTTTAAATCCTGACAGGATCCCTTATACAATTTGCCCGTGATCTGACTTTTCAAAATGTAGACGTAGTACATAAACCGTCCCGTCGTCCCGAGGGCGACCAACCTTGGGTTGGCCCACCCACCTTACCTTTGAAGTATAACAGAAACGTTGTCTTTATAGACTTTTTTCCAGCCGTCCTGTAATAACTTGGTAGTTAAATTAAAATTGGATTTTTGAAAATACATGGCAATTCGATCAAATAAAGTGGGTTTTTGAGGGATGGCAGCCAAAACCGTATTAATCTGATATTTATCAAAAAACTGGTGGTAATCTTTTTTGCCGTTACTGATATCCAAATAATCCTGCATGGCATTACAGGATTCATTAGGTGGGCAATTTGGGTATCTCCAGCTGGGCATCCGGCCGTCAATAAAAGTTTTTTTCTCGGGTAATTTCCAAATCAGGTATCCGCCCCAGTTATAATCGGAAAAAATATTTCCTGGTGGCAAATTATTTTTTAGATAACTGACTGCTTGGGAAGGATAAAAATTGTTCTGATTTGGGGATGATCTGAGGTCAAAATATATCTGGCTGATAAGAATTAAAATCGCGATCGGCATTGCGTAAAGCAAGCTTTTTTGCAGCCTTTCAGTTCCCTTTTGCACCTTGCTTACTTCATCAGTAAGTTGCGAAAAAGCCTTGAATGTTAGGGGAAGGGCAATTATTGTCCAGAGGGGGATATTTCTCACGCTTAAAACTGCTTCTATCAGGAAGGCCAGGTAAACAATTAATTCTTCCGGAAGATATTTTTTTCTGTATCGAAATATTAAGGTGCCTGAAAGGCAGGCTAGAAAAATAAAGGGGAAATTAAAGGAAAAAATAGAGGGCATCCATTCGGCTATCCGCCACCTTAAATTGGTGTCGGTCTGAGTTGATATAATTTCTCCCCACAGTCTAAGGCCATAAGGATTAATTAAAGTAACCAGCCAGGAGGAAACGACTATCAGTAAATCAGTTATATTTACTTTTCTGAGTCCTATACTCTTGACCACCATAATTACTGTTAAAGTAGCTAACCCCACTGCAAAGCCTCCGTGTAAGTTGGCCCAGAGAAGAAAAAAGGGGGGTAAAAAGAAACGTAATTTTCTCCACCATTCTTGATCAAAGATGACTTTAATAAGAATGGCCAAAAATAGCCAGGTTTGGACCTGGGGTCTAATGCCCGCGAAGGGAATAACACTGGCAATGGCCAAAATCAGAAGGAAATATTTAATAATTGGTTGACTTTTCTTAGGTAAACAAATTACTAAACTTGCTGTGGCCATAACACCAAAAATTAAAGCCAAACCTAATTGGCCTATGTGATTGTATAGAAAATAAATATAAATATTGGATAGCCACTCGTGGTCCACAAAGGGGAAATTGGCCATGGTATAGGAGAATGGATCGGTAGCCGGAATTCCGGAGGAAGTTATCAGTTGCCCCATTTTGAGGTGCCAGCCAAAATCAGGATCAAGGGTGAAAAAACCCTTAAGGGAAAATAATAAGAAGGAAAAGATAGTAAACAAGCGGAGGATACAAGAGTCGAACTTGTTAGTCCAAAAGGACATTGGTTTTCGAAACCAACGCGTTGCCGTCCCGCCCATCCTCCTAATTTTTGTGCGCCCACCCAGAGTCGAACTGGGATCAAAAGCTCCGCAAGCTTCTACTTTATCCATTAAGCTATGGGCGCGAGTCTGCGAGCATGCAGCTAATTCTGAGGCAGTTTCCTCGCAAACCAGCTTGATAATCTGTCAAGTGTTGAGGGTGGGGCTTCTTCTTCAACAATGTAAATTAACATTACTTTTTTAATTTCTTCTTTCATCTCCGGTTTAATGACCAGTTCCAATCTCCCGGGAACTATAGCGGTCTCCACTACTAAAAGTTCCGTCCCCAGTCTCGTTGTAAACCAAAATCTTCTGGTAAATTGCCAATCGGTTCTGACCCCGGCAATTTTAATCCCCTGATCGGTCAATTTATACTCCAAATTTTCCGGCTCTACAGTGTTTAAAATATAAAACAGAAAAATCAGGGAGATAATCAGAATTACCGGCATCATTCCCTCAGCCAGGAAAATAACCAGTCCGGCGATGGCGGCAATTGAGATGACCGTGATATAAAACTCCCTGCCCCGCCTTTTAAAAGGTCTGGCTGGGGCGATCCAACTCAAGAGATCCTTTTCCGGAATTGGTAAGGTGCTAGACTGACTCGCGGCAGCTGCTGGCATATAAAGCCAATTATACCCCAATGGGAACTAAACTGGTATAATCGAGCTGGTAAGGAGGATATGCCGAGCGGCTAAGGCAATGGTTCGCTAAACCATGACCATGTAAGTGGTCGGTGGGTTCGACTCCCTCATCCTCCGCTAGTTTACCCTGAGCTTGTCGAAGGGCCCTTGTAACTTAACTGGATAGAGTATCGGCCTCCGAAGCCGAAAATACGAGTTCGAATCTCGTCAGGGGCACCTATTCTAATTTCCCCCATTTTGCGGTAAAATATGCCTAATGGGGATGCAAAAAAATAGTAATACGGTTCTAGTTGGGGGAGTAGTTTTGTTTAAAGATAATCGGGGAAAGAGATATTTCTTGGTTGTAAAGCAAACCGCGGACGAAAAATGGGAGCTGCCTAAGGTGACGGTCAGGAAGGGTGAATCTTCAGTTAGGGCAGTTTTAAGACTTACCGGAGAATTGTCAGGAATTAATGCCAAAGTATTAGAAGAAGCCGGCAGATCTTCGGGTGTGATATCTCTCGGGGGCCGGATAGTTACCCAAAAGTATTTCTATTACTTGATGATGCAAAAATCAGCCGGGGAAATGCTGGGTTTTCCGTTTTTTGAGTGGTTGGAATATGGCAAGGCCCTGAAAGTTCTTAATTTGAAAAGAGAAAAAGATATGCTCAGGCAGGGCAGGGATGTATTAAAAGAATGGGAAAAAATCCACGGCAAAAAACACTAAGGCAGTTTTCCTCAGGTGGCGCTGTTTACAAAAAGGAACAAGATAAAATTTTGTGGTTAGTCACTCAATCGGCTCCCAGCGATGTTTTTCCCAACCCCATTTGGAGGTTCCCCAAAGGTTGGATTGATAATGCCAGTCACGAAATTCCCGGGCCGATGGCTAGTGGACGGGTAAAAGCGGATGAAGAGTCGCTGCAAAAAGCGGCCCTCAGAGAAGTATCGGAAGAGGGTGGGGTGGCAGCTAAAATTATTAATAAAATTGGTACCAGTGTGTATTTTTTGAATTTGCCGGAAGGCAAGGTAATGAAATTTGTGACATTTTATCTAATGCAGTGGCAGGCAGATTTGCCGGAAGGATATGATGAGGAAACATCGGAAGTTAAGTGGCTGGAATTTAACGAGGCCAGAAAGTTACTTTCCTTCTCTCACGAAAAGCAAATTTTAGATAAGGCATTTCAGCTTCTGGTATAATTGCAAGAATTGGAGGAGTCACCTAGCGGCTATGGTACACGCTTGGAAAGCGTGCGGGCGTAAGCCCTCGCGGGTTCGAGTCCCGCCTCCTCCGCTTTCTTCTTATTTCCTTCGGTCGTTGTGGTAAAATGCGAGAGAAATGGCAGACCAAGTGGATGAAGTCAAGCAAAAGACAGATATAGTCTCGCTTATTTCGGGGTATATTACCCTTAAAAAAGCCGGACGGAATTATAAAGCCAATTGCCCTTTCCACGGCGAAAAAACCCCTTCGTTTATGGTTTCTCCGGAACTCCAAATTTATAAATGTTTTGGTTGCCAAGCAGCCGGCGACTGTTTTACTTTTCTGGAACAGTATGAGGGTATGGAATTTCCCGAAGCTTTGCGGTTTTTAGCTGAAAAAGCCGGAGTAAAGTTGGAGAGTTTTCGGGGTAGTGACACTTCAGAAAAGGAAAGATTGTATGAATTAAATAATCTGGCTTGCCGTTTCTACCACTATGTTCTCTTGAATCACCCGGCTGGCAAAGTGGCTTTAAATTATTTAGTTAGTGACCGAAAAATTAAACCGGAAACTATTAAGACTTTCCAATTGGGTTATGCACCTGAAACCTATGGGGCTCTGAAAAGTTTTTTGGTGGATAAGAAAAAGTTTCTACCCCAGGAATTGGAGAAAGCCGGATTAGGATTTATCAAGGGTAGGGAGATTATTGATAAATTCCGGGGGAGAGTGATTTTCCCCTTATTTGACCATCGGGGCAATGTGGCTGGCTTTGCCGGCAGAATTATGCCGGGGCCTAAAGCTAATGAACTGGCCAAATATATAAATACTCCCGAAACTCCTGTATATCACAAATCCTATTTGCTTTATGGGCTGAATTTAGTTAAATCAGATATTAAACTCTCCGGTCAGGCAATTGTAGTTGAAGGCGAACTGGATATGATTTCTTCCTGGCAGGCAGGGATAAAAAACGTGGTAGCGATTAAGGGTTCTGCTCTTACCGATGAACAGGTAAGATTGATCTTCCGGTTTACCAAGAAAATTATTTTGGCCCTGGATTCTGATTTTGCCGGAGATGCGGCTGCCCGCCGGGGAATTGTAGTTGCCCAGAAAGCGGGCCTGGATATCACTGTGGCCAGGATGGGCAAATTTAAAGATCCCGACGATGCGGCCAAAGCAGAACCCGAGTACTATAAAAAAGCGCTGACTGATGCTGTTGGTGTTTGGGATTTTATTCTGGACTCAATTTTTGCCAAAGCTGATACCTCAACCGGTGAAGGTAAGTCTAAAGTTAGTAGCGAAGTAGTACCGGTGTTAGCTTCAATTCCGGATAAAATAGTTCAAGCCCACTACTGTGATTTGGTAGCCCGGCGTTTGGGAGTTCCCCCGGAAGCAGTTTCTGAGGAGATTGCCCGCTACGAAAAAGATAAACAGGTTGATGATAAAACAAAACAGATAATAGTTCCGGAAAATATAAAAAGTATTTCCAAAAGTAGGCGGCAACTTTTAGAAGAAAGGTTGTTAACCTTGGCCTTTAGGTCTGACCCTTCGGTTCTGCTCCAGGAAGACATCTATAAGTTAGTGGAAATTCCCTTGACAAAGAGAATCCTAGCGGAGTATAAGGGCTATTCAGCTCAAAATAAGAATTTTTCTCTTTCAGGATTTGCTCAGAGTATCCCTAAGGAGCTTGTTGATGGTTATTCCGAGATGACTTTAAAGGATCTTGAGGGTTTGGAGGAAAATAAGGAAGAACTTAAAAAAGAACTGGATCAGGTAATTAAGGAATTGAAGATCCTCTCGACCAGACACCATTTAGAGGAATTAGGGGCAAAAATCCGCAAAATGGAGGAAATTGCTGATGACGAAGGCTTGAAATCAGCCCAATCTAAGTTCAGTGAGCTCTCAAAAACCCTTTCCAGGTTTGAAGAAGAGGATGGAGAGGGTATAATTCTCTCAGAGGAATAAAAATTCCATTATGATACGAAAACCGGTTCAGGAATTAATTAAAAAAGGCCGTGACCAGGGTTTTTTAACCCAGGAAGATATTTTGGAGGTTTTTCCCGACGCTGAAGAGAGAATTGGGGAATTGGATGACTTCTACGACAAGCTTCTGGCAGAAAATATCGATGTCTTTGAGTCGGTTACTCCTGAGGAAATTGAGACTGATGAAAAAGCCCAGGAAAAATTGGACCGGGAGATTGAAATTTTATCTAAACTCGAGGGGATCGAAAGTACTGATCCGGTCAGACAGTATTTAAGGGAAATCGGTAAAGTCACTCTTTTGGATGCCGAGGAAGAAATTGAACTGGCCAAACGCTATGAGAAAAATGAGAAACGGGCCAAAGATAAACTAACCGAGAGTAATTTAAGGCTGGTGGTCTCGATTGCCAAAAAATATATTGGCCGGGGGTTATCGCTTCTGGATTTAATTCAGGAAGGCAACCAGGGACTTATTCGGGCGGTTGAGAAATATGATTGGCGGAGAGGTTTTAAATTCTCTACCTACGCTACCTGGTGGATCAGACAGGCCATAACCAGGGCCATTGCTGACCAGGCCAGAACAATCAGAATTCCGGTCCATATGGTGGAGACGATTAACAAGCTGTATCGGACTTCCAGAAGATTAATGCAAGAATTGGGCCGAGAGCCCACACCCGAGGAAATTGGGGGAGAATTGGAAATTGAGCCGGACAGAGTCAGGGAAATTTTTAAGATTGCCCAGGAAGTTACTTCCCTCGAAGCTCCGGTGGGTGAAGATCAGGAAAGTTTTTTGGGGGATTTTATTCCTGATGAAAGCCAGCTCTCACCGGTTGATGCAGCCAGCAAACAGCTTCTTAAGAATCATTTAGATGAAGTGCTGGCTACCCTGACAGACAGAGAAGCCAGAGTGTTAAAGCTCAGATTTGGACTGGAAGGCAGCAAGCAAATGACTCTGGAGGAAGTGGGGAAAGTGTTTGGTGTGACCCGGGAGCGGATCCGCCAAATCGAAGCCAAAGCCCTACGTAAATTAAAACACCCCAGCCGTCGTAAGAAACTTCAAGATTATTTAGATTGATCCCGCCCAGCGGGATCAGATTGGTGTTGCCGTTGGTAAGGCTGAAGGAGTAGCGCTGGCTGACGGTGAGGCTTCAGTGAATTGAAAAGTGGAGAGGATTTGATCAAGATTGCTCTTGAGTGTGCTGTCTTCGGAAGAATTGCTTAAAGTGAATTCAAAAGTGCTGTTATTTTTGGTAAATACGACAACTTCTTCTCCTGTAGCACTTTGACGAACATCGGCCTGGATATTATTTGCAGAGATACTTCCTGAGCTGGTTGAATTATTGTAGACAGAATCGTTAGCGTGGCTTATAGAATCGATGATTGTTAGCATAATGCTTGGTCTTCCAATAGGCTCGGGATTAAAATCATCTATGTTTGCCAAAGTTATTTGGGTGTAGCTATAAATTCCGTTTGCCGCTTTCGAATAACTCTTTTCTTCATATTTATATTCAAGTGGATATTTTAGAGAAAAATTATATTTGGTGTTGGTATATGTTTTCCAATCTGCTGTTGGATTTGTGGTTGCGGTTGGAGTGGGGGCAACTGTCACATTTGGGGTCGGGGTTGAGACATTAACCCGTAGTTGATTGGTTTGGTAAAAATAATAAACCACCAGAGCCAAGACAGAAATAAATAGTAAAATCAGGCCGGTAATTAATATCCCACTGACTTTTTTGGGAGCAGGAGGCATTGGGGAAGCGGGTAGGATTTGAGATGTGGGTAGTGAGATGGGGGGAACAGATGGTTGCTCGCCCAGCGTAGTTCCACCTGGCGGAACGAAGTTGGGAACTGGTTGATTGGGAACGTTCGGATCCATTGATTAATTGTAGCACAACAAATAATATCGAAAATATCGTAGAAAATAGCTTCAAAAGACGACGTCTTTTGAAGCTAAATTTTATGTTGTATTTAATTCCTAGTGTATGGTCCCTGATGTTATAATTGGCCAATGATAGTTATTCTCAAACCCGGGCAAAAGTTAGCCCAAGAAGATTTTGAAAAGGCCAGGCAAGATTATGAAACATATATTAAAATTACAATTGATATTGAAAGAAAAGTTGTGGCTTTGGGGGGAGAATACCACTCCGATGCTGAAAAATTGCTTTTGGAAAACGGTTCAAAACAGGATGATATCTGGGGAGGCGGTTTTGACTTAGATGATAAAAAATTCGTGGTTAATGCAATTATCAATTTACGCTCAGGTCGGAACGACTCGGCGGATATTTTAGATCCTAAAATTAGAGAAAGATTTTTGGTTTTGGCTAAAGAGGTATTAAAAGACTATGTCCAATGAAGAGAAAAGAAATCTCAAACTGAATTGTTATTCCGATTTTCAAAGATCGGCCATAACTTATGTCCAAAACCCTTTCGGTAAATCTCACTTAACTTTCTTCAATCATGGAGAAAAGCTTCTTAATGAGTTGGGTGATGAAAAACTGTTGGGTGAGTGCAAGCTAATTAGAAGTAAAATACTGAAATCCCGACGGTTTAATATTAACTTAGCTGATAAAATTTTAACCGTTGGTATTCTAGCCTCGCAAGGCTAAGTGACAAGAACAGTTCTTGTCAACTAACTACTTAGATTTTAAGTGTGGAAAGAATCTTTAGTATCATATTTCTCTTGTCTACTCCTGGATAGTTACTTGTGGTAATCGAATAAGTAATTCCGTTTTGAACGCCGTTGTAAAAATATCCCTCTGGTTCTTGTGTGCTTCCTGGTGTATGGCACATTTCAATCGTTTGGTTTGAAAGTTGGACTTGTTCAATAGTCCCAAGGCTACAATTAATTTCATTATTTTTGATGTTCCAACCAATTCCAACAAGTCCTATTATTTCTTTTCCGCTGTCAAACGTAGCCCCTTTTTCTCCATGCATACCATCTTGAGTGTTTAACGTCCAAGTAGATGGATATTGGATAGAAAATTTAACATCTCTTGTTTCTGTATACGTTTTCCAATCTGCAGGAATGGCGGAAGTGGTAGATTCATTGGTTAGATCAGAGGTGGGTAAGGGTGTTGATGTAACTGTAATTGTTGGCTCCGGTGAGGCTGTTGGTGTGGAAACATTAACTTTGAGCCCGTTAGTTTGAATAAAGTAATACCCAACTAAGGCTAAGACAGAAATAAATAACAAAACCAGGCCGGCAATCAAGACCCCACTGACTTTTTTAACGGGTGGAGGTGGGGAGACGAGGGGTTGTATTGGCCGGACTGGTGGCGTGGGAGGAACAGGCGGTTGAAAAGGTTGAATTGGTTCGGCTGGAGGAGCAGATGGCGGTGCCGGTGGAATTGGCTGGTTGGGCAAGTTGGGATCCATAAAATAATTGTAATACTATTCTCTGCAGCAATCCAGAGTTTTTTTAACTATAGCTTCAAGTTTTTCAAATACGGACATCTTACCCTTTTCCCTGCCGTTTTCATCTATGAAGTTAATATTTTCTTCTATTTTGGCAATTTCTTTTAAATCTATGGCCCGGAGGTTAATTCCCCAAAATAGGGAATAAAGTTTGAATGATTTGTCAAAAAGATCCTTGGCTTCTTGGTCATGACCCTTTTTAAGTTCCTTTGTTCCAACTTCCAAAAGTCTCATTGAGGCAGACAGGAGATGCTTGCTGATGCACCAGACTTCTCCTTCGTAATCCTTGATTATCTTTTTCATCAGTTCCGTGCGCATTGATCTAACTTCGTTTAAAAGATCAAGATACTTTTGTTTGCCCGTTTTTTCGGCTGTATAGAACAGATGTTCCTCAATGGCGATAAGGTTCATTATGCCAATTGATAAATCTTCATCGGAGGAAAGGTCTATTTTTTTTTCTCTGGTTACTTTTTCTACCTTTTCAACTAAGGATGTGAAAGTCGGGTTGTTCATTTTCTGGTAATGAAAAACATAATTATACTACCCAAAAATAATAAACTCACCGGAAAGACTACTTTTTGAAAGTTAAATAGCTGTTTGCCCTTAATTTGCCGGACTTTTTTATCTAACCAAAGAGCTTTCAAAAATAAAATCGTTCCGAATGCAGTTCCAAAGATCAGTTTATCTATGCCTAAGATTTTATTAAATGGGTGGCCGATAATTTCTGAATGCCAGAGTGGCAGCATAACTGCGGCATAAGTTATTAGGATTATGGCAATTTGCAAGACCAAATAATTAACAGATTCCAGTTTCTTGATTTTTTTCCTTAGCCACTCGGCAAACCACAAGGATGTGGCTAATAAGAGCCCCCCTACCCAGATTCCGGAAACTGTATCATCAACTCCCAAATAGCGTGATAAACCTAAACCGGCGCCCACGGCCACGATACAAACGGGACAGAAGGCATAAACTGGGATAGGCAATAGGGAATAGTGAATAGTGAATAGTGAAAGAGAAAGCAAAAGCGATTTAAAAACCTTTTTCATTTAATATTGGCTTTCAGGTAGTCAATTATGGGAGTGTCGCCGTCAATACACTTGCCGTCGGGAGTAAAGAGGAGGGGTGTACCAACTTGGGTGGGGTCAAGTTTACAAGAGACGGCTCTGTCAATCATTTTTTGGGCATTAGTGGTATCCGTGACCTCAAACTTATCCCATTGGATTTTATCTTTTTTATCCCAACCGGCAATAAAATTATCGACATTTTCACAGTGGATACAACCCACCCGCCAGTAATATTCAAGCTTAGTAGGTAACGGTAATTTGGTTAAAGTAGGAGAGCTGGAGTTGGAAGAACTGCGGGAAAACAAAAAAATTCCCCCACCAATAATTAAAACGGTAATGCCAATGATTAGCCACGAAGCTTTGTTCATTGGTTTAGTATATAACTTTTTATCCGGCTTTCCAGCTCTTCCGCCCGTTTTTTATTCTTAGCAAAAATAATGTAGGCTAACTTATTTTGCGCCAGAAGATTTTCGGAGATTAAAACTAAACCTTCTTTAGTTTTTTTGTCATAAAGAATGGGGGTAAGTAATTCTTTGATTTGGCCGAAGCTATATTTTTTTTCTGCTGGCAAGGGGTAAGTATTGCGGGACAGAATAAACACATCATATAGAAAATCTTTACCGAAAAGCCTGGCGGCGGTTTCGTAAACATGTGTTCCGCCCGTGCGTCTGACATTGGATTCGTTGGCATAAACCCGGTTGTTTTTAGCCATGATAAAATCAACATCAAAATAACCCCGGTAGCCGTTTTTGGAGTATTGTTCACCAATATAAAAGCCGGTATCAATCATCTGGGCTTCGATTTGATCTGAAATTACATCATCGTTAATGGCTACTCCCTGGAAAATTCCTTCACGACTAACCCGCATACCACAAAAGTAAAGAAACTCCACCCGGCCGTTTTTTAGAATTTTAAACTCTACATTGGGAAAACCACCCCCGACTCCCAAATTAACATTAATGAATTCCTCAACTACAATGGGAAACTTATCCCAATAGGCATCAACTTGTAATTTTGTAAGAATGACTTTTTGAGTTTCCTGGTAGTTATCAGGTAAATCACCTTCTCTAAAAATTAAAACTCCCAACCCTGAATGGCCTTTGTTGGTTTTAATGACCACCCCCTTTTCTTTAAGATAAATTTTGGAAGCGATTTTAGCTGCATCCTCAATGCCAAAGCAAATATAACCTGGGGGCATAATTAAATCCGGTTCCTCAGCCCGGCCGGTTTGAAAAAGTTGTCTGATGCCGGATTTGCTGCCGAAAAAATTAACTGTCCAGCCGTCTATTTCTTCGGGCGATTCCGGAGTGTAGATAACCAAACCCTTTGCCCTTAACACCCTGACTAATTCCAGAAAGTAGGGAGAGGTGGAGTAGGCAATCAGGGTTAGACGGCGGTGAGAATTAGCTATGGCAATTAAAGTTTCCATAATTTTGCTATCTTTTTGTATATCCTCACAAATTTTGCCGCTGTGATTTTGGGGAACCAAAACTTCAATTTGCTTCTTGCCTAAAACTTCTTTGAAATAGTTTAAGAATTCATCTGAGATGGGTTTGGGGGTAATAAGAACGATTCTGTCCTCTCCGGCCAAAGAGAATAGGTCACGGTCAGCCAAATTGGCATTTTCCTCGATTTCTGTGTTTCTGGCTTTGGTGTCTGAGATATTTTCAATAAACGGCCAGACGTCTTCGGAAAGGTTAGAAATAAACACCGTTGGCCCAAAGGGCTTCAACCCAAGAGGTTCTTCAGAATCTGACATTGCAATATTATACAGCGGGTGTAGGTGTAGTCATAATGGGAGTTTCGGTGGGGATCACAGAGGGCGTGGGAGAGGGTGAAGGCAAGATTGGAGTAGTGGAGGGAATGGGTTTTAAGAGCTCGATGTCGGAAGAATTCCCTACAGTCAGCACATTTTGCTGCTGGTTAAACATGCCGGTAACTAAGACCCGTTTATTATTCATATTTGTTAGGTCTGAATTTTGGGGAAGAGTGAGTGACAGAGTATTACCTTGAGGTAAGATTAAAACATAACTGGCATCGGCTTTGAGTTTTAGGATTCCTACTTTAGAGATTTGATATGGAGTTGGCAATATTGATGGGATAGGAGTAGGACTTGGAGTTGCTTTTCCCAACCCATAAAATACTCCCGCAATGGCAGCAATAATAACCGGTAAGGCAATTAAAGGCACACCCAATCTAAAAGTAACTGTGGTAGTTTGTTTCTTTTTAAGTTTATTAATGACTTTCATTAACCAGGCCAAGGGGTTATTGACGCTCACCGTGACCAGGGGCTTGGTTGCTTCGGCTTCTTCTTTGGCTTCCTCCAGATCATTAAGCCCTCCGGTCATTTTAGTTGATTGATTGGCAAGCTTAGAAATATCTGGGGGAATGGCGTCCATTTGATTTAGTATATAATATTTTTGAAAGGGGGTGAAAGAATAAATGACAGGATATGTAGGCAATATTGAAACACTAACGCTCGGTAATTCCTATTTCCGCCAAGTAATTTATACAGCAGCTCATTCACAACTCGTAGTTATGTGTTTACAACCCAACGAAGAGATTGGAATGGAGATGCATGCCGACTCGGATCAGTTTTTTAGGCTCGAGGAGGGTGAGGGTAAGGTTATTATGAATGGTGAAGAGCATGTAATTAAAAACGGGGATGCGATAATTGTTCCCGCAGGAACTCAACATAACGTAATAAATACTTCGCCCAGCGCTTTTTTAAAGCTTTACACAATTTATAGTCCGGCACACCATAAAGATGGGGTAGTGCATAAAACTAAAGCTGAAGCTGAAAACGATAAATCAGATCACGTTTGAAGAAGAGCTAAACGGGTTGAGCTCTGATTTGCCAGAAGTCTAATTTGCTGCATGATTTGTTGTGAGAATAATCTCACCTTGTTTCTGTTGTTAATATCCCCGGTTAATTTATGGCATTTGCCAAAGGTTAAGGCATAAGGACCACGAAAATACCACCGGCCCAGCTCTTTTTTACCCCGGACTTCGGAGTGGATAAATTTGATGTTTTTCTTATGTACTCCTATTCCAATCGGTAGAATTGGCGCTCCGGTAGAGAGAGCCAGGCGCACCGCTCCGGTTTTGGGTTTATGAAATCCGCCTTTATCGGGGCTGGTACTGCCTTCAATAAAGACAATCACTGAAATCCCCCGGTCAAGAAATTCTTTGGCCTTGGTCAAAGCCGTGTGGCCTTGGCCTTCAACCACCGGAATATAACCGGAGAGTTTTAGATATTTACCAAACACAGGAACCTTAAAAAGAGTATTTTTAATGAGAATATTTGTCCGTTCGCGGATCGTGGCTAAGAGAAAAAACGGATCAGAAGTGGTGGGGTGATTGGCGACAAAAATTTTGGGTCCGCGGGGCAATTTTCTTCGGCCATGAATACTCATCCGCAACATTATTTTGGTATAAATCCTTACAAGTGTTCTTCCCGGATAATAAAGAGTTTGTTCCAGCACAGACTTCCAAGTATACACTTTAATTTGCCCGGACGAGATATTGGCCAGTGGCGGTATCGATGGAGATTTTATCGCCAACCTTAATGAAAAGGGGTACCTGAATTTCAATTCCGGTTTCGAGTTTTGCCAGTTTCTTTGGGGCATTGACCCGATTACCGGCCACAGCATCTTCGGTGTCGGTAACGGTTAAAACCACATGGGGAGGAAGGGTTACTCCAATGGCCTTGTCCTGATACCAGAGAACCCAGCACATCAGATTGGCTGCCAACAAACCAGCTTGATCCTCAACCAAGGATAAAGGTACGGAGGCTTGTTCATAAGTTTTGGGGTTCATAAATACCAAATCCGAGCCGTCACGGTAGAGGTACTGCATTTCTTTTTTCTCAACTTCCAAAACTTCCACCTGTTCCATAGATTTATAGGTAAACTCGCCGGCTGCTCCGGTTTGGGCGTTTTTCATTTTGACCCGCATCACCGGAGTCCCCTTTCCGGGAGACATATACTCGGTCTTGGTTACCTGTTGCGGTACATCCTTAAATTTAATAAACATGCCCTTAGCAATATTGCCGGCGTTAATGGTTGCCATAGGCTTATAGTCTACTCCTCTGAGGCTGGAAAAAAAAGAGTTTCGGAGATATCTTCTGCATCTGCAGCTAACATAATTAGTCTGTCGACCCCGACTGCAATTCCCGCTGTGGGTGGCATGGAATTTAGCGCTTCAATCAGATCTTTGTCCATCAGGTACTCAGTTTTGCCTAAGCGTTTTCTTTCGGCTAACTCTTTAGTAAACCGTCTTTTTTGTTCCTCGGCGTTGGTAAGTTCCGAGAAACAGTTGCCCAGTTCCAGGCCTGCCAGAAAGACTTCAAATCGTTCAGCAAATCTGGGGTCTGAGGCCTTTGGTCGGGCCAAGGCTGCTTGAGAAATCGGATAATCATAAATAATAGCAGGCTTATGACTAGCTCTCAGTTTTGGTTCCACTTCGTTAAAGAATTTTTTGTAAAATTCTTCATCCGGTATCTCTGCCATGCCTAATTCGGCAAAGCTGATTCTTGGCCAGGGTAGACTGATATCATACTCTTCTCCCTGGTATGTAAATTTGTTCTTGCCGATTATTTTGACAAACAGGTTTTCAAAATCCTGCATAATATCCCGGTAATCGGCGTTTACCCGGTACCATTCCAGCATCGTAAATTCGGGATTATGAAGCCGGGAAACTTCTTCCTCGTTCCTGAAACATTTTGTTATTTCAAAAATGTTCCCCAGGCCCGCTGAGATAAGCTTTTTTAAGGAATATTCAGGGCTGAGAATTAAGTACGCCTTACACTTTACGCCCGATGCCGTACGCAACTGAGTCTGAAATACCTCCAAATTAGGTTCACAACTGGGAATGGAGACTAAAATCGGAGTGGAGACTTCGTGGAAACCCTGATTTTTAAAGAAAGCCCGGATAATATCAATAACCTTTTCTCTAACTAAATATTTCTCTTTTAGGTTGGGGTCAGCCTTAATCTTTTGCCAGGTTTTTGTCATGTTTGATCTTAGCCATAAGATATGGAATTACCATTGGTAAAACTGAAATGAATACAATTGCCAGAATTACGACCGAGAAATTGTTTTTGACCCAGGGGATATTGCCGAAAAAATAACCGGTCGTTGTTCCCACTAAAACCCAGGCTACCCCCCCAATAAGATTGTAGGAAATAAACCTGCCGTAGCTCATTTTCCCGACGCCGGCCACAAATGGAGCAAAGGTGCGGACCACCGGAACAAACCGGGCCATAATAATAGTTTTTCCTCCGTATTTGGCAAAAAAAGCTTGGGTTTTCTCAATATGCTCTTTTTTAATGGGCATTTTGGGATTCTCTATCATCTTTTGGCCAAAAAAGTGGCCGATCCAGTAGTTGGCAGTATCACCCAAAACGGCCGCCCCCGCCAGAATTAAAAGAAGCACGAAGATATTTAGGGAACCAATGGCGGCAAAGGCCCCGGCAGCAAAAAGCAGGGAGTCACCGGGTAAAAATGGGGTCACCACCAAACCGGTTTCCACAAAAATGACTACAAACAGAAGAGCATAAGTGATTACGCCATAAGTGGAAATAATCTGTCCCAAATATCGATCCAGATGCAAGACGATATCAATACCTAATTTAATCAGGGCCATTTGTTATCTTTTTATAATACTCTGTGTGGCGCTATCGAAGCACTCGGGAATAAGGGATTTGGGATAATTGGGGTAGGCCGTCAGGGCTGAACAGTCAATAGTGCCGTTGCTGTTGGCCACAATTTTCCAATTATCCGCTACCTTAATAGCGTAAAAGTAACCCCCTCCGCCGCTGCCTCCGGCGGTGCCACTGGCATATGTGCCGTCATTGGTATTAACTGTCACAGTGACGGAATTATCCGGCCAATTATTCTCTTTGTAGAGAGCAGCTTTTATCAGTTCATTGTCATTTGGGGTTGGAACGGGGGTGCCCAATGTCGCTGGTGCTTCGCTAAACAGGGGAGTTGAGGTTGCGGAAACGGGAGTACTAACTGCGCCCTTTTTTCCCATTTGGTAAGATCCCCAGCCAACAGCACCAATTACCAAAACTGTAACTATTCCCAAAATAAAACCTTTCATGGGCTCATTATATATCAAAAGAAGAGTAAAATTAAATAATGAATAATTTAACTCTGGCAGCTTTTGGGGGATTGGCCTGTCTTTTTATCCTGGCAGAAATAAGCGGGTCGGTATTTAAAATTTATTCCAACCGCTTCTACTCTTATTTCCATTTTGTGGGAGGGGCTTTAACTTTTCTTTTTTGGCAGAGCTTAATGAATAATTTGATCTCCTGCCTATTACTAACCGGTTTGGTTGGGGTTTTATGGGAAATTTATGAATATTTTGATTGGAAATTATTCCGGAAGAGAAAAATCTACAAACCTCAAGACAATGATACAATTAATGATTTGATTATGGATATGCTGGGTGGACTGGCAGTTGTAATTATATTAGCCTTTCTGGGCGTCCATTTCTTCTAGTGTTAGAGCTAACCGTGCTTCCTCGCTTCCGGGGTCCCAAAGCGAAGCGATGGCCTTGTCCAAATGGGCCTTCCATGATTTTAGATCCGAATTATTTTTTCTGGCTTCCATAAGCCACAGACAAGAAGCCCGGTACCCTCGGATTATAGAATTCTTTCGGTTCTCGACTCCATTAGCCGCAAATTCGAGCTTGGTTTGGGTTTCCAAAGCTGTCATTAATTCCTGCTGTTTATCCTCGTCAAACTGATCCTGATTGATGTAATCGGCTATTGCCCGACAGGCCAAGACATCACACATCCATTCTTCCAATTCCTTATATGTATCACCCATGACTATTTTTTGGACTTCATGAGCCAATTCATGTGCCACCATTACCCGGGTATACAAACCCATAATCTCCAATTCGGTTAGATTTTTCTCCATTGGATAACAACCGTTTAAGTCAATCATTACTCCATTGACCTGCGATTCGCCGGCAGTGTGAGAAGCAATCTCCGTTCCGGCATGGGCGATGTTTTCTCCTACGAACAAGTGGATTTGTTTCAACTGCTTAAGATCCCTATCGGGAAATTTCTGCTGGTAAAGATCAACTACCTGATTGGCCCAATCTTTTATAACAATTTGTTCTGCGGATGAAATGGGAAGCATTAAAATCGCGCGGGCGTCCCAAGAAGGTTCTCTACCTGCGCACATAATCCCTACCCACATATTGTCCCGCGGGAATAATATTAGTGGTTTGCCATTAGAATAGCCCTCCCAGGCCTTGCCCCCCAATTTATTTGCTGTTTTATCCAGGCGGTCTTGGTCGCCTCCGGGCAAAGCTAATAACTCTTGTTCGGCCAGTCTAAAGGAATCAGCTATGGCGGGATTCGATTCTTGCAATTTAGGAATAATATTATTCAAATATATTCGTAAGGCCGTTGATCCTTCCGGTGACGCTTGTTCCCACGATAAGCCGGAAGGGTTGGAAATTTGGTCTATAGCAATACGGGTCAGGGGTTCCACCAATCCGGCAAAAGCATTCAATGCCAGTACAGTATCCGGATCCCCTTTTCTTTTTTCCTTCTCTTTTTCGATTAAGGCAATTTCTTCAGGAATCGTTTCCTTTAACAAGGAAGCTAATCCTTGAGGATCTAACTCCCAGACGGTTTTTTCTCTAGGACTATTGTTTATATTTTCCATAAACAGCTAAAGTATACAACACGTGGTATATTCAATAGGATGGATATTGCTCAATCTGGTTTGGATGAAATTGGAGTGCAAGACGGACGTAAGCCCTTAGAGAAGTTATTAGAAATTATGACTGGTTTTGGAATAGCTTAAAAAGTCTTTCGTGATATATTCAATATGCCCCTTGTGCCAAAAAAATAAAGCTGAGCCGTTTTGGGCAATGCGGGGTTATCGTCTTCTAAAATGCGCGTCCTGTACATTTATTTGGGATCCCACTCCAAATGAAAATCCGCTTCTGCAGTACGACAAAAGCTATTTTATAAACCAAAATCCCAAAGGCGGTTACGCTAATTACTTTGCAGGCATGCAGGTCAATAAAAGAACTTTTAGTCAGCGTTTAAAAAAGATCAAAGACAGAATGGGGAATAAAGGCAAGCTTTTGGATGTGGGTTGCGCTTTGGGAGATTGTCTACTGGAGGCTAAAAAATTAGGTTGGAAAGATATTTTGGGTGTTGACCCGTCAACTTATGCCATTACCCAAGCCCGAAAAAGGGGCATAAAAAGCATTAAAGGAACACTCGACAACGCTAAACTAAAAAATAATTCTCAGGACGTTATTTTATACCAGGATGTAATTGAACACCTGGGCCAACCCCTGATTGAGTTAAAGAATGTTTATCGGATATTAAAACCGCAAGGTTTATTTTTTTTAGTTACACCTGATATCGGTAGTTCCCTGGCCAAACTTCTCAAAAGTAATTGGTACCACTATAAACCGGGGGAGCATATTGCCTATTTTTCTGAAAAAACAATTGCCAAGTTACTTAAAAAGGTTGGTTTTAAAGCGATAACTGTTCAACCGGCTAAACATATAATGAGTGTAGAATATATCTGTAAACGTTTGGTTTACTATTCGCCGGGACTGTTTTCAGTTTTACTGGGTGTAAGTCAAGAATTAGGTTTGGAAAAAAAGTCACTGCAACTTTATACCGGCGAATTGGAGGTTTGGGCCTATAAAGACTAATAAATGAAGAAGCTGACGGCATTAATTTTGGGTTTGATTGTTTTCTTGGCCTTTTTGCTGCGTTTTGTGGATTTGGCCAAGTATCCGGAAGCTATTGATGAAGATGAAATGGCCTTGGGTTATTATGGTTTTTCCTTGGCTAAAAATGGAACTGATGAATACGGCAATAAATTACCGATTTATTTTCCTTCGGTAGGCGATTATAAATATGGCCTCTATTCCTATTTTGCGGCTATTCCGATTTCCATTTTTGGCCTGAACAGTACCTCGACTCGAATAACGGCCGCTTTAGCTGGAACTTTGACAGTAGTGGTAGTTTATTTTTTGGCTTTAGAAATATTGCCCAGTTCAGTTTTTGCCTTGGCCTCAGCTTTTTTCCTGGCGATTGATCCTACCCATATTCATTTTTCCCGAGTGGCATACAACAATGTTTTAGGGGGACTGTTCGCTTTTGTCTCGGTCCTGTTTTTCTTGAGGTGGCTGAAATCTAAAACTAAGACCCATTATTTCTTGTCTCTGGGGTCTTTTATTCTGGCCATTTACTCCTATCAATCCTATCGGATTTTCCTGCCGGTATCTCTCTTGGCTTCTTATTCGGTTTTGGCTTTTAAGGCTAAAAGGATTGAGTTCTCTAAATTGGCTTTGGTATTGGTGTTTGTGGGGGTAACTCTTATTTCTTTTATTCCTAAAGCCAGCCGGGCCAGGTCACAGACAGCGGCAGACCTTTTTAACTTACCCAAAATTACGGAGCAACATTCGGAAGACGGACTGGCTGGAAGCCCACTCATTATTTCCCGGTTTTTCCACAACAAAATAGTTTCAGCCGTTAGAACTTATGCCGGGCATTATTTTTCCTATTTTGATCCCAATTTCCTGTTTTTGGAGACTTCGGCCAATTCCGATAGACAGGCGACCCCAGACGTGGGTTTATTAAATCTGGCGGATATTATTTTTTTAGCGGCAGGAACTTTAGGTTTATTTCTGTTGGTTAAAACTAGGCTCAAATATATTCCGGTAATCCTTCTTTTGGCTTCACCCCTGGCGGCATCCCTGGTCAATGCTGATAGGAGTACAACCCGGGCAGTGATGATTACCGTTCCTTTTGCCCTTTTCTGCGGTATGGGTTTTCATTATTTATTTAAAACCATCAAATATAAGAAACTGTTTTTGACGGTTTTTTTATTGGCTTACCTAGTTTCTACCGGCTACTTTGTGCATCAGTATTTTGTCCATAAACCTCTACATATGCCCTGGTACAGTGATTATGGGTTGCAGCAAATGGTGCAGAAAGTTAATAATCTTTCGGACAATTATGACAAAGTGGTAATTTCCCGAGGCCACTATATACCGTTTTTATATTTTAATAGGATTAATCCTCAGGATTTTATAACCAAGGCCACCTTTTCCCAAATAGGAAATCTAAAAAAAGTAGAAGGTTATGGGAAATTAGTTTTTAATATGCCTTATGATTGTCCGCCCGTAGGCAAAGTTAATGTGTTATATGTTTGTTTTGGCTATAAAATTCCTGCTACTGCCAGGCTGGTTGACCTCATCCGCTTCCGTGATGGCCAGCCGGCAATCCTGTTGGTTGATTTTGGTAAGGAAATTAATAAAGCTTTACCGGAAAGAGTGGAAAGAGAAAAATCAGGGTCGGCGGCGGGCGGCCTTGATAAAGCCACCCTCCCTATTGTCTCCGGGTTTTGGCCATGAATTCCTACTTTTGAGGAACCCTTTATAGTGTCTATCTACTTTGGCCATGTCAGATATGGCCAGAAGAAAAGTATTTTCTAAGTCTCCGGTATCGATTTGGGGATCAAACGAATAAGCAGTACCCTTGCCGGTGGCAATATTTTCTATCTGGAGCTCTATATGGGCAAAGAATGCTTTTACATAATCATAATTCCAAAACTGATGTCGTTGTTTTCTAAAAACAGATTCCGGGTATTTACCCCATATTTTGTTTATTGCTTCCATTTCGGTTGCAATATAGACATCAAAAGAATTTTGCTGTTTGTTTTTACCATCATTTCTTTTTACAGTTTTTTCGACTACATTTCTGGGGGTGAATTTTGTTCCGTTGACATCAATCCAGAGTTGGGGGGAGTCAAGAAGTAACCGGGGAGTTGCCGGTAATTTAACCAGCGCGAAAAATTGCTTTGTTAGCCATTTGACGGGGGGTCGGTATTCCTGATTGGCATAAAAGGTTCTTAACTTAATTAAGTTCCTAACAATATCGATTGTAGGATTTGAAATTTCGTGGCTGATAGGTATTTCCGGGGTCATTAGAAGCATAAAAAGCCACAGGGGAGATCGCCATCTAAATACCACTTGTTTTGATATTTGACGATTTTGATAGTTTGGCCGGAGCTTAACTTGCAAGTGCCATAGGTATCAGTTTTTTCTAAGAGTTGGGTACAGCCCCTGAAGGCATAATAGTTTTCAAAAGTACTGTGGGCTTTTCGTAAATAAACGACCTGGTATACTCCAAAAGAGACAGCAACTGTGACTAATAGGAGGAAAATAATTAGTATTTTCCTCTTCATTGCTTAGACTTTTCCTTGAAGCGTTCCCCTAGTTTCCTACCGGCCTTTTCCATCTTTTCCCCCAATCTTTCCCATTTTTCTCTTCTTGCGTTCCTTCTCATGAGTAAACTCAGGCCAAATAAAATGATAATACTTGGCCAGATAATCGACCAAATCTCTGAGCCCACCAGACCCATATTCTGCATTAGAAGCACCAGGCCAATGATAATAATTATTAATCCGAAAAACATACTTCATTTAATATAACAAAAGCTAGTATTTTTGGCAAGCTGTATAATGATAGGGTGCTAAAAGGATTTAAGGAATTCATTTTGAAGGGTAATGTGGTTGATTTGGCGGTAGGGGTGGTGGTGGGAGTTGCCTTTGGAAATGTGGTTTCGTCTTTGGTTAAAGATTTAGTTACACCCTTAATTGGTGCCCTCGGAGGAACACCGGACTTTTCAGGGATTTCTTTTGTAGTGAATCACAGTAAATTTATGGTGGGGGATTTTATCGGTTCGTTTATTTCTTTTTTGACGATTTCGGCCGTAGTTTATTTTGCTGTGATGCTGCCAATGAACAAAATAACAGAAAGGTTAAGAAAGGGTAAAAGCGAGGATCCAACTGAAAAAGTTTGCCCCGAATGCCTAAGTTTAATCCCCATAAAGGCCAAAAGGTGTAAATTTTGTACGGCTGTGGTGGGGAAATAACCCCTTTTAGGTGACGATCTCGGTGGTACTTAGTTCTTGGAGCTTGGCGACAAGCTCCTTTGTTGAATAGACGGAAGTATCAACTTGTTTATTTTCAAAGATTCTTAAGCCCTCGATAATTCTTCTAGCCTGTACCGCCTCGTCTTTTCTCAAATTCTTAATTTTTATTTCATTTTCCATGAAGGTTTTAGAAACAATAACCAGTTGGGCAAAAAAGGGGGCTGTGTTGATAAAGATATTGGAAATGTCTTTTATATCCACGCTATGAACCTGGGAGGACAGAAAAAAGTTGCGGGTAATGATTGTAACTCTGCCTTCCTCAATATTAATGGTGTCGGCTAGCAATTTAATAGGGAACCCGTATGAGGAGATGGATGCCAGTATCCGGTTAGATTTCCTCACCAAATTTACCACCTGTTGAGTGTCCGCTTGTCTTTGCACGGTACCAATCACTACACTCCCGCTTTGATTAATCATCTAATTAACCCTAATCCAATAACCCCCATAATAATTAAATAAATGGCAATAAGATAATTAAGAAATTTGGGAAACAACAGGATTAATATTCCGAAGACCAGCGAGGTCAAGGGAGTAATATTTGTAATAGAAAGGCTCATATATTATCACCTCCTTTCAAACAGGCTAAGAAACTTGTTGTTCACCGGAAAGTACCCGGATCAATTTAACAATTCCCCAAGCCAAAACAGCATAGACAATCAGGGCGACGATGGTTGACGGTTCAAGAACCGAAGTGGTTACTAAACCCTGGGTATATCCCTGATGGAAAATCCCCTGAAAAGGAAGAATAAAGATTCCGGTTAAGCCATAGATCAAACCCACAAAAGCGCTATAAATGTTGGCGCCGGCTAATTTGAGAATTAAACGGAAGGCCAAAAGTATTTCCAGCGCTCCGAAAAAGAAATAAACTAAATATTCAACCGTCTGGGAATTGGTAGCTTTGGTGACAACCGGAGAATTCACGATCGGTTTCCCGTTATTTTCCTGGTTAGTAGTTATAGTTTCTTTAACAATTTCTGCCATATTTTTTCACTTCCTTTCAGATTTCAGTTTTACTAATGATTGTTTTATCAGGTAAGTATCTAGTCAAAGCTTTTTCTACAAGAGCAGTCAAACTTAAGTCTTCGACAATAGCCTGAGCTCTGGCATGCTTAGAGAGAGAAGGGTTAAGGAAGAGGGTAATCCGTTGCTTGTTACTGGGATTGTAAGTTGACATACTTCACATACTACAACCAGTTGTACTACTTGTCAAGTACCGGCTTTTATCGGTGCGGCTTGAAGCACAAAACGGGTGGAGTCCAGGAGTCCGTCACAAGTATAAAGAGTTAGTACTTCGCTCGGGGTTGCTAAAGTAATGCTCACATCATTGGCCTTGACGGTTTTTTTGCTATAAACTTTATAAAAATATTCCTTTCCGTCCGCTGTTATTACTTTCACTATTGCTCCCATGCTTACATATGGAAGGGAACCAAATGTAACTCTTAAATTGTGCCCATAAATAACAATATTTCCATTTTCCCCGGGGTTGGCTGAAAGATCTAAATGCGAAGCTCCTGTTTGTGGAGTTAGCCAAACTCCATTTACAATTTTGCCCTCTGTAATAGGAAGGTCTATTTTGATTCCGCTAATCACCAGCCTCACCGGGTTTGGTTTTGAATGAAGAGGGGATGGTGTTTCTTTATTGGTTTCGTTGACAGTAACCTGCGGCTGCCTGGAATTTATAAAAAATAAGTAAGCGCCGAACAAAGCTATTGCCAATCCGACAACAATAAGAATTCTGAGGAGAAACTTTTTAAAAAGAACTTTTTTTGAGGGCATAAAAAGATACTAAAGTTATACCCGTACCGAGAAGCACTAACATTAATCCCAACTTGGAATTGCTTGATCCTGTTGAAGCCAAAGTAGATGCACCCAAAACCTGCCCGGTGCTTGTCATTCCTTCTCCGGTAAGTTTTGCTCCTCCAAAATTTCCTACAGAGCAATTGTCTGTGGCTGCGATTCGAACCCAGATGGGAAGGTTTGCCGGGAGAGCATTGATGGTAGTTGAGAATCCGGTGACGGTGGTACTGTATAACCACTTTCCGTTTTCGGTACCGTATTGGATGTTAAACGTATCTGTCCCTGAATATGGACCCCAACTGATAAAGATACTTGTGGGGCTGACTCTTCTTGATTCTATTATGTTTGGGGTAACGTAATTGAGAACTGGACAAACACTAGAAGATGACCCACCGGAATTAGAGTTTGAACTAGTGGTAGAAGAGGATGAGTTTGGGGCAGGAGTAGGGGTGGAAACAGGCGTTGGGTTAGTGGCAGCCCCGGCGCAGGTCGGTCCAGAAATGGTATTGGCGTCCAATGTCACTTCACCGGTTTGCGCCAGGGCTCGACCGTTCAATGTTGCACCATTACGCAGCCAGACGGACGTGAGTGCCAAAATATTTCCTATAAATGAAGTTGTTGTTTCGAGAGTCGCGGAGCTGCCAACTCTCCACCATACATTACAAGGGTCACCACCGGTAACGGATGAACCGGTTGATGTAGTAAGTCCTGACACGGTTTTGAAAATCCAGACGCCGGACCCAGTGAGGTTTAAATTTTTAGTCAGTAAGAAGCTACCAGCGGAGCAGTAAACACCCGGTACGAGAGGAGAAAGTAAAGTTAAGTCCTGCCCGTCTGCATAATTATAATCGCAACCCTGGTCGAGAGTGCCAAATGCACTAAGGTTATCAGCTTGAGCATCTATAGCACTCTGAGTATTGGATTGTGTTGTGCCTGGATTGACAGTACATGGACCAGGAAAGCCAGTGATTGATGTACCTGTAGAGACACCAACATTTCCAGTAATATTAGTCGCACCCGTACAGGTTACTGTCTCGTGGCCCAAAACTGAGTAACTACCCGCCGCGCCAAGGCTTGGAGACGTGGCTGCAAATACCGGTGACGGAATTGTAAAAAAGGCAGAGATCAAAAAGACGAGAGGAACAAGAGCCGATAATGCTAGGAACTTTGTCCTAGAATTTGTCATACTTCACATAGTACAACTAATTGTAGTACTTGTCAAGTAGGTGGGTGACGTTGCTTTAAGACTTCATCAATCAAAAAAACTTGGTTTTGGCGGAGAAGGGGCAGTTTGTCTTGGGCGAAGAAACCATATTCAGAAATTTCGTGATTTGGAGTGAAGTCACCGCCAATCAAGACACCAGTGTAGCACATATCCAGGCGAGGTGAATCACGATCAGTGCGGGTTTTGAGCGAGTCATCCACACTGACAACGAGGCCCGATTCTTCTTTGATTTCTCTTTCCAGGGCTTCGCGGGGATGCTCACCGGATTTTAAATACCCACCGGGTAAACTCCAAGCCTGTGCCCTGTAAGTATGTTTAAAAAGAAGAATTTCGTTTTGGTTGTTAAAAATAATCCCGGTGACACCCACCAAAAATTGATCTTGGAAAAAACGCATAACAAATAACTGCAGACCTTCAGGGAGATGCAGGGCTTTGTATATTTTAGCTAAGAGGTTTTTCACAAAGCGTTTCGGTCTTCGGGCTCGACACCGGGATTATGTTTTAGTTTTTCGTTTTCTAACTCCAACTGGTGTACCCGTTTGGTTAGCTCCAGAACTTCATCCTTATCTTTTTTAATCTCCTTATCCTTGCCGTGGAGGGTAAAAGAGGTAGAAATGGCATGGACAAGATAAATTACATAGGACAGTACTAAACCGGTTATTAAAGAACCGGCAATCACATAAAAGAGGGGGATATTCGAAATAACATATACTCCCAAATTCACGGTAACCGGCACGAAATTAAATTTTGAGATATAGACAAGGAGTGACCCAACAACTAAAAGCAGGATTAAAACCAACATACATCCTAATTATACGCTAAAATAAATTGTGCACTCAAAAAAGATGTATTATCTGGCAGCTTTTGTGGGGTCAATCGTCGGGGGTTATATTCCGGCGCTGTGGGGAGCAGATTTTCTTTCCCTGTGGTCACTCTTCTTGGGTGCCGTCGGAGCCATTCTGGCAATTATTATTGTTTACAAATATCTCTGATGGTCCAGAAGTCGGAGGAGAGAGAAGAATTGTCCAGATAGTCATAGGGCATATAAAAGTAACCGTGATCGCCCCAGGCGTTTCCCCAAGAATTCCTGACAATAAATTGTTGATTTGCTTCGTTAAACCCCACTGCCATAACTGCGTGTCCACCCAAAAGATGCTCTGTGGGAGCCGGTAGGGGAACAATGCCGGTTTGGGCAACACCAGGCTCTTCAAAGCTTTCATAAACTGAAAAACCAAAAACAAAAGGATAGCCGGAGACTAGCGTATGTTTCATTTCCGGAACTGAGCTGATTCTGTAGTAACTAAGAACCAGATACTTCAAAGCGTCAAGATATGCTTTTTCGTCAGGCTTAAGGGTAAATTTATCAATAATATACGGCCAGTAACTTTCCAGGCAGTCGCCTAATTTAACCAGAGATTTAATGCCGTCCCTAAGCGAGGCCCCGCTATCGGCATTTTGAGTGTTTCGGATAGCCCGTTCGTTATAGTAAAGAAATAATTCACTAAAGTCTGACCGATTTTTCAAGAATTCCAGATTTCCGGTTAGGGCACAAGCTGTGCACGAGCCCAAATTTCCTTGGTTTTCCACCGGACTACACTTCATCCGCAGATCGACCCGGCCCGGCAAGGGGGTAATTTGCGGAACCAAGGTTTTATACAGGAAATCGCGTTTATCGGGTAAATCCGGAATCCAACCGTACTTGGGGTTCCTATAATGCAGGGGCGTATTCGCCATACTATTTTTTCTTTGCCTTTTGGCAGGCATCACAGCAACACTTGCCTTTCAGGCACTTTTTGCAATCACAACCGCAGCACTTACAGACTTTGGCTTTTTTCTTAGCCATTTCTAATCACCTTCTTTCTGTAGGTAATATAATAATATCATATGGAAAATCTAAAAAGGCCGGATGTTCTTCTGGTTTTTACTTATGCGCCTGCCGGTTTAGGACATTTAAGGGTAACTGATGCTTTGTATGAGGGTTTGCCGGAAGGGATTAATGCGGTACTTTTAGGTTCTGATGATACCAAAATTACCTACTGGCATAGGTTAATGAGCATCAATCCTTTTATCAGGAGAATTATGGAATGGTTTCAGCAAGAAAAGCAGGAGCAGTGGTTTGACAGATTGTATATTTGGGTATTAAGAATGACTACCAAACACCTTTATCAGCAGATGGAACATTTGATTATTCAACAATGGAATGAGAAGAAGATTGTGGTGGTGGTTTCGACCCACTTTGGTCTGGCCCATCAACTGGCAAAAATAAAGCACCGCCTGGAGAAGAATCTGAAAGTAAAACTTATACTGGTGGTTCAGGTTACTGATGCTACTTCAATGAAGATTTGGTATGTTGAGGGAGCTGATTTGATCTGTGTCCCCAGCGAAAAAGTGAGAAAGGAATTGGCAAGTTATGCCCAAAGGAAGGGTCTCCAACACTCTGATATTGTTGTCTTGCCATACCCTTTAAGCAAAACATTGGGCATAAAACTTAATGATGCAGAGTATAACTCCAGACTTAGGCAGTATAGCAGTGATTCCGCTACTAAGATCAATATAGTTATTCCCATTTCGGGGGCCGCGGTGGGATTAAGCTATTATGACAAAATAATTTCCAAATTGGCCGGAAGCTCCGAAAGATTCCAAATTTTCCTGGTTATTAAAAATAATATTCATACAGTGACCTTTATTCATAAAATGAAAGCCCGACACCATGTTACGGTTATTGAAAACGACTCGGACAAAAAAGTGGTCGATAGCTACGAAAAATTATACCAAGAAAAGGTTATGGCTTTGGAAATAGTTAAACCCAGTGAACAATCTTTTAAAGCTCTTTTAACTCCCAGTCAAAGAGGTGGTGTAATCCTTCTTCTTACCCAAGCCATTGGAAAACAAGAACAAGATAATCTAAATTTTTTATCAGATCATCATCTTCTACCCGAGAGAGCCATAAAATTGACCAATAATCCTGATCAGGATGTAAAAATAATTAATTGGTGTCTTAACGAGGGGGTGTTTGAGAAAATGGCCAAGGTGGCCTGCCTGCCGGCAGGTAGGGGAGAAGAAAATTTCCGGGAAGGCAATGAGTTGGCCACTAACGGTGTCCAGCAATTTTGGAAAAAAGTTGATGATTTGCTAAATATGCGTCTACAATTAAGTTAAACCAAATGGAACTGCCTAGACCCGAAAAAGGCTTCGCTCCAATAATAATTTTAATATTATTAGTTGTCATCTGTGGCATTAGTGCCTATTTTATTTTTCAAAAATCCTCTCCCCTTCACTCTCTAATTCCATCTGAACAGTCTTCCAATAATACAGACACGCTATTCGGAACGTTCTCTGCTTACCTCGCCCAGGGTGGTTTTCTCATTGCCAAGATGGGTAATGAGTCGCAAACAGACTGGTCTGTTTTCAAAAGTGACTCGCAGGAATTTGAAAAATATTTAAGTTCCTTGCAACAATATTATGAGAGCCAAGATGTATTAGTCAAAGAAACCGGATTTTCTTCAGACAGAGAAATGGCCGGCCTTTTTACCTGGAATGTAATTGAGACCGAAAAAGGAAATTTTGATTGGAGATTGACTGATTTGGCAGCCCAGCATGCCAAAGAAACAGGAATAAAATTTTCCGCCGTTATTCAGCCATATGCAGCTTGGGATCAAAAGAACACAGCGGTGATTGCCGGGTGCAGCGACACTTATTATAATTCTAAAGCCGGTCCGCCAAACGACTGGGTGGAATATCAAAATTTTCTGACCGCAATGGTGAAAAGGTATAAGGATGTGGTTTCGGATTGGGAAATTGGCAACGAACCTGAGGGAAATTGTAGCGGTTATCAAAATAATCCTCAGGCTTATTTTGATCTGCTGAAGATTTCATCGGAAACGATCAAAAAAGCCGATCCCCAAGCAATCGTTTTGAACGGCGGCGCTTCGGGATTTGCTGACTACAATAGCAACGAAAGAGATTACTGGACCAAATTTTTTGAGTTAGGCGGCGGTAAATATTTGGATGTTTTTAATCTGCATTGGGATAGGGAAAAGAATGGAGCCGCCAGTGACCCATCTGCGTTTTTGAAAGTTTTAGATTTTTACAATAATCTGATAACCAGTCAGAGTCTCAAGATGCCACTGTGGATTACCGAATTTGGAACTTACTCAGGGACGCCTGCCCCGCCCGCTTCGCCGAATCGAGGCGAGCCTGCGGGCGGGCCGACACGTCAAAATCAGCCTGCCATGACATTTCCAACTCAAAGCCCGGAATTTCAAGCCGCCTGGTATTTTCGCTATTCGATTCTGGCTTTTGCCAATAATACGGAGAGGATTTTTCCTGATTTTGTCGGCCAGGACAATCAAAATATCGGCGGCGGGGCGATTTTTAATACCCAAGGCCAAAGTAGGTTATTTCTTAAAACTTTGCAAACTATCGACTCTAAAATTCAGGGCTTTTCCAAGGCAGAAAAAATTGCTGATGGCCAATATAAGTTTGCAGTTGGCAGCAAAACTATTTACGCTTTGTGGTCGGGGACGTTAGCGAAGGAAATTTCAGGCCAGGTAAAAGTGACGGATATAAAAGGGCGGGAACAAACCATGGATGCGACAGCGGTAAAATTAAGCGCCGATCAGCCGGTTTTTCTTGAACTGCAGAAATAGTCCACCTGATGGATGGATTCAGAATCTGTTTCTTTAACTAACTCCTTTCAGTTGCCTGATAAAGTACTTCCGTTCCTTTATCGTGTATTACAACTACTTTTTGAAACCCTCCTTCTGGCAACCCTTCAGCTCTTAAGTTTGCTGTTTGTGCATCAATCCGTACCGGGGCAGCATCCAAGCTTGGATCCCTCTTTAATTCGACTATTCCGGCATCAACACTTTGATGATCGGGATCGTTTCCAGCCAACGTTGCTGGAATTTGCACACCATTTCTTATAAGTCTTGTATGTTTAATAATTTCGCTCATTCTATATTCACCCCCTCCCATAAAAAAAAGAGCCTCTCGGCTCTTTGATAAATAAATAAACCGACCTTTAGTCGGTTGTTATATTTGTCTAGGTTGTGCGTTTTTTGCCCCCTAGACCTAGATTATATTTCTAAAGCTTATGGTTTGACAATGGGGAATTTCCAAAAAATATCGCCACTAAACAAAGCTCGAGAATCGTAACTCTAATATAACTAAGCCCTTTTTCTTTCGAAAACATGATTCAACATTAATGTAATTTCAAATATGATTATCATTGGTAAAGAGAGAAGAATGTCAGCCAGAATTGAATCGGGAGGAAGAAGAACGGCAAAGATAAAAGAACCCAGATAAACCCACCGGCGCTGTTTGCTTAGCTGTTGGGAATTAATGATTCCCATACGCATTAGAAGCAATAGGATAATCGGAAATTGGAAGCCAATCCCCATTAAGGTGGAAGTTAAAAGGACCGTAGATAAAAGATGGCTAATATCCAGTATATTACCGATACCCAAAGAGATGGACCTATTTAGAAAGATTTCGATTTGCCACTTCATAATGAGAGCCCCAAAGATAAAGCCGATTAAAAAAAGGATGATGGAAAAAGGCAAGAATCTAACCACCATTTTGTATTCTTTTCCTCTTAAAGCGGGTTTTAAGAAAGATAGGATTTGGGTGATAAATAACGGAAAAGAAAGGATGAATCCGGTGGCAACGCCACAGCTAATAGCAAGATTGATGAACTGAAAAGGTGAAGTAAAAACAATGTTAATTCCTTTGAGCGAAAGAAGATTAACCAAAAATTTAATTATTTGTTCATAAAAGATAAAACCGGCAAACATGGCAACTACGAAAAATGCAAGCGTAAAAATAATTCTTTTTCTGGCTTCTTTGAGGGAGGGAGAATATTTGTTTACTATTGCGGTCAACTCAGGAGACTCAAAGGGTTTGATGTTTCCCACGATAATAACATTCTCTCAAATTTTATCCTTTTTCCTTCTTATCTGTATCGTCTGTGTCTTTTGAGGCTTTCTTAAATTCTCTGACGGCTTCCGCGATGCCCTTAAAAAACTCCGGAATCTTTTTGCCGCCGAAGAGCAAAAGCACTATAAGGCCGATAACTATCCATTCGGTTGTTCCAATTCCTTGCAACATAAATTCTTAAGCCACCCCCTTTTTGATTTTACTTAGGTTTGTCGCCGTCCTCGATAGAATCAGTAATGTTCTTTTTGACCTTTTTGATTTCTCTTAAAGTTTCTCCCCCGGCTCTTCCCAGCCTTCTGGCTATCCCAGCGCCAAAAAATACAACAACAATCAAAGCGATGACAACCCACTCCGTCGGACCGATATTATCTAAGAAACTTAGCATATGGCTACGCCTTCATACTACAACTCGAAATAACAAAAGGCAAGGGCTAAAAATGACGGGGCTATGTTTTACCCATCATTGCTGCCATCCAATAAGACCCATTCCAATATTCCAAGTTATTTGTTTGGGTGTTAAATCCAAATGTCCCCATCTTTGCCTTTTTTGGCCTACTGCTGGTGTCCCATGAGACAACTGTTGGCAGGCCGATCATTAGAGACAGGCCTTCACCGATATCTACCAGAAGTGGCTGACTATTGGGCATCTTTCTTTAAATTATTGTATCGCTTATCGCCTTTTTCATCAAGTTTGCTATTTAATCCTTTTCATCGGTAATTTCAACCAGCGGGATCCATTCCAGTATTCCAAATTGTTTGTTTGGAGGTTAAATCCAAATGTGCCTGCCTTTGGCTTTTTTGGCCGGCCGGGAGTATTCCAGGAAGGGATTTGAGGTTGGCTGTAAGTCATGGGTAAACCTGGGTCAACCCCAGTTCCTTGAATAATGATTGGGGAGTTTTTGTTAAGCACAGGTTCGCGCGGTACTACTAATTCAGGGGCTGAAGGGCTCGCTGGAGCAGAGATAGAGGGAGTAGCGGATGCGGATGCCGAAGGACTAATACTGGCAGATGAAACAGCGGTGGATGGTGAAGCCGATGCGCTTGGTGAAACCGATGCGGAAACGGATGGGCTTGGGCTTATTGATATTGATACCGAGGGACTGACCCCTCCGGCAGAAGGTGAAGCGCTTGGTGAAACTGATGTCGATGGTGATACGGATGCCGATGGTGAAACCGATACGCTGACACTGGTTGATGGGGACAAACTTGCACTGGGGGAAAGGGATGCACTGGGTGAATAAGACGCGCTGGCTGATGCAGATGGAGAGAGCGATGCAGACGGTGAAAATGAGGCAGATGGTGATAAGGAAGTGGATGCACTAGCACTTGGCGAGATGGATGCAGAGGAAGACGCACTTGGTGAGAGAGATGCTGATGGTGATAGGGAAGCACTTGGGCTTAATGAAACTGATGGTGATACGGAGGCGCTGGCACTGGCAGTAGGCGAGACAGAGGTGCTGGGTGAAATCGAGGCTGATGTTGAAGTGCTGGGAGATATGGAAGCTGATGGTGATACAGAGGCGCTGGTGCTTGCAGATGGACTTCTGGATGCCGATGGCGAAACAGACGCTGATACTGATGCTGAAGGACTTATTGATGCTGACACCGACGCTGATGGGCTTATCGATGCTGAAGGTGAAATACTGGCACTAATGCTAGCAGATGGGCTAGTACTGGCCGATGGTGACACAGAGGCTGATTGGCTGGCACTCGGGCTAATCGATGTTGAAGGGGAAACGGAGGCTGAAACCGAAGCTGACGGTGAGATACTGGCGGAAGGTGATATCGATGCAGACACTGATGCTGATGGTGACACCGAAGCTGACACACTAGCACTAGGACTTCTGGATGCTGATGGTGAAATGGATGCAGATTGTGAACTTGATGGACTTATCGATGCAGATGGCGATACGGATGCCGATTGGCTCGCACTTGGTGAGACCGACGCCGATGGCGAAACAGACGCACTGGCACTAGCTGATGGACTAACGGATGCAGACGGTGAGATGGATGCTGATGCCGAAGCGCTGGGACTTTTTGATGCTGATGGTGACACAGAGGCTGATTGGCTGGCACTAGGACTTATTGAGGCACTAATACTGGCACTTGGGCTCAGGGATGCAGATATAGATGCACTGGGTGAAATGGATGCTGATGGTGATACAGAAGCTGATATTGAGGCAGAAGGCGAAAGAGAAGCCGATGCTGATGCACTGGGAGATATGGAAGCCGATGGTGAAAGACTAGCACTCTGGCTCGCACTTGGTGAGACCGACGCCGATGGCGAAACAGAGGCTGATACAGAAGCTGATGGAGATAATGATGCACTGGGTGAAAGACTGGCAGATACTGATGCCGAAGGGCTAATACTGGCTGATGGTGATATCGAAGCTGACGCTGAGGCAGATGGTGAAACAGAGGCACTTGCTGAAGCTGATGGACTGATTGATGCTGATACAGAAGCTGATGGGGAGATTGAGGCGCTGGGAGAAATCGATGCTGATTGTGAAGCACTTGGTGATATTGACGCACTGGCACTAGCAGATGGAGATACTGATGCAGACTGACTGGCACTGGGACTTCTGGATGCTGATGGTGAAATGGATGCTGATATCGAAGCTGATGGTGAAATGCTGGTAGAGGGTGATATGGATGCAGATGCTGAAGCAGATGGACTTCTTGATGCCGAGGGTGAAATACTAGCGCTGGCACTTGCAGATGGGCTGACAGAGGCAGAGGGTGAAATCGAAGCTGATTGTGATGCCGATGGTGAGATAGAAGCTGATGGCGAGATCGATGCCGACGCTGAAGCCGATGGTGACAAGGATGCTGACGCACTGGCACTGGGACTTATTGATGCTGAAGGGCTTATCGATGCTGATACAGAAGCTGACGGTGAAATACTGGCCGAGGGAGACAATGATGCAGACGTTGATGCACTCGGGCTTATTGAGGCGCTGGCACTTGCAGATGGGCTTATTGAGGCTGAAACCGATGCTGATGGGGAGATTGATGCACTGGGAGAAAGACTGGCACTGGCACTAGCCGAGGGAGAAATACTAGCTGATGGTGAAATCGAAGCTGAAGTTGAAGCTGACGGTGAAACTGATGCTGACGGGGAAACAGAGGCAGACGCAGAAGCTGATGGGCTTATTGAGGCAGATGGTGATATGGATGCTGACTGACTGGCACTGGGACTAATACTAGCAGATGGTGAGATCGAGGCTGATGGTGAAAGTGATGCGCTGGTACTTGCAGATGGACTAACGGAGGCAGATGGTGAAATGGATGCAGATACAGAAGCACTTGGTGAAATACTGGCTGATGGTGAAAGGGAGGCTGACGTGGAGGCGGAGGGAGAAACAGAAGCTGAAGCTGAAGCAGAAGGTGATATCGAAGCAGATTGAGATGCACTAGGTGAAATGGATGCAGATGGTGAAACCGACGCTGACTGACTAGAACTAGGGCTGATCGACGCTGAAACTGAAGCACTTGGGCTTATTGATGCTGATACCGACGCTGAAGGACTTCTTGAAGCTGATGGTGAAACACTAGCGCTGGCACTAGCAGAGGGACTAATACTGGCAGATGGACTGATTGAAGCAGACATGGAAGCGGAAGGACTTATTGATGCCGATGGTGATATGGATGCAGATGCTGACGCTGATGGGCTTATTGAGGCTGAAGGTGAAAGAGAGGCTGACGTAGAGGCGCTAGGTGAGATAGAGGCAGACGGAGAAATTGAAGCTGATACGGATGCTGATGGTGAAATACTGGCACTAACACTTGCAGAAGGGCTAATACTGGCAGACGGTGAAACTGAGGCTGACACGCTGGCACTGGGGCTGATTGATGCGCTAACAGATGCACTGGGACTTATTGAGGCCGAGGGAGAAATCGAGGCCGACACCGAAGCTGAAGGACTAATACTGGCTGATGGTGAAACAGAGGCTGATATTGATGCAGAAGGCGAAAGAGAAGCCGATGCTGATGCACTGGGAGATATGGATGCAGATGGTGAGATACTGGCACTAATACTGGCTGATGGGCTGATTGATGCTGAAGGTGAAAGAGATGCACTAACACTAGCAGAGGGACTAATTGAAGCTGATGGTGAGATCGATGCCGATTGGCTAGCACTGGGACTTATCGAAGCTGAAACTGAAGCACTTGGACTTATTGAAGCAGATGGTGACACAGAGGCCGATTGACTGGCACTTGGACTTATCGATGCTGATGGAGAAACAGACGCTGATACAGAAGCTGATGGACTGATACTAGCACTGGTACTTGCAGATGGACTGATTGATGCAGACACTGATGCTGATGGGGAGATTGATGCACTGGGTGAAAGACTGGCACTTACTGAGGCAGAAGGACTGATAGATGCAGAGGGTGATATCGAAGCGCTGGTACTAGCGGATGGGCTAATACTTGCAGATGGACTAACGGATGCAGATGGAGAAATGGATGCTGATGCCGAAGCGCTGGGAGAAATTGATGCACTTGGTGAAATACTGGCAGAGACTGAAGCTGAAGGGGAAATGCTTGCCGACGGTGAAACCGAGGCTGATTGGCTAGCACTAGGACTTATTGAGGCAGATGGTGAAACCGAGGCTGATTGGCTAGCACTAGGACTTATTGAGGCAGATGGACTAATTGATGCAGACTGGGATGCCGATGGGCTAATGGAAGCTGATGGTGAAACGGATGCTGATATCGATGCCGAGGGGGAAATACTGGCACTAGTACTAGCAGAGGGACTAATACTGGCAGACGGGCTAACAGATGCAGATACAGAAGCACTTGGTGAAACTGATGCTGAAGGACTTATTGATGCCGACACCGACGCTGATGGGGAGATTGATGCTGAAGGTGAAAGTGAAGCACTGGCACTTGCTGATGGTGAAACTGAGGCTGACACGCTGGCACTGGGGCTTATGGAGGCAGAGGGAGAAATTGATGCCGATACTGATGCCGAAGGACTAATACTAGCTGATGGCGAAATGCTAGCACTGGCACTTGCCGAGGGAGAAATACTAGCTGATGGTGAAATAGATGCCGATACTGACGCTGATGGTGAAATACTGGCACTTGGGCTAACGGATGCAGATACAGAAGCACTTGGTGAAATACTTGCAGAAGGTGAAACAGAGGCTGATACACTAGCACTGGGACTTCTGGATGCTGATGGTGAAACGGATGCAGATTGTGAAGCTGATGGTGAGACTGATGCTGATACTGATGCCGAAGGGCTAATACTGGCTGATGGTGACACCGAAGCTGATTGGCTGGCACTTGGGCTTACTGAAGCTGAAGGGGAAACACTGGCACTTGCCGAGGCAGATGGACTTATCGACGCTGATACAGAAGCCGAAGGAGAAATAGATGCGGAGGTAGATGCTGAAGGGGAAATACTTGCTGACGGTGAGATACTGGCGGAGATTGATGTTGAAGGACTAATGCTGGCCGATGGTGAAACAGAGGCTGATTGGCTAGCACTAGGACTTATTGAGGCAGATGGTGAAAGTGAGGCACTAACACTGGCAGAGGGACTAATTGAAGCAGATGGTGAAACAGAAGTTGATATTGAAGCAGACGGACTGATACTAGCACTAGTACTTGCAGATGGGCTTGTCGATGCTGACACCGATGCTGACGGGGAGATTGAGGCGCTGGGTGAAACACTGGCACTTGCCGAGGCAGATGGACTGATAGAGGCAGATGGGGAGATTGATGCCGATTGGCTAGCACTTGGGCTTATTGATGCTGAAGGTGAAACTGAAGCACTGGCACTAGCAGATGGACTAATACTGGCACTTGGGCTAACGGATGCAGATACAGAAGCACTTGGTGAAATACTTGCAGATGGTGACACCGAAGCTGACACACTGGCACTGGGACTTATGGAGGCAGACACCGACGCTGATGGGCTGATAGATGCTGATGGCGAAATCGAGGCTGATACTGAGGCCGATGGTGAAATAGAAGCCGAAGGTGAAATTGAGGCAGATGCAGATGCAGATGGACTTCTTGATGCCGATGGTGAAATGGAAGCTGACGCTGAGGCAGATGGTGACACCGAAGCTGACACACTGGCACTGGGACTTATGGAGGCAGAGGGAGAAATTGATGCCGAGACTGAAGCGCTAGGAGACACCGATGCGCTTGGGCTGATTGATGCAGAGGCTGATGCTGATGGTGAAATACTGGCACTGGCACTAGCAGAGGGGCTAATGCTGGCCGATGGTGAAACAGATGCCGACTGGCTAGCGCTCGGGGAAATGGAAGCAGACATTGAAGTGCTGGGAGAGACAGATGCACTTTGACTGGCAGATGGACTGATAGAGGCTGATGGGGAAACAGAAGCAGACGCAGAGGCTGATGGTGAAATACTGGCACTAGCACTTGCTGATGGGCTGATTGATGCAGAGGCTGAAGCAGATGGACTTATGGATGCCGAGGGGGAAATCGAGGCTGATGCCGAGGCCGAGGGGGAAATCGAGGCTGAAGGCGAGCTCCCTATCCAAGTAAGAATTATCTGCCCATTTCCAGCAAAACCACCAGTTCTGCCGTTATTATTACCAGAACCGCCACCACCACCACCAATATTACCAGCGTTATTTGCATTTCCACCGTTGTTGTTACTTACACCGCCAGTACCTCCCGAACCGCCACCGTTTACTCCTGTTGCCCCCGCATACGTCGTGGCGGATGCCCCGGTATTGGCATTTCCTGCAGCCGCTCCGCCCCCTCCACCACCATTAGCTGCATTGTTATTATTTCCATGACCACCGGCATAAGATATTCCGCCGGCACTTG
>Ga0187878_1000494_pt1 | contig 44561 bp, 41 predicted proteins | sample June2016WEW_17_1_FD_132979 | JGI IMG/M metagenome (GOLD analysis project Ga0187878, IMG submission 132979) | Peatland microbial communities from SPRUCE experiment site at the Marcell Experimental Forest, Minnesota, USA - June2016WEW_17_150 | ecosystem: Environmental > Terrestrial > Soil >... | reverse complement strand
ATATAGGCGTAGCACACCGCCATCACCGCCAGGTTCCACGTGAACTCATCCAATGCCCGTACCACCGGAGACAGATAGACCTCCTAACCCGACGCCTTTATCAGCGTTCTGGGAGCCCAAGGTTTATTTTAACGGGTCACGAAAGATCAACTGTTTCTGGAGTTGAAAGAATGAAAGAATATGTTCTACCTAAACTACCCTACGCCTACGAAGCGCTTGAGCCCGTCATCGACGCTGCGACGGTCACTCTCCACCACGATAAGCACCATAACGCCTACGTGGCCGGGTTCAATGGAACCCTGAAGAAGGTCGTCGAGGCCAGGGAGAAGGGCGACTACGCGACGATCAAGGCACTGGATAAGGATCTCGCTTTCCATGGGAGCGGGGTCGTCCTCCACAACATGTACTGGGAGAACCTCTGCCCCAAAGCGGAGTGCAAGGAGCCGATATCTGGTCCCTTCATGGAACAGGTGAAGGCTGACTTCAGCGACCTCGCCAAGCTGAAGGCGGAGATGAGTGCAGCTGCGAAGGCGGTGGAGGGCTCCGGTTGGGCCATCCTTGTATGGGAGCCCGCGTCTAAGCAACTCCTAGTGCTTCAGGCGGAGAATCACCAGAAGTTGACCATCTGGGGCGTCGTCCCACTCCTCGTCATAGACGTCTGGGAGCACGCCTACTACCTCAAGTACCAGAACAACCGCGCAGGTTACGTCGATGCCCTCTGGGGCATCGTGAACTGGGCCACGGTTGAGAAGCGGTTCAAGGCGGTCAAGTAGCCACCACCGTTTTTTAGAAGGTCACGTTCTTCTGCTCGGGTACCGTGAAGGGTGGCCTTTTGCCTTCTAGGAATGCCTTTATGCTCTCAGCGCAGCGCTCCGCCATCTTACGACGCGTTTCCCAAGTGGCGGAGGCCATGTGTGGGGTGACTATGACATTGTCCAGCTTGAATAGCTCCTCGGTGAGTGGGGCTGGTTCGATCTCAAAGACGTCAAGGGCCGCGCCCGCGATATTCCCAGACTTAAGCGCCTCGGTAAGCGCTTTCTGGTCGATGACGGGGCCGCGGCTCGTGTTGATGACTATTGCACTCTTCTTCATCATCTGGAACTGCTTTGTGCTGAGTATCCCCTTCGTGGTGGAGATGAGAGGGACGTGGACACTGATGATATCAGAAGTCCTGAGGAGTTCATCGAAGGTGACGTACGTGATGTTATACTGCGCCTCGATGTCCTGACGGCGCACGACGTCATAGTAGATCATCTTGACGCCAAAGCCCCTGCCCCGCTTCGTCACCTCGACCCCAATCCTGCCGAGGCCGAGGAGACCGAGGGTCTTCCCACCCATGTCCCAGCCAAATGGGAAACCCTTCCGTTTCTTCGCCCACTCCACGCGGGTGTACCTGTCGGCCTCGGGTATACGGCGCATCCAGCCGAGGATGAGCGCCCAGGTGAGGTCTGCAACAGCGTCGCTGAGTACATCCGGTGTGTGACAGACGTAGACGCCATGACGGGTGCAGGCGTCGACGTCGACAGAGTCGTAGCCCACGCCAAAGCGTGAGACTAGCTTGAGCTTTGGTGCCTTGGCGAGGAAGTCCTCGTTGACGTTCTCACCAGCGGCGAGGAGGACAACGGTATCACTTAGCTGTCCCGAGTAGTCGCCAGAGACGCGCACGACATCGGCGAGGGGACGGAGCCCATCAGCTACATCCTCCGGGAAGTTGTCACTTTTATAACCGACGAGTACCTTCGGCTTCATAACAATCGTGTAATTGTTAGGTGTACCCGGTTAAAAGTGTCGAGGGACTACCTCTTACGGTATACGCGGAACTTTACGTCGTTCCACCTGTCAGGACACTCATACTTGAACTCCTCCGGGTCGACCCATGGTATCTTGCCGCCGTAGCAGCAGTTCATCAGCGTCGGGAAGAGGTCGTGGTAGCAATATCCACAGATCCCGCCAGTCTTGTGTGTGTTCACCTCGAACCTGTCCCCTACTTTGTGGCTAGCGTTGCACTCTTTCGCGACGTGTGTAACCTCGGCTACGTAGACTGGTTCGTCCGACAATTCCTTCACCGGATGAACCTATATGGGGAGTGTACTAAAGCGATTCGGGGGAGGGGTTTTAGCCACCGGACCCTGTTCAATACTCATGACGCTTTACAACGAGATAGTCAAGGAAACGAAGGGATTCGAGAAGGTGCTGGGCGTCGCTGTGAAGCACCTAGGGACTGGTGAGGAGGCGGGCTTCAATGGGGACGAGCTGTTCCCGACTGCGAGCGTCTTCAAGGTCCCAGTCATCGTTGAGCTGTACAGACAGGTTGAGGCGGGGAGGCTAAGCCTCGACGACAAGCTGGTGTTGAAGGACTCGGTTAAGGTCCCTGGCTCTGGCATCCTGAAGGAACTCAGCGAGGGACTTGAGGTCACCGTCAGGGATCTGAGCCAGCTGATGATGATCCTGAGCGATAATACAGCAACCGACATTATAGTGGAGAGGGTTGGGAAGGAGAACGTCACCGCGGCGATGCGGAGGCTGGGGCTAAGGAACACCTTGGTAGTTGCCGACTGCAGGGACATGCTCTTCGACCTCGTGGGGGAGAACGGTCTGCCAGATGAAGAAAAGACCTTGGACCTCTACCTCAAGTTGGCGAAGTTGGGGACGAATAAGGGGTCTTGGAGCCTCGGGACGGAGAGGAACAACATTACGACACCCGTGGAGATGAATCGACTTCTGGGCTTCATCGTAGATGCTACAGCGGCGGGGAGAGCGAGCTGCGATGCGATCCTAGCCACGATGGGGAAGTGCCAGACAGGGGAGTATAGGGTGCCAAAATACCTCCCATCAGAGAAGGTGAGAATGCAGAGGAAGACTGGAAGCCTACCGGGGATCAGAAATGACGTGGGTGTCATTACGATCCTTGCGACTGGGGAGAAGTATTGCTTCAGCTGCTTCACAAAGGGAGCGTTGGATGTCTACGCGGTGGAGGAGGCAATAGCCAGGGTCAGCAGGAACGTCTACCAGTACTTCACCAGTGGGAAGTAGCGATACATTGCGGACTACTATTTATCACGAATTTGGGTTTATTTCGGCACTCAACTCGACCTTTTTTCTGCGTCGGGCTTAAATTTTTGGGAAAAATGATTTACAAGCACCAACCTAAAACATGTTTACACACTTATGTGCTTAAGCACCTAAATACATGTCCTTATAAGTGGGTATGTGCATATGTGTATTTGCGGGTAAGCAAGGAGAGTTAAGTGAGCCGCAGAATCCTGTGGGTGACTTGCTTGCCAGAAGACCGTTTAGCGCGGTGCAGGAAAAAGGATAGTTGAGATAGAAGATGGGTCGAATAAACGTGGAACTCTCGGACGATATTGAGAAGAAGCTCCGGTTTAAGACGATCGAGGAGTTCGGCGGGAAAAAGGGGGACCTCTCACGGGCGATAGAGGAAGCCGTGAAGAAGTGGGTCACCCCAGAACAGGACGCATAAAGGGACACGTCGGTAGCTAACCCGAATAAGGTAATCGGCCCCCTCCGCGGGCGCGGTGCAAAATGAGTGCACTATTAGAAGCGCACGCGGGGGATAGATAGGCACCCGGTTTCTATGGGAAGAATAGCAAGTGAAGGAAGAAGAAAAAAACAATGACAATTCAAAACATGAACGCGGATGAACGCAGATTGATGATACTCAGGGGAATAGGGCAGGACCACACAACCATAGAGATCGCCGCCGAGATGGGTGTCAGGAAATGGATGGTGCTAAACGACCTAAGAGCGATGAACTACAGTAGAGACCCTGAGCTCAAACAGGCCTACCTCGATAAGGAGACACGAGCACACGCCGGTAAACTGTCGCTGGTCAACATAAGGGATGAGAGGTTCCACAATATGACTGGGATGACCTTCCAAGAGAAGAACTTCGAGAACATGATTAATTACTACAAGGCGGAGCTAGATTTGATATACAAGTCGAAAGACGAGTTCACCGCTATCACGGGTCTATCTGGTGATATTCGTAAGACACTGAAGCGCAACGATATCCTAACAGGGCACAGAGGCAAGATCCAGCTTACAGCGAAGGCACGCGACTATCTCAGAAACTAGGTGAGACTAATTGAGTTTCGAACAAGTGGAACGCATATCATACAACAAGAATCCCCAAGGGAGACCCGACTCTAAGACCGTCTTCTCTGATGTAATAAAATATCTGCCAAACGATCTCCTCATAGGGATCACGATTCTGCTACAGGACACGGGCTACATTACTATTAGGCCTATAAAATTGGCGAGGATGGATTGGTCCCGGCTCGATAGAAGTGTGAAGAAGATGGGTGGTATATGGGTTTCCAGCACAAGCCTAAGTCACTGGAGCATCCCGCTGACACGTCTCAACCAGTAATAATAACACTTTTCTTAATTATTCGAGTGACATAGGGATAGTGTAGCGCGCCCTTGACCCGATGAAGCGCTAATTGGTCCCGTTTCATTAGCGATTCAGCAGAACCGGACAGGGACGGGACCCACTTCAGCTATTGAAAAGGATATCCACTATCCCTTTACTCATTTGTCCTTCTCCTCGTCTTCCCCGCGCTCTTCCTCCTCCTTCTCCTCAGGAGTCTCTATGGCAAATTCTTCTTCGTTTTCCCATTCTTCCCTATCTTCTTTCTCATCCTCTTGGTCCTCCTCATCTTCTTTTTCGGTTTCTTCCTCGTCGTGTTCTTTTTCCTGTTCTTCCTCGTGCTCGGCCTCACGGTTTTCGTTATCCTTCTCTGAACAGGTGATGATCATCTTATCATCGGGTGAGTCTTCATCATCGTGGAACAGCACCTTGATTGTCCCGCACGGATACAATTCTTTCACTACTTCGTAGACGCCGCATTCTTGCATGGTTAGTCAGTGGAAATTCCCAAACTTTAATCCTCCTGATCCCAAGCGCGCGCTTGCTAGTAGTTCGTCCTAGCTTTCAGGGATTATACGCACGGAAGAATGAGAAAATTGTGTTCTAGGGTGTGCTATCCGGGCTTTGGTCTCGTTGGGACTGTTCCCTGTTATTTTCTCCGCGTCGGGCAGTGTGGGGGCCACTTTTTGTCTTCATCATCTCTTTCTCGAGTGTGTTGAGCATGTCTTCGAATGTTTGCAGCATATCGAACCCTTCTCCGTGGGCGTTTATCTGCTCGGTGGCGCTGATGACCCTCGCCGACATCTCGTACCTGTTTCGCTCCCCTCCTTCGTTCGTCTTCTTGATGACTATCGAGACCTCACTTATATTCGGGTGGACCCTCATCCCCTTCTTAATGACTCGGTCGACCTTAGCCTCGGCTTCAGCTCGGTCGAAAAAGTCCTCTTTACTGAGTCCAACTATTTGGATGGGTAACTCCTTGGTTAGGGGGCGTCTTGCTATGAGAGCAAGTAGCTCACGAGGGGTGATTATGCCTTGGATCATACCCTGGTCTATTAACAAGCAGGCGCTCTTCGTCCTGTCCCTAAAGCCGCGAGCGACTTCGAGGGCTGAGGCGTCGACGCCAACCGTCAGCGGCTGCTCGTCCATTATCCCGCCCAGCTCACCCCTATACTTGGCTGTGTTCTCACTGGGCTTCTCACCCAGCTTGCTGCGCCCCTGAGGTTTGAGGAATATCTGAATGAGGTCCTGCGCTGTAACCATGCCGACGAGCTTTCCGTCACGGGTTACGGGGATGTGGCTGAATCCCTTATCGAGCATGGTGCTCCGCGCCTTCGAGATCGCCTCCTTGGCATCCATGCTAGTCACCGGCGTCTTAGCCAGGTCCTTCGCTGGGAATGCCTCCAGTTCGGGGCTGTCGGCCATAGCCTTTACTATATCGAGTTGGGAAATGATTCCCACGGGTTTGGCCCCCTCAACAACGGGGAGAGCCCTCTCGTTTATCCTGACTAGCTCAGCCGCTACGCCGGTCACGATACTATCCGGTGTGACCTGCGTTAGGGGCTTCCATAGATGCACAAGCTTTGTGCTCTCGGGCCGAGAGACGTTGAGTAGGTGTCTGAGGGTAATCAGGCCGACCTTGTCTCCCGCTTGTACCGCTGCCTCGTAGCGGCCCGTCCTCTCAAGTTCACCGAGGACCCTGCTAACGGATTCTTCGGGTGAGAAGAGTACAAGACGCTTGTCGAGAAGTGTGGAGATCTCTGTTCGGCCCAATTCATCGAGGCTCTTTGTCATGGTGAAAACACTGATCGATCTGAGGAATTGAAGGATTTATACCCTCCCCGACGACGTGAAACAATTTCTTCGTTGAATTGATTTCCTCTTTTTCCAATCCTCGAGCAGTCTACGCCTCGGTATCCTTTTAGTCGATACCTCCTCTACTCTCTTGATATTTACATGTCACAGGTTGAGGGGCGTAACCCGGTTCTTGAGACGCTGAAGCGTGGCGGGGTTCGTAAACTGCTCGTAGTCGAGGGGACGACGAGCGATCCCAAGGTGAAGGAGATCGTTGAGTTAGCTAAGAGGCGTGGAGCGCCGATCGAGTTCGTAGAGAAGCTTGTGTTGGATAAGATGACTGAGACGAATCACCACCAGGGGGTTATCGCCCTCGTTGAGGCCCCTGGATACGTCGCACTCAACCGCGTCATAGAGAAGGCGGGGAGGGAGCCCTGCGTGATCATCCTCGACGGTGTGCAGGACCCCCAGAACTTTGGCAGCATACTCCGCACAGCGGACGCGACTGGGGTTGATGTGATTCTCATCCCCAAGAAGGAGGGGGTCGGCCTAACCCCGACTGTTCTCCGCGTGAGCATGGGGGGAGGCGCTTATGTGCCAGTGGCAAAAGAGAACATCTACCCAGCCGTCAAATTCCTCAAGGACGAGGGCTTCAAGATAGTCGCTGTGGATACTTCCGGGGACAAGGACCTCTGGGAGGAGGACCTATCAAGTGCGGTTGCCTTCGTCTTCGGCAGTGAAGGGGAGGGGATAAGCCCCACCCTACGAGACAAGTGCGACTCAATCGTCAAGATACCGATGAAAGGCCACGTCTCCAGCCTCAACGTCGGCGTCTCAGCAGCCGTGGTACTATATGAGCGGCTTCGCCAGCGCCAGGCTAAGCAGCAACGACATGCATGAGGACCGCTTTTACCAGGTTTTGATTAATCTTGCAGCGCCCCCTCTACTTCGAGTAGACGCTTCTTCCTCTCAATACCCCACCTGTAGCCACTGAGGCCTCCCCCCTTCCTGACGACGCGGTGGCATGGGATTATGAGTGAGACAGGGTTCGTGGCGCAGGCCCTGCTTACGGCTCGGGCAGCAGTTGGCTGTCCTATCGAGCGGGCCACATCCTCGTAGCTGCGTGTCGAGCCTCGGGGGATGGCTTGGAGCTCCCTCCAGACTCTGTTCTGGAAGTCCGTCCCGGCCACGTCGAGGGGGATGTCACCTAGCTGGGTCGCCCTCCCCGCGAGGTAGTCGAGGACCTCCATGGTCCAAGGGTCGGGTTTTCCTTCATCTCTCAATATCTCCGCCGCTGAGTACTCATTTCGCAGTGCCTCCTCCTGCACCGCGTCCCCGTCGCCGAGACTCAGGTGGCAGACACCGTGGCTCGTCCGGGCGACGAGGAGCCTCCCGAGGGGGGAGTCAACGACCCTGTACTTGATCTTCATGCCCTCCCCGGCCCGCCGGTAGGCGCCGGGTGTCATCCCGAGCTTCGCATTAGCGTCCTTGTACAACCAGCTAGTAGAACCGTAGCCAACGCCATAAACTGCCTGGGTGATGGGCTCCCCCTGCTTCAGCTTCTGCTTCAGGTGCTCTACCCTGCAGGCCTCATGGTACTGGTGTGGGCTGAGTCCCATCACCTTCTTGAAGGTCCTCTGGAGGTGTGGCACGCTTATGCCGACCTCCGATGCGAGGTCCTCGAGGGTTATCCTGTCCTCCTGGTTCCTGCGGATGTATTCGCACGCCTTCTTCACCCAGGCCAGCTGGGGGGAATCGTGTTCACGTGGATTGCATCTTAGGCATGGGCGGTAACCTGCGGCCTCGGCTGCCTCCGGGGTCGGATAGAAGGCTACGTTTTCCCTCTTAGGATGCCTGCTGGGGCAGGAGGGGCGGCAGTAGATGCCAGTCGTCCGTACGGCGACCACGAACATCCCATCAAACAAGGCATCCCTATTCTCTACTGCACTCCACATTTCAGCTTCACCAATCATTTTATTCCTCTCCGCCGCCATCCTCGCCACCTCAGAGGTGGGGCTCTTTTAATGCTTTGAGTCTGAATCTTGCGGTCAAAGCCGACGGGGAACGTTTTTAATTTGGTCTCTCCGGTTTGAATTCGGGTATGTCCAAGGGACCGCGGCCCAGCTGCATAGGGATGCTCAGTGTGGACGAGGAGTGTCAGGAGTGCGAGTGGAAGCCCGAGTGCGAGGCCCTCTTAAAGCAGGTGGAAGCGGACGTTTACCGCGCAGGGACACATATTCGAATAACGGGGAAGTACAAGGAGCGGAAGTACAAGCCAAAGAAGATGCCCTAACTACTTCCTTCTGATAACCAGATAGTTGAAGTTATTCGACCCCACGAGTGGCTCCCCGGTTTCATGGTCAAACCAACCAATCACCTTAAGCCTATTTCCCTCCAGCAAGCTGGTGAGCTCCTCCCCCGGGATGATCACGGTCTCGGACTCATCCGTTATCACCCTCCTCTCCCCCTTTTCCTCAACCTCCATCGTTATCCTCTCAACAAGGGTCCTGGATTCGGCATCCCTTAGTCGCGGCTCGTAGGTGGTCTTGACCCTAACGCCACCCCGCTCCATCTCCCAGTGCTGAGGATGAATAGCCTCCTCATAGGTCCACCCCAGCCGGTAGTTCTCGACTATGTAGAGGCCACCCTGCCTAAGTGCTGAGGCTATTGAGGCCAGGTGTTTCCACATATTCTCCTTAGAGCCTACGAGGGAGATAGTGCCCATGAGGTTGATAACGAGGTCTACCTTATCCCCAACCCTGAAGTCAACCATGTCTCCCTCAAAAGTCTCCACGATCACGCATTCCTCGAGAGCCCTTTTTCGGAGGTGGGCAAGCATCATTGGATTGATGTCCAAGCCGATCGCGTCGTAACCACGCTTCGCTAGCTCCCTGAGCTGCGGGCTAGGGCCACACCCTACGTCAAGCACCCTACTGAGACCTACACCCGAGTACCTCTTCACAAACTCCAGCAGAAGGTCCACTTGCTTACAAATGTCTACGAAGCAGAAGGCTACCTCGTAAATGTTTGGGTCGTCGTAGGCACCCATGGGTGGGTTGAGACAGGCGAGTGTTTAAAGATCAAGGGTCAGCCGTAGGCGAGCTCCTGACTCACCCTGCTTTCCCCGTCAGACTTCGTGACCCTTATGAGGTTGACTCCCTCCTCCTCCCCCTGCCCGTGGTGGGTGACTAGCAGGACCTGCCCGATCTCCCTGCTCCCCTGCGCGATGTACTCTAACAGGTGTGGGACGTTCTCCGAGTCGACAGCGTCCGTTGGCTCGTCGAGGATCAGCAGGTATGGGAAGTTCCTGACCCTGAGGAGTGCGAGGCGCTCCGCCAATGCGAAGAGGCTCTGGTGGCCACCCCCAGCACGCCACGCTGGTAGGGGTCTCGGGCTACCCTTCGGTTGAACCTCAAGGGTGTACCTCTCCCTATCGATCCTGCAAGCTGAGTAGAGCTGCTGGTCCGTGAGTCGGCGGAAGTACTCGAAGGTCTGGTACTCGAGTAGACGCAGGGTGTTCTCGCGGAGGTCCATCTCATACGCCGCGTAGCGCTCCACGACACCGTCTAATGCCCTTATCTTCGCCTCGTACTCCGCCACCCTCTCCAGTTTCAATCTCGACTCCTTGAGTGTCTGCTCGACCCCCGCGAGCTGAGCACGCAACCTCTTCTCCGCTTGCTCCGCCTCTTGGAACCGGGCCTCCCTGTCCCTCACTATGCCGACTAGCTCCCTCTCCGCGGTGCGCAGGGTTTTGAGCTTCTCCTCGACACGTCTCTTTGCGTCATCAAGTCCCTTCACGGGGCCAAACTCCTTCTCCACGAGCTCGAGGACGCCCTCGCTCCCAACCTCAAGCCTCTCGCTGAGTTTGCCTCCTGTCTCATCGTACCTCTGGATGGCCCTCTTACCCTCATCGAGGCGTGCCCGCAGGTTGAGGAAACGGTCGACCGCCTTCTCCACTTCGACGCGCCTATTCGTTGCAACCTTCGCCTGCTTCCTCAGCTCCTCTATCTCAGCAGCATTAGCTGCTTCCTGCTTCTTTGCCGATTCGCGCTCTGCTACCCACTGGATGATGTCCTTCTCGATTGCTGCTGGATCGATTGGCTGCCCACACTTAGGGCAGACGGTGAGTCCCTTCGCAACGAGGTCCCTGTGCTCACTGATCTGGTGGTTGAGTCGGTCAACCGTCGCAGCCGCTACCCTGCGGCGCTGCTCCACATCCGCGTCACTGAGCTGTCGTAACCTTTCCTCCGTTGCCTTCGCCGTTGAGGCTCTGCTTTCCAGCTCCCGGAGGCGGAAGTCGGGGCTCTCCCCCATCTCCGAGGCGATGCCCTCCAGCTCTTCCTCCTTAGCCTCGCGTAGGCTCCTGTTCCTCTCGACCTCCTGCCTGATGCCGTCGAGTTCTTTAAAGTTGGTTTCGTAGCTTTCAAAGCGTTCAACGGCGTCCTTCGCGTTCTGGAGCTCAAAGCGACGCACCCCTAGCTCGGAGACTAGGGTGGCTTTCCTCCCCGTGATCTCGGTCAATTGAGCGCCACCCTCTTCTAGAGTCCTCTCCGCATTCCTAATCCTCTCCTCGTATGTGGGCTTATTGTCGATGTCTCCACGCTGGCGGAGCTGCGCCTTGACCTCCCTGAGCTGCTCCCGTATCTCACTCGGGGCGGTGAGGCCGAGTATAGCATTCATCCTACCCCTGTCCGGGTTGAGAATATCCACGAACTCCTTCTGCCTCGCGTAAACGACGTTGAAGAAGGTGCCACTGCTTATGCCGAGTAGCTCCCTGAGCCTGTCCTGCGCGTCACGCTCACGAGTAATAGGCGCCTTATCCCCATCAACAAACATTAGGAACTCCTTAGTCTTGAAGGTTTCATCCATCCCCTTCTTAGCGAGTGTCGCCTCCCTATGGATGGTGACCTTAATCCCCTTCGGCGTCCTGAAGATGAGTTCAACAAATAGGTCACCGCCCCCAACGGGGAGCAGATCCCTCTTCTCGACGCCGGGCACCTCGCCAAATAGGCTGAAGAGCACCGCCTCAAGGATCGTGGTCTTCCCCGAGGCGTTTCGCCCACTTATCTTATTCACTCCCCTCGTGAAGCGGATAGTTTGCTGGCTACGGTAGCTCTTGAAGCCACGGAGGGTTAGGGACTCGATCAACTCTTTCCCTCCCTGAAGGTCCTCGCCTCGAATCGACGGACCCAGTCGACTAAGAACTGCTCCCGCTGAGTGGCGGTGAGGAGCCCCGTCCTAGTGCTCGCCTCCTCTTCCAACGCCTCCCTGACCCGCCCATGAATCTCCCTTATCTCCTCGGCGAAGCCTCCGAAGTCTCGGAAATACTCTACGACGTCCGTGTTCTCAGCCATGGGGCGGGCGACGCTCGGGGGTAGGTTCAATTCGAGAGTGTCAACATCGACCCAGAGGAGGAGCGGATCCTGCGTCACCTCCCTAATCCTGTCCTCGCTAACGTCGCTGGGCCATCCGTCGCTCAGGGTGCCCTCAAGCTTGATCCTGATGTAGCCCTGCTTGTGCTGAGCGTGTAGCTCGTCTACGAAGCTGCGTAGAGTCTCAACTGCTTTCTCCTCGTACCACTTCGGGTCAGCGCCGCGCTCGTTGCCGATCTTCACCTGCCTCATCACGTGGAGGGGCTCGATGGGAACCCAGTTGAACTTGGGCCCCTCGGTGTCCACTAGATAGAAGCCCTTCTCGGGCTCCTCGGCGAAGTCGTAGATCTCGGTACTCCCGGGGGTCAAGACCCAGCCGGAGCCATTTAGTTTCCTCGGTTCACATCTCCTGTGGTAGTGGCCGGTGAAGACGTAGTCGGCACCAGAAGCTGCGAGTTGGTCGAGGCTGAGGCTGCTGTCGCCGGGTGGGACATCGTTGTAGTTGGCGACGAAGCCGTGGATCATGAGGACTCTGACGCCCTTGCCTTCTTTGAGAGCGGGCTTCGCCAGCCTATCGTAGGCGATGTCTATCTGGTCGTAGTAGTTTAGTCCCACAACGTGTATACGATCGTCTTCGTACACTATGTCCTCGTCCCCAAAGACGTGCAGGTATCCGGCTAGTGGGTGTCTTATGTAGTCGAGAGCGTCGCTCTGGCTCCTACCGTCGTGGTTGCCCCTTATGACGAGGATTCGTATGCTTTTGCCATGCTTTGTTTCCGTCTCCTTCACGAGGCGAAAAAGTTCCCTCTGTGTGAACTCTACCATGTGGGGGCGGAGGGTGCGCCTCTCGAAGAGGTCACCGCAGAGGAAGACGTAGTCAACACCCGCTGCAACGATCGCGTCCACGGCCTTTGTTAGTGCCCTCTCGAACGCGGCTCGCCTATGCTCCGCTATTGCGAGGGGGATGCTCCGCCCGATGTGGAGGTCGGCGAGGACAGCGAAGCGCATGTAGGCCACCTAGTGTAGGGGGAAGGCATCCCTTCTCCTCTTAATTTCAGCGTCCTCGCGGGCCTGCCTTAGGAGGTCCGCTATCTCAGGCGTTCTGCCCCCGTGGCGGGTCTCGCGCTTCGCAGTCCTGATCATCACTGGCACGGGGACGAATGGGCCGACGAGCACCGCTTCCCCCTGTTCGAGAGCTGGGAGGTCTGCGAGCAGGTCCTCGCTGAAGGACTCAGAAGCCGCCTGTATCGTGTTCTGGTCCTGGCTGTTAACTACGCGTAGTATGGCAAGGTTGCTGCAGTTGCTAAGGATGTCGGGGTCGATTCTCCTCGGCCTCTGGCTGATCACAGTGAGGAAGACGCCGAACTTGGCCCCTTCCGCTGCGATCCTTGCAAGAATGTCCCTGCTGAACCTTCCCCCACCCTCATCTGGTGGAGCCGCGAACCTGTGAGCCTCCTCAACGAAGACGAAGAGGGGGAGCTTCTCCTCGTGCCTGTACTTGATCTGGAAGACCCTGCGCAGGATCATCCCCACGATCACATCCTGCTCATCATCAGATATCCCGCTGAGGAAGATGTCGCTCATGTGCTGGGGGGCGAAGAACTCCCTGACTGGAAGCTCCCCCTCACTGAAGATGTTTCGCTCAGCGAGGCCCTCAAGGTACTCTATAAGTCGGGCGACGCGTGTCGCATCCTGCTTCGCACCACTCCTTTTCTTCTTAACCTCCAGCTCCTCCTCTTCCTCACCCTCGTCGAGTTGTTCGTAGAGGACATCGACGATGTCCTCTAGTCCGTAGAACTTCTTATGCGCCTTAGCCTCCTTCACCGCCTTGCCGAGTATTATCCTCTGGAGGCTGCCCGTGACGTGGGCTAGCCTGCACAGCTCCCCTGTGGTGCACTCGCTGACGCTTATGTGGAGTGGCTTAACCTGTGGGGCGTCGAATGCCTCTGCCGTCTCGGGGCGGTAGACCGTGACCTTATCGCGGAAGTACTCATGCTCGGCACCGCCAGGGTCCTGCGTCATATTAGCGTAGTCCCCATGGGCATCTATGACGAGGATGGAGGCACCCTGACGGAGAAGCTGCTCCATGATGCGCCCCGCGAAGTAGCTCTTCCCATACCGAGTCATCGCGAGTATCGCGGTGTGCCTGTGAAGCTCCTTGCCGCTGACGGGGACCCTTATCCCCTCCCTATACAACAGGCTGCCCACCATCAGCGGTATCTCTCCCTCACCCAGGGTAAAGAGCCTCTGGAGTAACTCGTCACTGGCCCTGTATACGGGGCTCCCCGGCATAGGTGGGCTCCTTGGCCTGTGTACCTCACTTCTCCCATCCTCCTCGTGGAGGTAACCGAGGACTTTGGCGTGGGCGAAGACCTGTATGAGGTCATCGTCGATGCCTAACTCACTCATCTTCCTGGCAGCGTCTGGGGTAGTCCTCTCATCGTAGAAGGGGTGGCGGCTCGTGATCGTCTTCACCTGCCCCAGAACCCTGATGCTCCTCATGGAGCCGTCTGGCTGGGGCTCCTCAACCTCTACCTCGACGTACTCGTAGCTCACTGGCCTGTTCTTCGTGTCGACTATGTTGAACTCGAACCACGTCGGGTCGCTCTGCCCAATGATGCTGCCGTACTCCTTCATCCAAACTCCCTCTTCGACCTGCGCTTGCCCTCCACATCGAGACCCGCCTCCTCGAGGCGGTGGATTATGAAGGGCTCATACTTCCTATGGTATAAGTCCCTGTCGAAGCGGGCGAGCATATCCGCCTGCTTCAGCGGGATGTTGTACTCGACCTCATTACAGAACCAGTGTCCGAGGTGGTTTAATACCTTCTCAAGGTTTGGGTTAGGGTCGAGGAACATGTTACGAGTGTGTCTGTTCCACGCCTCTGGGCGCCCGAGGAGGTTCGCGAGGACGTCGACTCGGAAGGGGCGCGCATCAGGGCCTGGCTTCCAGTAGATGGCTGCAACACCTGGTGCAGTGAAAAACCCCTTCATAGCCTCCTTGACGCGTGTCGCTATTCCGGGTTCAAGGTGCTTGTCCACCTGCCTGTATAGATTTGGGGCATCGTTATCCGTGTAGTAGATTGATGGTGAGAGGTAAAGTGGAGTCGTGTAGCCCGCAGTCTCCGTGGATTCCCTGACGAGGAGTGGGTCGCAGAGGGGCCGAGCCTCGATCCATGGCTCGATCTGCCTACACTCCTCCTCGCTCCAATTCTCCATCTTCCCCCTGAGGTCTAGGGGAGACGAAGCCTCATCAAGCTTCTTGACTAGGCTCCCGAGCCCCGCTCGGGTGACCGCGGTCTTAAGCAGCTGCATGTATAAGAAGAAGACACTGGAGTCCTTCGCGACCCCTACTAGAGGGAACCCGTTATCCCTGGCGAGCGTGCGTAGCCGTGCTATTGATTCGAAGAAATCTGCAAGCAGCTTGGGGTGGTGTCGATACTCCCTGATGGCGTAAGGGAGCCTACCGATGTAGAGACTCCCATCCATAAGGACGATGGGGGCTCCCCCCTCGTCTAGAACCCTATTCGCCGCCGCGTAGGCGGCGTCGTATTCACAAATGGTGCGCACATAGCCGGGGATGAAGCTCTTATCCCTGTCCTCGTAGACCTGGCCAACGTAGAGGCGTACACGCTTCTCCATGCGCCTCCCTTCACCGGGCTTGTGGATGAGGGCGATGGCACGCCCCGCTGCTACGAAGTCGCCGTATGCGAATTCGCTCCGTTGGATGCCCCCATCGACGCTGATTAGAGTACCCTCCCTCTCGTCGGAGTCATGTGTGTATGGAACCCACTTGGCCCTCACCTCATCCGCGAGGATCGACTGCCTTGACTCCTCCTCATCCTTCGCTGCAATCTCCCCCGCAACCCTCTCCAGCTCCGAGTAGAAGTCATCGAAGAAGAGGTCCTTTACCCCACTCAAACCCCGTCAGAGAAGATTAGCCTCGTCAACATATATGTTGAAGAGGTGGGAGAAAGTGGGTGCAGCGGTGGCTCCTATGGGCAATCGGGCTGGCGTGACGCAGGTCCGCGTCACCCCCCTCCGTCCCGAATTCCCGCGAGCGCCCAACGTTCAGACTTAGGTTGCTCCCTCCCGGGCCTGGCCAGGTTCGCCCGTCGAATGCACACGCGCCCCCCTACGAGGGCGTGCCTTGCAACCGCCGGCCCCGCGGGGCAGGACATCTCCGGAGGGCTCCGCGCCTTACGCCACGCTTCCTCCGGCCACCCAAGAGGTTACTGACCCCCCTTGTAGCCCATTAGAGGTGCGGGGCAGGGCTGGCTCCCCGATCCTACCCACCACTGCATCCTAACTCACGGAGCCTCGCTGTAAAAGCATTATGCACACCGCGATGATTTCAATAAAACGTATAAAAAGATGAATACGGAGGGTTCACAGATCTTCGCGCGAAAGGAATATATTCTATCAGGTAGCCGGAGTTGAGCTATATGCCCTCTGAGATTACTCCACAAATGCGGAAGAACTTCAACATAACTATCGCTTGCACCATAGTGATGCAGATAACTTCATCAACAATCTACATGGTTCTACCGCTATTCTTCGAAAGCGTTGGACTGAATAACGCTGATAATGGTGTACTTATCTCAATAGGCACCTTTGCAGGAATCATAAGTGGTCTGGTTGCTGGTGCCCTATCAAACAGGTATGGAAGGAAAAATATACTTATTTTAAGCGGATTCATCTATTCTTCAACCTTCTTCATGCTTGTCTTCATGGGGCATGATTTCACATCCCTTATGATCTCGAGATTCATCGCGGGTATTGGCTTCTACATGATGCCTGTTGCAGTGACGACGATGGCAGCTGACATTTTCCCAACGAGAGAACGTGGAAGGGCCATGGCACTTTACGGAGTAGCCGGTGGTATCGGGGCGTTAATCGGTCCCCTGATAACCCCCTTCTTGGTTTTTGGAACCGATTATACCTGGTATTTCCTCTTCTCGGCTATCTCGATTTTTCTAAGCTCAATTGCAATGATATTTTTGGTAAAGGAGACGCTCCCTGATGACATAAGGTCAATAACAATAGCTTCTACGGGGAAGAGAATAGATGTCCGGGGTTTCCTGATCTCGGTGAAGGGTCTTGGCGCTGTCGTTGCGATATTTCTCATCGCTGTTCTCATTTACCGTGCCGGTTACACGATGATTGATCCATTCCTCAGTCTTTACCTGAATGAGGTTCTCCATCTTGACCTCGGATCAGTTAGTTACATCTTTGCCCTCAGGGCATTCTGTACGATCATCTTTTCCCAAATCTCTGGGTGGCTCACCGATAAGTATGGTAGGAAGTCAATGTTCATGATCGGGCTCGGAATGACCGTTCTTACCACCTTTAGTTACACGATCACATCGACGTTTGTTCAGATGCTGTTTTTAAGGGCTTTCGATGCAGCTGGCTCCGCGATTACCCTTACAGCTGTCAGGACTATGGTAGCAGATCTTCTCAGCCCCGAGATGCGTGCCTTCGGAATGGGTCTTTACTCCGCACTCACTCAACAGAGCTCCACCGTTGGCTCCATCTTCAGCGGCTTCATAATCGACGCATTCGGCTTCAACGCAACTTTCTACTCAGCAACCTTCCTGTGTGCAATCGCCTTCATCATAGTTGTAATCTGGGTTCCAGAGCCTGTAAACTTGATGGATAAAATAAATCCTAAGAAAGCTTAGAGATAGACAGGGTACGCTCAATATTTCGCGCGCATCCTCAGCACTGAGAAGCAGCTTTGATATGAGGATTCGAGCCACAATTAAACTAAGCTCAATGATAGATCTCTATTCAGCAGTTTCCTCTTCGATATCTTACAATTAGGATTTTATCTTCTAGATTGCCCCTCTGTTTTTGTAGTTTTAGCCTAGTTGAAGTTGCGAATACCAATGCTAGGAAAGTAACTAAATTGAGTCGCGGACTATGCCTTAGAACTGTATTATATGATTATAGCGGTTTGAGCCCAAACATACTAAAGCTAAAGATGATGTTCCCAATTATTAGGGCAAGGAAACCGTAGGTCGCGGCCGTCTGCAATAACTTGCCACCTGATTTCATCCCCGTTGCAGCCTTCCACATCTGTCCACCGTCAAGTGGGCCTATAGGGAGCATGTTCATTATTGCGAGGTTTATCGAGACGAAGTAGAGCCAACTAAGGAATATGGCCAAGGCCCCTGGCATGATACCCCCAAACGCAATCATTAGTGGGATTATTAAAAGTCCTGTTATGAGGTTAACTATGCTACCTGAGGCGAAGACTCTCATCCTACTGAGGAGCGACGCCTTCTGGAGATCTTCTTCATCAGGCTCAACGGCACCACCAAAAGTAATGACGGCAACCAAAACCGCTGCGGATTTCACTTTAATCCCCCCTATTACGCACTGAATGCCATGACTGAGTTCGTGCGTGAGAATGACAATGCCAGCCGCAAGCATGAACCATGGTAGACTTGATGCCCCTATGGTGACTCCTGGGATGAGTGGCTGGACCGGGGTCGCTTGCTCTGGTACGAAGAAGAACTTGAAGAGGTTATTGATAAGGAGCCAGGAGGCAAAGGCACCTTGCCCCACGGATGCGACTACGCCCACATTACCGAGTATGCGCCACATCTCGGGGTGCCACCCCGCGAGTCTGGATATGAAGCCATTGAGCCTAGTCGACTTGTATAAGACATAGATAGGGCTTACCTCGAGGTCGTCCCTCTTCACCTTGAATAGAGTAATGACAGCGTAGAAGGTGAACCATACGGCGACAATTATCCCAAGCGTTGTGAGGGAGTCCAACCTCTTAACCTCCATTTCCACGTGTAGGCTGTAGATATAAGGAGAACGCTATTCTATCCTTTTGGTGAATCGGGGCGTCGGATCGAGTCGAGGTTAGCTACAGGGAGGAGAGGTGGATCCTCCTAAGGTCGCTCAGAGGTGAGGCATCCTCCCTAATTCGCCCCCTTAGTAATGCACACATAAACTGCTTCGCTTATGGTAGCCTTGCGAGGGGTGACGTTAAGTCAACGAGCGATGTCGACATCTTCATCCCTAATCCTCCAGCCCCTGAGCTCATCGAAGCAGCCCTCGAAAGAACGGGGATACGCGCTTCTGAGAGGGAAATAATACAGGCGACCCCCGGGTACGCCGCGAAGGGATACATATATGTTGCTGAGAGAAGGGGCTACAGTTTCCCCTTAGTTCCCCTCTTAGCTGCAGAACGCGACTTCTACTCATTCGCCGGCTCCATAGACCTGAGTCAGCTGGAGGTAGGTACTCGGGTATCTGGAGTTGACAAGAGGTTGATGCTCATCGAGCCTACCTTGAAGGGACACATCGAGTCCCCCGTGGCTGGCAGAGAGGGGGAAGTCGCCCGCCTACTCGGTGTGAACTCCAGAATAGTGATGGAGAGAGTGAGAACACTGGAACGCAGACGCGCAGTTGGTCGCACCGGGGTCTACCTGAAGCATATTCTTGAGCCCGATGAGGGATTTGGCGAGGCTCTACATAGGCTCAGCCTTAATAGGCCTGCCCTAAGAAAAAGGCTTGTTTAAAAAAGGTTGGTTACTGAGTAAGGTCCTTGAAGGCCTTGATCTCCATCCCCTGCGGGATTTTGACTCCCTCAGCGATCCTGTCACCGACGACCGCCTTCACTCCCTTCGATGCTGCTGCGTCTATCAGGCGTCCTGTCACAATACCGTCGAAGATCACGGCCTTAACCGCTTCAGCTGCCTTGAGTTTCTCGACGAGTTCAGCGACTGGGAATCTATCCAACTGGGCGTCGTCCTTCCCTATTAGGACGGCCTCGAGGGTTCCCTTTAGCCCATCGGTGAGTTTGGCGTACTCGTTCGCGAGACTTGGGGGTTGGACCACTACGGGTGGTGGTGGCCTCTGGCGTTGGACGCGCGGGGGTCTCGCGTGTGGTCTTTGACGCTCTGGCACGATCTCAGGTAAACGCTCTGGAGGACGTTCCTCAACTTGTGGTGGGGCCTCTACCTGTGTCTGTAGCGCTGCGAAGGCTTCTTCGACCGGCATCTTCGCCTCAAGAGCTGCCTTTATCTGATCGGGGTCGAGTTCCTCGACCTCTGAGCCACGAGGAGCACGCGCCACATACTTCGGTTTCGCAACCTGCATTAACTCTCTCAGGATGAGGTCGCCGCCACGATCACCGTCCAAGAAGGCTGTTACTTCCTTCTTCCTTGCGAGTTCGCGGATCGTGTTTGGTATCTTAACGCCCTCGACCGCTATGGAGCCGCTTATCCCCGCTCTGAGGAGGTTGATTACGTCTGCCCTCCCTTCGACGAGTATTATGTCGTTGCGTTGGCTGATATCGGGGGTGGCAGTGAGCCTCTCGCGCCCGTAGTGAACGGGTTCAATCTTCTTGCCTTCCTGACCCACCTGTTCGAGCATGACTTCGATGTCGTGGTGCTCCTTGACATGCCAGTCACGCATCAACTCCTTAGCGCGTTCTTGTATGCGCTTGAGTTTGTCGGCACGGACGTCGTGTATGCTCTCGATGTTTATCTTAGCATCGCATGGGCCTACCCTATCGACAGTTTCCATGGCCGCTGCTATTATGGCGGTCTCGGGTCTATCTAGACTCGATGGGACAACGAGGGTACCCGTCGTCTTGTCGTTTGCGGACTTAAGTTCAATGTCGATCCTGCCGATCTTGCCTGTGCGTTGTAACTCGCGAAGCTCGAAGTCTTTTGGGAATAATCCCTCTGTCTGTCCAAAGATGGCTCCGATCACGTCGTGTCGCTCAACTACGCCCTCAATTGAGAAGCGTGCCTGTATCGTGTACTTTACGCCTGTGTAGATTTCCTTATCTCCCATTGCTTATTTCAACTCTGTTTGTTGTTTTCTTGATTCACTCTGCCCGCGGGGCGGCTCCTCTTTTCCGCTTGGGGCTTTAGCCTGGGTCCGAGAACTCGTACCCTGGGGTTAGCTTCCATCCGGTGATAGCGGGGCTCTTGTCGTCTTCGACCTTTACACCCGCGGTGATTGTGAATCACGCCTTATTGGCGCGTCTAGGATACTTTCATCTAGGAATAAAAACGTTGTCGATCGCCAGTCTTTAGGCAGCGTCGTAGTTTTAAGAGGGTTTCACCGACACTTATCTGAGGTTCGTCCCCATGGTTAAGGTCGCAATTAATGGATTCGGTAGGACGGGCCGCCTCGCGCTTAGGGCGGCGTTAGAGAGGGGCTCAGAGCTCGAGTTCGTCGCGGTTAATCGTGGCGACGCTAAGCTTTTGGGGCATCTGCTGAAGTATGATAGCATCCATGGGAGGACACCCTTCCCCGTTGAGGTGGATGGGGACACCATAGTGGCCGCGGGGAAGAGGATCAAAGTCCTGAATGAGTCGGATGCTGAAAAGCTTCCATGGAGGGACCTGGGTGTCTGGCTGGTCATCGATGCATCGGACAAGTATAGGGATAGGGACGGCGCTAGCAAGCACCTGAAGGCCGGTGCTAGTAAGGTCCTCGTTGGCGCGCCTGGGAAGAAACTTGATGCCACTATAGTCCTCGGAGTCAATGATGACACATACGATTCATCGAAGCATAACCTCGTCAGTAACGCGAGCTGCACCACAAACTGCGTCGCGCCCGTTGTCAAGGTACTCAACGACCGCTTCGGTATCGAGTCAGCGATGGTCTCAACTATCCACGCTTACACAGGGAGCCAGATGCTCCTCGACCGTGCGGATAAGGATCTCCGAAGAGCGCGCGCAGCAGCGATGAGTATAATCCCAACAACCACGGGCATGACTAGCGCTATCGGGGAAGTTCTCCCAGAGTTGAAGGGGAAAATTGACGGCACGGCCTTCCGTGTTCCGACCCCGGATGTGAGCTTAATCGATGTCTCTGCTGTCCTTAAGTCAAAGCAAAGCGTTGAAGATATCAATGCCGCCTTCAAGGAGGCTGCAACTGGCAATATGAAGGGCATACTCGCATACGACACCGAGCCCCTCGTATCAGTCGACTATATTCACACCCCATACAGTGCAATAGTTGACGGCACTTCTACGATCTCGAACGGTAGCATGGTCAAGGTTGTGGCTTGGTATGATAACGAGTACGGGTATAGCTGCAGGATGATAGAGCTGGCCGAGAAGATGGCCAGTTACGCCAAGTAGTATTTATCGTGTGATCCTAAGCCTCTTCATTTTCTCGAGGTTTTCGGGTTTCTTCTCGAAATATGTTCTTACTGGTTCAAGGAGTTTGACCATAGCCTCTGCAGTAGCGGTTTTGAGGTCCATAGGATGTAATTTTCCCTCGGAGTAAGTCTTGGCGAGTTCTTCATAGCTACCGAATGAGATGTCTCCGCCGAACTTAGCTGGGCGTATAACCTCTAGTTTCCCGAGTTGGGGAAAGACTATCATTCGGGTATGCTCGAGGACTGGGTTGCCCTCAACCTGCTTCGGTGGGCAGAATGCCTCCTTATACTTGGCTCTTATGTCTGCAGGTTCGTCGTTCACCCAGATGGCACCCTTGGCAACGCTCTTTGACATCTTCATGGAGATCGTTTTGTTAATTTCCTCGTCCTCATCGAAAGCACCCTTGATTGTAGTGTCCTGGAGTCCGGGGAGTAGCGAATTGTGGAGGCATACGGGGACTTTGAAGCCTAGTTTTGGCGCAATCTCCCTAGCAAGCATGTGAACTTTCCGTTGGTCCATTCCTGAGCAAGCAGCGTCGAGATTCATTTGGAATATATCACTCGTCTGGAGAGCAGGGTAGAGAACCCAACTCGACTCAACATCATCTGCATCGGCGCTCCGCCCCATTATGGGCATCGCTCTTAGAGCCCTCTTCATGGTCGTAGCCTTCATGACGCGGACAACCTTTTCCCAGTAGTCCTTATGGCTCACTATGTCAGAGGCCCAAAGATACTCGACCTTACCTGGGGGAAGTCCGAGAGCAGTGAAGCAGTCCTTGAAGTACTCAGCACCAGCACGTATGTTGTCAAGGTCGCCGCCAAGTTTGTTGTTGATCCAGCCATGCCACTCAGCGAGATAGATTATAAAGTGAAAACCCGCGTCGGCGTAGTCCTTCATCTTTTTCCCCACGATGAGGCCTGTGCCTGCATGCATCATACCACTCGGTTCGAATCCAACGTATCCGCGGGGGTGATCATTAGTCTCAAGAAGGGTTCGTAACTCCGCGGGAGTGATAATCTCCTGCAGGTTCTGGGTAACTAGCCTGAAGCGGGTCTCGGTGTCCATCTTCTCGCCTTTGGAATCTCTCCGAGGCTCTGCTATTAAGGTTTGAGGGCAGCAGCCGATACCCACTCGGGTAAAGAGATAAGTGACATTGGTAGAGCATCAATGAGTTGTCTAGGAGAACATCCGGCAAAAAGATGCTAGATCCAGCCTCCCTAGTATATGCACCCGCATCAGTCATGGCTAAAGCCATCGCGAAGGGTAGTATCACATCGCTTGCAATAACCAAGGAAATTTTGCATCGGGTCGATGTTTACAACCCAAGGCTCAACGCGATAGTCACCCTTCGAACAGAAGATGCTCTAAGGGAAGCGAATGAAGCCGATGAGGTCTTCAAGACAGGTGGTCCAATCGGTCCTCTCCAGGGGGTACCAATCACAATCAAGGACTGCTTCGAGATGAAAGGGGTTAGGACCACTGCAGGAACTAAGACCCTCGCGGACTACATCCCCGATAGAGACGCTGCAGTGGTCGAAAGAATGAAGACAACGGGTGCCATTATCATAGGCCACACGAACGTTCCAGAGTTAGCTGCAGACTGGCAGACATACAATTCAGTGTTCGGAACAACCAACAATCCGTGGGATCTGATGCGAACTCCCGGTGGATCAACGGGGGGAGGTGCTGCCGCCCTCGCTGCTGGAATGACCTTCCTCGAGATTGGCAGCGACATCGGTGGTTCGATTAGGGTTCCCTCCCATTTCTGTGGCCTTTACGGACATAAACCAAGTCTAGATGTGGTCTCAACCAGAGGACATATACCACCATTACCTGGTGCATCTTCGAGCTACCCTGCTTTCAGCGTCGCTGGTCCACTTGCGAGGAGCGCATGTGACCTAAGGCTCGCTCTGGAAGTTTTGGGCGGACCAGACTATGGTCTCGAGAAGGCCCTAAAATGGAGACTCCCGCCTCAGAGGAAGCACACACTCAGGGAGTATCGCCTTGGATGCGTGATAGATGACCCATTGTGTCGTACCTCATCTGAGGTTAGGGGGCCCTTGGAGAAGTTAGTGAGAGGGTTAAAGGAGGAGGGAATCGATATCGCGACTGGTTGGCCTGAAGGCATCGAACCTAAGCGTCTCTTCGATGATTATCGATATATGCGCTACGCCTCTGGGGCAGGGGGACTCAGTAGCGACCAGATAAACGAGCGCCTTAAGGCGGAGCCAATAAATGATGGCTCTGACGAGTATGCGGCGGCACAAGCCTACGCGTCGACGGTAAAGGAGTTCCAAGATGTGATGGCGAGGACAGCGCAGGCAAAGGATGCTTGGCGCGACTACTTCAAGGGAGTGGATGCCCTTCTCGTCCCCGTAGCGTTCGTCCCAGCCTTCCCCCACGATCACAGAATGCCCCTGAAGAATAGGGTCCTCCAGCTATCCGAAGGTCCGAGGAGGTATCAAGAGCTGCGTTTCTGGATTTGCTTCGCTACACTCTGCGGACTGCCGTCGACAGTAGCTCCAATAGGCTTAACGAGCACTGGATTGCCTGTTGGGATACAGATTATAGGGCCCTTCATGGAGGACGCTACATCTATCGATATAGCTGAGAAGCTCGGGGATATCGTAGGTGGATTCAGACCGCCTCCTGGCTTCTAACGAATAATTAGCTGAACAGCGATTTTGGTTCCTTTTTTCTTAGCACATTTTGATGTTGTCTTATAATTTAATGGCGTGATGGTGGGCGGGGCGTCCCTGTCCCTCACGACAAACACACAGCATCACGGCATGGAGCCAACGCTCCGCTCAGCTGAGCTCTCTCAAATCGTGAGGAGTCCGACGCCCGAGCCCTGCCCGCCTGTCCCATGACTGGGTAACCCCGTCTTCACAGGTGACCCTCCGCGGAGTCCGTCTGCATGGTGCGTCGTCTCTGCGGGCAACCACTACTCGATCCCGGGGGCTTATATCCTTACATATTCTCCGAAGCTGGGTGTTACAACTTTGTAAGCACCCCTGTTAATTGAAAAAGAAGTGGAAAAATGGATTTTTTGATTTTTATGTCGATTATTGACCTATTTTATAGGTTTAAAGCAATTATTTTTAATATAAAAACGGTATTTTTAACTCATGTCTACTAAGATTCCTTCTCCTGAGGAGTTTTTCGGTCATGAAGTAGGTGCTGATAGAAAACTCCTGCGTTGGGATCGGATTGTTGAGTACTTCAACGCACTCGGAAAATCACCTTGTGTGCGGGTAACGGAGCTAGGAAAATCTACTGAGGGAAACCCGTTCATCCTCGTAGTAATCACCGCTCAGGAGAACCTGAAAAGGCTCGAAAAGATTAGGGAGATGAGCTGGCGGGTCGCACACCCAAGGGGCGTCCCCGCAGAGGAAATCGCTGGCATCATCACTGAGGGAAAATCCGTTGTGGCGATGACGATGAGTATACACGCCACGGAGGTGGGCGGCACCCAGATGGCTCCCGAGCTCGCTTACGAGGTTGCTACAAGCCCAACTTTCGAGGAGGTGCGCCAAAACGTCGTACTTCTCCTATTCCCCTGCTTCAACCCAGATGGGCAGATCATGGTCACGGACTGGTACAACAAGTACCTCGATACGGAGTACGAGGGGAGTAGTCCGCCTTGGCTCTACCACAAATATGCTGGTCACGACAACAATCGAGACGCAATCAACCTCAGCATGGTGGAGAGTCAAATGGTGGCCCGTGTCCTCTACGGAGATTGGTACCCACAGGCATACATAGACTATCACCACATGGGGAGCTACGGTGCTAGGTTCTATATTCCTCCCTTCAGCAACCCCATCGACGATCAGGTTGACCCCCTGGTATGGACGGAGCAGGAACTCTATGGGGGAATCATGCACGTAATGCTGGAGGTCGCTGGAAAGACGGGAGTAGAGTCCGCAGCCACTTACCCTGGAGAATTCATGCCCACATTCAACTACGTCCCCTGTTGGCATAACATCTGCGGCATGCTCACCGAGTCCGCGAGCGCTGGAATAGCAACTCCCATTTGGATCCATTACCACCAACTCAAGCCAAGTAGTCGTGGGCGACCAGAATATAGGACTCAGATGGGCTTCCCACACCCCTGGCCTGGAGGATGGTGGAGGCTCCGTGACGTGGTCGAGCAGCAGAAGATAAGTGCATTTGCTACTCTGATTGCAGCCTCCAGGTTCAGAGAGACCCTCCTAAGGGACATGCATATGAAGTCGACCCACGCTTTGGAAAGGGGACTCAGCGAGGCACCATACGCATTTATCGTTAAGACCGAGCAGCACGACGAGCTGACAACTTACAAGCTACTCAAGACTCTTATGGACATGGGGGTAGAGGTCCAGAGGAGCCAGAGGGAGTTCAACGCCGACGGCGTCACCTACCCCCGTGGCACCCACGTCGTCTTCGCATCTCAGTCCTGCAGACCATATATAATCAGCCTACTGAAGAGAACCTTTTATCACTTAGGTCCTTGGACGCGGAAGCCCGATGGGACCCCACTAACACCATATGACCTCGCCACCTATACTATACCCGAGTTCATGGGTGTGAGGCTTCACGAAGTTGAGAAGCCCTTTGATGGTGCATTCGAGGCTGTACCGAGCCTCAGGTTCCCACGGGGTGATGTCGCCATCCAGGCTCCTAATGGCTGGCTACTCGATACACGGATCAACGATGGCTACGCTGCCGTGAACAGGTTGCTAAGGCGCGGCGTGAATGTTAGGAGGCTAACTGCTGACGTGCAAATAGGGGAGCGCATGCATCCGGCTGGGACGTGGCATATAGTGGGTGAGGATGCACGCGAGGAGCTGGAGAAGATATCGAAGCGTTACCACTTAGTCTTCGAAGCTGCCCCAGAGATCGAGTTGAATGAGAGGCCCATACACCAGCTCAGGATAGGGATCTATCAGCGATTCTATGGCGGAAACACAGATGAGGGATGGACACGGTGGCTTCTAGAGCAGTACAGGTTCCCGTACAAAACTCTGATTGACAAGGACATCAAGAGGGGTAGACTAGCAGACAAGTTCGACGTCATCATCCTTCCCTCCGACCACAAGAGTATGATAACGGGCGACGGCATAGAGGAGTTCTACGAGAAGAGGTGGCAGGGCTTCATGACAATGCCGAAGTACCCACCTGAGTATAGGAGCGGAATCGGGAAGGATGGGGTTGAGAAGCTAAGGGACTTCGCTGAAGCTGGAGGAACCCTCCTGTGTCTAGGGGAATCGAGCGACTTTGCCATAGAGGAGTTGAAGGTCCCCGTAAAGAACGTGCTCGCAGACATCAAGCTCACCGACTTCGTCTGCCCCGGCTCGACGCTTCACGTCAATGTCGATTCTACCAACTCATTAGCATGGGGTGTGCAGGAAGACCTACTCATCATCTTCCGTAGCCATGGCGCCTTTGAGGTGAAGCCTGGGAGCCGAAACGATGAGTACGGCGTAGTACTCAGTTACCCCGAAGATCATATAATGGAAAGCGGATGGCTGCAAGGGGAAGATAGGCTTTCGCGGAAAGCCGCGATGGTGGAAGCGAAGATGGGTAGGGGGCGCGTCATTCTGTATGGATTTGCCCCCCAGTACAGGGCGCAGACTGATGCAGCCTTCAAGCTCTTCTTCAACCCCCTTGTCGGCTGATCACTATATACCTCAATACATTTTCTCCAATCATCATAACTTTCATTCGCATCGAAGACGTTTTATAGGAATACCCTCTTTGCTTCAAGGATAAGTGGTTAATATGAATGTAAACAAATTCGCGAAGAAGGAGTTGCTCGCAATGGCAGCCGGCTCCTCTACTCGTGTGAACGTCGCCTTTGATCCTAAACTCATAAATCTTGGTGCCGGTGACCCCGACTTCAACCAGCCCAACATAATCAACAAGGCTGTATTCAATGCGATGAAGGAGGGTCACACTCACTACGAGTTCACTGGTGTCCCCGAGTTCAAGAAGGCTATCGCCAAGTACTATGGGAAGTATGGAGTGAAGATCGACCCTGATACCCAGCTCTGTATCGAGTCAGGTGGTAGCCAGGCTATCTTCCGCGCCTTCGGAGCCCTCCTCAACCCCGGTGACGAGATAATACTTCTCGACCCAGCGTATCAGGGATACTTCTCCCCCGCCTCCTACTTCGGCGCTACGATGGTTCGTGCTCCTATGAAGAAGGATAAGAAGGGCATCTTCAGGCCAGATGTCAACGCCATTGCCAAGGCGTGCACACCCAAGACGAAGGCGGTGATGATATGCAGTCCTGATAACCCGACTGGCGCAGTTTACACGGAGAAGGAACTCAAGGCTCTCGCAGAGGTCTGCGTCCAAAAGGACATCATTTGCATCAGCGACGAGATCTACACCGAGTTCATCTGGGGTAGAAAGCCCTTCATCCCGACGATGAAGATCCCCGGCATGGAAGACAGGACCCTCGCACTCATGAGCTTCAGCAAGACCTTCGCATGGACTGGCTGCAGGGCTGGCTACATCATCGCGAGCCCGGAGCTCATGAAGTTGATACAGGAGGTACCGATTGGTATCATCGGTATGCCGGTTCCTTTCCAATATGCTGGTGCTGTTGCCCTTGAGAAAGGTTGGGGCTTCGTCAAGAAGATGAGGAAGGAGTACAAGAAGAGGATTGACTTCAGCGTAAAGAGGCTGAACGAGATCAAGGGTATTACGTGTCCATATCCTGAGGGTACCTTCTACGTCTTCCCAGACATCAGTGCCATCGGTATGCCCAGTGTAAAGTTCGGTCAGGAGCTCTTCCTACAGGAGAAGCTCCGTGGCGCACCTGGTACTGGTTACGGACAAGCCGCTGAGGGACACATAAGATTCGCCCTCGTTGACAATATGGAGCGCCTAGAGGACGCTTGGAACAGGGTAGAGCACTTCGTCAAGAAGAACGGGAAGAAGTAATCTTCCCATCCTCATTTAATTGGATTCTAAGTACGGATCTTAGGTTTGGTAAGGTATTTATTTTCATTTATTAATCTATCAAAGATGGATCCGAATCCGCCGAGACCTGCTTTTCAAATATTAATTTTACTTCTAATTTCCATAGAAGTTTTTGCGGTAGCTTTAGGGAACGATGTTCTGCTGGTAGCTGTTTTAGTGCTGATTATTATCGTGGCCTTCTATTGGTTTAGATATACTAGATCTCATTCGCTCAAGTCTAAATATCGTCCTAAGAATGCGACTCCCAAGGAGGATTGGAGGGGGACGACGGATAAGAATAATAATCCCCTTTGAGGCCTTCGTAATGGTTTTTAGGAAAAACTAGCTCGCGGGCTAGTCCTTGCCCCTGTTCTTTTCAGCGTAGGCCTTCGCTAACTCGAGTGGGGGCTGAATCTCGTTAGGGATGGGGGAAATGTATTTCTTCCCTGTTAAGCGTTTAGCGTGTTCCTCATTCGCCTTTTTCACAATCTCGGGTTTAGTGAGAAGATCGAGTACTGTACCAGCAGTTACCTTACTGCCGAAGATGAGGCTCTTATGGCCAAGGCCCATGGCGCCACAGGCGACCCACTGCCAGCTGTGAGCGGGACTACCTAGAGGGTATGCAGCAGTGTTGTACTCGACGGCGGGAACGACCCAACTCACGTCGCCTACGTCAGTTGAGCCAGCGCTACAGTAGTCCTCGCCGTAGGGGTCGAGGACGTCGTCCGCCATCTCCATGTCGGCATATCTTTCCCAGGTCGGTACCTTCTGCCTCTTCATGTCGTCGATCTTAACCTGTCTGTCTAGGTCGGCGTTGATCTTCTTGGCGAATGCAAGCTCCTCAGCAGTGTGCTGGGGAGCTCCAATCTCCTTCATGTTCGCCGTGATAGTCTCGGCTACCGTCTTGTTTGGAATGAGGTTGTAGAGGCCCATTATGAACTCGACCTTTAGAGTGGTTTCGGTCATCAGCGCGGCTCCCTCGGCGATCTTTATTATCCTCTTGTAGATCGAGTCCAGCTGATCTCTCTGAGGGGCGCGGATGTAATACCAGCTCCGCGCGTAGTCTGGGACGACGTTTGGCTGACCTCCCCCCTCTTCGATGACGTAGTGGAATCGGGCTTCCTGGATGACGTGCTCGCGGAGGTAGTTGACGCCTACGTTCATCAGCTCGATTGCGTCGAGAGCGCTCCTACCTTGCTCGGGTGAACCGGCAGCGTGGCTGGTCTTCCCGTAGTAGTGGAACTTGACTCCGTTGACTGCGGTACTGCTGCCAATCGTCGCTGCATTGATTGAGTCTGGGTGGTGGCTGATGACAGCGTCGACGCCATCGAATAGTCCGGCACGGACCATGTAGACCTTGCCGACGAAGTTCTCTTCAGCGGGGGTACCATAGAACTTGATTGTGCCATTGATATTGGCCTTTTCCATCGCGTAGCGCGTGGCAATCGCCCCAGCTACACCGCTAGTTCCATGGATGTGGTGCCCACAGCCATGCCCCGGAGCCCCCTCTATTAGAGGCACCTTCTCGGGGACGACCTTGTTGCTGATCCCCGGTAGCGCGTCGAATTCACCCATTATGCCGATTACGGGTTTTCCGCTCCCCCAGGTGGCTATGAAGGCGGTGGGCATACCCGCCACACCTGACTCAACCTTGAAGCCGTGCCTCCTCAGCTCATCCTGGAGTAGCTTAGAACTATTCGTCTCGGTTAGCCCGAGCTCCGCGTAACCCCAAATCGTGTCTGCTACCTCTATTATCCTCTTCTGGTTCTGGTCTATCCAGTTCCACGCAGTTTCCTTGACCATGGGTGAAAGGAAAGGGCATCGAATCTATAAGATCAACTAATCGAAAGCGCTGTCGACGGTAAGGGTTTCACCAAATCGAAACGAATAAGCTTCTGGTACTTCCCAGGGTGCCATCCATTCACGTTTGAGGTTTTTAAATACTGGATTTTATTAACCAAGTTTCGCAGCAGCGTTCTTAGCGCGCGCGCAATTTTGAGTCATCGGAAAAGGCTTAAGTTCGGCTATCTATGTGCTGGGCTAAGTGAGCCAATTGGGTGAGGTGGACCTCGTTTCACTGCTGCTCCTCTCTGTTGGGCTTTCTATGGATGTGCTCTCGGTATCGGCAGTTACGGGTTTTGGGATGGGGCGGATGAACCGGGATCAGATGCTTCGTCTCGCAGGTGCATTCGGGGTCTTCCATGTCTTCATGCCCATTTTGGGGTGGTTAGCCGGGGGTACGATAGAGAGCCTCATCTCGGGGTACGGCCATTGGATAGCATTTATCCTACTAGCATTCGTGGGAGGTAGAATTCTAATCGAAGGTGTGCGTGAAGGAGGGAATGCGGATCCATCGAATATTCTAGAACTGAGAAGTCTACTTCTCTTCAGCATAGCTGTCAGTGTAGACAGCATTGTAGTGGGGGTGAGCTTCGGCCTCAACGGGGTCCCCATAGTCTTCCCCGCTTTGATGATTGGGTCGATGGCTTTTCTCTTCACTCTCATCGGGGTTGCCGTCGGGAGTAACACTGGGCATTGGTTGGGGCGGTGGTCTCAGATTGCTGGTGGGTTGATTCTCATCCTAATTGGGTTGAGGGTTTTATTCAGTCAGTGATTTGGGGTCTGACTCGGCTACACTTGGGCTCTGTCGGCCGCGACCTTTGCTGTCTCCAGTGGAGGAACACAATCCACTGGAATGGGGGTCTTATAGATCCTACCCTTGAGGCGATCTGTGTACTCGGCTTTAGCCTTCTTGAGGAGTTCTGGCTGGGTGATGAGGTCGAGGGCGGTGCCAGCGATAGTCTTAGCCGCGAATACTAGACTCTTATGGGCTACTGTGCTTCCACTCATGGCTACGAACTGCCAACTGTGACCTGGGGCGCCTAGGACATTTAATGTTGTGCCAAACTCGACGGTTGGGCATTTCCAGCTGACATCGCCGACGTCGCTGCTCCCAGCCATGACCTCTCCCTCGCCTGTTGGGTCGAGGATGTCAGTTAGAAGGTCGATGTCGACGTACTTCTCCCAGCCGGGTATCTTGGATTTGCGCAGGCTGTCTACCTTCTGCTCCTTTGGGGTACTCTTAGCAATCTCTGCAGCGAATTCTAACTCCTTCTCGCTGTAAGTTGGTGAACCGACTTCACGCATGTTCTTGACGACCGTTTCAGCGACCACCTTGTTGGGGATAATATTGTAGAGGCCGTCGATGAACTCGACTTTGAGCGTTGTCTCTGTCATGAGGGCTGCGCCTTCGGCGATTTTGAGGATTCTGGAGTAGATTGGTTCTAGTTGGTCGCGTTCGGGTGCGCGTATGTAGTACCAGCTTCGAGCATAGTCTGGGACGACGTTGGGTTGTCCTCCTCCGGCCTCGATGATGTAGTGGAACCTAGCCTCCTGAATCACGTGTTCGCGGAGGTAGTTTACTCCGATGTTCATGAGTTCTATGGCGTCGAGGGCGCTTCTTCCCTGCTCTGGGTTTGCGGCAGCGTGGCTCGTTTTCCCGTAGTAGTGGAACTTGACGCCGTTAACTGCGGTGCTACTGGTCAAGCGTGCTGTGTTCATGCTGCCGGGGTGATGGCTGAGGCAGGCATCCACATCGTCGTAGTGGCCTTCCTTTACCATGAAGACCTTGCCCGCGTAGTTCTCCTCGGCGGGGGTTCCGAAGAACTTGATACGCGCATTGATGTTGTCAGCTTCTAACTCGTAGCGTAAGGCTATGGCACCAGCCATGCCACTGACGCCATGAACATTGTGACCACAGCCGTGGCCAGCGTGGCCAGGTGTGAGTGGCTCCTTCTGTGTGGTTACCTTCTGACTTATGCCGGGCAGGGCGTCGAATTCACCCTGTATACCTATGCATGTTTGGCCCTTGCCGTATTCGGCGACGAATGCGGTTGGCATGCCTGCAACGCCGCGTTTGACTTTGAAGGCGTTTTTCTCGAGCTCGTCTGCTATTAGCTTAGATGATCTGGTCTCCCAGAGACCGAGTTCAGCGTAGCCCCAGATCTTGTCGCTCATCTCGGCAAGGTGCTCTCTATTTTCGTCTATCCACTTCCATGCAGTCTGTTTCATGGTTACAATTGATATGATATTGTTGGTTAAGTTTTGGGTGGACGAGACTATAGAGGAACTGCTTTAGTGGGAGAAAAATGCCCCTTTTGGAATCACTGGCTGGAGTGTTTTGTCCACTTCTCGTAGTGTTTACGTATAACTTCCATGACCTTTTCGGTCTCTTCCTTAGTGTGGACCTTTTGGAATGTGATGCTGTGTTCCCAAGATTTTGTCTTCGGATCCACCTTGTTGATCTTGAAGTAGACCTGTATGCCTAGTTTTCTGAGTTCTGCTACTATCTCAGTCTCTTGCTGCTTTACCTCTCCGGGCAGTGACGTTTTGCTTCACCTGTGTGTATTGAGTGGCTGAGGTGTTATTAATGGTGGTCTATTTCTTGTGTTTGTAGCCCGCCGGTAGTGTGACCGCTTTCCGTTCCTTGGTGGCCTTCTTCTTGGCTCTGACTAGTTCGTTGTGTTTCTTGACGCCTTCGATCTTCTCTGCTTTGCTCTTGCTTGTTGGCACGTTGAGAACTTCCACCTAACATGTGATGTTGGTGCGCCTTATAGCTATGTATTTTTAATAAAAATATTCGTCACGCGCAAATGGGGCCATAGTCTTATCCCCAAAACCCAACTGCTTATACTTACTACGTACTAACCCTAACATTCCCTACTCCCACACGCTATTCAGAAATCAGAATGTTATTTTCTTTAGCTAACCGATAAGCGTCGACTATAATTTCTTCAGGGGGCATTCCAGCGAGATTTGCTAAAAAACCCAAATTCACTGCATTTGTGCGACTATCTTTTAGATCCTTAAATATTTTCTCTAATAAGGTGGTCTTACTTTCATAGTTCCAAAGAGCGTATTTTCCGTCGATTATCTTTATAACATTCTCATCTAATAATGTTGGCTCATCACGAGAGAATGTTGAGGGGCTAATGCTAGCTTCCTTAATTAGTTGATTCTTTTCTAATGGCTGTTCCTTGATTAGCGCTACTATAATAGCTGCATCGGAGCTTAAGCCGTGTTTTTGACTGATTCTCTTCCGAGGATCCTTATGTTTCATTTTTGCAAACTCACTATAACGTCTTTGCATTTTTGCATAATAAATGTTTTTTGAAATTTTAACTTCATATTAGGTGAAGAAAATGTCTAGAAAACGTACACAAAAAAGTATAGGACTAGATGAACTTCCCCAAAAAGTACGAAGCTGTCTCATCAAGTTGATGACCGAGTTTCATATCGATGATGTCGAGGAAGCACTGGTGAAGATGGCTGCGCTCGCTGATAGTAACAGTCACGAGTTTTGGAGTATGGTGGGGGATCAGGGTGAGATGAAATATAAGTCTCGACACTTTAAGGAAATGAATCGAACAGTGGCTACCATTAAGAAGACCGCTGAGGAAAAGACTAAAACGGAATATGAAAGGGGATGGGGTGTCGCCTATCAGAGCTATGCAATAATGTACCCATGTAGTATCTGTGGGGGCATGATTCCCCTTACACCCAACAGCGAGGCGCATAAGGCAATCGTTAACTATCTTCAAGAGAAGGGTTGGGCACATTTTGAGTGTATGAACAGGTAGTATCGATAGAGTTATGGAGATCTGACAATTATGCTTCGAGGGTCTTAAGATAAAACAACGAATTATCCACGGTCTTATGTCGGTGAAGTCACGGGGTTTATAGGTGGTAATAATGAGATTTATTGATGGGATTACGGAGGAGAAATAGGCATCTTCGATTTTTTCAGTTAATGAGTCTTCCTGACATCTCTATGAATGGCTATAGTATTTCTGGAGAAGTAGAATGTTTAAGACAGGAGTGTGGATGTTTGTGTTCGTACAATCGCGCGTGTAATCTATTGTATAGCGTCTCGCGTGCGCCGATGTGTGTGGGGCGCATGGGATTTTGAGTTCATTTATTTGTGGTTTTCTGCTTGCGTGACTTGGGCTTGTCGCGATGTTCATTTTGGCAGTCTGTTCATTTTGGACAACTATGATGCTATAGTGTGTTCATCATGATGCGTAGTTGGAGTTTTGGAGTTATTGGTTGTCTCTAGTGTTTTTTTTATTGGGCTTAATTTTCACCTGTTTTTTTTTGATTTTTGTTTGCAGAATCGCAAAAGATGCTCTCTTAGCTTTTTCTCCACCTTAGTTTTTGTCTCTGGTTAGGTTTCCTTCGTAACAAGTTTTTTGAGGAAGGTGTGTGTGCGCGCAGTTTACCTTAGTGGAAGTGTCTAGAAGATCCTGACCCCGCTGCGCCTAGCATCTTTGAGCTCCTCCTCATCCCAGCCCCCAAATATAGACGCGGCTAACTTGAGGTAACCAATCTTGTTAGGGTCTTTTCCCTCGAGGGTCGCTACGAAGGCGTCCAGCCTCACCGAGTCCTCGCATCCGAGGAGTAGCCCCTGGTTCTTCGCAGTGTTCGGCTTGATCGCCTCCTCCGCGGTTTTCCCGATGGAGGCCGTCAGCACTCCGTCCACCATTCCCTTCACGTCGAAGATGGAGTGGTACACCTTGTTGATGTCAATGATGCACTGATCCAGCTTACAATCAAGCTCTCCGTGATACTTGCTTCGCCCTGGCCCAGGTATCATACCGAACAGGTTCTTCAGTGTGAGGCTTAACACGATGGGCTCGTGGTTCAGCCTGTACTTGGCTAGGCTCAGGAAGGTGCCTCCCCTCATCTCGAAGAGGCACGTTGGGACCTGCGCGTACATCTCATCGAAGAGTACCGGTGGGTATTTGTCCGCCATCTTTTTGATCACCCCCGGCTCCACGACGCGTTTCGCCCAAACCTCCTCAGTCACGTTCAGATACTCCACATCGTGCTTCTTCAGCACGTCGCCGACACCCGAGTACTTGAGGAACCACTCGTCACTCTTCTTCAGGTCACTCCTCTTCTGGGATCCAATTCCCTTCCCATTCAGAGCGTCCTCCGTCCTCGCCCACCCGTAGCTCTCAACGACCAGCGCCTCCCCGCCGATCTCAGACAGCACGCCGTCTAGCACAGCCGCTTCCGTGAAGTTGTTGATGGTCCCCCAATTCGGTTTGATGATAACGGGTGGCCTCAGATTCAGCTCAGAGACAATGTTATGGTATATCGAAGGATCCGTTGACTGCTCCATAATGACTTTACCATATCTCAACAACTCTTCCCCCGAAAATAGGATCTCAGGTTAGGGGACTACGCGAAGACTTCCTCAAACCTCTTCACGAGCTCCTTCTCCTGGCCGGGTAGCAGCATCAGAGTGTTGACTATGAAGTTGTTGCTGTCCCCCCAATAGCGGACCCAGACCTCCGGGTCTCCCTCCCTAAGCTTCTTCACGATCACCCCAACCTCGTCGATCCCCTTGTCGAGGAAGTGCACATCGAGGCCCAGGGTGTTGTACGCTGTCCCTGTACCGCTCTTGGGAATGAAGTTGATACGCGCCTCCTTGAGGCCGGGGAGCTTCCTGATCCTCTTCTCGATGTAGCGAGCCCTCTCCCACGCCGGTGCTATCCTCTCCGCCTCGTGGTCGAGCGCCATCCACCTCTTGAATGCCACAACTAGTCCAACTATCTCCTGCCGGTCGAGTTTGTAACCCCGACCGATGCCGCGCCACTTCCCCGGCGTCTCATCCGGCCCTGACTCTACCCCGATGAAGCTATGTAGAGCCATCGCCTCCATGAGGTCCCTCCGCCCGATGGCGAAGCCGGTGCTATTCGGCCCATGCACGTACTTCCCACCGAAGGCAATAATATCCGCCTTCATGTCCGTGAACATCTTGAAGTTGCTAGTCGGATAAGTCATGCCCGCCGCGTCGACGATGACTGGCACACCATGATTATGAGCCATCTTGAGCAGATCCTTCAACTGGGGCACCCCCCTCTTCGGCACTATTGGGTAAGCGTAGTGGATCGCCGCAGTCCTATCCGTTATCGCGGCCTCGAACTCATCCACACCACAGCCCCAGTTCTCGTCCCCAACGAAGACGAACTTGCCGCCTGCCACCTCCATGGCGCGGTCATAGACGTAGAGCCTATTGTTTCTCCCGATGATGAACTCATTCCTCATCCCCGTCGAGTCGGGGAGGCGCCTCATCTTCTCGGGGTCCTTCCCAGCCATGCATGCGGCAGCGCCTAGGACGAGGGCCGCGAATCCCCCGCTAGTTATCCAGGCGGCTTCCGCGCCAGTCCCCTTAGCAATGATTGCGCTCCCCTTCTCAAGCAGCTCCCACATGTTACAGTAGCTCTCATTCGCCCTATCCATCGCCTCTTGCACCTCCCTTGGTACGGTGCTACCACCCAATCGAGTAAGGGCGAAAGCCGCATTCACCACTCTCTTGCAACCAAGCTCAGAATAAACACTCATGGAAGGGAAGAAAGCCACGACGCGATAAAACAGTTTGCAGAATCAGCGGTACTCCTCGATCCCCCGCTCCCTGCGGAGAAAGTCGCCCAGATCGAAGACATTCTTGAGCATCATCTTCTCGTCACTAATCTCAATCTTCCCATAGCCGAGGCAGTCCCCCCCGAGCATCACGAGGAAACATGCACCCTCAACGAAATCGCCCTCAGACTTTAGTATGCTCTCTGCGAAGACGTCTCTTCCACAGGCGAAGAGCCACCCAACCCGCTCATCCACCCACACCTTGTTGGGTCCCTCCAACCTACCCAGCTCACGGAGCAGTATGGCGCTTGGAATGAAATCCCCTCTGGTTCTCCCGAGGAGTTTCCCAGCGTAGACCATCCTACCCCTGTCAAAGATCTCTGCTGCGACATCCGACCCCGCGGCGAAGCGCCTATCGTTGAGGTTTACACGCGCCCCAGCGGGCTCGTAGACGGCACCAATAGCCACTAGGAAATCCTTGAGTTCCCTCATGGCTTCACCACCTTCGCGACGAAGAATCCCTGAGTCCCAGTCTCATCTGGCCAGAACCTCCTGCACCTCGCCAACTCTGAGCTCAGGCTCCTGCCCAGAACCTCCGTCAACGCGTGGCTACCTGGTCCTACTACCTCCTCCAGCATGATGTCATGATTATCCATGAGCCACTGCACGTTTAGCTCATCCTCCTCAGGCTCGAGGCTACACGTGGTGTAGACGAGAGTTCCCCCATGCCTGAGCTGCCCCACAGCGGCCCCTAGTAGCCTCCTCTGCTCCGCCGCGTTACCCTCAACATCTCCTATGCTACGTTTGCTGAACCAAGATCTATCTGTCACGTAATTCCCGGAGCAGGGTGCGTCGAGTAGAATCTTGTCGAAGAGGGTGCCCCCGTAGTCGAGCCCCACCGCATCGGCATGGTATGCGACGCAGTTCTCCACCCCTGTACGCTCAAGGTTGTTCTCCAGGGCGTATAGGCGGTCCCTGCGTACATCGACGGCGACTATGGCTCCCCTGTTCTCCATCCACGCTGCCATCTGCGTCGTCTTACCCCCTGGGGCTGCACACATGTCTAGCACCACCTCTCCTTCACCAGGCCTGAGCACCTCCACGGGGAACTGAGCCGCCGCCTCCTGGATCGAGTATAGGCCTAGGAGGTACTCGAAGCTCGCGCCGAAGCTCGCCTCACCCCCCTCGACATAGAATCCATTCCTCAGCCACGGTATACCTGTAAGCCTCGCCCCCCGCGCCTCGAGTCTACCCACGACCTCCTCCCTACCAGATAGGAGAGTGTTGACCCTTATCGCCCTCTTCGTCCTCTCGTCGCCCCTAAGCTCATGTCCCATCGCGCTGTAGCGTTCGAGGAAGAAGCCGGCGCCCATGGGACGCTTCTACTCAGGAAGCGATTTAACCATTCCCACGGACCTACCCAGGTTTATAGCCTCGACGCAGACTCATTTTCAAGGTGAGCTAATTGGCTAGACCTAGGGCAAGGGAATTTGGCATCCAGCTGGGCTCGATGGAGGCTGGTAAGCTGAACACTATCACAGATGTCGAAGGCGTCGGAGTCGGTCACTCAACCCTCATCGAGGGTGACTCAATCAGGACCGGCGTCACCGCCATAACACCCCACTCTGGGGACCTCACCGAGGATAAGGTCGTAGCCGCCGTCGACCTATTCAATGCTTACGGGAAATCCACCGGCCTACCCCAGATAATCTACGAGGGAGTCCTTGAAACACCAATAATGCTCACTGAGACCCTGAACACGTGGAGGGTCGCTGATGCAGTAATCGACTACCACCGAGACAAGATGGGACTCGAACTCGGCTCTCTAAACGTCGTCGTTGGGGAGACGAACGGTGGCTACCTCACCGACAACCTCGGCAGGCAAGTAGGCGTAGAGAATGTTTTCGCAGCCCTTGATCTTGCCAGAAGCTACAAGGGCAGAAGTAAGGTTCCCGAGGGCAACGTCGGTGGGGGCACCCCGATGACCGGCTATGGCTTCAAGGGAGGTATAGGCACCGCCAGCCGACTCAGCGACGGCTTCACAGTCGGAGTACTCGTCCAGCTCAACTGCGGCAGCAAGGAGGACCTCACCATCGCCGGTGTCCCCGTCGGAAGTGAGGTCAAACTGCCGAGCAAGCCAGTTGCAAGCCCAGGAAACAGCATAATGATGATAGTCGCGACAGACCTCGCCCTGGATTCGAGGCAGCTCTGGAAGGTAGCGAAGAGGGCAGCCCTCGGCCTGGCACGCACCGGCACCTACAGTGGCAATGGAAGCGGCGACTTCACAATAGCTTTCACCACTGGGAAGATGCCTCCCACTGTCCACGGGGACGAGTCACTAAACCCCGTTTACAAGGCAACTGTGGAGGCGACGGAGGAGGCGGTCGTCAACGCCCTATTCGCAGCGGAGACCATGACTGGCTACAAAGGCCATATGAGGTACGCCCTCCCCCTCGACCAGGTCAGGGAGATATTCGCCCATTACGGGCGTGACCTACCCTAGCTGGTAAACGTTAAACCCCCTCGAGCGCCAAATATCTCGGTGCATCTTCTTGCCTAGCCTCCAAGGTCCAAAAATAGTCGCGGGACCACCAGGCCCACGAGTCACCAAGCTCCTCACCGACTCTGGCTTGGACCCATCCTCTTACTCGAGCCCCATAGTCGACGAGGCGAGGGGCATCTACGTCAAGGACCTCGACGGGAACATCTTCTTAGACCTCATCTCGGGGCGCTGCGTCGCCAACACTGGCTACAACCATCCCAGGGTCGTTGAGGCTGTGAAGGCACAAGTCGAAAGGAGCATTCACTGGCAGACTGAACAGTCCTACACACTCATCTCTAGACTCGAGGCGATGTTAGCCTCGGGACCGAAGCAGGTCTACTGGAGCCAATCAGGGAGCCTCGCCAACGACCACGCAATCAAGGCCGTTCGAAGAGCCACGGGGAGGCCACTGATCCTGAGCTTCACGGGGAGCTACCACGGGAGCAGCATGGGAGCCATCAGCCTCAGCGGCTACGACCCAAGCATGAAGAGGCACTACGGTCCCCTCCTCCCTGGCATCATCCACGTCCCATACGCCTCATGCTACAGGTGTCCCCTGAAGATGAAGCACCCCGATTGTAGTCTCGCATGCCTCAGCTACATAGAGGACGTAGCCTTCAAGAGCTACATACCCTCAGACGAAGTCGCGGCCATCTTCGTTGAGCCAGTCCAGGGGGACGCCGGATGGCATGTCCCCCCACCTGGGTGGCACGATGGATTAAAGAGACTCTGCGAAAGGCATGGTATCCTCCACGTGGCGGATGAGGTTCAGACTGGCTTTGGAAGAACGGGGACATGGCTAGGGATGGACCACTGGGGCGTCAAACCCGACGTCGTGATACTTGGGAAGGCGATGGGGAGCGGCGTTCCAATCAGCGCAGTCGTCCTCGGCAGGGACTTACTCGAGTCGACAGACCCCGAGCCAATCCCCATACACGCCCAGAGCTTCAGCGCCACACCCCTCGGCACCGCCGCGGCACACGCCACAATGGATGTAATCCGTGACGAGAAACTCTGTGAAAACTCGGAGAAGATTGGGGTATACATGAGAAAGAGACTAATCGAGCTCATGGATGAGCACCCGAGCATCGGCGACGTAAGGGGAATAGGCCTGCTGATAGGCATAGAGATAGTCAAAGACAGGGAGAAAAAAATCCCAGACCCCGGAACCGCCAACGCGATCTGCTCGGAGGCATTCAAGAGGGGCGTATACACACTCAACATGGGTAGCTACGGTGGCAGAGCCATCCGAGTCGCCCCACCCCTAATAATCGACGAGGCACAGGCTGACACCGCCATAGATCTACTCGAGGAATCCATAGGAAAGGCGGAGACTGGTTAGGGTCTGTAGCTCCTCACGAAGTCCTCGGTCGCGAATAGGTAATTGTCGACATCCTCAGTTGTGTGGGGGCTGCTTATCCAGCAGTGGCTCACGTTCGGGTTGAGGAAGACTATACCCTTATCAAGCATGTTTGTGAAGTACGCCTTCGTGGCGGCCAAATCGTTTTTGGATGTGTCCGAGGCGTTGCGGGGGATCTTCGCCTGGAAGTGGATGGCGAAGGTTGAGCCGACGCCTGTAACCGTTGCGGGCAGCTTTCCTCTCTCAAAGACGTCTTCGAGTCCGTCTCTCATTCGCCTCCCCAGCTTGTCGATGCTGATGTAGATCTTCCCATCCTTGAGGAGATCTAGAGTCATACAGCCCGCGATCATGCTCACGGGATTGCCCGTGAATGTGCCACCGTGGGCGACGCGTTCCTCCGTCTTCGGATACTTTCTCTGGTCTATGAGTTCCATTATATCGGCTGGGCCGCAGAAGGCTCCGATGGGGAAACCCCCCCCTATGATCTTGCCGAGGATGGTCAGATCGGGTTTGACTCCGTAGAGCTCCTGGGCTCCCCCCGGGGCTAGGCGGAACCCCGTCACCACCTCGTCGAAGACTAGTAGGGTCCCGGTCTCGTCGCAGACTTCCCGTAACCCCTGTAGGTAGCCTGGCTCTGGTGTGATGAAGCCCGCGGCTGCCATCACCGGCTCTAGAATAATGCATGCATATTCCCTGGTTCTGATGCGTTTTTTAGCTGCCTCTAGGTCGTTGAAGGGAACCGCATCTGTATCCTCGGTCGTCTTCGGGTTCAACCCCGCTGACTCCGATTTCGTGTATGGATAGGTCACCGCTTTGTGGAGGCTATCATATCCCCCATGCCATCCCCCCTCTACCTTGAGCATCTTCATCCTGTTAGCGTATGCTCGGGCAAGGCGGGTCCCATACATGTTAGCCTCAGTCCCGCTCGTGCAGTATCTCACCATCTCCGCCGAGGGGACGTTTCTCACGATCCTCTCCGCCAGCTCGATCTCAAGCTCGTGGCTGAATCCTATGTGGGTCCCTTTGGGTAGCTGCTTCTTCACGGCGTCCATCACCCTCCGTGGGCTGTGACCCAGGATCAGCGCGCCGTGGCCCACCCAGTAGTCCGTGTACTCGTTCCCATCCACGTCTCTGAGCTTTACGCCCTGGGCTTCCTCAACGAAGAATGGGTATGGAGGAAGTGCACGTATCCCATAGCTAACACCGGAAGGTAGAACCTTGCAGGCCCTATCAAACAACTCCTTTGACTTCAGTGTCTTCCTAGCGAAACCGCTCATCAGGTACCCCAGCCATGGGATACGGGTCTCACGTATTAATTATTTTTAACGGGATTTTTAATTGATTTAATGGGGAATGACTTTCGGGGTCGTTTATAAACGTCATTATGTTTGGTGATGTGGTTTTCACCTTTTGATCTTAGAAATTTTTAAACTATTACGAATGAAAGCAAAGCTAATGATTTCGTCACAAGCTGTGCGTGTATAATGACCAAATTACCCTTCAACACCGATACTATCGGTAGTTATAATCTATTTACCTAAACCAACCGATATTTCTGCCGGATTGGATACTGATATACTGATCATGCAAGGATCGAAGGCGACATAGAGCTGTTCTAAATACTAGCATTCGCGCACTCGAGATTAGATGTGTATACTATCAAATAACTGAGAATCGTTAGGGTATAAGTGGTGACTACCCTGCAATTGAGCTCCAAGATAGCTGTCGTCGCCGCTCTCTCTCTCGGCGCAATCATGCTAGCCGCCCTAACCATAATGCAGACACCAAACTTCAACACAAGAACAATCCAAGTTGAATACGTCGGGTACAAAGATTTCAAGGAACTAGCCGAATCCGCCAAAGTGATCGTGACGGGAACCGTCGAATCGATCAAGTCCACAAGCAACGCCAGCGCCCAGATCCCGTCCACAACCTTCGAGGTGAAGATCGAGAGAATATCCAAGCTCTCCCCAGACGGGGGAATGGGAACAGTCATGGTTCAACAGTTCGGCTCCAAGAGTGGAAGATTCACGGTGGAGGAAGCCGATAACCCCTTGATGAAGATGGGCGACGAGTACGTGTTCTTCCTCGTAGGCGGAGAGGATAATGGCTGGCAAGTTCCCTACGGAACAACCGGGCCATACGGGAAATTCCAAGTCATCTCAGGCACCATTTACCCACTCAGCCAAAGCTGGTCACGGTATCAGGGGATGAGCCTGTATCAGTTCCTCGGCGAGGTGGATTCCGCACTCGGAGTCAAGACGACCTACTCGTCCCTCTGGGAGGCCAAACCTGAGATAGTGAATCAGACCGAATGGAAGATCCTACCTCCATCGGAGTATCCCGCCCCCGTTTGGCTTCTGGAGACGTGGATCGGGAAGATCGGTCTCCATTGGGATGAGCTGTCGAAGAAGGGTGTCATCCTCTGGTCCTGTGGTCGTGTGGGGAATGGGAAGCTACTGGTAAGCATGGATGTTGTCTCAAATGAGACCGTGAGTACCTTCATGGAAACGATTCAGGGCGAGGTCCCACCCGGAATACTTATGATAGCAAAGGGTTCGCCAGCTATAGCGGTCTAGATTACATTCTATGCTTTAGTTGAAGACATTCGTGTGCAGTGCGCGAGATATGTTGAGATAAGTTGGATTGCTAGATGCGACTTCAATTATTAACGCGTCGTAGCCCGCGTTTCTTATTCCGTCTGCGAACCAACCTGAACAGTTACCCTCACCCCATATTTGGGTCAGTGGCGATTTGCCGGCCACTACGAATCTCGTGTCTCCTGGTATCCCCGTTTTATTGATGGGGCCCAGGGCGAAGACGAGTTTATTTTTTGGGCCAAGTGGATCTATCCTTGGTTTCAACTCTTTATAGAGTAGATCGATGGCTAGTCCTTTTCCGCCGACGAAGAATCTTGCATCTTTTTCATTAAATTTTTCGTTAATAGTCTTCCCATTTGTTAGGTTAACTCTCAAAATTTTCCCATGCATTCCAAACATTTATCTGCCAAACTTTTCATCCCAAAAATGATTATTTAACATTATGCGCCAGTTCTTGTTTTAATGTTCTGAGCTGTAACCCTGAATGGCTTGCGCATGAGAAAAAACCTGCGCGCGCGAAAAAATGAGTAATTTATGCCTTATATACGACTAACCCGTCAAGGATCGTTATCCAGGCCTTGCTCCGCTTCATCATTCTCTCCATCTTCTCAACCGTCTCAGGCTTAGTGTCTTTGAGCTTGAACCAATCACCGGTAATATCCCCATCAAAGATCGCGATATCCGCCAACTTCCCACGTTCAATCGTGCCCCTTATGGCCTCCTCACGCGCGACGTAAGCACCCTCGTACGTGAAGCAGCGAACAGCCTCCTCAACGGATATTCTGCTGCCGGGCTGGGGATGGTTAACTGCGGACCAGATCCCATAAAGCGGGTGGAATGGCATCCCATCTGAGCCAAATGGCATATGAAAGCCTAGGTCAAGGAGACACCTGTATGGGTTTCCCCTCGCCAGCCTCTTCCTACCGATCCTCATTTCATACATCCCACCAGGCCAGCCCCACTCACCAACGAAGTTGGGCT
>Ga0187878_1000493_pt1 | contig 44601 bp, 53 predicted proteins | sample June2016WEW_17_1_FD_132979 | JGI IMG/M metagenome (GOLD analysis project Ga0187878, IMG submission 132979) | Peatland microbial communities from SPRUCE experiment site at the Marcell Experimental Forest, Minnesota, USA - June2016WEW_17_150 | ecosystem: Environmental > Terrestrial > Soil >... | reverse complement strand
TTGGAATTAAAAACCAAAAGCGGGTAATTGGAAAGCATACTATCAATTGAAGTATCCCGTCCCCACTCACTGACTGCTGTCAAAAACCTGATATAACCCCCTCCAAAAACCACACCCGGGTTAGAACTATAAACATTATTGTCCGAGTTAAAATAAGTTTTATTTTTATTCATGAGTAAGAGGTCAAAAGAGTTGGTTTTCCCGGCACATGTCGGATAACTTGCAGGACAAAAATATGACCCGTTGACTCCGGCATACGCCCCACTTCTTGAAATATAAGTGGCCAGCGGAAGAACTGGACAATTATTACCACAAGTGGAATCAGATGCAGTATCAACAATAACTTTAGTCGACCCCAAATCTCCGGCAACTATGTCAACCATAAAATTTCCCACATCTGTGGAGACTTGTTGTCTGGAATAATTCCCGGAACCCGGGGCTGAAACGCTTATTGGTACATTAGCAGGAATTGCTGCTGCAGCTGCAGATGCCACTTTTGATTGCTCGGCCGTGATTTTTAAGGAAATATCAGTCAAACTTTTAGCCGCCCCGGTATAATCACTTTTTGCCAGCTGGCTTAAGACATTTGCATATAGACCATCAAGACCTTTAATATCCTTGGGAGGATTTTCCAAATCCAGAAGATTTTCGTATACAGCCACAGATTGGGTAAAAGTGGTTTGGATCTGGTCTATTTGTTTTTGCAGGGCAACATTAATTTTATATTGATCTTGAGATTTAATATCACCAAGCTCCTTATTTATTTCTGCAATAGTGGTGGTATTTTTAGAGACCGTCACTTTTAATGCCGTATTTTGCGCGTAGAGATAGGCAGAATACCCGACTAACAAAAGTAAAATGACCCCAATGACTACAATTACAATCCTCATCCACTTTTGTCCTGAAAAAAACTTTTTAAGAGGTAAACCAAAAATCATTAATTCAATGTATCACAAACGGGGTTTTCATCCAATTCTGCCGTTACTTCAGGATTGTGGTAAAATTAGCCTTAGATCTTTAATCTTGTGGGATCGTCCCCGCCTGCAACGCTTGCGAGCAAAGCGTAGCATTGCGGGCAGGTAACGGCAGGATATGTATTACTTTACATACGTTTTGAAAAGTGAAGCTGATGGGAAACTGTATATTGGTTGGACTAACAACCTAAGAAAACGAATAATGGAGCATAACTCGGGAAAAGTTACGGCCACCAAATACAGAAAACCGTTGAAACTAGAATATTTTGAAGGTTGTTTATCACAAGGAAAGGCGATTGAGCGGGAAAAGCAACTAAAAACAGGGTTTGGCAGGGCATATTTAAAAAGAAGATTGGAAGGTTAGTTTTTAACATTTATTGTGGGATCGTCTAACGGCAGGACACAGCCCTCTGGAGGCTGTTATCTTGGTTCGAATCCAAGTCCCACAGCCAGAGTTTAAAAAGGAGGTGAAAAATATGTGGTTCGTAACATGGGACAGACCAGAATATAAGGAATGGGCTCACATTGTTAGGGGTGGTTATCAACTTGTAATTTTGCGAGTGGAAAATGATAGGCGACTATTGTGTGTCAGGGCAAGACTAAATATAAAAGCTAAAGGACTACCGGAATTTGTGACAGACGAAGAAAGGCATGTTTCAACAACAAAAGATTCACAAAAGATAATTAGTGGATGGAAAAAGAGGAAATCGCCAAAAAAGTTATAAGGATCGTAAGATTCTAGACCGACATGCTCAGCCAAAATATGGATAATTTCTTTGCAGGATTACTTTTTATATTTACAGTTCTGGGGCTTCTTCTCGTTTCGTTAAAAAACAAATGGGGTTTTGTTATTGGTCTTATTGGCCAATTGTTATTCCTCACGGCTGCATACTTCGACAAAATGCGCGGACTAGTTATTTTATCAATTGTTTTAATACTTATCTGGATCTTCGGTATCTATAATTGGTTCTATCTTACGTAGATTCGTTATCAAGGGCATGACCTCGGAACTGGCTGTTGTACAAGTCGGCATAGAAGCCATTTTCCGCCAGGAGCCCCTTGTGGGTACCTTTTTCAATAATAGTGCCATGATTCATGACCAAAATAAGGTCCGCATTGCGGATTGTAGACAGTCTGTGGGCAATCACAAAATTTGTTCTGCCTTTCATAAGTTTCTCCATAGCACCTTGAATTAGGAGCTCTGTGCGGGTATCCACACTACTGGTAGCTTCGTCCAAAATCAGGATTTCCGGATCGGCCAAAAACGCGCGGGCAATAGTCAAAAGTTGTTTTTGCCCCTGGGAAATATTTGTTGCCTCCTCGTTAAGAACCAGATTGTATCCCTCCGGCAGAGTTCTTATGAAGTGGTCGGCATAGGCTGCTGTTGATGCTTGTACAATCTCTTCCTCAGTTGAGCCTTCGCGACCGTACGCAATATTATCGCGGAGGGTTCCATGGAAAAGCCAGGTATCCTGGAGTACCATGCCGAACATACTGTGCAGGTCGGCGCGTTTAAGTTTGGTGATGTCAACCCCGTCAACCAGAATTTTGCCACCCGTAACTTCATAAAAACGCATCAGGAGATTAACCAGGGTAGTTTTACCTGCACCGGTAGGCCCGACTATGGCAATCATTTGTCCCGGTTTGGCATCAATATTCATATCCTTAATCAGAATTTTTCCCGGGCTATAACCAAACCGGACGTGCTCGAATTTGACAGCGCCCTTGGGGTTACTGATACTTACAGACTTAGCTGTCTCCGGCACCTGTTCCCCCTCGTCGAGCATTTCAAAAATACGCTCGGCGGAGGCAATGGCTGATTGAATCACATTCGCAATATTGGCCAGCTGGGTAATAGGTTGGGTAAACTGGGCAGAATATTGAATAAATGCCTGCACATCTCCCAGAGAAATTGTTCCCTGTGTGGCCATAATTCCACCAGCAACAGCGACAAAGACGTAACCAACATTTCCCACAAATCTCATCAAGGGCATAATAACACCGGAAACGAATTGGGCCTTCCAGCCGGCATCGTAAAGTTTGTCATTAAGTGCATTAAATTGGTCAATGGCTTTTCCTTCATGGCCAAAGGCTTTAACGATTTTATGCCCGGTATACATCTCTTCCACATGGCCATTGAGGTCACCCAGCGAGCGTTGTTGTCTCCTGAAAAAATCCTGCGAGCGCTTTGCAATTCCGGTCACAACAAATATGCTCAAGGGCAGGGTCACCAATACGATCAGTGTTAGAGACCAGCTAATTGAGAGCATCATTACGAGGACGCCGAGAATTGTGACGAAAGAGGTAATGAACTGGGCCACGCTTTGCTGAAGCGTAGAGCTGATATTATCCATATCATTAACGGCGCGGCTCAAGATTTCTCCGTGTGTCCGCCCGTCAAAATATTTAAGTGGCAACCGGGAAAGTTTTTCATCTACCTCTTTACGCAATTTGTAGATGGTCCTTTGGGCCACACCGGCCATCAGGTACTGTTGAATAAAAATAAAAACCGCACTGACAAGATATAAGCCCAGGAGAATAAGCATAATGCGCCCGATGTAGCCGAATTCAATGCCGGGGACAGGCAATGGGGTCGCCGGCTGCATATGGTTTTTCACCTGGACCACAAAACTGGCAATTAAATTGTTAAAAAGCTTGGTCGTGGCCAGCCCCAGGATTTTCGGACCCACAATGTTAAATATCGTTCCGAAAATAGCTGAGATAAGTACAATGACCAGAAGCATTTTTTCCGGCAAAAAATATGTCAGGAGTCTTTTCAGAGTTCCCTGAAAATCCTTGGCTTTTTCAACTGGCCTGCCCATTGCCCCAAAGCCACCCCGACCCATTGGGCCCGGACCTCCCCGAGGTGATTGACTTTTAGTCGTGTTATCCTTATCCATTAAGTTTCCTCCGCAATTTCCGCCGCAGATAACTGTGAAGAGACAATTCCTCTATACACATCGCAGGTTTTCATCAGTTCTTTATGAGTCCCGATTCCCACAATATGGCCATCGTCAAGAACGATAATCTGATCCGCATCGATGACCGTACTCACCCGTTGGGCAACTATCAATACTGTCGAATCGCGGGTCTCGCCCTTAAGGGCAGCCCGCAACCTGGCATCGGTTTTGAAATCCAGCGCCGAGAAAGTATCATCAAATACGTAAATTTCCGGTTTTCTAACCAGGGCCCGGGCAATTGAAAGACGCTGCATTTGCCCACCGGAAACGTTTGTTCCGCCCTGAGAAATCAATGAATTAAAACCACCAGGCATCTTGGTAATAAATTCGCGGGCCTGGGCCACATCAGCCGCATGTTTTATTTCACCTTCCGTTGCATCCTCTTTGCCATAGCGCAAATTATCATTAACTGTTCCCGAAAAAAGTACCGCCCTTTGCGGCACAAAGCCAATCTTTGCCCGCAAATACTCCTGCGACATCTCGCGGGTTTCGACGCCATCGATAAGGATCCGTCCCCGGTCTATATCGTAAAAGCGGGGAATAAGATTAACTAAAGTTGATTTACCAGAGCCGGTGCCGCCAATAATTGCCGTGACTTCACCCGGAGTGGCTTTAAAAGTTATGTCTGTGAGAACCGGTTTCTCTGCGCCGTGATAGCTAAAAGTAACCTTGTCAAATTCAATATATCCCCTCTTTTTGGTAGCTGTTTTGATCTCTTCAGGATCAACGATTTCGGGTTCCATATCCAACACTTCGTTAATACGCGTCGCGGAGGCCTCAGCCCGCGGGATCATAATAAACATCAGAGCTACCATAAGTAGGGAGAAAAGAATTTGTATGGCGTACTGCAGGAAGGCGAACATGGCACCGATTTCTACCTTTCCGCCGCCGACACGGATGCTGCCGAACCAAATAATGGCCACGCTGGAAACGTTTATGAGGAGCATCATAATAGGCATCATTGAGGCCACTAACTGATTTACTTTTATGGCTATATTGGTCACATCGTGATTGGCTTCATCAAAACGCTGCTCCTCATGGTTTATCCGGTTAAAAGCTCTGATTACGCGCACACCGGATAAGTTTTCATCCAGAATCAAATTAAGTTTATCCAGCTTTTTTTGCATAGCCGAAAACAGGGGGACGGCTTTGATGAGCAAAACCATAATTACGGCGACCAAAACCGGCATAATAGCCACCAAGATCCAGGAAAGTCCGACATCCTGATTTAGGGCAAGAATTATACCCACAACCAGAGTAATGGGGGCAGTTATTAACATACTAAGGAGCATCACCATAACCTGCTGAATTTGTGTGGTGTCGTTTGTAGTCCGGGTGATTAAGGAAGCTGTACTTACCATATCAAATTCGTGAAGCGAAAAGAGCTGAACTTTCTTAAAAATCTCGGCCCGGATTTTTTTACTCATACCCGTGGCTACCCGGGACGAGAAATAGATTCCGATAACAGCACAAATCGTGCCTCCAACAGCCACCAGGGCCATAATACCGCCGGTCTGCCAAATATAGTTCGTATTAAACGAGGCGATACCCTTATTAACAATATCTGCCATCAAATTCGGCAAATACAGGTTAGCCGAGGCTTGACCTATAGCTAAAGCCACGATAAGAATAAGGAGGTAACAGTAGGGATTTAAAAACCGTAAAAGTTTGATCATACTTCTTTACCGATATTGACACTAATCAGTAAATATATTATACTGTATAATGGTTAGATAGTCTAATCAATTACAAATATGAAAGCGGATAGTACAGTTGAACTGGTCGAGATGATATTTAAGGCTACCCGCCTGATGAAAGGCGAGATGTCTTATACCAATAATTTAACCCACTTAAGTATATTACAAATTCAAACCCTGATTTTTCTTAAGCAGAACAAAGACAAAGATGTCCCGATGAGCGACATTGCCGAGTATTTCCATATTGAATTACCGTCTGCAACCAGCCTCGTCAATAAACTGTGCGATCAGAAACTTGTTGAACGTCATGCTGACCAAAAAGACAGAAGATTGGTTATAATAGTATTAACCCAAGAAGGGAAAACACTTTTAGAACAGGCAATGAATCAAAGGAGAATAAAGTTGGAAAAGATACTGTCTTACCTGTCAGAAAAGGAAAAAACCGATTTACTAAACATCTTTAGAACGTTAGGGGAAAGATTGCAAAAACAAGATGAAAAATAAACGTATTTTGATATTGGTTTGTCTGATTATCGTTTTTGCGGCCGCCGGAGCATTTATCAGCAACAAAAATTTAATATTACCTTCGTCTTCTCATCCGGATTCTAAATTGGTAACCACCACCTCGGTAGAATTTGTGAGTTCGGTAATTACCGCTGACGGATCCGTAACGGCTCAGAATCAGGCAACACTTTCCTTTCAAACGTCAGGCAAATTAGTTTACCTGCCTTTTAAGGAAGGCGACAAAGTATTTGCCGGTCAAACAATTGCCAAACTTGATACTTACGCATTGCAGCGTCAACTTACGGCAGCGCTTAATACTTACCGCGCCACCAGGGATACATTCGAGCAATCACAGGAGAATGCGGGGGACAACATTCTTAAAACTCAAATAAGCCCCACCTATTCAAACGTAAACGGTATAGACAATTCGACCGCGGTTAACCAGGCAATACAGCGGATTGGTGATCAAAGCCAAGCCTCCCTGGATAACTCAGTGGTTAATGTAGAACTGGCTAATTACGCTCTCCAACTTTCAACTCTGACATCCCCCTTGGGGGGTATTATTACCCACGAACCTGTGACTACCCCGGGAATAAATATTACCCCGGCGACCGCATTTACTGTGGCAGATCCGGATTCAATGGTTTTCCGCGCAAATGTCCTAACACAAGATATTTATTACATCTCCGAGGGAAGCACAGTTTCAATTGCGGTGGACGGGATACAAAATAAATTGGATGGTACAGTAGTAAAAATATATCCGTCGAAAGTTACTTTATCAAACGGCAAGTCAGTTTACCAAATTGATATCGAAAGTGACGGATTAAAAAAGCTGGCAAAATTGGATCAGACAGGTACGGCCATCATTAATACCAATTCTGAAAATGTAGCTCTGGTTCCGGCCTGGACAGTACTGGCCGGTAAATATATCTGGATTGACAATAATGGAACACCGGATCTGAGGGAAGTAACTGCCGGAAAAATCCATGGAAACAAAATAGAAATTACCGGCGGACTCACTTCAACCGATAAAATAATCGTCGATCCGAAGTTTATATCCTCCCTTAAATATCAGTTGTTGTAATATGAAAACCATAATTTCTCTATTCAAAAATAAAAGATTTTTAAAAACCGCCGGTGGCGTACTTTTACTAATACTAATTGTAGTTTCGTATGTTTTATTCCAGAAAATGACCGGGAGAATATATATTAATAACTCGCTTATTCAAGCTCCCATTATCACCATCTCCCCAACCCAATCGGGTAATGTTCAGGAGATGGATGTTAAAGAAGGACAAATGGTACAAGAAGGTGATACTTTGGCAGTCGTGGGCTCTGAAACTCTTCGTGCCGACACAGATGGCCTGGTTATATCGGCAAGTGATCTGACAGGATCGATGGTAAACACGACAACGCAACTTATTCAAATGATCCGGCCTGTTAACCTTCGGGTCGCAGGCACAATCGATGAGAATAAAGGCTTAAATAATATCCGGGTCGGACAGGTGGTTTCATTTACCATAGATGCATTGCCGGGCAAAACATTTTGGGGCTATATCGATGAAATTTCCCCCAGCGCCGTTGCCCCTGCGTTTTCATTTTCTACTTCGACCGAGCGCTCCACCCAACAATTTACTGTTTATGCCAAGTTTGATTCATCCGCCTATCCGGCCATTAAAAATGGCATGTCGGCCAAAATGGTAGTTTATACCAAGACACATTAATCAAAGGGGATATGAAAACCCTTTTCCATATTTTTCTCCTTTCAATTCTTGCCGGGGAAATCGTTGCCTTATATTTTGTATCCCGCCCTAAACCCCAGAATAAAGTTTTGGGGGGGGCAGTTGTTTCAACCCCTACGCCATTTTTAACTCCAGTGCCCACACCCATACTAACTCCATCACCCAAACCCACTCCTGTCAAAACTCCGAAACCTACACCAATTCCCCAACCTAAGTTTACCTCCCAACAAATTAATGAATTTATCGATAGATTTTCCGGGCAATATGGCGTCAGCCCTGACGTTATGAGATATATTGCTCTGTGTGAATCGGGTTTTAATCCATCTGCCCAAAACTTGGGTTATGCCGGCCTTTTTCAATTCGATTCCACAACCTGGAAAAACCTAAGACTAAAAATGGGGGAAGATGTAAATATTAATTTGCGTTTTAATGCAGAAGAAGCTGTTCAAACCGCAGCATACGCCATAAGCATCAGCGATAGAGGCATCTGGCCCCACTGCTATCCCTAAACCAATTTATTACTCTTTATCTCCTTGAGGATTTCAGAGGCCAAGGCATCCATTTCTTTTTTAATCAATTTCTCTGCATCATCCCCAATCTTGGCACTCAGGTAATCAAGCAAGCTTTCATCGTGGGGAGCAGCCAGAAACTTATCCATAAACTCCCGATGTTTGTCTTTGGGTAATTTTCTTAAAATCATATCCAAAACTTTGTGATGGATCATTTCGTCTACTATCTGCCATAGCTCTTCCTTTTCTTCTTTAGATTGGGAAACTTTAGCTATCTCTGTTTCTATTTCCTCAAAAACAATTAGTTTGTCGTAAAATAACTTGCTCATAATTAGGATTGGACTAAACTCATTTCGGACATATTTATTTTATTATAATCGACCGGGCCTAAGGGAACCTTGTTGTCCGGATCATCTACAAAAAATACCAGGACCGGGCCTTTTTTATATTTCGGTCCCCCTAAATATTCCATCACTTCGGGGGACCCGCCAAAACTTTTTCCTGTCCAGGCGGCAGGACCTGAATCGGCAATCGCCGCTACCACCGCATTACCATTATCGGTATCTACTATTAAAACTTTTCTATATTTATACCAATTGATTAAATATTTAGCCCGTTCATTCCAATTGGGTAAATAAAGAGTTTGCACCACTGCATACCACTTTTCGGTGTTTATTAAACCGGGAGTTAAATTTTCATAACTCGAGGCAAAATAACCCCAGGCCCCAAGTCCCGGAGCTATCCCTTCCTCCAGTGTATCCCCTGCCCCATGTTGGCCAAGCGTGTCCCCGGGATATCTTCTTAAATGCTGTTCGGCACCAATTAAACCGTAAACAGTGTTCAGATGTTCTCCCTCCAGTGTCGCCTTAACCTTAACTCCCGTAATATTAGTCAAAAAACTTTCCAGATATTTTTCCTGGGAATTATTTAGGGGTTGTGTTTTAGTCGGAAGGGAAGATTTCAAAGCGTCGATAAGAATTTTTTGAGGTAAATCCGGACTGCTCTCTTGAGACCTATTAAGTTTCTGGATTATCTCCTCAGGTGATGGCAGAGCTTTCATATCTATAGGCGGGGATAATAGCAAAGCTCCGGCTAATGCCCCGGCACCAATAATTTTGGCTGAGTGTTCCCTGATCTTACTTAAACTAATACCCTTTTCGGCTAAATACTTTTCAATGTGGGGATGATTAGAACTAAAATCATTCCTAATCTGGGCATGTTTTACTTTGAGCTTATTACGAATTTGGTCGTAGTCACTAGACATAAATTTTCCTGAGACGCTTGAGAGATTCTTCTTTACCTAAAATAGCGATGGATTCATTGATGGGGGGAGTAAATTTACTGCCGGTTATGGCAATCCGCAGATCCATGAAGAAATCCCCGACTTTAAAATTATTTTGCATCGGCACCTGATCCAAGGGCAGATCTTTTTTTATTGCTTCTACTGCTTTTAGCAGGTGTTCTTTATAATTTTTTCCTAACAGATCTTTATCCACCTTTGGTGTCCCCCAAAAAAATTTGGCAAGAGTATTGATATCCGTTAATTTAACAATTCTGTCTTGGATCAATTTGGTAATTGCCATCTGTTTTTCTTTCTCTAATTTCGCGAATTGTAAATTGAAAATTGTAAATTGAAAATTCAAGTCGTCTAGAGACAGACGACGCAGGTATTGGCCATTAAACCAATCTAACTTCACTCGATTAAACACCGGGTTGGCTTTCTGAAAACCTTTAGGGTCAAAGGCTTCTACAAATTCAGGGAGAGTAAACAGTTCCCGATTATCCTTCGGGGCCCAGCCTAAAAGGATCACAAAATTCAACAGGGCCTCCGGCAAATAGCCCTCTTTTAACATGCCGTCAACTGAGACACTACCTTTCCTTTTAGATAACTTTCCCCCTTCAGGATCCAAGATATCAGTCAGATGGCCAATCTGGGGAAGATCATAACCCAAATATTTATAAATCAGAAGATGAATCGGGGTTGAGGGCAGCCAATCATGGCCTCTCAGAATATGACTAATTTTCATTTCATGATCGTCGACTACCGAGGCCAAATGATAGGTAGGGAAACCGTCTGATTTCAGAAGCACCAATTCTTCCAAAATATTGGTATCCCAGGTAACTTCTTTACCTAACACAAAATCAATAAATGAAATTTTCTCATCCCGGGTAATTTTCAGTCTAATAGCCCCTTCATCTTTGTAAGCGTGGCCGCTGGCCACTAATCCCTGAGCGGCTTTTTTATATAAATCCAGTCTCTCGGACTGAACATAATATTCGTCCCACTTGAGGTTAAAGATCTGCAGCAAATGTTTTATACCTTCAATTCCCCTCGCTACTTCTCTCCTCTTATCGGTATTTTCAATTCTTAAAATAAAATCGCCATTATTATGTTTAGCCAGGGCATAAGCATAAAAAGCGGTTCTTAAATTACCAATATGCATTGATCCGGTCGGGCTGGGGGCAAAACGGGTTCGTACTCTAACCATGGTAATTGAATTTTAACAGCTTTAGCGGGTATACTCAAAGTGTGACTACACTGACCCAAGCCGCCATAACCACCCGTAAAATAGTCCGTTACAGTATCTTTTTTGTTATCTTTCTTATTATAGGCAGGTTGCTGCTTAATGCCGGTATAAAGTTATATCTCAAAGTATTTCCGCCTGCACCTCCCCCACCCACTGTGAAGTACGGCAAATTACCGGTACTGCCTTTTCCGCAAAAAGATAAGGTTAATTTTTCTCTAACCCTGGAAACTGCCGAGGGCGGGCTACCAACGCTACCTACAACTGTCAAAGTTTATTATATGCCCAAACGTTCAGCTAATTTACTATCTCTGGACGAAGCCAGACAAAAAGCCTCTGCTTTGGGTTTCTTACCGCAAGAACAAACCGTTTCCGAAACTACTTACAAATTTAACAGTAAAGATATTCCCTCAACCTTAACGATGAATATAGTCACCGGAGTCTTTTCCATCAATTATGATCTCAAGGTCGATCCCTCACCATTGCAGGTCAGGCCGCCGTCTCCGGAAGTGGGTAGTGCCGGCGTCCAGGCCTATCTAACTTCGGCCGGGCTTTTTCCGGCTGATTTGACCGGGCCCATCGGTCATGAGTATTTAAAAGTTAACGGAGATAAATTAATTCCGGCCTTGTCATTATCGGATGCAAATCTGACTGAAGTCCAACTTTTTAGAAAAAACTACGATGACTATCCCAGTCTAACTGCCGATCCTACCAAAGCCAATGTCTGGTTTTTACTAAGCGGGACCAGTTTAAACTCGAACAAGGGAATTATAGCTGCTGAATTTCATTATTTTCCGGTAGATGAAACTCAATTTTCAACCTACCCGATTAAAACCGCTCAGGCAGCCTGGGATGAATTAGTCGCCGGAAAAGGCTATCTGGCTGACCAGGGAACAAATAAAGAAAACGATCAGGTTAAAATTCGGAAAGTTTACCTGGCATATTATGATGCAGGAGAAGCTATAGATTTCTACCAGCCAATTATAGTTTTTGAAGGCGATAATAATTTTATGGCCTATGTCCCGGCCGTAACCTCCGGTTATTATGGACAGTAATTACCCGGGGAGTTTTACTTCCTGCCAACTATAACTATTAAATATCCAATCAATCATTTTCTTAGTTTCTCCAAACCTGTCCTCACTGCCCGTTACCGCAATTAATACTTTGTGATCATTTCTAACAATGTAAGTAACCAGGTTTTCTCTGGCTGCCTCTGTCCAGCCGGTCTTAACCCCCCGGACTCCGTCAACAGTCCCCAACAGTTCATTAATATTAGTGAGCGGGTGTTGAATTTTGCCGTCGACACTGGTAACCGTAATGGATTTGGTCCCCACCATTTGGGCAAAACGCTTGTCCTGCATCGCTACCCACGCAGCTCTAACCAAATCCCGGGCGGTAGAATAATGATTTGGGTCATCAAGCCCGGCAGGGTTAGTAAAAGACGAACTGTCCATATGCAACTCAGCCGCTTTCTTATTCATAGCCGCAACAAAACCGGCTCTGCCCCCCGGGTAAGCCGCCGCCAAAACTTCGGCCGCATCATTGGCGCTGTAAACCAAAAGCCCATAAAGTAAATTGTTTACGGTGATCTGTTCACCCTTAACTAACTTCATTTTTTGGCCTTCTACCGCTACATTACCAACCGTAATTACCTGATCCAAAGGATAACTATCTAAAGCAACCAGGGCAGTAATTATTTTAGTGGTTGAAGCAGGTAATATTTTTTTGTCGGGTTCTTTTTCATAAAGTGAAACCCCGGAATCCAAATCCACAGCTAAAACTGATTGAGCTGATAAAGTCGGCAAAGAAGCTAAGGCACCATTTTTTACGACTGGCACCGGGGCGAAAGGATGGTTCTCGGAACTGGCTAAAACTACAGACTGTTTACTCGTAAAAGGCAATTTTGACGGAGACGATGATAAAACTGTGGTCACACAAAGAACCAAAGTTAAGGCGCTAAGGTAAAATAATTTCATTCTTTCTTGGAAGTTAATCTTATATCCACTCTTTCCATGTCCCGGGGAAAAAGACTGGCTTCACGGATATTTTTTAGCCCCAAAATATGCATCGTTATTCTTTCGGCACCGAGCGCAAATCCCCCTAATGGCGGAATACCATATTTAAACGATTGCAAATATAAAGCTATATCTTCTTCTTTTAATCCCCACTCCTTAACATTTTTCAAAATATCCTGGTAGTTATTTAACCTTTGCCCACCGCTGGACCATTCCACTCCCCGGCCTAATAAATCAACACTAAAGGCGTAAGTCGGATCCTCCGGGTCCGGATAGACATAAAAAGGTTTTTTCTTGGTTACAAAATGGGAAACAAAAATCAAATCACTTCCCTTTTCTTCAGCTGCCCAAAGACAAATCTCCCGCTCATCTTCCGGAGCCAAATCTTTTTCCTGCCGGATATCTCTGCCGGTTCTGGTAAAAATTATTTCTTGGGCTTCCCGGAGTTTAATTACCGGAATTTTTTCAGCCATTTTCGGTAAGGTAGCATTAAACAATGCCAGCTCCTCAGAACACTTACTCTGTACTTCAGAAAAAATATACCTCACTACATATTCTTCTAAATCCTGCACATCCTGCCAGGAATCAATAAAACCAAATTCAGCATCAAGACTCGTTGCCTCAGTTAAATGCCGGGTAGTTACCGACGGCTCAGCCCTAAAAATATGGTTGACGCTAAACACCCGCTCGAAAATTCCTACCAGCAGGGATTTATATAACTGGGGGCTTTGGGAAAGATAGACTTCGTAATCAAAATACTTAACTTTAAAAACCTCGGCTCCACCCTCGGGAACCGCAGAAATAATTGATGGAGCTTGAAACTCGGTAAAATCTTTCTTAATTAAGGCTTCCCGGAAAGCCTGGATAATAGCGGCCTGAACTTTAAAAATTGCCCGCTGCTTTTTATGTCTTAGGGTTAGCGACCGGTAGTCCAATAGAACAGGCAACTCCATATTTAAGTCTTCCTGGCCCATATCAAAGGGCAATTCGGCTGCCGGCGACAAAATTTTCAAGTCCTGAATTTCGATTTCTATTTTTCCGGTCGACAATTTAGGATTAACCAGTTTTTCAGGACGAGCTTTAATTAATCCTATTATCTCAACAGCGCTTTCGGGGCTAACTTTCGGCAAATTTTGGCCAATACATTGGATAATTCCAGTCCGGTCCCTGAGGTCCAAAAAGGTAATTTTACCGTGATCACGAACGGTGTTAATCCAGCCCTCAAGCCTGACCTTTTCCCCTAACCTGGGGATTGTCTCATTGATAAGCGCTCTTTCCATAGCTTTGTACTTGTATTGTAACGGGTCAGTCCCGCCTTGACAAGCCTAAAGCCAGTCGGGTATAATACAGGCTGTATGCAAAATTTGCCTTGTGTTCGCCAAATTATGTTCATTCGCGTCCTTCCTAAAAGGAAGGTTACTTTTGGTTAAATAGACCAAAAGGGCTTAAAAAGCTTAAACCTTCCTCAATAAATAAAGGAGGGTTTTTTTAGGGCTCATAAACATATGACAATGGAAATAAATCCGGTAGTTGCTCAAAAACTTAACTATTTTACAACACACGAAGCAAGACGCCACGAAAGTAGGCGGATTGCTGATTTGGGTCCCCTATGGGCGTCAACCAGAGCCTCTATTAATTATTTACAAGGTTGTCCTATTGAAGATTGTTTAAAATCGAAAACAGATTTTGTCAAATGTTATAACAAATTAAGTCGAAAAGAACGAATAGCTACAATAGAAGAAACAAATAAACTCTGTAAGAAGATTAGTTCATATATCAATCCTAATTGTACAGAGACCAATCTCGCCCATCAGGCAAGAAGTCTCACTGTTTTATCTAAGATTATAACGGCCGGTCTGACTGAAGATTATGAGGCAGTTATGGTCACAGATTTGTTAATGGGCAGTGCCCAAATCCAGATTGGACAAATAGGATTAACGATTGATTGGAAAAACAAAGAGATCAAAATAGATTAAAATCCTTTATTTTAAGCTGTAAACTGGAACTGCCGTTCCAGATGTTTTCTTCCAGAGAGTAAGCTACATCAATTTTTTTGCCTAATTTTAAGTCCGGCAAACTGTCTCCCATGCCGAAGGCAATGGAATCAAAAGTGTGAGAGTCCTGGGTAAGAGTAAGTTTTAAATGTTTTCCATCCCTGCCTACCGGCCGAACTGTCTTAATTTCCACGCCATAACTGACAAAGACGGGTGTGGGATTCCCCATCCCGGTGGGTTCAAAAGTCTCGATAATTTTGACCAATTCCTCAGTAATGTCTGTAAACTTCAGCTCCAAATCTATTTTTAGTTTCCTCTCTAAAATTTCAGGTGTCAGTAGTTTTGCATTTAAATCTCTAAAACGCTTAATAAAAATTTCAATACTTTTGGTTTCCAAACTAAACCCGGCTGCCATAGGATGACCTCCTCCGGCCGTTAACAAATCTTCGAGTTTCCAGATGGATTCAATAATATTAAATCCGGGTATCGACCTGGCCGAGGCTTTGGAAATGTCTTTGCCTTTGGAAATTACAATTGCCGGCCGATGGAATTCGTCAACTAATCTGCTCGCAGCCAGTCCGATTACCCCTTCGTGATAGTTCTCGTCCGCAAGGATGATAAACTTACTCTTGGGAGAAGCTAATAGCGTTTGTCTGGCATGAATAACCACTTCCTCCACTATCTTTTGCCTTTTAGTATTTGTTTTACCGATTAAATCAGCTAAATCAGCTGCTCTTTTAATATCTTTTGTGCACAAAAGCCTTAAGGAATCGATTGCCTGCTCAATCCTGCCCATAGCGTTAATCCTGGGTGCAATCAGGTAACCCACTTCATACGTTCCGATATCTTCTTTTTTAATAGCCGCTTCAGCAAATAATGCCAGCAGGCCTTTTCTTTGAGTTTTTCTCAAGGCTTCAAGACCATATTTAGCAAAAGATCTGTTGGCACCAATCAGAGGCATCTGATCGGCAATAGTGGCCAGCGCAACCAAATCCAAACTCGATTTAACATCAGCCTTTAATTCACGCGCCAGTATCCAGACAATGGCCGCGGCACAAATTTGGGTAGTGTGAATTATACTAAACGCTTCGGGAATAATTTTCCCTAAAGTATGATGATCAAGGACGATAATATTGATACCTAATTTATTAATGGCGGCAATTTCTTTAGCAGCCACTATGCCGTTGTCCACAGTAATAATTAATTTTAATTTAGGTTCTTTTTCCTGAAGTTTTTTAACGCTCCGGATATTAATTCCATAGCCTTCATCAAACCGGCCGGGGATGTAAGGCAAAGTATCCAGCCCCAAAGAATAAAGAGCTTCCCAAAGTACTGCCGTGGCGCAAATCCCATCGGCATCATAATCTCCATAAACAATCACTTTTTCTTTTTTAATTTTAGCCTGTTTAATCCTAAGAATAGTTTTTTTAATCTCTTTTTGATCTAGATCCAACTCTTTTAAACTTAATTTCTCGGGAAGTGTCGGATTCAAAAATTCATTTATTTTAATCTTCGTCTTCAAACCCCTGTTTTGGAGAAGTGTTTTAATAACATCTCTGCTATCTTTATTTAAGATCACCCATTTCTTCATTCCTGAAGTATAATGTTACTATGTCGGATTTCAAAGCCCAGTTCCCAGAATTTGTCGGAGAAATTTTTGGCAAGTTTGAAAAAGCCGGGTTTAAAATTTATGTTGCAGGCGGAGCAGTTAGAGATATCTTAACCGGCAACATTATTGACGATTGGGATTTTACGACCAATGCTACCCCGGAACAAATTCTAAATTTATTTCCCGACGGATATTATGATAACCAATTCGGCACTGTGGGAATTCCGGATGCTTCTTTCCCCCATCCTCATGAAATCACTACTTTCAGAAAGGAATTCGGCTATTCCGATACCCGCCGGCCGGACAAGGTTAAGTGGGGCAAAACTTTAGAGGAAGATTTATCGCGGAGAGATTTTACCGTTAATGCTATGGCTCTAAATAGCCAAGGAGAATTAACCGATCTGTTTCATGGGCAGGAAGATTTGGAAAATAAATTAATCAGAGCCGTAGGTAATCCCAACTTACGCTTTTCAGAGGATGCTTTAAGAATGATGCGGGCAGCCAGAATTGCGGCTGAAAATAATTTCACAATTGAAGTAAGTACCGTAGAAGCGATTAGACAAAATGCTACTTTAATTAATAAAATTGCCAACGAAAGGGTAAAAGAGGAATTATTCAAGATTTTATCTTCTTCTCATCCCTACGAAGGAATAGTTTTAATGCGTGAGGTTGGCTTGCTACAGCAAATCTTACCTGAGTTCGAAAAAGGTTTCGGGATCGAACAAAAATCCCCCGGCAGACACCATATTTATGATGTGGCCACTCATTCCCTACTTTCCCTTAAGTACTGTGAGTCAACCGATCCACTGGTAAGACTTGCCACCCTAATACACGATATCGGCAAACCTGCAACATATAAAAAACTGGATAGCGGGGTGGTGACTTTTTATAATCACGAAATAATTGGCTCAAGAATGGCTGCCAATATTGCCCAAAGATTGAGGTTCTCTAAAGACGAAGCCCAAAAGTTATTTCTTTTAGTCCGTTGGCACCAGTTTACAGTTGACGAAAGGCAAACCGATTCGGCTATCAGAAGATTTATTACCCATGTGGGTAAAGCTAATCTTAAGGACATAATCGACCTCAGGGTGGCCGACAGATTGGGGGGAGGCGCTCAAGCTACTTCCTGGAGGCTGGAGGAATTTAAGAATCGTCTAATTGAAGTCCAGAAGCAACCCTTTGCTATCAGAGATTTACAAATTGATGGCAATGATGTCATGCGCGAGCTCAACCTCAAACCGGGCCCTGAAGTAGGTAAAATACTGGAAAAGTTATTTAAGCTAGTGGTGGTCAAAGAAATCCCCAATGAGAAAGAGTATTTATTGAAGGAGCTTGACAAATATGCGGTTTCAAGGGACAATCCCACTTAGATATGAATGGACTTGAAAGACATTCAGCGGAAGTCGATTGTAGAGGAGCTGGTGCTGGCAAGAAGTTGTCATCTCCAAATAAAATCCTAGTCACAAGAACTTATCCCGAAGGAGGTGCTGAACCCGTAGCAATAGAAGTTTCTTGCTTTTATTTAAACAGTGTTTACCAATGCAGAGTAACCGGTGCCCAGTGTCCTCATTTATATCCAGTAACCAGAGTCGCTTAAAGTAATGTACCATTTCCATCAATCCAGGATTGATTTATGCCTACAATCCGGGAAAGTCATTCAAAAGTTAGATATTTTAGCCTCTCCAAACTTTTTTGATAATCAAGGTTGTCGAGTACGAACCTTTCGTAAGCACCCGGTAATTTAAAAGAACTTAATATCAGCGAAGGGTCAATAAATTCTGACTTTTCTAAACCCAAATATATTCTATATGACGAATAGGGATAATCTTCAGGTCTTTTAACTAATCCAGAGCTGGTGGGGTTTAGGTGAATATATCTGGAAAGATGAATTAGTTGCTCATTTGTTTCTACCCTAACTGCTTTAAATGTACTTTCAAAAATAGGTCCTTTGGAATCGTTTATCGTATTTATGTAATGGGAAAGGCTGTTTGAAATTTTTTGCATATAAGTTCTTATACCATTCTCTAATTCTTGATTTAAAGTTATATGGAAATGCGTGGGCATTAAAGAGTAATTAAGAATGGTCACAATTTTATGGTTGTAATCCAAAGTAAAAATCTTCTTTTGAGGTTTATATAGTGAATATCTTACCGGAGGCTCTGCTTGGAGATAATAATTCATTATATTTAAAAAATTATCACAAGTCTTTTTATCATCAAAATAGGGGTAATGATGGATAAATCTATTAAAGATGTGATAGGTCCCACCTGTGACGAAGAATTCCATCCGTCTGGGCATTAGATTAATAATAACAAATGGTAATCCCGGATTGCAAAGCTAAATCAATCCCGGATTGATTTAAATTATTTACTCAGCTTGAGGAATTTAAGAAGTGAGCCTTTAGCCTTAATCTTTTTCTCCAGTTCATCCCAAGTAACCAGAATCGGAACTGCCACGAAAGGCGAGGAATAAGCTCCGGAAGTCATTCCCACAAGCAGGGCCACTGCAAACCACTTAATTGTTGTCCCACCCAGAAGCACCAACGCCGTAAGCATAAAAATCTCAGTAAAGGTATTGTTTAAGGATCTGACCATAGTTTCCGAGACTGCCTTGTTGGCTAATTCCGTCAAGGTTCCCGTAAAACCTTTTCGCGATTCTCTAATCCGGTCATAAACAATAATCGTATCGTGGACCGAGAAGGATAAAATAGTTAAAAGGGCGGTAATAAATAGAAAATCCACTTCCGCGCCAAAGAAATGATCAAACAGCGCATAAGTGCCAATGACTACCAAACTATCATGGAACATGGCCAGGACCGCTGAAATACCAAATTTAAAACTTTTGAATTGAATGGCAATCCACAATAAAATTGCTGAAGCCGAAATAATCAAGGCGTAAACAGTCTTTTTGACCAGCTCGGGGCCTACTGCCGGGCCAACATTTTGAAAACTTAATTCTTCAATCGTAGTTCCGGTATATTTTTCCAGGGTAGTCTTAATTGCACTTCTTTGATCTTGACTAATCGGTGAGAGTTTAAAAGTATAATCGCTTTGGGCTTTTTGTGCAGAAACCACCACCACATTGGTTTTCTCAATTTCTTTAGTTAATGATTCGGTTGAAATATCTCTATTAATTTTATATTCCAAAACTGCTCCACCGGTAAAATCTACCCCGATCTTTAATCCCCATTTGATCAGTCCGAAAATACCGGAGCCAATAACCAATCCCGAAATCAAAAAGTATATATAGCGGTATTTCATCCACTTAATCATTTCTTTTTACCCTCCTTCACAAATACCCTGAGCAAATTCCGCGATACCACTATACCGGTAAATAAACTGATAATAATGCCCAGCGCCAAGGTAATGGCAAAACCCCGGACAGGACCGGAAGTTTGCAAAAAAGTCCAGTCAAAAGGATTAGCCAGCACAAAGGCGGTCACTAAGGTGGCCACGTTAGCATCCCTAATCGAAGTCCAAGCCCGGCCAAAGGCCATTTCCATAGCATCGGCAAATGGGCGTTTTAGTTTTTCTTCTTTAAACCGTTCAAAAATTAAAATATTACTGTCAACCGCCATACCCACGGAAAGCAAGAAGCCAGCGATACCGGGTAAGGTTAGAGTCACAGGAATCAGTTTATACAAAGCCAGGGTAATAATTCCAAAGATAATTAAAGCTACGTCGGCAACTACCCCCAGCCAGCCATAAGACAGGATCATAAATAAAAGCACCATGGAAAGGCCCACTAGCCCCGCTTGAATACTTTTAGTCACTGATTCGGCACCCAGAGTTGCCCCTACTGTTTGTTCCTCAATCAGTTTAACCGGAACGGGGAGAGCCCCGGCGTTCAGCTCAATAGCTAACTGTTTAGCACTGTCAGTAGTAAAATTACCACTAATTACAGCCTGGCCACCCGATATTTTTTCTTGAACCACCGGCGCCTCAATAATCTGATTGTCTAAGATGATAGCTACCGGTTTCCCCACACTTTCCCCAGTTATCTTTTCAAATTTAGTGGCGCCATCAGTAGTAAATTGAAGTTGAACTACCGGCTTCCCGCTTTTCTGTTGATCAAAACCCACTTGCGCTGATGATAAATCCGCCCCGGTCAGATCGGTAATCTTAAGACTCCCCTCAGCCGTGGATTCAGGCACCTCGGCAAAAAGCAGTTGGGCTGTTTGGCCAATTAATTTAGTTGCTTCCTGGGGATCTTTGACTCCGGGCAGTTCAACAATAATCCTTTGGCTATTACCAAAAGATGAAGTCTGGACTACCGGTTCGGACACACCGAATAAATTGACTCTTTTTTCAATGATGTTCCTGGCCGATTCCATGGCATCTTTAACCTTACCGGCCGGAACTTTCGACAGATCAGCTTCAAAAACCAGGTGGCTTCCCCCGGCTAAATCAAGGCCTAACACCAAGTCAAAAGTCTTTTTAATCTCAATATTGCCTACTTTGAAATATAAATAGGGTCGGTTTAAATTCGTAAACGGAATTTTGTTAGGCAAGCTAACATAGAGGCAAATCGCCGTTAAAATAATAATGAAAATAACTTTTTTAAGGGGACTAGCCAATCAACTCCTCCTCGTCGCCTATTATCATAGTCCGGCTGCCGGCTAATATTCCTAAAAGAAACGGATCCCGACGCTTTTTCCGAAAATCAAATTCCTCTTTGCTCATCACGGTATAATTAATTTCCATATTTCTCTTGCTCTCTTCCATTCTAATAACAGCCGCCAATTCAGGCAAAACAACCTCTCCGACAACTAAGATATCTACGTCCTCCTCCCTTTTCCTGGGCTTCCTTCTCGCAAACCTGCCGGAAAACATCACATAAGCTACTTTGCCAATTTTATTTCTGTTTTCAATAATAGAGTTTCCGATACCGGTCGACTTGGAGACAATCGAGAGCAAGTCACCAAAAAGCGGATAATCGGTTCTAATCCAATAATAAACCCGGTTGCCCCGCGGCTCTTTTTTCAAAATTCCGGATTTTTCCATCCTGTCCAGCTCCCGGCGAACCGCATTAATCTCTTCATCTACCTCACGGACAATCCCCCGAACATGGTACATTTCTTTTAAATTGGCAAGAAAGAGGTTTAAAACCTTAACCCTCACTTTTGAAGTTATAATATCACTTAGATCAGCCATGATTATATATAAAGGGGCAGACTAAAAAAATTCGGCCATTACTGATAATTCACTGTCCCGGTAGTAGGTACTACCTCTATCCAGGAAACTCCTCTGACTAAGGAAATTTCTTTACCGGTATTGTCAAAAAACTTAGTTCTTGCAGTCAAGTCATCTTTACTCCACGTTCCGGCAATATATGTGCCGTTTTGGAATACCAAAGCCTTTCCGGTACCGACCACAGTATAAAGGACATGATATTCCTTATCAACCAAATCCTGCATCTTGGCATACTGAATAACTACATTCTTGGCCGTCAATTGTTTTTGGGTATCCATATCGATATGCGGTTTGCCGCCATTAAACCTAAGATATTGGTTGTTGGCAGAATCAAACTTCCACTCAACTTTATAATCGGCCATGCCCGGAACAAATTCGATATTGATATCGGTGGCATTGGGAGAATTTACAATTTTCCCGTCAACAAATGTCCAGGGCACAAAAGTTTTATTCCAAGCCACGCCCTGAGAGTCATTGTAAGCAAAACCTCTTTTTACTCCCGCATCAAATATTTCATCGGTAAAGCCCATAACCGTATGTTCATAAGCAGCACCGGGAATTCTTTCCGGATCGCGCTTTATGGCCGGGTAACCCAGATTTGTTTCCCCGTTCATATCATTGCCCACAGTACCGTTGCTCCAACCAATCTTTTCCAAAAGTTTCAAAGCATCAACACGGGGGTCAATAGTACCATACGTTTTGACACCTCCCGGGCAGTTATTACAAATATTATTGGCCTCACCTACATGCAAAAAGAGGGGGGTTCCCCCAAACTCAACAGCCCAATTAATGAAATGTACCCGGGCGCTTCTGACCGGACCTATCCGCACTTCAGCCGCTGAAGCGGCACAGTAATAGACAGCCAAAAATCTGGTAATTCCACCTTCAGCTACCGCTTCATAAATCATATCTGCTTTGGATAGTCCCGACTGAGGACGCGAATCTACATGGTTTTCTACCATTGCAGCTAAGGGACGTCTCTTTTCCCAAATGGCTTTTTCTTCCGTATTAAACATAGCCCCATTTATAGGGCAGGCTTCCGTTTTAGGAAGAGAGAGATCGACCCGCGATTGGGGAGTTGGACTCGCTCCCGTCGATGGGCCAACGGAATTTTTATTAAAATAAGTAAAAGCCGCCAGAGAAATTCCTGTTACCAAAAGAAACAAACCGGCAAACATCAACACTACCATAAACTTTTTAGAAGTCATGAAATTTTTGATTTTCTCTAAAAGATTACTCATTATACAGATTTTAAACCCTTTGTGCTTTTAGTAAAGCCTTTTGTTCTTCCGTCGATAACTCCAGATCGCTCTTACCTTTATTTACCTGTTTGGCATAAATCCTAGTCCGATCCCGTGTATGCAAACCGGTTATTATTATACCGTTATCACCTCCATCAAGTATAGCCAAAGAAAAACTATGATCGCCACCAATTTCGTTGAAGGGATTAAATCTAATCAGTCCCACCTTCTGGACATGCCCCATTCCCTCATTAATAATTTGATTAATTGCCTTTTTTGTTTTTTCAATCTCCACTGTATTATTATTTCCTTTTTCAATCAATTTATCCAAGAGTTTTTTTATATCATCAGTTTTAGCTACCCTAGTTAAATGCCGGAAAAAAGAAAACAGCCAAATTAAAATTATAGTTATAATTAATAGCCAAACCCCCACAATACCCAAGGCAATATTTTGCTCAAACACCATAGGAATATGTTATATAATAGCGTAAGTTATGTCAAAAAGAAGAACCAGAAAAGATAAAGAGAAAGCCATTCACACCTACGTATATAGGCCTATTGTCAATGGGCAATCTGTTTCCGGAACCGAGAGCCCAACAAGTAAAAACATCTCAACTGAAAATGCCATAAATTTGGCCCAAGATGACTCTTTAGCCTCAATCAAACCCAACCTCATGCGGAGCCTCATCACCATCAGCTTCGTTTTAGCTTTGGAACTGGTGATATACTTCGTTTTTAGATAGGGGAAGGGGGTGAATAACAATGATGTACTGTGTAAAATGTCGTGCCAAGAGAGAAGGCAAGGATGCTCAAGAAGTAACCATGAAGAATGGTAAAAAAGCAACCAAAGCCGTTTGTGAAGTTTGCGGAACGACAATGTTCAAGATTGGAGGGAAATAACTCTAATTTTTCAGTCAAACAAAAGGGATAGTCCCCGACAAGCGGGGTCCCTTTTGTTTTCAGGTAACAATCGTCACCGGACCGTCTAAAACCGCTTCAATATCCATATAATCTCCAAAACTCCCGGTAGCCACTTTAACTCCCAAACTCTTTAATTTCTCAACAAAGTGTTCGTAGATTTTCCCGGCTGTTTCTGCATCAGCGGCGTCAATAAAAGAAGGTCTATTACCGCCAGTGGTGTCAGCATATAGAGTAAATTGGGAAACAACCAGGATTTCTCCCTCTACATCCTTGATTGACAAATTCATCTTTTTCTCATCATCACTCATGATCCTTAATTTAACTAACTTTTCGGCCAGAAGATTAGCCGAACTTTGATTATCCCCTTTTTTAACACCCAGCAAAACCAGAAGACCTTTGTTAATTTCTCCTGCTACCTCTAAAGTCTCATGCTTAATAACCCTGGCATGAGAAACTCTTTGAATAACAAGTTTCATATTAGAGAACTTTTTTATAGCCCTCAAAACTGGCAGCCGCGTTTGGATTTGCTCCTCTCAATAATTCAATAACTTTAATTTTAATATCCGTTGACGCTACCACGCCATTAGTTGCAACCTGCGGCAACCAGGTCTCAACTCCGGTGGCCACTTTTTCTGCTTCATCAATACTGGCACCTGACTTCATACAACCGCTTAAGATTTTATTTTTATCAAAATCCTCCTCCACCCCATCATTTTTTCTGACTTTATACATCTTTTCTCACCCCCCTTGCCTCTTTCTGATATAATACATCTGCTCTGGAGGAAGGGCAATTACCCTTCGTCGCGTAAAGCTATGAAGGGTGGAAAGTCCAGGCAGCTAAAGGTAGGGTGTCCCGCGTAAGCGGGAGCGGGTAACCGCCAGTTAGAGCAACAGAGACGAGTCTTGGTTTGAGCCTAAAACTTGAACCGAGGGTGAAACGAGGCAATCCTCCCCGCTGCAACCTCCGAATGGGACGTTATCAGGTAACCTTTCCGAGTCCCAAAGATTGAGGGCATTAGACAGATTATTGCCGAGAAACAGAACCTGGCTTACTAGCCTCCAGAGCAAAACTATTTTGCAGGCAAGTAATTTTTGAGGACAATCTGAACAGTTAAAACAACCGGGACCGAGATTAAAGCCCCCACCACTCCCAGAAGTCTAAACCCAATTGTCAAAGCAATCAAAGTGGCAATCGGGGGAACACCTACTGATTTTTCCATTATTTTTGGAACAAAAACATAGTTTTCTGTTTGGTGCACTAAAATTGCCAAAGCAACAACGGCCAAACCCATAATCGGAGAGATCGAGAGGCCAATAATAATCGCCGGCACCGCAGATATGATTGGTCCGAAATAAGGAACAATTTCTAAGAGCCCCGCCAAAATTGCCAGAGGTAAGGCAAAGGGAATTCCCAAAAGAATCAATCCCAAAAAATAGGCTACACCGACTGTAAGCATTAAAGCTAATTCTCCTCTAGCCCAACCACCCAAGCGATTCTCCAAACTGTCGATAAGTTTTCCTATGACCTCTCTTTTTTCCTGCCCGAATAAGAACACCAGCTGGTCATCAAGTTTATTTCTGGCTATTAGAAAGTAAAAAGTCAGCATTAAAACACTTAAAACCGAAAAGATATTAGAAAAAACCGAAACCCCTATCTTTACTATTTGACCCGGAAGACTTCCAACTTGGGTTATAAATTGACTAGTAATCTGGTCGCTTAAAAACTTATTTATTCCCAAATGATTTAAATAAGTTGGCAAATTGGTCACAAAACTGGTCGTCTGTTCCACTAGCGGAGGAATAACGCCGGCAATTGCCAAAACAAAAAGACCAACTATGACTATATAGCAAACCAATATCGACAAGCCCCTGGGAATTTTATATTTGGCTAACCTGTTAACTAACGGATCCAAAATGGCCATTAAAAGTAAGGAAACAAACAAAGTTAAAATAATGTCCCTGATTAGGTACAAAAGCCACAAAGCCAGCAAAAACAGGACCGTAAAAATAATGGTTTTGTGGGAAACTTCGATTTTTCTATACATAGGCTAGTCCTTAGAGTACCACCTTTTAACCATACTTTCCACCTTTTCTTCATATCCGGATAGCGAAACGTCAAACCAATTAATCCGCTTATCATTTTTAAACCAGGTAAGCTGCCGCCGCATATATTTAACCTCTTCTTTTTTCCAAGCGGTAATTGCCTCTTCCCGGCTGGCTTTACCTGCAAAATAATCCCGCCACTGCCTATAACCCAAGGCGGACATAGCCTGGGCTTCCCAAGACACCCCCCGATCAATCAAATTTTTAATCTCTTCCTCAACTCCCGCTTCAAGTCTTTGCCGGACCCTTCGTTCTATCAGGCTATTTAAGTATATCGGAGGGGCAGTTAAACCAATAAATAGGACCCGGCCTGCGGGAAGACCTAAACCTTGGCCATAATTTTCTTTATCCTGGTTATCAATTTTCCAAGTAGCTATTTCAATAGCCCTTACCAACCGCCGAGGATTTCGTTTGTCAGAATAATTCATAGAGGCAGCCTTGAGGGGGTCCATCTGGGCTAAACTCTCAAATAATTCTTCCGGTTTCTTTCCTTCCAAAACCTTGCGCAAATCATCATTTTTGGGAACGTCTACCGTATTAATTCCATCAACTACCGCCTTAATATACAAACCCGTTCCTCCGGTTAATATGGGGAGAATTCCGCTGCTAAAAAAGTGTCGAATAATATTTAAGGCGTAATTGCGATATTGGGCTACACTAAATTCCTTGTCCGGATCCACCAGATCATAACCCCAGATTTTGGCGGCCAAACGTAAATCTTTTCCGGTTCCTATATCCATCTCCTTATAAACTTGACGGGAATCGGCTGATATTATTTCACCTCCAAAAACTCCGGCCATTTGAACTGCTAGCCGGCTTTTGCCGGTAGCTGTCGGGCCGCAAATTACCAATAATTTGTTAAACCTAGGTACTGGCATATGATTAAAATCCTGAGCCAAGAACTGAGGGGCTTCACCCGAATTAAATCAAAATTATCGAGGAGGACTAATTTCCGAAGGCAGTAAACCTCGCGAAGTATAAATAAGGCCACCAAAATAAACAACACCTGAAATAAAGCAGCCTCGACTAAATAAAAAAGGAGAGCTAACTGAATAATTTTTCCTAAAATGAAGACCGGGCTAACTTTTCGTCTAATATGAGATAAAAACAAATTCCGGCCGATTAGCAACCAAACTTTTAGATTTTTAGTTAATTTTTGCATAAGCCAAAAGGTGTCTTACCGCCTCCTCTATCGGAATTTCTTCAATTGTCAAGCCATCCACCGGATAGTTTTGCAAAATCTCGGCAGCAGCTACCGCCGTGGTTGACCGGGGGACCGAAATTAAAACCTCAGGATATGCGATTTTGTTAATTTTCCCGATTTTTCTTAACTCTCCCAAATCGGTTTCCTGAGACAAATTCACTTTGATCAATTTTTCTTTGGCGTAGATTCCTAAAAATTCTTCAAACATACCATCAAAGATAATCCAGCCGTCATTTATGACTATCACCCGTCTCGCCAAATTGGCCAAATCATCCATATTGTGGGAAGTCAGAAGTATTGTAGCTTCCGACTTACGATTATAATCATAAATAAAATCACGCATTTTAGCCCGGCCTATTAAGTCCAAACCAATGGTCGGCTCGTCTAAAAAAAGAATCCGGGGTTTATGCAGGAGGGCAGCAATTAATTCTAAGCGCATCCTTTGACCTAAGGAAAGTTTTCTTACCGGAATATTAACCAGCTTTCGGGCGTCTAGAAGAGTTGTTAATTCGTTTAAACTCTCCTGATACTCCCGAGTGGAAATTTCATAAATAGCTTTGTTTAATTCAAAGGTCTCACGGGCTGTCAGGTCCCACCAAAGTTGATTCTTTTGGCCCATTACCAGGGAAATTTGCTTTAGAAATTCTGATTTCCTTTCCCAGGGATTAAATCCCAAAACCTGCACAAAACCTGAGGTAGGATAGAGAAGACCGGATAAAGTTTTCACCGCGGTGGTCTTGCCTGCTCCGTTGGGACCGATAAACCCGACAAGTTCTCCCGGCTGAACAGAGAAAGAAATGCTTTTTAATGCATGCACCTGTTTTTTCTGAGACTTTATTTCAAAGTCCTTAACCAGATGTTCAACAATAATCGCCCTGTCCATCTTAATTCAGATTATACAGCAATCTTGAGGCAAAAATTGAAAATTGAAAATTATCTCAGTACCTGTCTTTTTAATTTCTTTCCGGGGGTAAAACGGGGAGACCGGTGATCTTTGATAGTCACCATTTTATCGGTTTTGGGAATTTTGACGGTCTTACCCTTCATCGGAATAACTCTAAATGTTCCAAATCCGGATAAAACTATTTTTTCGCCTTTAGCCAGAACACGGCCAATTTCTGATAAAAACACTTCAACGGCTTCTGTGGCTGCCTTTTTAGTCAAGTGGGCTTTCCTGGCAACTAAATCTGTCAATTCCCGTTTTGTCATTTCCTTACGTAGACAAGCATAGACAAAGATTAATAAAAAGTCAATAGCAGGGCTTAAAATCCGTATCGGGACATCGACCCGTTGCCAATTCTCACCCGGGGAAGGTCAAAATGTTTAGCTTTACAAAGTATGCTACCGGGGTTTGTAGTAAATGCCAACTGATAACCTAATTGAGTTAACAACTTCTCGGCAGTGACGCTGGAAAAACCGTAAGGGTAAGCAAAAACTTTGGGGTTATTTAAACCTTTTTCACTCAGTTGGGTATCGGCCGTGGTTATTTCCCTAACCATTACATCCTGGGCAACTTGGACATTCTTGTGTGACCAAGTATGATTGGCAAAGAAAATTCCCTGGCCGGCAGCACTCTCGATTTGATCCCAGCTCAAGTACCCCGGATTATTCACAAGACCGGTGGGCACAAAAACGGTGGCGGTAAAACCCATTTCCCGCAAAATGGGAAGAGCATTTAAATAAAAATCATCATAACCGTCATCAATGGTAATCAGTATCGACTTGGCAGGTATTTTTGTCCCGTTATTGAAAAAATTAATCAGGTCATTAGCCGTAGCCGAAACATAACCTTTATCTTTAAGATACTGCATCTGCTGACGGAAAAAATCAGTGTCAACGGTTAAAGCAGTTTGCTTTTTGTCAGCCGCTGCCTTTGCGTCCTGAATATGGTGATACATTAGTGTCGGTAAAAATACGCAGGGACCATACAGAGAATTCATTTGGGCGAAAGTTAGAGGCTTAGGGGTGGGGCTAGGAGTAGGAGAACCCAACTTCGCCGAGGCTTCGCTGGGTAGGGGTGTAGGCGTGGAAGTATTAGTCTTACGTGGTGTAAACTTTAAATAGGCAGCTGCCACGATAACTATCAAAACTAACCCAAAAATTGGCAGATTTTTCTTGTCTAACATGACTGCTTCACCTGGCTTTGGTAGTATCACTGGCTCTGACTTCGCGAATGGCTGTCACTTTAATTTGTCCCGCATACTCCGCCTCTTTTCCCAGCCTTTGAGTAATCTCATGGGCCAAAACAGTCAGGGCATCATCATCCACTTCTTCGGGTTTAACAACTACTCTAACATCACGGCCTGCCTGAAAAGCATAAGCTGAGTCAACACCGGGGAAACTCCCGGCAATTTCCTCAATCTTACCCATTCTTTTGATGTACTCTTCATGCGGTTCGTAGCGCGCTCCGGGCCGCGATCCCGAAATAGCATCGGCAGTCCAGACCACAACCGATTCAACTGAAGAAAAAGGTTTATCTTCATGGTGCTCAGCTACAGCAGCTACTACTTCCTTGGGCAACCCAAAACGTTTTAAAGTAGAGACCCCTAATTCCACATGAGTTCCCTCTTCTTCCGTAACTACCTTGCCGATATCATGAAGTAAACAGCCCAAACGCACAATATCCACATTGGCTCCAATTTCATTCGCTATTGCCACACCGATCTTAGTTTCTTCAATTGTATGAATTCCCAAGTTTTGTCCATAGGAAGTTCTAAATTTATAGCGGCCGATGAGCTTAATCAGATCCAAAGGCAAATTGAAAACTCCACAATCCTGAACAATAATCTTGCCTTCTTCAACCAAAACATCATCCATCTCACCCCTTACCTGTTTAATTACTTCTTCAATCCGCGAGGGCTGAATCCGGGCATCTTTAATTAAAATTTCCAGAGCCCGGCGGGCAACCTCTCTTCTTATAGAGTCAAAGGAAGAAAGCCGAATTTCATTTGTTTCATCAATTTCTATTTCGACCCGGGCCTCTTTTTCAAAAGCCCGAATATTTTTACCCCCGGCACCTATAATCCTACCTTTAATATCTTCGCTGGGGAGAGTAACTGTGGACACGGTATATTCAGCTACATAAGAAGTGGCACCATGCTTCATTGCATCAGCCAAAATTTCTTGGGCTTTTTCGTTAGCTTCCAATTTGATCTTTTCTTCAGCAGCCCTGATCTTTTTGGCTATTTCTCCGGTTAAATCCTTTTGGACCTCATCCAAAAGTACCTTTTTTGCTTCATCGATAGTCATCTGAGCGGTTTTTGCCAAACGGTCTTCCAACTCCTGGTGACGTTTTTGGGCTAATTCCTTAGATTTCTCTAATTCCACCCGCTCTTGGCGTAAGTCTTCAACTAAAATCTTTAAATCTTCAGATTTGTTATTCCTGTCATCGTTTGTCATAATGAAGCTAATTCTACTCTTCCCCTATCACCCGGTCAATCACTTCCCAGGTAAAACCTTTCCGGGCTAAAAATTCCTTTTCCTTCTGTTTGGCCTTACCTATGGGTAAATTTTGCCATTTATAACTTTTCTTTTCCAATAATTCTCTTGCCGACTTATCATCATCAATTTTTACTTCTCCCCACACTTTTTCTATTATTTCCTTATTTATTCCCTTCATTCTCAGCTCATATTCCAAATCTTTCTTTGATTTGGACTTAAACTGCATTCTCTGTTCTATCCACCAGCGGGTAAAGGCCTCGTCATTAATCAATTCCAAACACTTTAACCGGTTAAACAGCTCGCCATGCAAACTTTCGTGGACTTTTTTCCTTCTTAGATAATCTCCAACTTCTTTTTCTGACCTGGGCCGAAGGGTGGCAAACCTTAAAAGTTTATCCAGAGTTTTCTGAAATTCAGCTTTTTTTATTATTTCTTCAATCTTTTCCTGACTAAATTCCTGGCCAATTTTTAATCCCAGCTTGACATAATTTTCCAAATCCAATCCGAACCCGAACTGATTATCCAGGTACACGTTTACTCTTTTCCCGCTCTTTTGAGGTCTAATATCAGTTACTGTAGGCATTCCCTAATTTTACTCTTCTTTTTCTTCGCCTAATTCTTTGGGGATTTTGGTACCGGAGGCTACCATATCACGGATTTTTTTATCAAGTTCTTCAGCAATTTTAGGATTATCGTTCAAATAAAGTTTAGCCGCTTCTTTGCCCTGAGCAATCGGCTTACTCCCATAATTGAAAAATGATCCGTTTTTACTGATTAAGCCCATATCTACGGCCACATCCAAAAGTCCTCCGGCCTTAGAAATTCCCTCTTTACCCTCCATAATGTCAAACTCGGCAATTCTTAAAGGAGGCGCCACCTTATTTTTGACAATTCTGGCCCTATGCCGAGTCCCAATCACTTTCTCACCGTCTTTTAGGACCTCAATTCTTCTTAAATCAATTCTGACTGAAGCGTAAAATTTGAGAGCCAAACCGCCAGGAGTAGTTTCGGGATTACCAAACATCACTCCAATCTTAAGCCGCATCTGATTGGTAAAAATAAGAATGGTTTTGGATTTAGAAATGGCCCCGGTTAATTTTCTTAAAGCCTGGCTCATAAGTCGGGCCTGAAGCCCCATCACCGCATCCCCCATTTCCCCCTCCAATTCCGCCCGCGGGACAAGAGCTGCTACCGAATCAACCACTATTACATCCACAGCTCCTGAACGGATCAAAGTCTCGGTAATTTCCAAAGCTTGTTCTCCGGTATCCGGCTGGCTCATTAGTAAATTATCTAAATCCACACCCAAATCTTCAGCCCGTTTGGGGTCTAAGGCATGCTCGGCATCAATAAAAGCACATTGCCCGCCTTTCTTCTGGGCTTCGGCAATAACCGATAGAGCCAAAGTAGTTTTACCTGAAGCCTCAGGGCCATAAATTTCTACAATTCTGCCTCTGGGGAATCCGCCAACTCCTAATGCCAAATCCAAAGCAATTGACCCGGTCGAAATAACATCTACTTTCAATCGATTTTCTTTGTCCCCCGAGAGTTTCATAATTGAGCCTTTACCATATTGCTTTTCAATTTGGTCCATGGCCAGTCTTATAGCTTGAAGCTTGGCTGAAGATTCAATTTGTTGCTTGGTTTCTGTTAATTCCTTTTTTACCTTCGCCATATTCATAGATTAGTCGTAGATTCCTTTTACTATTGTTCCTTGCGAAATTCAAGAAGGAAAATAAAATTTCTGCAAATCCTAAAAAACTTGTTTTGGTCGGGGTGGGCAGAATTGAACTGCCGTCGCGCGCACCCCATGCGCGCATTCTACCGTTAAACTACACCCCGGTTAGGCAACCCTTTCCTTGAGGGCTCTGTAAAATCTCTGCAGATAATCTTCAGCCCTATCCCAATGTTCTTCCCCCATGCCATTTTCAGCCAAATTCCTTTCAATATCAGCCAAAACCCGTAAATGGGCAAGTTTAGCAGCCTGGAAAAGAGAAATCCGGTAAACCTCAGCATAGAGGCTTTGGGCAGTACTTTCAGCTTCTGAGGCAGCTTTAATTGTATCCTTGCCTTCTGTCTCTTTCTGAAGTTTTAGCTCCAATGAGGCCACAATCGCGGGTTCGAAAGCCAGTTTTAATTCATCTTTAATCAATTTATAAAACTTCTTCCACTTCCCTAGCCCACGCCCGGCCAGCATATACTCGGCCGCCTCTTTAGCTAGGGTCTTGGACAGTCCATACTGAGCTCTGAGGTGCTGCCAGGCATAATCGCGTAGTTGGGTACCTTGAGGAATCTTACTAAGCCTCCACCAGGCTAACTCCAAACCCGCGACCAACTCCGGCTTAAAAGTAAAGTGTTCCATAGCATCATTACCGCCAAACCTGCGTCGCCTTCGGGAATAGTCCAAAATCGCGCCTTTCAGTTTATCGGGAGTAAAATCGGGAAAATGGCCATCATCCCAATATGTTTCGGCATAAGCTGACTGCCACATCAAAAACCCGCTGGTTCTTTGTTCTCCTGAAGTTCTAATTACCAAATCCACATATGGATACGGTTGGTCACGGGTATCCAGATATTTTTCGAATAAAGCTTTATTAACCGATTCCGCTTTAACGCCATCCTTAATCATTTTCTGGGTAGCCCGGACAATATCATCCTGACCCCCGTAATCAATGGCAATATTTATAATATATTTTTTGTTATTTTTAGTGGCTTCTTCGGCTCCGGTAATAGTTTTTAACAAAAAATCAGGGATCCTATCTTTTCTGCCCAAGTGGATTAGCTTTACCCCATCCTTACCGGCTTCAGCTAAATAATCCCTGATTAATTTGCAGTAAAGCTTCATCAAATACTTAATTTCCTGTTCACTCCGATCCCAATTCTCGGTGGAAAACCCCCACAACGTAACGGTGTGGATACCAATCTCCCGGGCCGCCCGGGAAAGTTCAACCGCCCGGTCAAAACCCTTTTTGTGGCCCATGAGGGTAGGGAGTCCTTTAGATCTGGCCCAGCGACGATTACCATCGGGAATCAGAGCTAAGTGATCCGGGACCTTCGTGCCTTTAGGAAGGACAATTGTATTGGTGTTAGGCATCAAAAGGAATTATACCACGGGGCAGCAGAGTGTTATATAATCAGCCAAGACAATGAAAGATTTCATTAAAAAATACAAATATTTACTTCTTGTCTTCCTTCTGGCTTTTGTTTTGCGGGTATATAAACTGGGAACGTTTCCGGTAGGGTTTCAGAATGATGAGGTGAAAGTGGGATGGAATGCCCTCTCAATTCTAAAAACCGGCAAGGATGACCGGGGTAACAGGTTTGCCCTTTATTACAACTCTTTTGGCGACTACCGCCCAACCGGCATTTTTTATATTGATATTCCCTCAATTGCCCTTCTGGGTAGAAATGTTTTTGCCGTGCGTTTTCCCTCAGCTCTCTTGGGGGCTCTAAGCGTTATATCCCTATTCCTAATAGTTCTGCAAATATCCAAGAAAAAGAATTTGGCGCTAATAGCGGCTCTACTCCTGGCCATTTCCCCATGGCATATTTCCACCAGTCGGGCCACCAGTGAAGTGGTAATATCCCTCTTTTTTACTCTTTGCGGCCTTTACTTATTTCTTAAATATTTTTCAAATCGCAGTATCAGGTACCTAATATCCAGTATCATTCTTCTGGCTATCAGTTATTTCTTCTATCCCGCACCCCGGATTTTAATTCCACTTTTTACCGGAGCCATTATTATTTATTACTGCAAGTGGACAAGAACAGTTCTTGTCAGTTGGGGAGGATTAGTTTTACTGGCAGGAATTCTGACACTAAACCCCCAGTCCCGGGGCAGGTTTACACAAGTGTCAATTTTTAATGATCTTAATGTCCAATATGAACTTACACGGATGCCTTTTGAAGAAGGCCCAGGTAAAGTTTTTATCGCCAGGTTGTTCCACAATAAACCCATCGTCTACGCCAGATATTTTGTTAATGAATACGCTAATTATTTTTCGGCCGATTTTTTCCTTAATCCCGATGTAGCTAAACCCGCCAGATACGCTACCGTAGGTGTGGGGATTTTGACTTATGTAGAATTGGGACTCTTAATATTAGGACTTATTTCCATTGCTCAGAAAAAATCGTCCTGGCTGCCCTTACTCTTACTTCTTTTGGCCCCGATTCCGGCGGCCCTGACTACCGAGGATGCCCCTAACCTACACCGGGCCTTATTTATGGTTCCTTTTATTTGTATCATCGGCGCTTTCGGCTTTGACTGGTTGCGTTCTCTCTTCCCCAAAAAACGCATAATTCATACTTCTTTATACATCGTTCTTTTTCTTAATTTTATATTTTACTTGCATATGTATTATGTTCATAACCCCGTCCACTTAAATTTATATCGTAACGACGGCGCCAGCCAGGTGGCCTTAAAGCTAAATAGTCTACAGAGTAGTTACGACAAAATTCTCTTAACTGATGTCCCGGACGAACTTTATCCCTGGATTGCCTTTTTGACAGGTAAAGATCCGGCTAAATTTAATGCCGATGCCATAAAAAGAGATAAAGGCGATTGGTCAACCGAGAATTATTACTTTACAGGATTACGTTGCCCCTCCCGCGACGCTTTCACAAAACCTGACGTCAAGCGATTATTAGTAGTTGATGCAGAGGGCTGTGCCACGGAGAGCAATTTAATTAACCGAAGTGACGTGGTTTTCTTAGGGAAAATTCTCCGTTCCGATGGGACTGAAGTTTATAACCTCTGGTCAAGAATAGAAAAATAAAAAAGGAAATTTAACGCTTTGGGGATTGTTTTTGGCGTCGGGCTTTGCCGCCGGTGCCCACCATTCTTCTTTCTCTCTCTCTGCTGTCACGAGTCAAAAGTCCGGCTTTCTTCAGTATCGGTCTAAACTCGTCTTTCTTAGCTAAGGCTAGGGCACGGGCCATTCCGTGGGCACAGGCCTTAACCTGCCCGTCTTTACCTCCGCCCACAACTTTAATTAAAGCATAATATTTATCTGTAGTTTCCGTTATTCCGAAAGGTTTACTCCAGACTGATTTATTAAGTACGCCCGGAAAATACTTCTCGATCACCATTCCATTAACTGCGGTTTCCCCCTTGCCTTTGAACAAGCGCACACGGGCCGCTGAAGTTTTTCTCCTTCCTACTGCATAAATGTAATTAATCTTTTTTGGCATGTGTAAATTTTTCTTGATAGGGGTTCTTTTCCCCAATTACGACCTTAAACCTGGACAGTCTTTTATCTTTCAATCTGTTATCAGGCAACATCCCTTTAACTGCTTTTTCGATTAATCTCTCCGGATGTTCCTGCCTTAATTTCCCGGCCGTAATATGTTTCAAACCTGCAGGGTAGCCACTGTGGCTATAGTAAACTTTTTGCTCTTCTTTCTTGCCAGTTAATATCACCTTTTCGGCATTAAGGACCACCACATAATCACCCGAATCCATATGTCTGGAAAAATTAGGTTTCCCCTTGCCTATCAAAAACCCGGCAATTTGCGTTGCTAACCTGCCCAATACCCGACCTTTGGCATCGACCAAATGCCAGCCTCTAACAATTTCCTTAGCTTTAGGTTGATATGTAATCATTTCTTAACTGTTTTTTTAACTACCAGTTTCTCTTTCCCACTACTCACATCCACCTTCTTAACCTCTTTTATGGCTTCTACCCATTCTAATCTAGCCATTTGGGCCCCGTCGCCAAGTCTTGCCGGTAGGTTAATGATTCTGGTAAAACCGCTTTTCCTCTCACCGAAGGAGGGAACAATTTTATTGACCAGTGTATCAGTGGTCTTTTTATCATTACCCACATAGGCCAATATCTGCCTGCGGGCCGTTAGGGTTCCTTTTTTAGCCAGAGTAACCAGTTTATCCAGTTGAGCCTGAATACCTTTGGCCTTAGCCTTGGTGGTAACTATTTTATTACTTACCACAACAGATCTAACCAAGGACCGCAACAAAGCCTCCCTGCCCTTTTTTCCCCGGGAGAACTTTCTACCAAAAACCATTTTCCTCATTTTAGAAACTCACTCCCTTCTCGGCCAGTGCTACAGCTATAATCTTCAGAGATTTTTCTCCCAAGTTTCTGACTTTGACCAAATCATCCTTCTTAGCTGATACCAGCTGTTCAACTGTTTCATAACCCGCCTTAACTAAGGCGTTAGCCACTCTTGTAGGAAGGCCTATTTCTTCAACGGACAGTTTCCCTACAGAGCCCAAATCGTTAACCTCAACAACCGGCTCGATTTTTTCCTGTTTTTTAGGGGTCACTATCTGATTAAAGTAAGAAACCGTAATCTTGGCAGCTGCCAAAACAGCAGCACCAGGGCTGATTGTTCCATCAGTCCAAACTTCCAAGCTTAATTTATCATAATTGGTGAGCCGCCCTACTCGAGTTTCTTCAATTTTATAATTAACTCTTCTTACCGGAGAGAAAGAAGCATCCAGGGGAATAAGTCCGATAGTTCCTGTTAATCTGTCTTCTGCCGGAGAATAGCCCGTTCCTGCAGAAATTTCCATTTCGGCTTCTAATTTAGCTCCTTTATTTAAAGTGGCCAGCACCAGTTCACCATTAGAAATCTTTACGTTGGCAGGAAGTTTAATATCTTTAGCCTTAACCTCTCCTGATTCTTTAACTGAGAGGCTGGCCTTGACTGGTTTTTCGCCATCATAAGCAACCCTCACCTTTTTCAGATTTAATAAAAATTCCACCACATCCTCTTTCATACCTTTTAAAGTAGAGAACTGGTGCTTAACACCGGAAATCCTGACTGTAGTGATTGCGGCTCCGGGAAGAGAAGATAACAATACTCTTCTCAGGGAATTGCCCAGCGTATCACCATAACCTTGTTCCAAGGGTGAAATCACAAATTTGGAATAGTTATCCTTTCCTTTTTCTTCTTTTATTTCAAACATTGGTTGGTTCATCGTTTAGTCACCTCCTTCACAAAAACTGAATTTTACTCTTAACGAGAATAATACTCAACAATATCTTGAGTTGAGATAGTCTCGGTTATGTCCTCAAACTTTGGCTCCCTCACTATTTCTCCGGCAGCAGCTTTCCTTCTTAACCAGCCGGGGATAACGAATTCTCTTACAGCCAAAAGTTTTTTAACGTCGGGGATTTTTTCCATAGCTGAGGAGTCTAGGCTGATTACATCTCCAGCTTTAACCTGATAGGAGGGAATATTCAGCTTCTTACCATTGACCAAAACATGACGGTGGGAAACAATCTGTCTGGCCGCGGGCCGGCTAGGGACAAAACCCAGTCGGTAAATAACATTATCCAGACGCATTTCCAAAAGGATGATGAGCCTTTCTCCGGTATTGCCCTTAGTTTTGAAAGCTCGGGTCACATAGTTCGCGAACTGTTTTTCCATTACCCCATAGAGCCTCTTAACTTTTTGTTTTTCCCTGAGCTGCCGGCCATATTGAGAGGGCATTCTTTTCATCCCCTTGGGACCATGTACGCCGGGAGTAACCTGCAAACGGGTTAATTTTCCACCGCTCCCGAAAAGGTCGTAACCTTCGCGTCTACTTAATCTGTCTTTTGGTCCGGTATATCTTGCCATTACACTCTCCTCTTTTTCTTAGCCCTAGGGCCATTGTGCGGGATAGGAGTCACATCGGCTATCAGAGAAATTTTTACTCCGGCGGATCTAATGGCTCTTAAAGCCGCATCTCTTCCCGGTCCGGGGCCTTTAATATAGACTTCAACTTCTTTAACACTGTCCTGATCCTTAATTTTGGCAAAAACTTTCTCTACTGCGGTAGTAGCCGCAAAAGGGGTAGATTTTCTGGTCCCCTTAAATCCCGAGGCTCCCGAAGAACCCCAGGCCAAAGTTTTCCCAAGGGCATCAGTCAAAGTCACCAAAGTATTATTAAAAGACGCAGAGATATAAATTCTGCACACATTATTATTAACTGTATCGGCCATTTACTTTTTTCCTCCTTCGGCAGGGTTAGTTATTTTAGCTTTACTTAAAACTTCCTTCTTAAAAGCTCCGATAGTCTTTCTCTTGCCTCTCTTGGTTCTGGCGTTACGCCTGGTTCTTTGACCTCTAACCGGTAAATTATGAGAGTGTCTATGTCCCCGGAAAGATCCAATGGCTTGCAACCTGGAAATATTGGTCCTGACGCGTCTGGCTAACTCACCCTCGGTTGGGATCTCATCCAATTTGGCATTAATTTTAGCCACATCATCGGGTACCAATTTAGCTACCCTGGTTGCCCTATCAACTTTAATTTCATCCAACAGCTTCTTGGATAACGACCAGCCCACTCCACTAATCCTCGTCAAAGCGAAGTCTATCCGCCAACTGTCTTGTAAATCAACCCCGGCTATTCTTGCCATATAAATTTAACCCTGACGTTGTTTATGTCTGGGATTAGTACAAATTACATATAAAACCCCATGTCTTTTAACAAATTTGCAGTTTTTGCATCTTTTCTGTAACGATGATTGGACTTTCATAATGTAATCATTTCAAGCTTTGCTTACTTTCTCAATATTTATAAACTATTCGACCTCTATCGACATCGTATTGGGTCATTTCTACCCTGACTTTGTCACCCGGGAAAATCCGGATATAATTTTTCCTAAGCTTCCCCCGCAGCGTTGCCAAAACCACCCGGCCATCTGCTAATTGAATCTTAAACATCGTATTGGGCAAAGCGCTTTGAACTACCCCATCAAATTCCTCAGATTTAATTTCTGCCATATTATTTACCCTGCCGTCAAAACAAAAGGACCGTGCCTGGTCACCGCTACGGTCTCCTCATAAAGTGCTGCTATTTTAGCATCACGCATGGAGATTGTCCACCCGTCCTTTTCCATTACTAATTCCGGCGAGCCTTGAGTATACATGACTTCGATTGCCAGTGTCATACCTTCCCTGATCTCAATTTCTCTACCCCCGGTAACAAAACCGGGAATTGACGGTTCTTCGTGAAGTTCCCTGCCCACACCATGACCGACAAGAGCCCTAATTACTTGATATCCACCAGACTCGATATTGGTTTGAATCGCTCGGGAAATATCCGATATGCGATTACCCATCTTGGCGGCAGAAATCGCTTTCCAGATTGTTTTTTCTCCAACAGACAAAAATGCTGCCAGCTCCGGGCTGGGGTCAATTCCCATACTAAAGGACGTATCTGAATGGAAACCCTTATAGTAAAGCCCGATATCCACACTAACTTTATCCCCTTTCTTAAAAACAACATCTTTGGTAGGAATACCATGAACCAGGCCATCGTTAACATTGATGCAGGTTGCCCAATGATATCCGGGAACTTTCATAAATGAAGGTTCGCCGCCGGTTTTCCCAATTAGCTCAACCGCTAAAGTTTCGATCTGGAGAGCATTGGCACCGGCAACAATGGCCTGTCTTAACTGGCCTTTGATATCGCCGATTTTTTTACCCCCCTCAGCCATAACCTTTATCTCCTCAGGGTTTTTAATAGTTAATTTATCCATGATAATAACTCTGTTTGGATATCTTCAATTGATTTTTCCCCGTCAATTTCAAGTAATATTCCTTGTTTTCGGGCCAAATCTATAACCGGAAGAGTGTTTTCTTTGTATTCGGACAGCCGTTTGGCAATAGTCTCAGGGTAATCATCATCTCTCTGTATTAATTTCCCCCCACACTTGTCACATTTTTCTGCGGTTACAGGCTTGGGACTTGTCGCTAAATTATAAACTGCACCGCAACTGACACAGGTGCGCCTCGCGGAAAGTCTTCTCACCACTTCTTTATCAGAGATGTTCAGTAAAATGACCTTATTTATTTTGTTTCCAATTTCATCAAATAAATTTTGCAACATTTCATACTGTCTGACCGTCCGGGGAAAACCATCCAATATCATACCCTGGCCTGAGCTGGTTTTTTCTTGGAGTATCTCTTTCATTGCCTGAAAAAAAATGTCATCAGGTACCAAGATGCCGTTATTAATATAATCTGCTACTATCTTATTTTTCTTGGCCAAATCTCTGAGAAATGCTCCCATTTCATGATAATAAAGACCCAATTTTTCGGCCAAAAGCCTTGCTTGTGTACCTTTGCCGCATCCTTGGGGTCCTAAAATTATTATATTCATATATTAAGAAATGAAGCTGTCATATTTTTTCATCACCAGCTGGGCCTCAAGCTCACGGGTAATATCCAGAACTACCGAAACCACAATTAAAATAGAGGTGCCGCCAATCGCCAAATTGGCCACCCCTATGGCATTTTGAAAAAATGAAGGCAGAATTGCTATTAAACCCAGGAAAGAAGCACCCACTAAAGTAATCCTGTTTAAAACAAAGGATAAATATTTAGCTGTTTCCACGCCCGGCCTAATTCCCGGAATGAAACCGCCATTTTTTTGTAAGTTTTCGGAAATCTTTTCCGGGTTAAAAACTACTGCCGTATAGAAAAAAGTAAAACCCAATACTAACAGAAAGTAAAAAGCATTATAGGCCAGGGTCTTCGGGGTAAAATTATTGGCAAAAAACTTGGCAATAGCCAAAATATGAACATTGCCGGAGCTCCCCAAAAATTGCGTCACTAAAGACGGCAACAAAACTAAGGATACGGCAAAGATAATTGGAATAACTCCGGCCTGATTTAATCTTAGGGGTAAATAGGATGCGCTTCCGATCGAACCTTTGGCCCCCCTTCTAGCATAATTCACCGGAATTTGCCGAGTGGCTTCGTTCATAAAAACAATCAGGCCAACCACAACAACTGCCAACACCAAAAAGATAACCGTTTTTAAAATATCGGCTGATTGTAAAACTGCCGCCGACTGACCCAGGGTTATAGGCAAACGGGAAACTATACCGGCAAATATTAAAAGCGATACCCCGTTAGTAAAGCCGTATTCGGTAATAAGTTCCCCCAGCCACACCGCAAAAACAGTACCGGCGGTCATCGTTAAAATCAAAGAAAGCAGTGCCAAGGGTGAAAAAGTACCAATAATATGCTGGGACCGGAGAAGTGAATACATACCAAAGGCCTGCAGAGCTGCCAAAGGAACCGTTAAAAACCGGGTATATTGGTTGATTTTTTCCTGCCCGTACTCGCCTTCTTTCTGCAGTTCTTCCAAAGAGGGGACAACATAACCCAAGAGCTGAAAAATAATTGAGGCATTAATATAAGGGTTTAATCCTAGGGCCATAATCGAAAAATTGGCCAGAGTTCCGCCTGAAAATACATCCAAAAGAGATAAAAGCGGACTGCCGGCAAACAAAGCTTGCAAACTGGTCCTATCAATACCGGCGGCAGGGATGTGGGCAACAAGCCTAAAAACAAGCAAAATTACGGCGGTGATTAATATTTTTCGCCTGGTGTCCGGAGAACTAATTACCTTTGAAAAAAACTGGGCAATACTCCTAAACATTTTCAACTTCCTTGGCAACTGACTTTGACATAGGAACCTTGATCGTTAACTTTTTGGTTAACTTCCCTCCACCTAAAATTTTAACCCCAAATTCTCTGGCCTGCCGGGCATCAACAATTTTGTTTTTAATCAAAGAATCAATCGTAACTTCACTTCCTTCCGGCATAAGATTTAGGTAAGACAATTTAATGACTAAGGCACTTTTGCCCGGTTTATTCCTGCCCTTACCCCTTTGCAGTGGCAACTTTTTTAAAAGGGACTTTTTGGTTTTCAAGCCCTCAAAAAGTACATCAATATGAGATCTGGCCTTCTGGCCTTTAGAACCACGACCTACAGTGTGGCCACCCTTACCACTACCGTAACCCCGGCCAATTCTTTTGTCTTTCTTATCAACTATTTTAATTGTGTTTACTTTTTGCATAGGCAATTTCAGATATGGTTTCCAAAGCCTTTAGGGTGGCATATACATTGGAAATCTTATTTTTGGTCCCCAAAATTTTTCCCGAGGCATCTCTGATACCGGCAGCTTCCATCACTACCCGCATTGCTCCTCCGGCAATAATTCCGCTTCCGGGTGGGGCCGGTTTTATAATAACCTCGGCTGCAGAAAACTTTTCCCTGACCGAGTAGGGAACCGTAGTTCCTTTAATCGGAACTACAATCAACTTTCTTTTGGCAGCGGAAATTGCTTTTCTGATAGCATTTCGCACATCCCCAGCTTTGGATAGTCCAACCCCAACTTTACCTTTTTTGTCTCCGACCACCACCAGGGCTGAAAATCTAATTTGATTTCCGCCTTTAGTCTTTTTGGAGATACGGTTGATTTGAACAACCGTTTCTTCGTACTCTTTGATAATTTGGTCACGATTAAACATTAAAATTCCAGACCCCCTTTTCTGGCTCCATCGGCCAAAGCCTTAACCCGTCCGTGGTAACGGTAACCGCCCTTATCAAAAACTACAGTTTTAATTTTTTTGGCCAAGCTTTTCTTAGCCAAAAGTTTCCCCACCAGTCCCGCCTTCTCCATCCGCGTGCCCTTAGCTGTAAGTTCCTTTTCGGTAGCTGCAACCAGGGTTCTGCCTTTGGCATCGTCAATGATTTGGGCATAGAGATACCGATTGGATTTAAAGACCGAAATTCTGGGTCGCTTTGGCGAACCTACTATTTTAGCCCTAACTCTTTTTCTTCTTTGAATAAACCTTTCTTTAGTGTTCATATTATACTGCTCCGGCTGCTTTAGCGGCTTTTCCGGCCTTTCTGCGAATTATTTCATCCACATATTTTATACCTTTACCTTTATAGGGTTCAGGGGGTTTGACACTCCTGATATCAGCCGCGATTTGCCCAACAGTTTCTTTATTAATACCCTCCACTGTCACCACCATTTTTTCAACTTTAAAAGCGATGTTTTCCGGCGCTTGCACTTTGACCGGGTGGGAAAACCCAACCGTTAAAGTCAAAAGTTTCCCATCCGTTTCCGCTCTATAACCGGTACCTACCAATTCCAATTTCTTGGACCAGCCTTGGTTCACACCCTTAACCATATTGGCCAAAATTGCCCTGGTAGTACCAAATGTAGACAAGGCCTCTTTAGTTTCTTTTTGGCAGGCAACTAAAATATTGCCGTCTTTTACTTCAGCCACAATGCCGGGCGCACAAGTCCAGATCAAAGTTCCTTTCGGACCCTTGATAGTTACTGTTTGCTTTTCAACAGCCACTTCGGTTCCGGGAATAATTTTGATCGGTAGTTTTCCTATTTTACTCATATTATTTCAATAATTACCAAATCTGGGCAATAACTTCTCCGCCGACTCTCTCTTTAATGGCTTTCTGGGACGTAATTACGCCTCTGGACGTGGATATCAAAAAGATAAACGGTCCTTTGTCCTTCTCTAACTCTTCCACATTTTTGTAAAGCCGAAGTCCGGGACGGGAAATAATCCTTAAATCCATAAGTACCGGTTTCTTGTTTCTAAAAGCTAAAGCCACGGTTAAAATTCCCTCTTTCTCGCTAAATTTCTCTATAAAACCCGCTTCTTTCAGGGCCCGGGCGGTTTGTTTAATATAACTAGTAGCCATAACTCCAGAAACCTCTTTTATTTTGGCTAAAGAAGCATTTTTAATTCTGATTAAAAAATCTCCGATTTGATAGTTAGTCATACTTACCAACTTGCCTTTCTGATTCCGGGAATTTCTCCCCTTAGGGCATGCTCCCTAAAACACAACCGGCAAATTCCAAAGCGCCGCATATAGCCTCTCGAGCGGCCGCAAAGACGACAGCGGTTCCTATAGCGAATTGCATATTTTAGCTTTTTTGTTTCTCTAACTTCTTTTGCAGTTGTTGACATATTTTATTTATTTTTCAAAAGGCATACCCATTAACTCTAACAATCTTTGGGCAATTTTGGGATCCTTGGATCCGGTTACTATCACCACTTCCATACCGTGAGGCGCCGCTGCCTTAGCAGCATCAATTTCCGGAAAAACAGTGTGCTCGGCAAGACCTATGGTGTAGTTTCCGCTCTTATCCAAACTCTTTTTAGAAAGTCCCCGAAAATCCCTAAGCCTG
>Ga0187878_1000489_pt1 | contig 44699 bp, 57 predicted proteins | sample June2016WEW_17_1_FD_132979 | JGI IMG/M metagenome (GOLD analysis project Ga0187878, IMG submission 132979) | Peatland microbial communities from SPRUCE experiment site at the Marcell Experimental Forest, Minnesota, USA - June2016WEW_17_150 | ecosystem: Environmental > Terrestrial > Soil >... | reverse complement strand
TTACATGAGATAAAAGAAGTTTTCTACCGTCTTTTGTTTCAAGATCGGAATTTTTTAAAAAATATTCTTTCCCGTCAAAATCAATCCAACTTACGAACTCGCACATACTACCTTCCTCCTTTTTACAAAATATTTTCTCTTATGGTCTTAAATCTTGTTTTAATCGCTTCCGGGTATCATCTAAAATACCATTTTAAAGCCTGTTGACATATTTATAAACAGTGTCAACGAAATCCCCCCGCCCGACGCAGGCATTTTGAGCCTAAAATTGATTGTGGCGCATTTTCGCAATTTTCAAATTTCATTTGATCATCTGAAGGACTTGGAGTTGCAGTTCGATCGGAGTCATTTTGCCCCGAATGTTGCCGGTGGAACCGCATAGAAATGTCTGGTATCCTCCCCCTCTTTCAGAACTACGGTCTCGCTATCTGCAATTGGCTTGTCTGGGGTGTCCCCCTCCCCTTCTAAAAAGAGTTGGTACGCTGCCGTAACGCCGGCTATTGCCTTGATATCTGCTCCTGTCAGAGAAGATTTTTCCGACTCATACCGCTTTGCATCCCCGAAGAAGTGGTATTTTTTATGTTTCTGTGCATTCTCATTTTGTTCGTGTTCGCTCATGCAGAAACCCTCACTTTTTTGATCTTCCAGCTTTTTCAGATTTTCTTTTGCTATTGACAGCTTTCTTTGTAAACCCGGCAGCGATTTTCCAGCCTCTGAAATTGTTTTTTCTCTTGTCTCCTGACGTTTTTTTTCGGTTTCGATATCGCTTGTGACATTGTCTAATTCTTTTGTTAAATCTTTTCCTAATCTCTTTGCTACCGCCGCAAAGACTTCACCCATAAAAGATATTTTTTCTTTTATGTGTTCTACTTCATCCACCAAATTCATCATCGTTTCAAATTTATTTTTCATGATTCCCCTCCTTTTGATTCGTTGGCAGGGATTGTCTCATAAGAGCCTTCCTTTGTCAATAGTTTTTTTTACAAATATTATTTATAAGTGGATTCAATAACTTATCACTAGTAAAAAAACCATTTGACAATAACCGAAAAATAAAATACAATATTGACCATGAAATTGAACGTCAAAAAAATCAATCAAGAATTAAATCGCCTAAAATGGCGTAAAGCGGATTATGCAAGGGCTTTAGGTGTTGATAGGCAATCGGTCCACTATTATCTTAATCATAATATCAGCAGTATGCGGATAATAGAAAAATTGGCAAAGCCTTTAAATCTTAATCCGAAGGACTTAATTATTTAGCCTCTTAGGCAAGACGTGTCCGGCCACCATTACGGCCTACAACCGAGCGAACAGCACCGGGCACGCCGAATTGCCAGAGCCTCAAATTAATAAGAATGAGTGGGGAGATATTACTTTTAGTAATCTTGAGGAAATAAAACTAGCCATAGATAAAGTGTATCTTGCCGCTAATGAATGTCCAACCTGCACCCTTGCAGCATTACGTCAAAAGAAGATAACGATTACTGATGATATAAAACTAGCGTTTGATTATAAAAAAATTGTGCAAGATATTTTTGCTGACGCTAGAGAACGTCAACTTGCGAAAGAAGAAAGTTGTTATTATTAAAGTGACACGCCGTTAAGGAGAGTATGAAAAAACTACCAATGAAATATTTCGCCGGATGTATCGCTAAAATTTATTATCGTAAAGTTGATAAATGGGCGGAAATGCACGCCAGAAATGGGATAGAGCATTATTTTGATACATGGAAAGAGGCTCACGATTTTATGATAGCCGATGCAAAGAAGAACATTGAGCATTTGGAACGAGATTTAAAATCAGAGAAAAGACACTTAGAAAAAGTTTTAAAAATGGAAGAAAATGTTCAAAAACAAGATAACCTTTAATTGCCTATGAAAAAAGTCTCTGATAAAACATTACTGCGCATGTGGCGCGAAGTCGGTCTTATGAACGCAGGGCATAAATGCGAGTATCCTAATTGCTCTGTAAATTATACCCAACTACACCCGCACCATTTCTACAATAAGAAAAATCAGTCAGTCAGATACGATCCTATGAATTGCATAATACTTTGCCATCAACACCACACGAACGGAAATGAAGCGGCTCACCTTGACCCTTTCTTTTTAGATAAACTTTTAAAAAACAAAGTCAGGACAGAGGAATGGCTTAAAGAATTGACCGACAGAAAAAACGTGGTCGTCAAGAACAATCAGTTTTTTAAAGAGAACTGGTACATCACTTTGAAGGTAATGCTAGAAAAATGAAAGGCATAGTAACAATCGAATTAAATATTGACGCTTACGATAAAGAAGATGCAGAAGCGTCTGCCCTTCAACTTTTTTCGCGATATGTTTATTATAATTTAAAACCAAAAAACAAATATCAAATAGCCGCAAGAGAAATCGAGGATTTTTTATCACGAAAAGCAAAGATTGAATTTTCCGTTCGGTGAATTCCCCGAACGGAAACGAAGCCAAATAAATTCAATGTGGTATAAAGATAAGTATGGAGACTGTGTCCATGAACAATAATCAATTTAATTTAAGGAAAGCCATTAGCATTAGCCGGAGGGGAGGTCGCACCCAGCGTCCTCACAGCCCCCTTCGGCTTTTGCTTTTGGCGATAAATATATATGAAGTGGTATAAGCATATTTCTGATAGCTTAGACGATCCATTTATTTTTGATTTAATAACTCAATTTGGTGCTGACGGTTATTTGGTTTTTTTTGGGGTTTTAGAGATATACAGTCGGGAGTTTAAAACCGAAGATAACTGGAAGTTAACCGTAACTCAACCCTATCTCACCACAAAGTTACATAAAAGACAATCAACACTCGTTATAAAGATTTTAAAACATATACAAAACTCCGGTAAGTGGGAAATTGATTTTAATAATGACCAAGTAATTATATTTATTCCAAAATTTACAGAATTATTAGATGATTGGTCACAACGAAAACTCCGTAGTAACTCCGTAGTAACTCCGAAAATCCTCAACGTCAATAAGATAAAAGATAAAAGAATAAAGATAAAAGAAGCAGAAAAAGATATAACCCCTATAATCCCCTATGAGGGGATAATTGAATATCTCAACAAAAAAACAGGTAAAAATTTTGACTGTAATACAAAAGAAACAAGAGTAAAAATAAAAGCGCGATGGGGTAATAATGGGAAAAGAACGATTGATGACTTTTATAAAGTTATAGACAATAAATGTACTCAATGGCTAAATGATGAAAAAATGGCTCAATTTTTACGTCCCGAAACTCTTTTTGGAACTAAGTTTGAAAGCTACTTAAATGAATTAGTACATCCATTAACCGGTAAATTTTCAGATAATACTTTAAAAACAATAAAAGTTTTAGAAAATTGGAGGCCGCCAAAATGAGAGATGAAATAAAATTTAAAGAGTATATGTCATTATTAAGTGAAACATTTGATAAACCAGTATCAGGTTCATTAAATGATTTATACTGGAAAATATTAGAACCTTTTACCGATGAACAATGCGAATCGGCATTTAAAGAAATTATTTATTCAAGTAAGTTTTTTCCAAAGCCAGCCGATTTTATGGAAATACTAAAAGGGAAAAAAGAACATCGAGCAACGGAGGCATGGATTGAAGTTTTAAATGCCATTAAAAGAATTGGTAATTATGAAAGTGTGAAGTTTAGTGATCCGGTAATTCATTCTGTTTTGCAGGTTATGGGCGGCTGGGATAAACTGGCGGCTACAATGACCGTTGATGAAGAAAAATGGAAACAAAAGGAACTTGAACGGCTTTATTCTATTATGGGGGGGCGCGGCAATCATCCAGAATATTTACCGGGGACAGTAGAAATGGAAAATTCTCGTCTTGGATTTCCAGATAAAAAACCGGAAATTATTAAAATAGGTTTTTCTAATGAGCAAAAACAAATAGCGGAGGGCTAACATGCCATTACCAACTAGAGAAACAACATATAAAGGCAATAAAATGTTTGGAGTGCTTACTGGTGTTGATAGGGAAGGCACTGAGTATTGGCGCGACTTCGGGCTGAAATTTTGGCAAGCGGTTTTAGAGAATATTGATGATATAAGAATTTGGGTTGATCGGCAGGAAAAGCCTCATGGATATAATGACTAAATTCAAAGACCCTGTATGTCAAAGGTGTTCGCATAAAAGATGTAGGACTCCATGTGCCCCGCTGGTATGGATAGACGGCAGAGTGCCGCGCCAGGAACGCCTGTCTAGGGATTTATTCACGGAAAATAATATAGCCGAGAAGGACTACAACGAGGTATTAGCCGAGCGCATTACTGACTATAACAACAAAATTGACAAAATCAAAGACATACCGGACAAGACGACAAGGGCAATCGCCGCATTAATAGCGGTAAAGCTCACCAAAAAGGACATTTCCGAGATTTTCCATATTTCATACAGGCATTTTTTCCGTATCAATAAAAAAGCCGGACGTTTTATAAGACAAAATAAAAAGTTATCAACATTAGCTAATTGATAAAATTCGACATTTATTGCCGGATTTTAAGGGAAAAAGCTGAAAATTACCCGACAAATCTGTCGAATAGGAAATAATGCAATAAAATCAATAGCCAGATTCGACAAAAACGGCGGGCAAAAAGACGATTCTCTCGACAATGTTGTCGAATCAATAAAAAACAAGTGGTCAAAATATGTCCTACTAGGCAACATACTAGTACAAATCTTTTAAATCAAAACAAATCACACCCTTAAAAGAATCAAACACAAATATTTTAAGGAAAAAATGTCATCTTCGTCCTATTATATAAATAATAGATAGTACCTTAAAGTTCAGTGCGAAGCGTACGCGAAGCGATAGCTAGCAAAACGAACATCAAACAGCCGGGCATCGGCTATTACTAAAAGAGGCGATCAACCAACATGGATACGACCGCAACAACCAAAGATAAGTCCGCCCTGCAAGCACCAAACACACCAAAAATAAGATCAGAACGTACTCAAAAAATCCTAGAAATTAAACAAGCTAATCCTAATCTAACCACCAGACAAATAGGCGAGCTAACAGATTGCGATCACTCCCATGTGGTCCGAGTATTACAGCGTCATAACCTGGAAATGCAGCGAATAATTGAATTTAAAGAGAATAGAGCTGATATATTCGCAGGATTACAGGATAGATTGTTATCCTCAATCACCGAGGACGAAATCAAAAAAGCTCCGGTTGGATCAAGAATACTCGGCGCGTGTCAAATCTATGATAAAGAGCGCATTGAGCGCGGCCTCTCAACGGAAAACGTATCATATCATGTAGTTACTCAGGATATCAGCAAGATTGATAATGAGATTGTCAGGCTGGAAAAGGAGCTTGCAAGATTACAGTCATCTGATGGTTTGGGGGTAGATTTGGGGGTATCTGGTAATTTAGATAATGATCATTATAAATAATATTAATATGTTAGCGTATCAGTTCGAGTCCTTACTTAGCAATCGAATTGAGGTAGTAAGTATTGTAGACCCCCCCTACGGGGGTTTGACACCCCTAGAGGTACGGTATACGCTGTTTCCCCCATTCTTGGCGAAAAACATAAAAGGACTTATAAGTAGTTGATATAGTTATATAATTTATAAAAGCGGTAATTCGCGCAGAAAGGAGAGTTTATGAGTATTATCACGGTGGAGCAAATAGCGTGTGAGAAGTGCATGAAGGAAATCATGGAAGTTTGTGGTAAGTATCATTGCCAGATAGTTCCGATGATACAGTTTATCGGGGCGGGAGTGGCGAATTTTGGGTTTAATGTAGTTCCGGTGGGGACGCAGATACCGGGGATGGTTGAGAAATCTTTAGGGGAAGCGAAGGTAAAGGAGCATTGATATGCCTAGTAAATCAGTAGCTCAAAGAAAAGCGATGGCTATAGCGGAACATTCGCCATCCAAGTTGTACGGTAGGAATAAGGGTTTGGCGGACATGACGAAGAAGCAGCTGCATGATTTCGCCAAGACCAAAGAGAAGGGACTGCCAAGGAAGAAGAGACGTGGATAGCATCGGGGAAATTCAGGCCAAGCTGGTTGAACTGAAGCAGAAGAAGGTTGAATTGCTTTCTTTGGCGGAGAGACTTGCCCAAGAGAATAAGATCGAGTTTGTGCCGAACAATCCGAATCCTAAACAAGCGGAGATGCTGGAGGCATGGCTGAATCCCCAGTATAAAATATTTTATTTTACAGGGGGGAATCGTTGTTTAACAGCTGATACACTTATACAAACATGGGGTGGTAAAATTTCAATAGGAGAATTATACGAAAGGGGTTTATCTTTCACCTGTTATGCGTGGAATGGTAAGGAAAGAATAAAAGTAGAGGCCTCCGCTCCGTTTAAAAAAGAAGGTCTCCACAAGTGTTATAGGGTTGAAATGGTAGACGGACAAACTATAACGGCCGCTTGTGGTCATCGGATTTTGACAAATCATGGTTGGCTTCCGGTTCAATGGATTTACGACTCCTGCGTTTGTTTGAAGCGATCACAGCAAGGGATATTTTCTTTTTTCCCTCAACGGTTAATGTGCGCCTCTTTGCATGTTCTTTACGCATTTCAGGAGTTATTTTCTTTTGGGCATCCGCAATCGCCATCTTTCCTTCCGGTGTCCAATTTGGAACATGACCTGTCAGTTCAACCTTCAGGTGTTGTGCATTTGTCTGAAAGACTATCAAATTACCTGGATCATTATTCCCACGATTGCCGTCTATATGATGGACAACCTCATGTGGTAGAAGATAACGGCCTAATTTCTTTTCCATTACGAGACGGTGTTCACGAACATAGTGCTGCTTGTTTGCGTAAGGATGGTCGGGGTAGTAAATATTTACATACCCTTTTGAAATCGTCCGGCCTCCTTTCCAAGATGGGTGAAGCTCAGCGTTCCTTGGACCAGTCCTTTGAGTCTTTATTCCGTATCGTCGGCAAAACTTTGTCATCTTCTTCACCGGTATTCCGGTTATCTTCGCAACTATGCGGTGTTGAAGTTTCTGAACTTCGATCAAATCCCTTAACTGATTTACATCAACAATTCTCTTCTGGCTCATATATATCTCCTTTTAGTGGCGTTAATGGTATTGTATCTATCACACCTATTTCCACCTGTCAAGAGGTATTTGATTTTGAAGTGCCTAAATATCACAACTATTATACAGGTGGATTGATTAATCATAATTCGGCGAAGACAACTACATGGGTGTGGCTGGCGATTGCCACGATGTTCGGGTACTACCCTTGGGATTCAAGTATCAAGTTGAAATTTCCCCATAAACAGCCGAGAAAAATAAGGGTTGTGGGGCAGGACTGGGGAGTGCATATCAAGACAGTTGTTGTTCCGGCGCTGGAAGAGTGGTGGCCAAAGTCGCGGAAGGTGGAAAAGAAAAAAAACAATGAGGGGATAGATTATTTCTGGAAAGATGTTAAGACGGGTTCCACCCTTGAAATAATGTCCAACGGGCAGAGGGCTGATTTATTTGAAGGATGGAATGGGGACTTGGTGATTGACGATGAACCGTCTTCTAGGGAAATTAGAGTCGCTTGCGCCAGGGGTCTCGTAGACCGTTCCGGCAGGGAATATTTCGGCATGACCCTGTTAAAAGAAGCATGGGTGCAGAAGGAAGTCGTCAGAGCTACTAATGAGGACGGGACTCCCGATACCTCTGTTTTTGGGGTCAATGCGGATATTTTGAATAATGTTTCTGTCTGTAATGAGTGCGGAGATTACATAGACAGGTTTGAGGACAGAGACACAGGAACCGTAGGAATATGCCCGAAATGCGGAGAAGTCACCAATTATAAAAGATTTGGTCTTACAATGGACGGGGTTCGGCAGTTTGAGAAAACCCTGAGTCCCGATGAACGGGAAGCCAGACTACGGGGGAAACCCTCGTATTTATCAAGTCTTATTTGGAACATAGACCGGAGGATTCATATCAAACCGAGATTTAAGAACGGCATACCCTTGGATTGGATCATTGATGTCCTGATTGATTTTCATCCCTCTAAACCGTGGGCTATTAGTTTCTATGCCACAGAACCCAGGGGCTTCCATTGGCAGGTTGCCGAGATATGGGATCATGGAAATTCCAAGGCAATGGCTGAAAGGATACTGAAAGTCCTGATAGACAACTCTTTGAGAGTAGGTGGGATATGGATTGACCCCCTGGCCAAGGGGGATGTTAATTCAGGATACACCGATGAGACCGTGTTTCAAATCATGTCCGATGTATTCGCCTCTCACGACATCTATTTGCAGGTGGCTTCCAAGGACAAGGACAACGGAATCAAACTGGTCGAGGAAATGCTTATGAGCGAGAACGAGATGCCCTCGCTTTTCTTTTTCTCCGACCTGAAGAAGAGCATTGAACAAATCGAAAATTACGTCATTGACCCCAAGACATTGAAGCCTTCCAAAGTGGAAGACGATTTTTGCGAGAACCTTTACAGATATGCGTTAATCAACAGGCAGTGGGAAGAAGAGGTAGAAGATGGGACCGAATACTACAGAGACGACAGAGGCAGATCGGCAGTTACCGGGTATTGATGAACTGTTTGACGGGATTAACGATACCCCTGTCGAAGAAGTAAATATTGCCGCTAAAATAAAGAAAGAAGACCTTGATAAGATAGGTTCTGAAGTTGTCGAGGCTTTTGATTCCGATATAGATTCTCGTACCGAATTTGACAAGCGCCGCGCCCTCTGGCTGAAAATGTTCGCCGGATACAGGGAACCCAAAGACTACCCCTGGCCGAAAGCCGCCAATACCCATTTGCCCTTCATTCTAGTGGCCTGTCTACAGTTTCAGGCCAGAGCTTACGAAGCCCTCTTAGGAAAAGATATAGTAAAATGCTATACCCGTGATGGAACCCAAAGGGACAAAGCCAAACGCACAGAAAACTACATGAACTACCAGTTAAGGTATGAAATGACTGACTGGGAAGAGGACATGGATAAGCTTCTCATGGCGCTTCCCATTGACGGTTTTGTAGTTAAAAAAACCTATCCTGATTACGAGAACAAGCAACCCGTATCCAAGTTTCTCACCGTGGATGAGTTCGTGGTCAATTACAAGGCCAGAAGCCTTAACGACCCGCGGTTGAGAAAGACCCATATTATCTGGAAGGAAATAGACAAGATCGAGGAACTTCAGGACAAGAAGATATACCTGAAACCTGAAGGTCTGGTACTGAGTCCTGAAAGCAATAGAGTTGACGGGAACATGCCGGAAACCAGAGACATGCAGGATAAAACTGAGGGGGTGCAGGAACCCGATGAGGAATTTACCAACAAAAGAAAACTTTTAGAGCAGCATGTCTACCTTGACTTAAACTACGAATACAAAGAAAAGAAACTGAAGAAAAAAGACGGCAGGATGCGTCCATACATAGTCACGGTGGATTACACCAGCCAAAAAGTTCTAAGAATAGTTTCCAGGCTTTCATGGGACGAAGACCACAGCAGAGACAAGATAGAAGAATACTTCACCGGATACAGTTTTATTCCCAATCCCAATTCGGTTTATGCCTTCGGATTCGGGCAGTTGCTCGACCACATGAATGAAGCCGCCGACACAGCCCTGAATCAGTTGCTCGATGCCGGTCATCTGAATAACATAATCGCGGGATTCATTAACAAGAGAGCGGGACTGAAAAAAGGCGACCTCGGTTTTGAAATGGGTGTCTTTAAGGAAGTGGATGTCATGGCTCCCGACATTAGGAACGCTATCTACCAGTTCCAGTTCAAGGAACCCTCCCGCATACTTTTTATGATAATCGGTATGCTTCACGATTATGTGAAGGAAACCACGACTACTTCCGAATGGATGTCCGGCGCTATGCCTCCCTCGGATACCGCTGCTACTACGATGCTTGCGGTCATCGAACAGGGATTGAAGGTATTCTCAGTCATTCAGAAAAGGCTCCACAGATCATTCAGACAGGAACTTAAAAAGATATTCGATATTGACCATGATGTCCTTGATGAAAAAGTTTATGCTTTGGTTCAGGACAAGACCTCTCAGGAGTGGAAGTCCATCGAAAGCGGAAAGAATGATTTTGCCAGCAATGTGATGGTGATTCCGGTTTCCGACCCGAATATTACCAGCAGGGCGGAAAAACTGATAAAGAGCCAACAGGTGCTTCAGGAAGCCAAGACAAATCCCTTGATGATGCAGAACCCCGAAAGCATGTATTACGCAACTAAGGAATATCTTGAAGCCCTCGAAGCTCCGAACATCGAATCCATTTTGAAGAAGCCCGGACCACCTCCTCCACCTCCCGATCTGCAACCGGAACAAGAAAACTCCATGTTGATAAAAGATACCATTACTCCGGCGCTTCCTCACCAGAACCACCATGAGCATGTTACTGTGCATGACGGGTTCAAGGCTTCAAATTATCACGACCAGTTGACACCGCATGGCAAGAAGTTATTGGAAGCCCATACAAGGGAACATCTGGGATTTATTTATTTGAATGAGGCCGCTCAACACAAGGCGATGGCGCAAGCTATGAAAGGAACGCAGCAATAAATGTTCTTTTTTAGAAAAAAGGAAATCAAACTTGATGAAATATTTAACTTAGACCAAATTAAAAGGTATTTAGGATGGGGATTTGTATTTTCTATATGTGATGAATGTGGCGGGTTATTCAGGACAGCAAAAATGAAAAGAATAGAAGTTATAAGAAGATCACGAAGACATCCTTCAATGCGTCCGTGGGTTGATTACGAATACTTCTGTACCCATTGCCAGAAAGGAAAAGAAAATGGACAATGATTATTATGTCTCGATGATTAAAGAGTGGCAGGACACTCAGGGAACGAAGACTCTCTTGCTTATCCTGAAGGCTTATAAATACGAGACACAGCAGAAATATATTCAGAGCCAAAGCATTAACCAGTTTGAATATCTAAGGGGATTGGAAATAGGTTATGACAGGGCGATTCAGGTTATTGAAGAAGAAATCAAGAATCCGGTCACAATAAACATTGAACAGGTTCCGGTCATTGAGAAATGATGGATAAAATAATAGACTTGATTAAAAAATACATCGCTGATAAACTGTACGGCAGGATTGTTATAGTTTTTGAAAGCGGGAAGATTGTTCATATTGAAAAAACGGAAAGCATAAAAGTTCTTTGATAATTCAATATCGGATGCTATCAAAAAAATTGAGGCTAATCAGAAATGGTTAGCCTTTTTTATTTCATCTAAGAAAGGAGATGCAGTTATGGAAATCGGTTTGAAGCCGCTGTTTACAAGATTGTTGATCCGCCGTAATGTAATCAAAAAAGTCGGGTCAATCATCATTGCCGAAAACAGTCAGGAAGCCAAGGTCGGCGTTGGAGAAATCATCGCTGTGGGAGAGGACTGCGAACTTGCCAAAGTAGGGGATGTTGTTTTGTTCGGGAGATACGCTCCGTATGCCCTGAATAAACAGGAACTCACTTGGGCGGGAATCGAAGTAAACGAAGACAAAGACGTTGAGTATCTGCTTTGCAATGAGGAAGACTTACTCGCAATTAAAGTCGCTGAAGGAAAGGAGAAAAAACATGGGAGAAAATGAAGGGGCTGATACCTCGCAAGCTACTGAAGCGCATGAAGCCGAAGAAAAGGATTTTAGAGAATTTGTGGGTGTTGAACATGATGCGCCATCTGACCCATCATGGGACAACAAAAGATTTCGGGTAATTTACCGGAAAAGCAAGGATGCCGAACGTGATGCCGCACAAGCGAAAGCTGATCAGAAATTAATGGCAGAGCACAACCGGAAACTGGCAGAAGCCGCCGAGAAGATAACATCTTCCACGGAAAAGATAGTTCAGACTCAGGTGCAGAAACAGACCGAGACGGGAAAGGCGGAAATCGAGAAGATGGAAACCGACCTCCGCGATATGAAAACCGCAAGAAAAGCGGCGCGCACCGAGGCTGATTGGGACAAGGTTGATGTCCTTGATGAACAGATTCAAAGGCTCAACACAAAAATTGACCGGAAAAAAGAAGATTTAGAAAAAAAGGAAAAGGAAGAAAAGGAAAAACCAAAACCGGCAACCGAAGATAGGCCGGACACCAAAGCCATAAAAGAGTTTGTTCAGAACACTTCATGGTTTAACAGTGAAAGTGATGACTTTGATCCGGTGATGACCAGCGCGGCGAAAGAATATGATACCGCCCTGATGAACAAACCCAAATATAAGGGCAAAATCGAACTAACCGCTGAAAGGTTGAAGGAAGTCGCTGATTACATTGAAAAGCGCTTCGAGTGGAAGAAAAAAACAGAGAAGGAAAAGACTTCCAAAGTCGAAGGCGTTGACAATGAACGCGGCGAAAACAAAGGCAAAGGGGCAACCCTTACCGCAGAACAAAAACGTATAGCACACTTGATGTTGGACGACAGCGTGGGACCGGCGAAGGCCGAAGCCACTTATCTAGCTCAACTCAAGGCAATCGGGGAGGTAGAATAATGGAAGAGACAAAACCCAAGAAAACATTGTCGGCGGAACATATTGAAAAAATGAAGGCCGGAGCAAAAAAGAAAAGGGACGAAAAACTAAAAACAAAACCATTGCCTATCACTCCTGATAAAATTGACACTTCATCGAAAGGCCAACCTTCAGCTCCTTGGAGACCGGCCAGGATTACAGATATACCCACTGAAATGAAAGACCCTCGTTTCGTTTATCGTTTTATATTGGACAACCCAAATTCCATAAGAAAGCGGATGATGGAACAGTGGGAAGTTGACAGAGACATTGCCCGCAAGATGGATGAAAAATTCGGGCAACGAGCTTTGCAGGTAGGACTAACCGTTGACGGTGCGTATCGGGTAAATGAACTAATCCTCGTAAGGATGCCTGTGGGAGTTGCCGAGAGTCGGCGGAAATATTTCAAGGACAAATCACCCATTCAGGATTCTCAGGCCATGAAAAGAACCCTATCCAGAGAGATAGGAGAAGCGGGAGGGGACAAGCGTTCAGGCGTTTACACCCAACACCCTTCGGGGGTAATTCCCGACATGAACAAGGCCGGAAAGTGGGATGGGACAACTTAATTTAAGAGAGGTTTAAAATGGCAAACACTAACAGCCCATTCGGGTTCATCCCGATTGGACATATAACAGGTAGCGGAATACCTGAACCCCATGTTTATCCGGTAACATCGGGGCAAGTCATATATAAAGGAGATCCGGTAATTGTTACCTCCGGTGGGTCGGTGAGTATTGCGGCGGCGGGGTCGGGATTGATTCATCTCGGCATTGCGGCTGAATATTTTCCTGACCCAGTTCAGGTGGCAAACGGCAACACGCCAACGATTCTCCATGTATTTGACGATCCCGGAATCTTGTATAAGGTTCAGGTCAAAACAGGAGTAACCACCACTCAGGCGAACACGGTATTTATGACATCGAACATCATTCCCTATGCGGCGGGAAATGCGATTTCGTATCAGAGCGCAATGGCGCTGGATACCCCCGGTTCGAGCACACACGATTTCCTCATTTTGGGATTGTTCCCTGCTCCGAACAATGCGTGGGGCGATAGTGCGATAGTCATAGCGAAATTTAACAATAGTATCTTCTCCGCTCCGTATGCGGGAATCTAGGAGGAAAAACTCATGGCTTCAAATACTGTAAATTTTAGTCAGTTGTTGTATCCCGGACTGGCGGCTATATGGGGAACTTCCTACCCGGATTACAAACCGGAATGGTCACAGATATTCCCCGTTAAACCGTCAAGCCAGAACTATGAAAAGACCCTTGGAATGTCGGGGTTCGGCCTTGCACCGATCAAAGATCAGGGCAAAGCTATTGATTACGATGATCCTTTTCAGGGTCCGGTTCACAGCCTTTACCATTTTGTGCGCGGTTTGGGCTTCATTGTAACCAAGGAAATGTGGACAGACGATCAGTACGGCAAGATCAACGCACTTCCGAAAGCACTCAAGAAATCCATGCACCAGACGAAAGAATGGGACCATGCCAATGTTTTAAACAACGGGTTCACCAGTTCAGCGCCTTACCTTGGGGCTGATGGAGTCTGCCTGTTCTCATTATTGCATCCGCTTTTGGGCGGAGGCTATATTGCCAACACCCCGTCAACGCAGTCCGACCTCAGTTTAACGGCTTTGGAACAGGCTGTAGCGATTGATATTCCTGCGTGGGTGGACGACAGAGGATTGAAGGTCAACCTTCAGGCTCGAAAGCTGATAACGACACCGTACAACGATTGGACGGCGTTTCAGTTGTTGGGTGCAGACAAAGACCCGGAAACTCCGGCTTCCAATGCGCCTAATCCCGCGAAAAATCTTTTCCCGGAAGGAAGGCTTGTCTCTCATTACATCACCGACAATGAATTTTGGGGAATCCTTACGGATTGCACCGAAGGGCTTGTCAGTTACAAGCACACCAAATGGGGATTGCAGTTCAGCAAGGATAACGATTTCGGTTCCGACAATGGATTGTTCAAATCAACAGACCGTTATGTCGCAGGTTGGGATGATCCAAGATGTATCTATGGGTCGGCAGGAGCTTAACAATTTAACTTCATCCTGGTTGGAGGTAGGTAAAGATGAATATCAGTAGAGCAAGTCTTTTAAGGACAAATTCGCAGTATTTAACTGCGGCGGAACTTACAGGAACCACAACGAGATTTGTGATTCACAACGGTCCGATAGAAGTAAAATATCTGGGAATAAGGGTCAAGACAGCGATCCCGGCAGGAGCAAATACCTTGAAGTTCAGGTTTGTTCCCGCTGGCGGCTCAGCAACAGACCTTTGTGATACAACAGATACAGCTTCGGCATCGGCTGAACAGCTTTTCTTGGTTGACGGAGTAAAGGTCACACACTTGGTCAAGACGACTGCCCTCGGAATACAGGCGGCGGGTCAGGCATTACACATGCCGATTTATCTGTCTGACGGTTCGATTACAATGGTTTTCAGCGGGAGTGCACCTGCTACCGGGTTAGTAAAAGTTTTCATGTCATGGTATCCGCTTTCTGCGGATTCCATTGTCAAAATGTATTAGGGGGTGACAAAATGATAGGATTAAAAACAAAAGCCAGCCTTTTAAGAGTTCAGTCGAAAATATTACCGGCATCAATGCTGTATGGCAGCTTGGCAAGATTTGTAGTTGACAATGGCCCGATAGAACTTCGGGTTCTCGGCCTTAAAGTCGAAATAGCCATAGGGTCTGGTTCTTTCCCTGTAATGTTTACGTTTCTTCCATTGGGGCAGACCACTCCGATTGCTCTCTGTGCGGTAACGAATATAGCTTCTGCTTCAGCGGAACAAATTTTCTTACTGGATGGAACAGCAACTACGCCCTTGGTCAAGACATCGGACGTGGGTATCGGAGCGGGTAATGTTCTCCACATGCCTATGATTCTCGGTGACGGTCAAGTCCTGATAAATTTTGAAGGACTACTTTCCAGTCCATCATTGTATATTGGTTCAAACCCTATGCAGGTGGCCAATATAGCGTTCACCTTCAATGTAACGGGAGCAACCGTAAGCAAGGCGGCAGTAACGGCAGGAACAGCATTAGTCGCGGGAACTATCCCTCAGAACAAATGGGGCATTTACGCATTTACCATCGTAGCAGGTGGAACAATCACCTGTGCGGCAGGAGCAGGAAATGGAGCTGGTTACTCAACTGAAGCAGCGGCGATTGCCGGACTTCCTTCGACAGCAGCGGCCTCGGTTCTCATGGGTTATGTAACGGTAATGTCAACGGATGCGGGAGGGTTCATACAAGGGACTTCAAATTTGAACGATGCCGTTGTTACCGCGAATTACTACAACAGCCCGATAGTTCCGGCTACAGGTGCGGTCAAGACTTTCATGTCTTGGTATCCCATAGCGATGGGGGCAAAGGTTCAGGTAGTGCCGTTTTAAAAACGCATAGACCGTGAAACGCGGTACAAAACCTTATTTAAAAACGTATAGCTGGTGAAACGCCAGACGGAGGTTATAATGGCATTTCGTCTTTTTGACAAAGTTTCAAGTGTTGGTGCAAGCCGTCCGGTAAAACTGAATTTAGATGTTGGCGTAAAAGACCATACAATTCATGTTTCCTACGAACCTACAGGAGTGGCGGCGGTCAGTGCATTGATCGTTAATTTTCAAGGGTCATGGACTGACAAGGACGCTCATACCGGAATAGTCACTCCGGCAGGACTCTTAGCAGCTTCTTCAGGGGGACACAGCGGGGTTTATCTCGCTATCGGTTCATCGTTCAATTATCTCATCCAGGATGTAAATTATTCAGCATCGGCGGCGACAGCAGGACAGGCTTTTTCGGCGGCTCATGTGATAGGGGCAGGTGCAGGGAACGTTTATGGCGCTATCAATGTTTATATTGATTCCGCTGGCACTCTACATACGCTGGTTCCAGGTTCACAAACCGGAGTTCAGGCTTACGCTTCCGCTGTATTGGCTCAAGCGGCGGCGGCTGACTGGGTAGTAGGGTCATCTTACCCGCAGACATGGTGTCCGGTTGGACGATTAATCATCGAAGCCAATGCAGCATGGACAGCGAACACCAGCAATATGACTCCCACTTCGGGTCTTGTGGCGGTTCAGTTTATTTCGTTCACTTCGACCTTTAAAGACATACAGGTTTATCCTTTTTCCGCCACTGATTTGGCGAATATGGGGGCTATGTTCAGTTTTAAAGGCTCGAATCCGAAATTTATTAGGCTGTTCCTTTCCGCCTTGACGGGAAGCGCAGTAGTCAGTGCTCGTTACATGCCGGAGGATTCAGGTTAAGAGGTAAACCATGAGGGTCTACCCTCGAAATAGATACGTTCCGGGCGATTATAAAAGAACCTGTGATAGATGCGGGGTGGATTATCTTCGCTCGGAATTAATTAAGGAAAAGAGGTCAGGCGCGATTGTCTGCGAGGGTTGCTATGATCCGGTTCACCCACAGGATTTGCCTAAACTGCCAATCGTGACACCTTTGAGGAAGAGAGATTGATATGCAACCTAAAAACAGTCAAATATTTGCCACTTCAGTTCCGGTTATCGGGAATACGGGTTCAACCAAGTTTCTGATGAATTTGGATGGAATCGTAAGAAAGGCGCTTAAAAAATTCGGTGTTGATAATCCCACTCCGAATGAATACCAGAGTGCAGTTCAGGAAATCAATCTGATAATGAACGATTTACAGAACGGGGGAATTTTGCTTTGGAAACAGAGAGAAGCGATTGTTCCCCTTCTATCGGGTTATCCATCTTATTACCTTGACCCCTTGATGACTGACGCAATGTATTGGTTTTTCAGACAGAATGGGAATGATACTGAAATTACGCCTTTTACAAGAGAAAACTACATGCAGCAGTCCACCAAAAAAGAAGGCGGAGAACCTAACAGAGTTTGGGTAAACTGGCAACTTCAGCAACCGATAGCCTACTTTTATCCGGTATGGCAGACTACAACTGGCTTCATCATCGGGACTGACGGCAAAAGTTACCTTTGTATTACAGACCATATAGCGGATTCAACAAATCAACCGATTACAGGGGATAACTGGCAACAGTATTGGGAATTGTGCACGATTGCTACTGCACTGCCTTCAAGTGTTTGGGTGAGCGGGACAACCTACTCTTCAGGGTGTGTTTTTTTCACAAAGACAGTAAGAACCGAAGATGTCATGGAAGCGCGGGATGACCCTGATTCTCCAGTAAAATGGGATAATGCTTTGGTTTGGTTGCTTGCAGACGCACTTTCCCCTGAACATGCTCTTCAGGAATGGGAAAGAAAGGATTTACAGCAGAGAGCAATGATGGCGAAGGCTTCGGCAATGGCCGGAGGACGTGAAAGTTCAGAAATGAGGGTATTCCCTGAGTTTAGACGATAATGGCAAAGACATCTTTTTTTATTAAAAAGAATCCGATTAATACTCCGCCTTATGTGGACGTTCCCGATGTTGCTTTGTCCGCTTTATCTTCTTTGCTTATCAACGGATTTCTTTACTATCTGAAGGACGAAAAGAAGTATCTGACCATGAACAGGCCGGGACTTTTAGTGCCGTCGTTTTGTGATTTAGGGACTGATTTACCGATTGATGGATTATGGTGGTGGCCTTCAAAAAAAATACTTTTAGCCGTTAGCGGCGGACTTGTTTTTAAGATAGATAAGACTGGAACAGCTACTCAATTAACAGGGGTCACTTTAACTATAGGATTGACTAACTTTGAGGAATGTGGGGAAGGCGGCAAAGCGGCTTTCATGGCTTCAGGTGGGCTACTGGTTTATACCGATGACCTTGTTACTTTGAAAAATCCTCAAGGTTTGGGAGTTCCTACGGCGGCTACTCACGTATCCTATATGGACGACCATGTGATTGCTAATGAAAAAGGAACATCAACTTTCAAGTTTTCCGATCCCGGAGTTTATACAGCCGATGTAGTTAAAGGCTCTGACGGCAATAGCTATATGTGCATCAATAATAACACGGCTGTTTCTATGGCTGGGGTAACAATGAACTTCATCAACGGAAATTTCGATCCCACAGGGTTGCAGATTTCCAGTCTTGACGGTTCGGCTCTGGCGACAATTTCAGGCGTGACCTTAGTATCAGGTTCATTTGCCGATGGAAATGCGGCGGGAACGCTAAGTATTTCTGTATGGAACGATGTTCCTTTTTTAACAGGTCCAGGAACTTTTATTTATCGTTCATTATCCACAGGATTCTCAATGCCGTTTGTCAATGGAACTCAAGACCCTACAGGAAAACAAATCCAGAGTTTTGATGGTACGGCTATAGCAACAGTAGCTTCGGTAATTGTTAGTTCAGGCACATTTGCGGCAGGAACAGCAGCAGGAACTATTTACCTGACAACTTGGAACAAAATAAATTTTTTAATAGGAACGGGAACATTTCTTTATTTAAATGTTGCGACAGCGTGGAATCCTTCAGATCAGAACTCTTATGTGGCTATTAGTGGAAACAACTTAATTGCTACCAGTAATTCAACGGATTACAATATATTTGGTAATGTTCGGGCAACCCAGGGAGTCTCTCAGGGGAAATGGTATTGGGAAGTCAAAATTGATTCAGATGTTGCTTCAGATGTATCGGTTCAACCGAATGTTTACATCGGGATAGCTTCTGAATTGGCAAGCGAGGACAAGAGCGGATTTTTCGGTTCAGACAGTGAAGGATGGTCTTACGCTAATAACAGCGCCAAATATCACAACGGCTTGGAGCAAGGCAATGGCCAGTATTTTGTCAAGGGAGACGTTATCGGAATTTCCTATGATGCAGATCACGGAATTTTAATATTTTATAAAAATGGAGTTTCACTTGGAATTGCTTATTCAGGAATAAGCGGAACAATTTATCCAGCTGTTTCTTTAAGATACGAAGCGATAGTTTACGGTGAGGCCGGACAAATAACGGCAAATTTCGGAGCCTCGCCTTTTGCCTATTCAATGCCGATTTTAAATTCAGGAAATACTACCGGAACGGTTTCCAGCGGTTCTACCTCTCTGATAGTTAATTCCAATGCGGGAATGGCGGTCAATCAATACATAGTCATTGCGGGTTTGTCGGGCGACTATCAGATAGAACAAATCAACGGAACGACCATTACGATTTCACCGGGAGCTTCCGGTGATGTAACAGGCGCGGCGGTTTCATTCGGTTTCAAGCCCTTAGGATTGCCACCTTGCGCGGAGGGAACAGCACAGCCAACACAAACGGGGACTGCTTTATATGCGATAGCCGAAGCCACTACAAATCCCGTCAATATAAACAGCAACCAACCAATAACCGGAAACAACTGGGCTACATACTGGCAGAAGACCGTTGTGCCACCGAATCAGAATTATTATTCTATGCCGTTTATAAACGGTTCTGTAAATCCGACAGCAGGTTCAGTCATCCAAAATGCGGCAGGAACGGCTTCAGCTTCAGTTGTTTCAGTGGAAGTAAGTTCAGGAACATTCACCGCTGGAACGGCGGCTGGGACAATTTATCTTGAAGATTACAACGGAGAAAATTTCGACATCGGTTCAGGAACAAATACTTATTTAGTGGTAGGCCGAACTCCGGTTGTCTGTTTCGAGGCGACTTCTCAACCAGTTGAGACTTCATGGGTTCCAGGCGCGGCTTACAGTGCCGGATGGCAGGGACTTAGTTTCGCCAACATGGAAGCCAAAGGAGAAGTCTTACAGGCACTCGATACCCGTTTTGACATGATAATTCTATTCGGAAAGAAATCCATTGAATACTGGGTTAATGATGGTTCCTCCCCGTTTTCCAAATATGAAGGACTTACCAGCGAGACTGGAACGATAGCGCCGGACAGCGTTATTTTTGACGGCAATCTTCACTGGATGATAGATAACGACAGAAATTTGGTTCAATTAATTAACCGAGCGCCGAAAGTAATCAGCAATCCCTTTGCTTCTCTCATGCAACAGATGGAAGTAATAGAAGATGCCTTTGCCATTTCCGTAAAATGCGATGGAAGAAATTTTGTCGTGATTACATTCCCGACTGCTAATCTGACGATAGCCTATGATGCTGAAACCGATATGTGGCAGGGACAGTGGGGACTTTGGAATATTAATACCGGAGATTTCGATCAGTGGATTCCGCGATGTTCCTGTAAATGTCCCGAATGGGGATTCGACTTAGTGGGGGATAGACGATCAGGAAAAATCTATAAGATAAGCCGCCAATATGCCACGGATGCGGAATCTATTTTGAGAATCGTAAAACGTAACGGAATGGTTGACTACGGTATTAAATATAAAAAGAGGTCAGAACGGTTGAGATTGACCGTTCAAAGAGGAGTCGGATTGCCAGAAATTAATACTCAAAGGATGACACAACCTGTTAATACTACGGGAGTAACTCTAAGTAATTGCACTAATCCCGCAGGAATTTATCCCTTAAATTACACAATAGAAAGTCGCATAAAAATAGGAACATCTAATGCAACAGCCGAATTAATGAGTCAAGAATTTCTTGGGAAATGTTATATTGAGAATGTTACAATGTTTGGCGCTGCTTTTTCAAACGTAATGTTATGGGTTACTGCTTCTGGAGGAAAATTTAAAACCAATAGATGTATTTTAGCCGTTAACGATCCTGCATATAATACTCAGTATGGTATTGAATCTTACACAGTAGGAAGCCAAACGGGAATGTTTTCATCTACAGATGTCGTTTTGACCAATACTTATCTTTTTGCGGACGCAGCTCAGTTAATATATTTGGATTTAAGTAAGGTTTCTTTAGTTAAGTGTTCTTATGATTCACCAGTTCACGGATGGGGTGTTTACGTTTGTGAAAATTCATTAGCAGTGGATGACAAAATCCTTCAGTCAAATCATGTTCAGGGTGATGGATATGGACCTGATTATGGTGTTACCGGATTATTAATAAAAGAAACAGCAGGAAAAATATATATTGAGGGTACATTATGGACGGGAGCTGTTAGAACAGTAGGAACTGGGAAACAATTTTCCTCTCTTGCTTTAGCGATTGCTGATGCTAATTCCAAAGCCGAAAACAGTGTGTATTTGATATATAATGATGACCCCGGAACGGCATGTACCGCCAATTATGACTGTTATATTTTAGGAATGGTAGATACTAATTTCTTGTCATGGAATGATGGTACTCCCGTTGGGATAAACGGTGATGGTGTTTATACCTTAACTGATAATAATGGGAAAACGATTGAGGCTACAGTAATATTCAATAATCTTCCTATTATAAATACTTCTGATTCCATTACCATATCAGGTTCTATTATTCCTGCCCGTGAACCCGTCTTCACAATGAGATCAAGAGTAGACGGTCAGGACTGGACAGATGAAAGAACGGGAAGTTTAGGGAAAATTGGTGAAGTGTATTCCATTGTGGAGTTCAGGCAAAACGGGGTTTTTAGGTACAGGCAGGATGAATACGTTTTTGCAGATGCAGTGCCTTTAGTTTTAATTGATTGTGAAGAGGAAATCCAGGTGTTGAGTAGATAATATGTTGATACCAAAACAGCAATTATTGAATCTACCGCCGAGACCAAATAAAGACGGTACTTATAACGCTACTGAGGTTATGATGTTTTTTCAGAAACTCTATAACTTACTGGGAAGCAACAGTACGGCTATTCCGGCGATTCTCAATTCCATGAATGAGAATTTAAAGCCGATTGTTCAGGGCAGCCAGTGGCCGATCGGCTCTGTATTTACCACGGCGGGGAATACCAATCCTAATTCTTTGCTTGGTTTCGGCAACTGGGAATATATAACAGGAACGACTTATCAGTGGAAAAGGACAGCATGAACGAAGTAGTCCAACAAAACGATTTCAGAAAAGGAATTATGGCTTTTGAAGAAAAGGTTAAGCGCTTGCCTGATTCATTCGGTGAAGATCCCTTTCCTTTGATTCATAGTTTTGCCAAAGGTTTATATGTAAGAGAAATAAGAGTGCCGGACGGTATGTTAACTGTTACTAAAATACACAAATATTCTCATGCGGCGTTTCTTTTACAGGGAACTATTTATATCAAGGAAGAGTGGGGAGTAAGAAAAGTTGAAGCCCCTGCTTATTTCATTACCAAGGCGGGGACGAAAAGAATTATTTATCATAAAGGCGATGTTGTTTTGGTAACGGTTCACGCAACCGAAGAAACGGATGTCGAAAAGATTGAGGAAGAAATAGTAGCCAAAAGTTTTGATGATTTAGATAATGTTATCGAAATTCAAACTTTTGCGAAGGAGTTGGAATCATGCGAAAAACATTAAGTAATCTTTGGTTGATAACCAAAAGAATATTAACTGGACAACGGGGAACATGGGTAGCAGCAGGAGCAATAGTTGGTGGAGTACTTGTAGGCGCTGGAGGTTCTTATTTAGCCTCTAGCGAATCTACATCGGCATCAGAAGAATCCGCCCAAATAGGAGCAAACGCCACGACTCAGGCGGCGGGACTTCAATATCAGTTAGGCGAACAGGGTCTTGCCATGCAACGGCCTTTCTATGAAGCCGCTTATCCTTTGTTACCTTATGAAACTCAGGCAGGATTACAGGCTTATCAGCAGACTTTGCCTCAGTTGCAATCTATCGCTACGAATTACCAGACTTCGCCTCTGACTCAGAATGAAATAACGGGGACTACCGGCGCAATCAATAATGCAATGGCGGCTAGAGGTCTTTATAATTCCGGCGCGGGAGTTCAGGCTATCAGTTCCGCTACCCAAAACATAATGGCTAATCAGGAACAGAACCAGTGGAACAGATTGGCTCAATTATACGGAGCACAGGTAGGCCAGACCACAAGCACTGGAGCGGGAGCGGCTTCGGGAGCGGCTTCAACAGCCTCTAATTTGGGGTCAGGATTGGCTAATACCTATCTTGGGGGTGCGGCCATGCAGATACAGCCTTTAGAGTTCGGAGCACAGTCTCAGGCCAATATGTACCAGAATATAGGCGGTATGGGAATGGGTCTGGCACAGGGTTATGCACAGAATCAAGCTATGCAGAACTATTTACAGGGATTGCAAGGATACACACCGACCTTAGAACAGGGACCAGCTTACAATCCATCAATGATGAGTTTAATGAGTTCGTGAGGTAAATTATGGATTACTATCAGGCAGGATTAGGGTTGGCAAGCGCACCGACCACGGGACTCATGGAAGCGTTCAAACTTCAAGAAATGAAGGGAGCGATGGACATTCAGGGTCTGCAAACCGAGGCATTGAAACAACAGGTACATGCCGGAACTCCCCAAGGATTACAGGAAGCCGCCACACAAAAAGCACGGGGAGAACTTCTTAGCGAAAGTATAAAATCAATGTTCAATCCCGATATGGATGTTGCTCAAAGAGGTTATGAAACAATTAAAAAAATAAATGAAACCAGCACCAATTCTTTGGGCGAACTACCTGATTTGGGAAAAGACATAAGCAATTACCATGAATTTGCACAGGGGCTTACAGATATTATGGGCAAGTATCAGGGTATGGACAGAGTTGATAAGTTAAAGGAATATGTCGGTAAATACCCTAATATAACCGAAAAAGAACGAAAGATGGTTTCTGAAGATATAAACATCGCTTCCAAGGGAATAAAAACTGATACCGAAGAAGCGAAGATGGTAGAAATAGGGGCTAAACTGAAAACCGACCCTAAATCTGTTTCTCCTATGGATCAGGCGAAGTATGCCTCGTACATGGAAATCAAATCTGCTTCTTCAGTAGGCGGAGCAAAGGAAAGAGTGGAAGCTCCGTTTGAGTCCCCCGCAATGCAGAATCTTATTTCTACCCATTCTAAGGCATTAGTTGAAGGAAGGGAAGTATCAAGTGATCTCAAAAACGCAGGATTCGGAGAAAACTTTATTGCTATGACCACTGCAAAAGCGATGGAATCCAATCCGAATTACAATCCAATAGAAGCCGATATAGCCATGCCAGCTTTAAGGGAAAATCAAAAGCGTGAAACTCTGACGAGGGATTTTGTCAATCGAATTGATAACAATATAACGACCATTCATGCTTTACAGCAGAAATACGGTCCGAATTACGGAAGATTGTTTAACAGTGTAATGAATCTGATAAAACAGAAAATAACTGGTTCCGGTGATTTGGAAGCATTAAGGCTCGCCATTACAAGCACGTCAAATGAAGTTTCTAAAATAGAATCAGGGTCGTTGGGGATTGCCGGAGCATCCGTAGAACAAATGCAGATTATAGGGAAAATACACGACCTTGCCTTGAATCCTGAAGATATGAATATTGTGCTAGATACATCCTCTACCCTTGGCAAAAACAGCGTAATGGCTATTGCGGACGAAAACACAAGATTGAGAAACAAAATTACAGGCAAAAAAGAACTCAACATGAATTATCCGCCTGATACCCCCTGGCAGACAATTTCCAAGGATATACAGGAAAACTCGAAGGGGATAAAAAAAGAGGATGCTGATAAACAGGCCAAGAAAATGTCGGCGGAACAGTATCTTAAAGCACACAAACAGAAAGTAACCGATGCCAATATAGATTACGTCATCAAGCAAAGAGGATGGTAGAAATGGCAGAAATTGATTTTTCTAAATTGCCGGATCAAGCGGAGAAAGAAATAGACTTTTCTCAACTGCCCGACAAAACCGATATATCAGGCAAACCTTCTGAAGATGGGACTTTTAAGCAAGGTGAAGTACCTAACTGGGCTTCCGGTTCGCCTAATCTTGAAGGTCTTTATGGTGGAGTCAAGGCTATCGGAGAAACCATAAAAAATATTCCTTCCTCTGGATTGGATTTTTTAAAGAATATTACCACACCTGTAATTCATCCGGTTCAAACCGCAAAAGGGATTACGGCGGCTGTTACTACTCCCGAAGGAAGAAAAGCGGTAAAGGATTTCTTTGTTAATAGATACGGCGGGGCAGAGAAGTTAAGCAAAACAATTCACGATGATCCTGTAGGATTTCTTACGGACTTATCAACCGTTTTTGGCGGAATAGAAGGAGCGGCAAAATATATACCAGGCTTGGATAAAATCGTTGAAGCCGCGAAAGTAGGAAGTGAAGTTACCAACCCTGTAAATATAGCGGCTACAGTGACAAAACCGATACGCAAAGCAGCAAAGGAAGTTACTACCTCTGCCGTGGGAACACTTATAGGTTACAGTTCAGAATCAGTCAAAGAAGCCTTTAAGGGCGGTAAGGTTTTTACGGATTGGATGAGAGGAAATAAACGAGCAGAGGAACTTCTCGAACAGGTGCATGGAGTTGTTGATGACATTGCCGACCAGAGGCGTGGTAAATATAAAACCACTATGGATGAAATTTCACAGAATCACGCGGGAATAAATTATACACCTGTCTCCAACACTATTGATAACCAGTTAAGTAATTTTGGGATTACCGTTAACAATAAGGGCAAACTTGATTTCAGCAGAGCAACTATGGATAAGAGATACCAAGGGGACATTCAGGAAATATATGACAAGGTTAAAAAGTGGGGAGGAAAACCAGACGATACTACCGTGAAGGGAATGGACATTCTCAAACAACAGTTGGATGATTATTTCACTGAAATACCCGGAGGCCAGAATAAAATAGACGCTTTTCTTGCTCCGATAAAGAAACAAATAATATCTTCTATCGGAAAAGTTGAACCGAAATATTCAGGGATGCTTAAAGATTACAATGAATCAATGTTACTTCAAAAAACAATTCAAAAAGCATTTTCCACACGCGACCCTGCGGCGGCGGAAACAGCCGTAACAAAAGTTACTCAGGCATTAAGGGATAATAAAGAATTTAGGACTCATTTAGTAGAAACGATGGATTCCGAAACAGGCGCACACATTAAGGAAGCCTTGGCAGGATACCAGTTGAGAGGTTACCTACCTCAGTCATGGATAGGCAGAACAATGGATTTGGGGGCGATATTTGAAGTAGGCTCTGGTGCTATTAGTCCAAAATTTTTAGGTCTTTTAACTTTGTCTTCTCCAAGAATAGTAGGTGAATTTTCCAGAGCATTGGGAGCGGCATATAGATTTACATCGAAGACAGGCCAATGGTTGCCTTCAAGCAATAAAATGTTTCAAGCAGGAAGAATGGCAAATATAGTCGGCAACGAACAGAAAAATTTTCAACAGCAGATAACAGGTCAGCAATGATTAAAGAACCTCATTTACCGATGATAATGGCAAATATATTGCCGCATAGCAAACAACGATACGATACCTGTGGAGATTGGTATGATGTAAGCGGAATCAGGCATTTCTTTATTTCCAAGATGAAGAAACGGGCTTACGAATTTGCCATTCTTATCCATGAAATGATTGAATCCGAATGGTGTCACGAACATGGAATCACGCCGAAAATGGTTGATGATTTTGACATTGGGTATAAAGGAAAATACAAAGATGACCCTGGTTTTGACCCGAAAGCGCCTTATCATGTAGGGCACATGCTTGGATTGAAAGCAGAACGATTTGTCATAGAAAAAGTTTTTAAATTGAACTGGGAAGAATACGAAACTTATTTGATGGAATTGGAATGAAGATACTTTTTATCTCACCGACTAATGATGGATATCATTTAGCCTGTCACCTTGCAGATGAAGGTAATACTGTCTATTTCTGGCTGAAAGAAAGACAAGGCGGATATGCCAATATTGGCAAGGGAAGGGACAATCCAAAAGTTATTTCCAACTTTTATCAATATATTGATTGGTGTGATTTTGTCATTTTCGACATGACCGGAATGGGAAAGATAGCCGATGAAATCAGAAAGAAAAAGCCGGTTGTCGGAGCCTCCGCTATATGCGACAAGATTGAACTTGACCGTGAACTTGGCCAGAAAATCATGGAAGATTCCGGCAATGAAGACAACTACGTGGATATTTCAAAACATCAGTTGTTTACTTCGATCAAAGAGGGAATCAACTTCCTGAAAAAAGAAAAAGATACCTATGTGTTTAAGGCACTTGATAACGATGATTCCGTCTGGACGTTTGTAGCCGAAGGCACAAATGACGGACTGATTGAATACATGGGAAACTTAAAGAAAAAGAACATAAAATTCATTCTACAGCAATGCGTGGAAGGCATTGAACTCTCAACAGAAGGGATTTTCAACGGTCAGCATTTTCTGCCTAATTTTTCTCATACGATTGAGAAGAAAAGATTTATGAACGGCAATAGAGGACAAAATACCGGCTGTCAGGGTTCAATAGTCTGGTGCTGTGAAGAGGATGAAATAGTCAGGAACGCTCTTTATCCGATTGAGAAGATTCTATCTCAGCATAACTATCACGGTATGGTAGATGTGAACTTGATAGTTACAGATGATAAATTTTGGTTTTTGGAATTTACTCCGCGTTTTGGGTACTGCGCTATCGAGAACCTCTGGCATTTGATTGACGGCGACAAGACAGAGTTCTTTTACAAACTAGCTACCGGACAGTTAAGATATCAGGATTTCAAGGAAGATTATTCGATGGCTGTTGTGATGTCATTCCCTCCATATCCTGATTACGACAACGAAAAGAAATGCAAAGAACTGAAGGGAATGAAGGTTCTTGATCTATCTAAATCTGACATCGAAAATGTCTGGTTGCATGATGTTATGTGGGACGAAAAGAAACAACCCGTTCTCGCGGGGGCTAACGGATACATAGGTTGTGTTGTTGAGACAGGAAAAACAATCGAAGAAGCGGATAAGAAAGTTTACAACACTTTAAAGGATATAGCCTTGATGAAAGAAGTTCAATGGCGCACGGACATAAGCGAGGGAATTGAAGATTCTATAAAGAAACTTAAAGGCTGGATTTAGAGGTAAAAACAATGAATAATTTATGCGTGGATTTTTTACTTTCAGGTTTGCATGACACTTCAGGGAATCCCTTGAATGGGGGATTGGTTTATACATATATCGCGGGGACGACAACTCCATTAGCGACTTTTTTAGATCAGGATTTAACGATTCCGGCAGAAAATCCTATCGTATTGGACACCAATGGTCAGGCACAGATATATGCTAATGGACTATATAAATTCGTTGTAACTGATTCCAACGGGGAAGTTATTAATACATGGGATGAACTGGGATTTTTCCCTCCCACACTTTTAAATTGGCGCGGCGCATGGACAAGCGGAGATAATTATGACTACTATGATTTAGTCTCATATTCAACCGGAGTTTACATTTGCATTGTCGCTATTACGGATTCCACAACTATTCCTAGTAGTGATTCCACACATTTTGCACTGATGCTTTCTGGTGGAACAGGAACTCAGGGACCAGCAGGACAGGGCTTCAACTGGCGTGGGGCATGGGTAAGCGGACATAATTATGCGGCTTATGATGTAGTAGAAGATTCAACTGGCGTTTATAATTGTATTCTCGCCATTACCAATTCCACAACATTACCTGAAAGCGATACTTCTCATTTTGCATTGATGATACTTTCAGGACAAGGTACTCCTGGAGAACCGGGTCTAGTATGGAAGGGAACTTATTCGGGGTCGGTTACTTATTTAGCAAATGATGTCGTTTATTATGAAGGTTCATCCTATGTCTGTATAGCGACAACAACTGGGAATTTGCCTACCAATCCTTCCTTCTGGAATTTACTAGTTCAAGCTGGAACCAGTGGCACTCAAGGTTTGGTATGGAGGGGGGCATATTCCGGTTCAACTGCTTATGCACAGAACGATGCTGTATCCTATGATGGATCATCGTATATTTGTATCGAAGCTACAACTGGGAATCTTCCAACCAATGGGACATATTGGAACTTGCTTGTTGCGGTTGGTCAGGCCGGAGATCAAGGAGTTCCAGGTCTTGTTTGGAAAGGAGTCTATTCGGGCAGCACAGCTTATTCTATCGGCGATGCCGTTTATTATCAAGGCTCTTCGTACATTTGTATTCTTTCTTCAACAGGCAACCTCCCCACTAACGGCACTTATTGGGACCTACTTGCGGAAGTCGGGCAGGGCGGTATAGTTTGGTTAGGTCCTTATAATGGAAGCACGGCTTATGTCATAGGCAATGCAGTTTCATATAATGGATCGTCCTATATCTGCATACTTGCTTCAACGGGCAATTTACCTACCGATGGCACACATTGGAATTTACTTGTTGAATCGGGTGTAAATGGTACAAATGGTATTGCGGGACTTCAATGGCAGGGCGTTTACAATGCCGCCGTTGTGTATGTTGTCAACGATGCTGTTTCGTATTTAGGCTCGTCTTATATTTGTATTCAAAATACGACTGGACACGATCCGACAAATCAAACCTATTGGGATATGCTTGTTGAAGAAGGACAAGCTGGTTTAGTATGGCGGGGAGCTTATAATGGGTCAACAGCTTATGCAGATGGAGATGCTGTTTCATATTCGGGGTCATCTTACATCTGTATAGTTCCTACCACGGGAAACTTGCCAACAAATGGCACGTACTGGAATCTTTTAGTCGAAGTCGGTGCTGCCGGAGAACAAGGCATACCCGGATTGGTATGGCGTGGAGCTTATTCAGGAGGGACAACTTACGCCCCCGGTGATGCAGTAATATATCAGGGTTCATCTTATATTTGTATTTTGGCTTCCACTGGTAACGTGCCTACAAACCAGACCTACTGGGATTTATTAGCGGAAGTTGGTCAGGGCGGCATTGTTTGGAGGGGGGCGTATGATAATGGTACGGCTTACTCTATCGGTAATGCGGTATCGTACAATGGTTCTTCCTACATTTGTATTTTAGCTTCTACTGGGAATATCCCCACGGATGGCACGTACTGGAATCTGTTAGTCGAGGCTGGTACTAACGGTGAAAACGGTATCGCAGGATTAAATTGGAAAGGAGCATATAACGCAGGGACAGCCTATGCTATAGGCGATGCAGTTTCATACAACGGCTCTTCTTATATTGCGATAGCCGCCACGACAGGCAATTCGCCCTCAAACCCGACTTACTGGGATATTTTAGCGGAAGTAGGTCAAGCTGGATTAGTTTGGAGAGGGGCATATTCCAGTTCAATAAACTATGTACCGGGTAATGCTGTCTCTTATCAAGGTTCATCCTATATTTGTATTTTGCAATCCATAAATAATGTACCTACCAATGGTACGTACTGGAATCTGTTGGTGGAGGTCGGGCAAAACGGACAGAATGGAATTGCGGGGCTTAATTGGAAAGGTGCATACAATGGTAGTACGGCCTACGCCGTTAATGATGCAGTTTCCTATCAGGGTTCTTCGTATATTTGTATTCTGACCTCAACGGGAAATGTACCTACGAATGGCACGTACTGGGATTTGATAGCGGAAATTGGGCAAGGGGGATTGATATGGTTAGGAACTTACAACAATTTAACTCCCTATGTACCGAATGATGCGGTATCGTATAACGGTTCTTCTTTTGTTTGCATTGCTGATACTACGGGGAATTTACCCACAAATGGAACCTATTGGGACTTGCTAGTAGAGGCGGGCACAAACGGTTCAAATGGCATTAACGGAGTGGTCTGGCAGGGAGTTTATAGCGGCTCACAAACCTATCATGTAAATGATGCGGTTAGTTACCAAGGTTCCTCTTATATCTGTATCGCTACCACTACTGGTAATTTACCAACTAACGGATCATTTTGGGACTTACTAGTCGAGGTAGGGCAAGCTGGCGCGAATGGCGCTGATTTTATAAGCGGCACGGCAGGGGGCACATCGGATGCTCTTACAGTCAGCATTCCTGGGTTCCCGTTGGTAAATACCCTTTCTGTCCAAATTTTCACTTCTTATTCTAATACTACACCCACACCAACTCTTGCTTATAATTCCGGTACACCCTATCCCATAGTCAGGCCGGGCGGATTTGTGTTGATGGTGGGAGACATACAGGCTTCGTCTGCGATGTTTCTAGTTTATGATTCCAATCATCATTATTGGGTTTTATTGAATCCGGCGCAACTGAACTGTTTATTAACATCAGGAACAAATTATACTATTGGTTCAGCGGCTACTCAAGTGAATGGTACTTCCACTACGCCTGTCCTCGCCAGACAATGGACAATGACGCAAGTAGGGCAAGTGCAAGTTAGTTTTAGATTAGGGTATCCATATAACCCGTGGGTGCGTATGTACGCGCAACTTTATTTGAATGGTGTACCTTATGGGAGTTCTTATTATTTAGAAAATCTTGGACTGTTCCATGATTATTTTGATATAGTAATTCCAAGTGTTTCGGTATCTGTGGGAACATTGGTACAAATTTATTTTTGGGGAACAGATGCGGTTGTCGCTATTAGCAATGCTCTTATTCAGTCAGGAATAATGGCGTTAGCCGCACCAGTACCGGCAGCAGCCGTTGTGAATGTATAAGGAATAAAATCTAAGGAGGATTTTATATGAAAAAAATATTTATCGGAAGTTTGGCATTGGCAGTGATTCTTTTAACGTCAATTATAGCATATTCGTTTGAGGAAGTTTTACCGGCGAATATTGGAAGATATATGCTATTAAACGCCGTTACTTCAACAGGAATCGGAAGTGAAGTTGATACGGGAAGAATTTATGGAAAATGGCATTGCACCGTTACATGGGGTGGCACTGCTCCAACTAATGTAGTTGTCAGTGTTCTCTTTGCTGATTATTCGGGAGGAGAAGATGCAAGCGGGTTAGGAATTACGGCACAAACAATTACCGCTTCCCCCACTGTTTTGGAAATAACAAATTACTACGGTAGATATATTCAGGGTAATTACATAAGTAAGTCAGCCGGAGATGCCACGACATCGGTAACGCTATCTTGCACACCGGTAGCTTTCTAAAGGAGGGCGTATGAAAAAGTTATTTGCTATTTTATTTTTAATCGTCTGCCTATGCGGGATTGTTTTTGCCGATAATCAGATAGGCGGTAATTTTGGCACTCTTGCCGTTGTGGATGCACTATTCGGCACGACATCAGGAGCTTCAAAATGTTACCTCTATAATACTGGTGGTTGCGATACTCCGGCAGGTGCGGGGACAGTGACCGCAGTCGGCGACTGCACAACCGGTAATTGCTTTGTTTCGGGGGGAACAGGAACAGTCCAGAGATATAAAAACGCTACGTCTGGTTATGTTGATGTAAAAACTGTAACAGGTGCATTGGGGGCAAATACGGTATCAATACCGGCTGAAACAGGAAAAATCTGTACGACCGGTTCGGTGTGTGCGGGTTATGCCGCTGTTTCCGGTGATACTAATTATCAGAACACTTTAACCTGTTCGCCGGGTTTCCCAGTGGTAGGAACTGGGCAATGCGGTTCTGGTGCTTTGGGTTCATACGCTTATTTAAGTTCAGGACTTCAAGCGGCTTTATCGGCTTATACAGACATTACCGCTTTTTGGACAGGTACAAAAACATCTTCTTATTGTTTAGCCGGTGATGGGACGATGCAAGCTATTGGTGGAAGTGGTTCTTGCTCTGGCAACCTCTGTTCTACCACAGCTTCGGCGAACGGAATTTCCCTTATCACGGCGGCGAATTATGCGGCTATGCTTACCGATTTGGGGGCATTTTCTCTCGCTGGTGGCACTCTCACAGGCAATCTTCTTTTTTCTGCTGACAATACCTATAACATAGGAGCTTCGGGAGCGACAAGACCTGCTTATATCTACGCTGGTACTGCGGTTGTAACGCCTTTACTAACAATGCTTAAAGTAGCCAATACTATTGATGGCACTACAAAAGGTGTTAGTTGCGAATACGATGATTATGGTTCTGAATTATACGGGGACTGTGACATAGGTTCTCATCAAACTTCTGCTCTAGGTGCGAATAGAAGTTATCAAAAACCAACACTAACAAGCGCTGGAAATCAGTTTATGGTCTATAGTGCTCCTGACGTAAATGGGGTACAGGTTGCGACATGGAAACAGGCACCTACTGGCACAGTTATAGGAGATTCGGATACACAGAATCTTACCAACAAAACGATAAATGGAATCGTGCCAGGTTGGATGCTTATTCCAGCAGCAAACTATACATCAACTCCCGCTTCCACTTCGACAATCACAATGGGCGTGGATTATACAGCCACGGTTTCTGTAGGCTCTCCGATTAAATATACCATCGGGGGCACGACCTATTACGGTCAGATTTCGGCGTTGACAAGTGCTTTAATGACTATTAAAGGAATATCTTTATCTGGCACTATTACTGCTTTGTATTACGGTGACAACAATAGAATACGACAATTTTCAATTCAGATTCCTGGCTCTTATGAGGCTAGTTCTTCAAGCACAGTTGTTGAGAATAATTATTCTCAATTTGTCTGGAAGCTGCCGACAGCCTACATCATAGGGTATTCATTCTACTCTTATACAGCCGATACGGGCACGAATAAAGGGAAGGCAGATTTAGTTATTAACAGCAACGCAGTCAACAACTCGACGGGTGGATTAACTATTTCAGCGAACACAACTCGTTATAGCACAGCAGTTGACGTGAATCCAACTTATTATCAGATTCAGCGTGACCAGATAGTTGATATAAGCACGACCAAGGGTGATAACGGTGATGCTACCTATCTAACAATGACCGTTGAATTTGTATTACCATAAGGAGGCTACTATGAAAAAACTACCCTTATATAAAGAACTGATAATTGCGGCGTGTTTAGCTTCCTTGTTAATTGGGATTCCGATTGCCATAGCTTATACCTGTACGGCTACGAAGGCAGGAAATTTCAGTGACACAACGGTATGGTCAGGGTGTAACTCGACCTATCCTCACAGCGGGGATGCTGTTGTTTTGGCTTCCTATGTTGTGACATGGGATGCTTCGGCTCCTGCTACATTAGGTACCTTTACCTCATTAAATGCCACCGCAGGAGAAACTGGACAGCTTGGTTTAGACCTAAGCCAAAGCCTTTGTAATTCAGGGTGTACCTTATCAGCGACAACAATTACGGCAGGAACGAAACCTTCTGTCGGAGGTGTTATCTCGGTAACGGGAACCACCTCGAATACCTTAACTATAAACACAGGCACCAACCCAAATGGATTGATAGGTGGCTCAAATTCTGCAGCCTACGGATTAAATGATAATACCACAGGCACTATACTCTTCAACGGAGATGCGACAGCCGGTTCTAATTCCACTGCCTACGCAATCTATGACGAGAGCACAGGAAATTTCACCTTCACTGGGAATCTTTATGCGGCGACAGCAATCGGATTTTACAATTTGACAACAGGACCGGTGAGTATTGGCAATGATTCTACCATTACTGGCGTCGGCACCCTAAACGGTTTTGAAAACCATGCTGCAGCAACGATTACAGTGGGAAACGGAGTCACATTTACAGCAGGAAGTGGCGGCGGAGCAGGAATAAACAACAATACAAATGGAGTAATAAATACTGGTAATAATTGTACCTTTACAGGAGGTGGCAATAGTACATCTTACGGTTTTAAAAATAACTCTGGTGCTCTCTCTTTTGGCACCGGTTGTACTTTTACAGGGGCAACAGGACCAGGATTGTATAATAGCACATCGGCTACTATTGCCATTGGCAATAACTGCCATATTGCTGGAGGGAATGGTGGAAATTTAAGTTTTGGCGTTTATAATGGCGGCAATGGAAATATCACTTTGGGCACAGGATGTATTTTGGAGCAAGGTTCAAACGCTGCTGCTTGGACGGGTGCGGCTCCATCATGGACAACATCTCTGACTAATCAATTTAAATTTTATATCGGAAGTTCTTATGCTCAAATAGCAAATACCTATTTTCCACAACAGCTTCCGCAAGGTGATATTAAGTCGGGCGTAACGAGTGGAACGGTAACTGGAAATTACACTGGGAGTTGCACTACTCCTATGGCTTGCTTTGGATTCTAATATGAAAAAAATACTCTTAACACTACTGGCATTCTTAATTATCTCTACTCCTTGTTTTGCCACTCACTATGATGTGATGGGAACAGGCGATAGTATCTGGTACGGTTATACTCCGGGTACGGTAGACCAGCCTATGATTACATTGATGACATACTTAACACCTACCTATACGTCTCACATCAATAAGGCTGTGCCTGGAGAGCCACTTTCTTACACATTAAGTAATATTCAAAGTTGGCTCACGTCCTACACACCATATAGGGTTTATAATCAGGCTGGAGCTGATTACGGGCAGGAAACTTCCGAGTTAAATTCTCTACTGTCTTACATGACTACCGCAGGGGCTACTCTTCGACTGGTGCAATATACTCCCTATCCGCCTTCTGGTGCTTATATCGAAGATTGGAACGCTAAACAAGAAGAATGGGCGTATCTTAATAACATACCTTTGGCTCCAGATTGGCTAGAATTGAGTGACATGACCAAAGATATGTATTTGTCTACTTCCTACGGTGGCATAACTGGAACGAACTGTACCTATATCCATCCAAATACTGCCGGAGACGTGGTAATGGGATATCTAGCCAATGATAGTAACGCCCTTGTGCCTACGAGAAGCAGAGATTGGGGAAATGCACTCTATCCCGCAATGGGGCATGAGTCCCTTTCGTGGTGGCTCTTATATGGTACAGCCTCAATCGTGGGCGGAACTAATGATTCTGTCACAGGGCATTTAAACGGTGGCGTTCTTACTCTAAATAATGGGGACTATGCTGTAAGCAACGTAGTGCCTTTTCAAGCGAATAGTAATCTTGTTTCGATTACGGTAACTGCTACGCAAGGAACGCCCGTCATAAAATATAGGTATAAAACTACTCCTTTTGCAAGGTCGATAGGACATCAGAACTGCGTAGCTTATAATTCTGACGCTTATACAACCTATACATCTCCGATAACCTTAACTGCCGGAACAGTATATTATTTTGAGATAGAAATAGCCAATGCTTCGGCCACGCAGTTACAGGCATCTTTAGTTGGTTTAAACTGGAATTATACGAATACTGTAATAAACGGCGTTTGCGGAAGTGCCAACGGTCAAACTTTTAGCTCGACACCTACTACCAATTTAGTTTCTGCGGGGACAGCCAGTGATGTAACCCTAAGCGGAAGCACATATAGTTGGAGTGCAATCGGAAGCGGGGGCGGCTCAACGGCTTCCTGTTCGGCTACTTATCAAGCGGTTATAAACGGGCTTTGCGGAAGTTCGAGTGGTGGTTTCTTCTCCGGCGCACCAACAAGTAATATGTGTGCTACTGGAACCGAAACGGCTTTTACGCTAACCGGCTATACATGGTCATGGTCGTGTGCTGGTTCAGGCGGGGGAACAACCGATAATTCCTGTACTGCCACATATCAACCTACAGCACCAGCAGTTAATTCGGGGATGTTTAGAGGGTAGGCGGAATACTAAAATAAGGAGAATTTATGGAAACTTGTCCGTTACATCCGAACATGAGAGAAGATATTACCAATCTAGGTAAGTCTATTGGTGACATAAAAGAAAGCATGGGAGAAATAAGAGGCAGACAAGATTTGCAGATTCTTGCTCTTGATGAAATTAAAAAGGGCGTAAAAGACTTAGCGGTAAATGGTAATCAAATGAAGATTGACCAAGCCGTTGAGCAAGCAAAACTTTCGCCTTTTTTCTGGCTTGTGTCCGTAGTGATTGTAGCAATAGTCACTGGGGGTGTAGCTGGATTAATACATTATTTATGGAGGTGAATTATGCAAGTATCAGAAATAGAATTAATGCAGATATTCGGCAAGCTCGATGATAAACAAATCATGGGGCTTACTATCTATGGTGAGGCTAGGGGCGAACCGGATGAGGGAAAGATAGCTGTAGGCTCGGTAATTCTGGAGCGAGTGGATAAAAAATCGTGGATGGGTAAAAGCATCCAAGAGGTCTGTTTAAAGCCTTATCAGTTTTCATGCTATTTGCCGAATGATCCGAATTTCCCTCAATTAAAAAACATTGCAAATGACTGGGATAATCAATATAATATATCTCAGGTGCTTCAAAATTGTTACGGAATTGCAAGCGGACTGATAGACGGCAGTATCCCTCGGACACCGGAAATAGCAGAAGCACACGCTTATCAGTACCTCACCGTTGCCTTGCTCAATTCGCCTAACTGCCCTTCGTGGGTTAAGAGCATGAAAGAGGTTTGCAGAGTGGGGGCGCAAGTATTTTTCGCGTGAGGTGATTATGTCACAATTTCTTACAGAACTGGATGCAGAGTTAGTTGATGAAGATACCAACTGGGTAGGTGCATTATGAATATTCAATTACAACAGGGCGATGTGTTCGCCACAAAGAATCCTCAATCGTTAGGTAAAGCAATTACCTTTATGGAAGCATTGAGAAACGAAAGCGGAAGCGCCGAATATTCTCATGCCGGAATAATAATGAATGAGAAAGGCTGTACGTTTGAAGCAGTCTGGCACATCGAGGAGCAAAATCTTTTCGAGGCATACAAAGGGGATAAAGTCATTATTGCTCGATGGACGGGAATGAATCCTGATAATTTTCAAAAAGGATGGGATGCTGTAAAGGGTGAATTAGGAATGACATACCCCTATTCAAGACTGTTCTTGCATTTAATCGGTCTGGCTCGATGGATTCACTTGGGAAAAGATACTGTATGTTCTGAATTAGCGGAAAAGTTTCTTATCAATGCCGGTGCTATAATGATTGCTGGTAAAAATTGGTGGGGACTAACACCTCAGGAGCTTGTTGACGAGTGGCGTGTGAGTAAATATTTCAACATAATTTATGAAGATGTTTTGCCGTTAAGTCAATAATTTCGCTTCACAAAACAACAGTTAATAAACATTGAAAGGAGTATTAAAATGAAAAAAGTAGTATTGTTTATCGTATTAGCAGCATTTGTTTTAATCAGTATAACGGGTTGTCCGTTACAAGTCAAGCCGACATTGACCGCAGTGGCGAACACGGCATACATTCTCGCGCTTAACAACAATCCAAGCTATAAAGCACCGATTGTCGCCGGATTGAATGAAGTTAAAAGCGCCTTGAATGGAAGCCTGACCTATGACGCTCTTATCACTCAAATCGCAAAGAGTCTGCCTGCACCGTATAATGTTGCAGCTACTATTTTGCAGAGCGAACTTGACGCCGATCAGCCAGTGAGCACGACTATACTTCCTATGACTGATAGCTACAAGGCAAGCGTATCCGCTGAAATTGACCGATTGATTGTGCTAGCAGGAGACTGAATTGAAAAAGATAAAGGAATATCCTTACGCAAAACTCACCCTTGAATGGAAGTGTTGTGAGTATGCTTCATCTCCTTTTTCACATTTTTGGACTAAAAAAGTCCCAAGTTCATGTTGTTTTATTGTCTCCGTTATTGCTTCAAATTCTGAATTATAAACACCAAGTACCTTATCATCTTTTATAACGATGTATTTACCATTATATATTTTGACAAATTCATCTTGATGCGATAAATAATACTCAAACTCTTTTTCTAACTTAGCCATGATCTCCTCCGGTGCGGGATAATAATGTAAAGCTGTTTTTTTAAAATGTCAATAGCCAATGCATGAGCATATTAACTCTACCTTAAAATGGGACATTCCGTTTAATAATTCCATTTCTTGTCGGCGTTAGTCATAGCTTTGCTCCTGCTATTGCTACTTGATAAGTTTTAGTAATCGGAGGCCACTCAAGAATTTCTCCGATTGATTTCATGGTTTCTGTAACATTCACTCCCATTGCCTCCGGACATGCTATTATTGCGATTGCGCCAGAAAAAGGGTGATTTAATAACGACAATTTAAAAGAAATTATTTCCTCTTGCAATCTCTTCCTTGCCGTCCCTTGCCAGTATAAACAACATTCAAGCTGGCGCCGTGACCAATCAGGATGTAAATTTTTCATTCTTTGGACATGAGAATAAAAATCAAAAACATTCCAAATCGCATAAACTGGTTTTGTCAAATCAATAAAGTCTCTCATAAAAGGAACTTGTGGAGGACATGTTTTCTTCTTGCCGTAATTAGGACATCCCCTTGGATGTAATGGATACGGTCTGTAGCAAATATTTCTAACTGAATCATCTAGGATTAGTTTTACTTCTTTTATCATTTCCCTCCTACTTCCCTGTTGTTAAAGCAAGTAAATTGTTCAAGCGGTCAACCTCGGCTTGTAAATCTTTAACTTCCTCTTGCATTTTCGTGTAGGCATAGCCGGTCTTGTAGAGTTCGTTCTCAGTGGTGAGGACTTTATTTTTCTCAATTTCCTCAATCAGTATTTTCTTCTCGGCAGTTCTTATTTGCTCAGATGATTCCAGGCGGCCGGTGAGCTCGGCAATCTGCTTATCCTTGTCGGCATAGCGGGCAAGAATAGTTTGCTTAATCACATAACCTTTATTGTAATTTTTAGTTTCATAATTTAGAATATAATCCGACAGCAACTCCTCAATGCTCATTTTGTCCATGATTCACCACCTTACATTTATGATTCTTCTTTATTTTTTCAATTTGCCATTCAGCATATTTATCATCATCTGTTTCTATCGTTACGTTAAATGTGCAGTGGGGACATTGCCAAAAATGCTTCATGCTACCTCATTAGGGTCGGGTATAAAACAATTCAGTTCTTCCGCTGACCACCTTTTTATTTTTTCCAAATATTCCTCAAATTCAGAGGTATTAAGCTTAGTCGTGCTGCGAACGTATTCCATGCCTCCTATTTCATCCCCGCGTACCTTAATGATTCGCAAGAATTTGAACTTGCATATCTCGTGTATTTCATCTGTGGTGTATCCTAAATGCTGACTCAGGATTTCATAGACGACCCCCCACATATAATTGTTCTGGTTCAAGCTTCTCTGGCTCTTTTGCTTTCGTACTACTAATTCAATATACTGTCCTTCGAGCTTTGATAACCAGACAAGGTACTTATTCGGATTATCTAGTACGAATTTACCGTATTTAACTCGTCCGGTAAAAATAGGGGTCATATTCGCTTATTGTCCTCAATATACTTGCAAATCGTTTCGTAGTCGCTTGTTTTGACCTGATTGCTCTTTTCCACGCCGTATTTTTGGGAAAGGTAAGCTTTTAATTCGTTATTTGACCACCCTGCCCCCATAGAAATAGCGAACAATCTTTTTGCCTGTTTTTCAGTTATACAAGATTCCTTTTCTTCCGGCTTATCCGGCACCGCTTCAGTTTTTGGCGATATTTCTTCTGACGTTGCCGCTGGTGTTGTTTTTCCATCTTCATCTATATGGAGGTCGCCTTTATGCCATAAATCCAATGCCGCCCCAAATCTCATAGCCGCATTTCTCAAGGCATCGCCAATAACCTCTTTTTCTCTATCTCCTACGGTTTTCCATTGTGATTTTTCTGCATTTCCATATCCCGGTCTTGAATGTCCGCATACTGTTAACTTAACCCACAAACCGCCTTGAGCATCAAATTTTGGCAGGCCTTCTTCCAACGCAAAAGGCTCCCAATTCCATAAAGGGTCACAATCAAGTAATCTATCAGTCAGGGCAGCATGGCCGACATAATCAAGGTGTATTACTTTGGGATGATGGAATCCGCCACAAATATTACATTTTACCTTTTCATTGGCAGGGCATTCATTTTGCGCCTTTGTTCCTTTGGGCAGTTTACTTATCTGATTAGGCAAAAAAGGTTCTCTTAATAATTCCAATCCCTGTTTTTTATCCATATTATTTCTTCTTTATTTTATTTTTAAGCCAATAGACTTGTAATAGATGATTAAATAACTCCCAACAGGTTTCTATATATTCTCGGCTGTATTCTTTAACTTCAAACCCCTCTGATTCATCACGCCCTATGCGGAGGATTAAATGCTTATCAATTACTTTATCGTAATTAATATAGGCATCATATAATCTGCTATACGCCGCCAGTTGAATAGCCATTTCCTCGTAAATTGCTTTTCCGGTTTTAAAGTCAATGAGGGTAGGAACACCATCAACCTCACCAAAAAAATCGAATGTGCCGCCATAGTGTAGTTCTTCATGAACCATTTGCGCTTCAAGCATGATCGGCTTAATGACTTTCCCCTTTTCCCATTCAAGATAGGAAAGAAAAGAATTTTCTGCCGCGTCAATCTGATTCTTGGAATAATCGGAAGTATCGGCTTGTGTGCCGGATAAATGGCAGAGTATCATGTCATGTGCTAGGGTTCCCTGCGCCGCTTTATCATCAGCAAACTTTCTATAATCAATCCCTTTACACCCTAAATCCCACGCCCAGTATAGCAATGCTGGCTTATTCAATAGAGATAAAACAGTTGTTACGCCAACGCATTTAATACCGTTTTTGGTTTTATAACTTTGATGAGTTTTTGTCTTGCTCATTTTCTCTCCTTTTTTATTTCCTGTAAAATGTCTTGTGCATCGTTTTTCTCTTCACTTTTAAGGTTCTATCCATCCGTGACTTGTTACATCATAACTATATTTCCAACTTCCATCCGCACTTAATTCGTCAAATGGAAAACAAATGCTGTCATCTTTTAATATGGCACGAAAGGTTTCCCTTGCTGACTCTTTACAAGGGAAATGAATTGCCTTATTTGGATCTTGTGTCCAGCGTTTTTCTCCGGCGCAAAACCAATCCGTCCCAAACGGGATAGAGTTCCGTTCAATCATGTAAACTTCTTGCATTTTTATCTCCTTTTTTATTTCCTGTAAAATGTCTTGTGCATCGTTTTTCTCTTCACTTTTCTTTTCATTCCGATATTCCTCCACCATCTTCTCTCTTGCGTAATTACTCAAATTAGGGTCTAAATATTGCGTGTCCCAGTTCATAATAGCCTTTGTAGCCGTGGCATCGAGTTTTTTCAGCCTTTCGTTTCGGTCTAGCATTTATTCCAACCGTAGCCACGGCTGTTATTTTATATTCCTATATTTTCAAATAAATGTGCTACAAACGCTTCTTGCATTAATAAAAAAGTGCCGATGTATTTATAATTAACACCCATATCGTAATGAATCTGATGACCTGTTCCCACAATTAAAAATGACCGTTTTTCTTTTTCGGCGGTGGGATTCACTAATGCCCATATACACGGTATTCCGAATTGCACTTGGGCTGATAAAATATCTGCTCCTTTGGGCATTTCAATTACAAAATTATTTTCCACTTCTAATATGTATTTCCAAATCTCTTTTTCCATGTTCTCTCCTTTCACGGCTGTTATTGCTTTATAATTTTTCTACATCTTTAAGAATTTTGTTTGTAACTTTAATCAGTCCTTTAAATGCGGCAACGCGAATCATTATTGCATCATGTGATAATAAACCGACACACCTTACCTTTTCAATAGTATCCGCAAATCCTATTAATATCTTTTTGTCAAGTTCTTCATTTTTCATGGATTATTTCCTTTCTTTAACTCTGCTAAAATTAAATCCTCAATATCCATATATATATCAATTAAATCTGCTGTAATAATTCCGATATCATTGTGGATATTTATAATATCATAGTCCTGGACAAAGGTTTTCGTTACATCATGTACGATGTTGTCAACTTCTATCTCGTAGCCTTTATGTTTTAGAATCATTTCACGCTTCCTTTGCCGGGCGATACTTAGGCGATTTCTTGTCAGGGTTTTTCTTGTAAGGTATCCAACTCATTTCTTCCCCCTATCTATTTATTGATTCAATCCACGCTACACGTGCTCGGTCAGCGTCTATCTTTAACTGCCACAGCGTAAACACCACGCCTACCAAAGCCCACAGCACAATCCCTACTGCGATTATCCGCCACAATCTCTTAGTAAAAATACGCTTCTGCCTGTCCTTGCGGTATTCGGATATAGGTGAAAGCTTCATGTTTAAAATCCTCTTGCTATATGCCTGTTAGCGAAAACAGTCCGGCGTTTCTCTTGCCTGATCCTACGCTGATTTGGCTTGCGTGATTGAAACTGACCATGCGGCATTTGTTGAGCAAATTGGAAAGCATATTTCAATGGGTCTTTCCCAAACATAAATTCTGCCAACTTCGATAAATCTAAATCAAACATTTTTAACACTCCTACAAGATAATTTCTATTAACACGCCTATTTCTTGGTAAATCCCTCGGTCTACGATTTACAAAGGTCATACCTTCACCCCTGATTTTAATAGTGCGGCATATAGTTGAGCAATAACTTTTCTTCCGTAATTCATCATACATCCCTGTTTCTCTAATGTGTCAACATAATCCAAGAGTGCGTTAAGTGCTTCTTTACACGCTTCCAATAATTCAGGTGTGGCAGCAATCAGGTGAGCGATTTCTTCAGCACTTTTTCTTGTGGCTTCATCATGGTCATCTGCATAATCCACTGTGCAAATTGGTAAACGCTCAACATCATCTTCGGGAAGAATATTCCACAATCCATCACGAAATATTTTTTTATCACTTGGATTGAGTCTTACTAACCCCGGAATAGCAATCCATTTTTCTTTTAAGTTAATCATTTTTCACCCCTGCTTTTAATAATGCGGTTCTGGCAATCTCCTGAACCCCGTTGATATCATCATATAAATTGCCGTTCTGTATTTCGACAATAGCTAATGTTAGTTTTAACGCCTCAACCAATTCCCCGTTGACCTCTTTCAGCCGGTCAATCTCTTTATACAATGCGATGGTCATGGATTTACCTCTTTTTTATTCGCAATATCGTTTGTAATTGCTTTGGGATTACAATAATAACTTCTGTTATTATGTTTCAATTCTACAAGTATTGCTTCCTGCAAACATAACAACGCCGCTTCTTTTATACAGGTATCAAGCAATCCACCAGGCAAAGCTGAAACAAGTAATCTGTCTTTTTTTATATTTTCAATCATAATATTTGCGTATCGGCGGCAGGGGGCAGGTCGCTCTACATTTTGCAGACGGTTAAGTTTTATGCTAGCTTCACCTTAACGGATCGCTGCTACTTTATAGCCCACGTCTCCCCTGCCTTGTACCCCTACGCTCCTCCTTTCATTAAGTCAGTATTAGTATCTTGCTCCCCTTAAAGCTGGCATGGCTATATCGGCTTCTATTGGATTGTAATTCGGATTGGATTCCATGACAGTAGTTTCTGGCGGCCGTCTTTTTTCGCATGGTTCGCTTGCTCTTATTGTTTGTGCCGAATTACCACACTCGCCGATAGGTGGATTGCCGCCAAACACAATAGACTCTTTGTTTAGCTTTTTTTCGGCTTCATCCGGGTTGTCAAGATAATCACAAATCATTTTCTTTAACTTTTCTGGCGTTTCGGCTATAAC